>Ga0163144_10011321_pt1 | contig 18872 bp, 14 predicted proteins | sample OliLak19BULKMAT1_FD_123175 | JGI IMG/M metagenome (GOLD analysis project Ga0163144, IMG submission 123175) | Freshwater microbial mat bacterial communities from Lake Vanda, McMurdo Dry Valleys, Antarctica - Oligotrophic Lake LV.19.BULKMAT1 | ecosystem: Environmental > Aquatic > Freshwater >... | reverse complement strand
CAATTTTTCGAGCTGGCTAGAAATTACGCAAAAAATACGGCAAGAGGCTTCGTTGCAACTGAAACAAACTTACTTAAATGCTCAAATAGTTATCACCGACAACAACAATACCATTATCGATGCTGATGATGCCAATAAAATCAAGCAGCACGATGTTTTGAATTTGAGTCAATGGCAAGAGGGTAATATCTTGGAGTCATTTATTGGCAAGGGAGCCTACACTTAAAAAGGTAATAGCTGGAAAGCTTATGTCATTATTGAAAACGATGAGCAGTTTTTAAGTATTATTCAACGACATGCGGAACTAATTTTCATTTGTGTTTTCTTTTTAGTCCTTGCAGGGACGGCTATTTATTTGATCGTTAATAAAATTTCGCAAAACCTTATAAATCTCAATGCAACTGTTGGCCAATTGGCTCTGGGGCAATTGCAATCTATTGAAGTAAAGGCCGAATTAGAAATAGAAGAGATGGCCGATTCGATAAACTATCTGGTAAAAAGCTTGAACGATAAATCAAATTTTGCTGAGCAAATAGGCTTGGGTCATTGGCAGGCAGCATATTTGCCCTCCAGTGAATATGATGTGCTCGGCAAATCGCTCGTGACTATGCGCAACAATTTGTTTGCCAATGCCGAAGCGGAAAAGCAAAGAAATTGGACGAACGAGCACCTAAATAAAGTGGGTGACATAATGAAATTGAACCAAAATTTGGGAACAATGTGCGATGAAGTTTTAAAAGCCATCGTCAAATCTACGCAGTCGCTTCAAGGTGGTATTTATATTTATAACGACTCGAAAGAAACACCTGCTTTAGCGTTGCAAGCCTGCTACGCCTACGAAAGAAAAAAATACATAAATAGCACCTTAGGCTTAGGTGAAGGAATAGTAGGACAAGTATTTTTAGAAAAACAGACGGTTTATTTGTCAGAAATACCAGAAACGCTGACAATCGGCTCAGGCATGGGCTCGGCCAGCCCCAAATATATGCTTGTGGTACCTTTAATGGTAAATAATGAAGCGAATGGCGTACTATTACTAGCATCGTTTATCGAGATGCCTACAAATGTGATCACTTTTGTTGAAAAATCGGCAGAGAACTTAGCCTTATCTGTTTACAATGTTAAGGTGGCCAGTACAACCCTTACATTGCTGCAAGAGTCGCAAAGGCAAACCGAACAAATGAAATCGCAAGAAGAAGAATTGCGTCAAAACATGGAAGAACTTTCCGCCACCCAAGAAGAAATTACAAGAAAAGAAAAGACCTACATCGACAAAATAGCCGACCTAGAAACCAAAATAACCGCTTAGGGGTGATTTCAATGTATAATCTAAATCCATGGCCCTTCCTAATAAATATTGCGTAATCATTAAGTATCAATCAGTTATTATTACTCCAATTACGTGTAGTTTAGCAAACCTTCTGTACACAAGACGGTACTTATTAACCATGGTACTACTATTTTGCACCATTAAAAGTGTGAAAAGAATTGAACATTCGTTACTACAAATTATTAACGGCTAATCACGCTTGGCTATGGCTTACATGTGCGGAAAAATATTCCGCCACGAAGGCATCTTGTTGGTTCACCGACATTTTATCAGCTGTTTGGGTTTCAATTTTGATATTTTCGAACTGACGGTCTGCTTCTAAAACGTGCAACAATTCTACTTTTGCATCTGTAGGGCCGAAGAGAATTACCTCCGTGTAATTCTTAATAGCCTTACCAAGTTTTTTATAATATTCGGCTTGCTGGTGCTGCTCCTTGCTATGTATCAGGTTTTCGCCTTTGTTTGGGTCGTGCACTGTATCCTCACGCACGATTTCTAGGGCTTTACCCTTCTCATCGCCATTTTCGCCATTAAATTCAATTAAATATGCGTTGAAATGGTCCATCCAGATTCCCAACTTTTTTTCTGTTTTCATGGTGCTATTTATTATTAGTTATCCAAAATATTAATGATTATGAAGCTCCTTGCATTATTTATATTGCGATTATAAGCTAAATAGGAAAGTTGTTTTAGCTAGAGGGATGTTTGATTACTACCAGTAACCTACCTCTGCAGATTTATTCAATTCCAGGTGTTTGTCTGGAAGGGAAAGAAAAGGAACTTGAGTATGAAGAGCCATTTCTTTGTTTACGCTTTTATGAAAAAGCTCACTTAGCCAGCTTCTGTCATGGGCAATCATCATGATTAAAGATGCTTTTTTTGAAATAGCAAATTTATCTACTTCATGCACTACATTAGCTTTAGATGATTGGTGCAGCTCTACCAATATGCCTTCAAAAAAGCCTTCCAAGTCGTGGAATAGAAAATTCTGATTTTCATTAATATCCTTATTGTCATCAGAATCATGTACATAAAAAACATTGATTGTTGCCTCAAGTTTTATTGCCAAAAGCCTGAACACATTCATTATTTCCCAATTATTGATGTCTTTAAAATCGGTGGCAAAAACAAACTCACTATTTGGTTCGAGCTTTTCAAGATAGCCTGCAGGAATGGCTAAAACAGCAACTTTTCTTTTTTCCATTAATTCAGATGTGTTGCTGAAATAATTGATATAATCATGTGCACCTTCAGTACCCATAATTACTAAAAGTACTTCATTTTTTTTAGCAAATTCTGTAATATAAGTATCAAGTGCCGAAGCGTTATTAATATGTATTTCGAACTTCAACAAAGCGTGATTACTCAATTCTTTTTTTAACTCATTCATCATGGTGATTAAAGAGTCAGGAATATCAACGTTGCCATCATGAACATCATATATTGGAGTGCTATTGCTAATTTGTTCGGGAGAATGGAGACATATTATTTCCAATTGAGCATCAATAAGGCTAGCTACTTGAATAGCATATCGAATGGCATTACTGGCACATTCTGAAAAATCAGTAGGAACAATGATACGTTTCATTTGCATTAATTTAATATTTTGAATGTGAATTAAATCACTGTAAAAATGAATGTGCACACCTAGTTTTGCCAGCTGAAAACCAAATCATTGATTCCTGATTACTAAGTATTATTCCAACTCCACCCACCCAGTCACTCCTTCTGTTGTTTGGGTAAAGATAAAGTGGTTGAATTTGGCTAAAACTGGCAAGAGCGTGCCCGGTGGAAGTGTATCTATGGCCACGCGCATTTGCTGTTGTGCTTCATCGTACATCGGCATCACATTTTTCAATTTCTCATGGCTGATGGGTGTAGTAATTTTTTCTAATGCTGTAGCTGCAAAGTACCCTTGTTTTCCATCAGGAAGCTCTACATGGAGCAGGTTGGCCATGCCACCGATTATTTTGCAGATGGTGTTTTTAGCGATAGGGGTCGAATTGCCATTTTTCGAAAAGGGCGTAAACTGTAGGTCTGTCTTTGCACTAGTACGCATCCACGTATCGATCAGCTCTTGCTTTTTAATTTCGGTAGGCAGCGTGCCTGCGCGCTGATTCACGAAATGGTAGGGGTCGATGGCTCCAAAGAAATAATCGTACAGGCCAAAATGAAGGTGCGAAATGGTGGTGAGTGCGTTGCCAGTATTGCCAACCAAACCAATCACATCGCCTGGGCTTACCGATTGTCCTGTACTTACCATTTGCGTATCGAGATGGGCATAGTATAGGGTATAGCCTTTATATGGGTCAGTGAGATACACTACTTTGCCCCCTTTGCTATTTTCACTTACCTTCGATATATTGCCCGATGTGGAAGCCAATACAGGCGTGCCTTTTCGAGCTACAATATCGATGCCTTCGTGCTTTCGAATGCCACTTTCACGGTCGGCACCGAATATACTTATGATGTGTTTTCCACTTTTACCCTGCACAGGAAACAAGAAGGAGGGTTTGCTTTGGATGGTGACAATCAACTGGCAACTACGAAGCAGCTCAGGCTGAATGCGAAGCCTATACATGCTGGTTCTTTTTACTTCATGCTGTGAGGTTTGCACCGAATCTGAGCTTATTACTATGCGTGGTGCAGTATCGATGCTGAACATATCCACAAACACATTTACAGGTAGCCTTGAGGTGAGTTTGGTGGTAATGAGAAGTGTTTCGCCTCGTTTGGCACTAAAACGATAGCACACTGCCCTTGTTTTTTCGGAAGGAAAATAAATAGTCTCTCTAAATGGAATGTTGACGATTATTGAGTCTTTTAATGCATTTTCGCCAGCCTCGATCCAGTTGCGACCCAAGGCACTCGATTCAAGCCCAGCTTTCAGCAGCGATTCCTTGTAGTTCTCGTACGGGGAGGCTTTTCTGAATACCTCCTTTAGTTTTAGGCTAAGGTTGCCGCCTACGCAATCTTGCAGCAGAAGCAAGGCACAAAAACCGAAGCGGATAACAATATTTTTTATGGTTAACATTTTTTATATACAAAACCGTGTAATGTTAGGCAACAAAAAAGCATGCCATACAGTGTTTGAGCATCAATAACCTGTCTGATTTCTGCTGCAGACAGCAGTTTATTACGACACTTTTCCGTGTCTGCGGTAGCTCTCGCCACATTTTCTTGGCAAGAATAACCCCAGCTAACGGTATTTTCTAGTTAGCAAATCACAAACGAATTAATAAAGGACTTATCCATTTTGAAGCATTCATCACTAATTTACAATCAATAATTAATAATTAATATGCGTGCCGAGGAGACGAATCACGCATTTATCTTGAAGCATTCACCACTAATCCCTAATTAATAATTTACTTTACGTTGGTCTCGTAAGTTCGCTCCCGCCACATTTTCCTAGCAAGAAAAAACCCAGATAGCAGTTATTTCTAGTCAACGAATCATAAACGAACTATTAAAGGACTTAGCCATTTTATAGCATTCATCGCTAATTAATAATTAATATGCGTGCCCAGGAGACGAATCAAGCATTTATCTTGAAGTATTCACCACTAATTGATAACCCCTAATTAATAATTAATATGCGTACCCAGGAGACGAATCAAGCATTTATCTTGTATTATTCACCACTAGCTAATAACCACTAATCACTAATTAATAATCAATAATCAACTTTACCATGGTTGCGTGAGTTAAAATGCCTATTATGTGGACTGCATTAATTTTTGAAAAATATGGAAGAAGCCAACAACTCAAAAAAACTTCAAGGTCATTATTCAAGCGGCCACTATAATGAAAATGACAAACAGAAATTGGAGCGTCTCATTCGTATAGAGGCTGAAACTATAGACAGATTGACCAATGATTTGGAAATAAAAGCCTATTTGGCATGTTTCGAAGATCAGAATGTAAAGGATTTTGTTGAAAATTATGCTACTCAAAAAGCAGATTTTATTGAAAGAGGACCAGATTGCGAAAGCGAATATGAGTTGAGGTATAATGATTTTTCCGAACTTGCCATCAATGGACTGAAGGAAATTCAATTGAAAAAGCTCTTTGACAAATATTTTGAATGGGGGGCAGGGCTAGTAGAAATCAAAGAGGTGTGTGTCACGCAAGAGTTTGAAATGTGGGCTGTAAATATTTTAAATTGCCCTTTCTTGCCACCTATTTCTGCTGATGAAATATCACTTTATGGAAAATATTTAGAATCCCCAGGTTGCAATTTGCAAAAAGAAGGCGATTTTGGTGACCTACTTGCAATTATTGATGATATAAAAGAAGGGTCATACGATCTGCCTGCCTGGTTTAGCTTTCATAATTTATACACTGGGGCAGGAAAATACATGCTATTGCCCAACTACAAGGAAAGCAAAGAATCGTTATACAACAGCTTGGTCAACGATCGAGATAAAAAGGAACTAACGGAGGCTTCATTGGCTAAAGAAACGACTAATGATACAATGGATGAAAAACCATTAATTTATGCCGAATCTTACCGAAGAATATTGGCTTTCATTGAAAAGTTTGAAGACAATAAAACACTACGTCATTTTCATAATTATTTCAAAATGAACAAACAAAAATTTTGGGATCTGGAGAAAGAAGACGGAAAAGAAACGGAACTGAAAGATAAAATTGAAGCCGTGCTGAAAAAGCTTGAGCCTTTTGGCGATCTGAAGCTGCCGATAGAAGCCCATAGCGACTGGCGGATAGCCTTAATAAATGCTTGGCACAAATGGGAAAGGGAGCGTGTAAAGGAGTGTTTGCCAGCTGCTTATGACCATTATTGTTTTCGCATTCAAACTAAAATACCTTTTCAAAAGAGCGAATCGCTGTTCGAAAGATCAGATATAATAAAGCTGTTTAAAAATAGAATACTGGAAGGAAGGAAATTAAACGGAGAGCCCGAAAACTTTGATTATTGATTTAATTTCTTTTTGCCAAAGGCTGAAAGCAAAGCTATTTAGTAGCCGTAATTATGGTTTTTTTAGAAGCTATCAATTAGCTTCCCTTTTTGTGTTTTCATTGCTAATCGCGCAAGTGACCAATGTGTTTGCACAAGCCCATCATTTAAAATTCTCACAAAAAACATACGGCTCCAAGTGTAAATATTTCTTGCAAACCATGGCTGCAAAGCCACCCGATGTCCAATTTGGATTGCACACCACCAGCGATGGCAATATACTATTTGCTATAGACAAGGTGTGGTTCGACCTGCTGTTTACCAGCGCAAATGATGCGATTGCCATAGATATTATCGATCGTGAGCAATATGATTGTCATGCTCCTCCGTTTTCAATGCGTGATGGATTTCACAAAGGCCAGCTAATGCCCCCAATGTTTGCTAAAGATATGCGAAGCAATATGCGTGTGACCGATAATGGACTTGCCGTGGTAAACTATGGGAAAAAAGACCCCATCTATGCCAATAAAAACACAGAACTAAACCTGGTGATGGTGCAAAATAGGTATGCGTGCTACTACAACAATTTCTACGATATCAAAAAGTACAAATGGCAACTTCTTGATATGGGCATATTTATGGACACCCTTATCAGTCTGGGTAATAGGGATTCGATCGGTACTTTTCAGCAAATAACCACTCACACCAATTATTTAGGCAAGCATTTGAAATTCACTATCCCATTCGATAAAAATGCGGTTAAGTTTGATGCTGCGGCTCTAAGGCCGATGCACGATTCGCTGCATTTTACAGATTATTATGTCAGAAAAATAGCTATCAGGGCTTACGCTTCAGTAGAGGGCTTGGAAGCCAAAAATAGTGAAATTCAAAAACAAAGGGCAGAAAGTATGGCATGGGCATTGCAAAGTTACCAAAGGCCAGAGATCAAAATAGAAATTACTGTGGCCGAAAACTGGGTTGAATTTTTGGACGATATTTCCAAAACTGCTTTCAAAGGTTGGGAAATGCTAACAAAAGCGGAAATAAAGGAAAAACTAAAAGACAAAAAGGCAGCGGATCAGTTGGAGCCCTTTTTAAAAAATCATAGAAAAGCAGTGTTGTACATTGAATTAGAAAAAATTGTGGACTTTAAAAATGTATCGGATGAAAATATAGTGGGTCTTTTCAACAAAGCTGTTGCAGATAAAAAAACAACGAAAGCCAAAGAAATACAAAATACCATTTTCGAAAGGATAATAGCCAGAGAATTGGCCATCAAGGTATTAAACAACCTTGAAATACCCAAACAAGCAGATTTTTGCACATTACTAAATAACAATGCTATATTTCGCTACGTATTCGAAAATGATTATGTGACTGCACTTGAAGAATTATCTGTACTTAGAGGCTTTTTTCCCAACGACCCGAAAATTTTTTATAATTTATGTGTGTTAAAATTCAGACAATGGGCTTCTGAGCCGCTGTTGGTTGACAAAGAGAAGTTTTTAAGTGAAATATACAGCCTAAAGAACTGCGGAATCGACCCCAAAATTATTGGCAAAATGCTGCTCAACTACCACATTATGCTTTGTGAAATATACACGAAGGAGAAGAAGTTCGACAAAAAACAGGTTGCTTTAAAATTTATTCAGCAACACTACAAGGAAGCAAAGTTGCATGACCAAGATCTGCTGAACCTTGCCCAGTACTTTGTATCCTATTCCAAAACAGAATTTGCGACAGCATTAATAGCCCCATACATGAAAGGAATCGATATCAATGAAGATTTATTGTTCTACTATCTCAATCTCACTATTGTGAATAATGACGCGGTAAAGGCAAGTGGCTACAAGAAAATATTGCTCAATGCCGTTAATGTGAATAGAAGCCGATTTTGCCAACTTTTCGGTACTTACGGCCAAGGCGGAATCACATTTCAATTGCTAGAAAACCCCAGCTTGAAAAAGATGTATTGTGAGAATTGCCAGCAGTGAACAGTGTTGCGAAGGGCCGCAACACTGCTTAGGCAATAAATTTTAAATAATGGTAATGGAATTTAATTGCCCCTTTGTGGATATTTCAGCTCTACCACCTCTTTTTCGGTAAGAAATCTCCACTCGCCTCGCGGAAGGTCTTTTTTTGTTAGTCCCGCATACAATACCCTGTCTAAGCGAACTACTTCATAGCCTTTGGCTTCAAATATCCTGCGGACTATTCTGTTCCAACCTATGTGCAGTTCTAAACCCACCACTTTTTTGCTGTCGTCAAGCAATGCCATACTGTCGAGTGTAGCCCTACCTTCTTCAAAATACAAACCATCGAGCATCAACTGCGCATCTTCAGGCGAGATAGGCCTGTCAACTTCCACTTGGTATATTTTCTTTATTTTGTGAGATGGGTGGGTGAGCTTTTCGGCCAATTCCCCATCGTTGGTAAACAAAAGTAGTCCAGTCGTATTCCTATCGAGCCTGCCCACAGGGTAGATGCGTTCTTTGCAGGCGTTGGCTACCAAGTTCATAACCGTTTTTCGTTCTTGTGGGTCGTTGGTTGTGGTAATGAAATCTTTGGGCTTATTTAGCAACAAATACACATTCTTTTCCGGATTCAGCGTTCTGCCATCGTATTTCACCACATCGGTGCGTTTTACAATTACACCCAGCTCGGTTACCACCACACCATTTACAGCCACTAAGCCTTGCGATATTAATACATCGGCTTCCCTTCTAGAACTTATGCCCGAGTTGGCAATGTATTTATTGAGGCGTATACCTTCTTTCGAATCGGAAACCGATTCATTAAAAAGCGGTTTCGAACGACTTTCCTTCGCTTTCTTGGGCTTTTCATCGGCATATTTGGCCGCTTTTTCGAAATCGCTAGCTATCAAGTCGTCATCAGATTTCTTGGGCTTGTCGAAAGCAAAATCTTTGAAGCTATTATCAATTTTAGATTTTCTTTCAAAAGGTCGTTTTTCTATATCATCAGCATCATTGCGGCTGCCGAAGCTCTTTCTGGGTTTGAAACCGTCTGAAGGGTTGTCTCCAAAGGGCTTTCTGCCAGGGCTTGGTTTGTCGCCAAACGGTTTTTTGTCACCAAATCTTGGCCTTGCATTTTCTTCATTATCTTTTCTAAAGCCACCTTCTCTTTTTGGTCTTTCATCGCTTTCACCAAATGGTTTTCTGCCGAAAGAGCGTTTTTCATCACCTCCGGAATTATCGCCTGTGCCAAAGCTCCTTTTGGGTTTGTCTCCAAAAGCAGGCTTATCTCCAAAAGGTCTTTTGCCGTAGCTAGCCTTCTCTCCAAAGCTGGGTTTGTCGCCAAACGGTTTTTTATCTGCATATCTAGGCCTAGCACTTTCTTCGCTGTCCTTTCTAAATCCACCCTCTCTTTTTGGTCTTGCATCGCTTTCACCAAATGGTTTTCTGCCAAATGAGCGTTTTTCATCACCTCCTCCATTGTCACTATTGCCATAGCTTCTTTTGGGCTTGTCTCCAAATGCAGGTTTATCTCCAAATGTTTTTTTGCCATAGCTTGGTTTGTCGCCAAAACGAGATTTGTCACCAAAAGGCTTTTTGTCGCCAAATCTTGGCCTCGAATCTCCATCGGCTTCTTTTCTAAAGCCACCTTCTCTTTTGGGTCTTGACGAATATGCTCCTTCACTCCGGCCTCCAAACTCTCTTTTGGGCTTAAAACTTCCAGCGGGTTTGTCACCATAAGATTGCTTGCCCAAAGGTTTGTCTCCAAAAGATTTTCTCAAATCTCCTGCTCCTCTATATGGCTTTGGTTTGTCTGACGAGCCTGAACCGAATGTTCTTTTTGGCCTTGAATCGCCCGCTCCGTCTTTCTTAAATTTGTTGAATGGTTTTGCTGAACCAGAGTAGCTTCTGCCTGAAGCCGATGGTGCGGGTTTGCTGCCAAAGGATTTTCTTCCTGATGGTCTTTTTTCTTCTCTTGCCATGTTGAATTTGCAGTATCACTACTGTAGTTAATAGTTGAATTTGCAGGTCTGTTCGGGCGAACTATTTTATTTTCCCTGCGAATGAGATACAAAATTACGCTTTTTCTTGCAATCCGATTTCATTTTCTGCACTTTGGCCAAAATCTTTGGGTGTTGGCAGGTCGGAAAGGGCATTGATTCCGAAGTAGTCCATAAACTTTAAAGTGGTTCCATAAAGCACCGGTTTGCCCACTGTATCGGCTTTGCCTTTGATTTCAATCAGCTCCTTTTCAAGCAGTTTATGAACTGCATAATCGCAATTTACTCCCCGTATTTGCTCCACTTGGGTTTTGGTAATAGGTTGCTTGTAGGCAATGATCGATAGCGTTTCCAAAGCCGATGTTGAAAGCCTTTTCTTCGATTTCTGCTTCAAGTAAATGCCAATACTGGCCTGAAAAGCAGGTTTTGTGAGAAACTGATAGCCTCCACCACTTTTTACAACTCTAAATGGATATAAACTGTCTTCGTATTTGAGCAACAGATTAGCCAAGCTCGATTCAATGTCTTCAAATGGTATTTCAGCCTCAAACGTCTCGGTCATACAAACCGAAATATCATCGATAGTGATAGGGGAAGTGCTGCAAAAAACAATTGCTTCTATGTGGTGTTGAAGAAAATCCAAAAATGAATTGTGAGTTGTGAATTATAAGTATTTTTCTAGCCTCCAACCTTTAGCCTTCAACATTGAAAATTCAACATCCTGAATGCTACCTTTTGGCCAGTTTGGCTTCGATAGAGTGCATAGTATGCGGCACCGCTCTCAATCTTTCTTTGGAAATTAATTTTTGAGTATCAACGCAAATACCGTAAGTGCCATTTTTAATTCTGATTTGAGCAGATTCTAGTTGCTGGATAAACTTTTGCTGGCGCGCAATGAGCTGCGATACATTTTCTTTCTCGGCAGTGTCAGCTCCGTCTTCCAATACTTTCGATGACGAAGTGGTGCCTTCGATGCCCGAGTCGTTTTTGCGGGTCATTCCCTCTTTCATGTAGTTAAACTCCTTCTTGGCTTTCTCGAGTTTTTCTTTAATCAGTACTTCAAATTCCACTAATTCTTCATCTGAATATCTGACACGTTCTTTTTCTTCAGCCATGAGTTTGTTTCGAAAATATGTGCAAAACTATATCAATATTTTCAATAATTAAAAACCAATTTCGTTTCTTCATGTCTTTCTCACCGCTCTGCTCAATTCTGAAGAATCACAGCAAAGAGACAGTTTGGAGCTTGAAATGTGTCCAGATATTGTAAAGGGCGATCTTATTAAAAAGTGTAAACTAATAGACAATAAACTACAGAATTGAATTTCACAACTTTTTAAATTCGTATGTGTGGCAAATAGTTGCAAAGATGCAAAGATTAAAACTCGCCTGACCAAATAACATGGTTAGGTTGCCTAAATTTATCAAGATCGGGCTCATGCTTGAATAGGCCAAACACAGCCGACCCTGAACCCGACATGGCTGCATATAGTGCATTTTCCTTGTATAGCTGTGCCTTTATTTGCGCAATGGCTGGGTGAAAACTGAAAACTGTTTTTTCAAAATCATTGTCAATATGGTCTTTCCACTCCACAATAGGCATCGTCAATTTTTCCTTTAAGCCAGCACTCTTACCTCTTTTATCAACATTTTGATAGGCCACAGCGGTAGAAATGTGGATATTGGGGAAAATCACTACTAAGTAATGGCGCAGAAAATAAGGGAGGGAAACGGATTCTTGTTTTTCTCCTTTGGCAGTGGCAAATGCAGGCCGATTGTTTATGAAAAATGCACAATCACTGCCTAATTTACTGGCATATTCAACCAACTTTTCTTCTGCGATGGCAAGCTTAAATTTATCATTAAGCAGCTTAAGTGTAAATGCGGCATCTGAAGAACCTCCACCTAAGCCAGCACCTATCGGAATTATTTTATGCAAGTGAATTTTTATAGGAGGAATGTCGAAATCAGATTTGATAAGTTTATAGGCTTGAAGGCATAGATTTTCAGCGGAATTGCTAGGAATAGATAGCCCTGAGGAGGTAAAAGCTAAACTATCGGCAGGAATTATTTCCAACACCTCTTTCCAGCCAGTAGGATAAAAGCAGGTTTCGATATTGTGAAAACCATCGGCTCGCTTATCGATTATGTGTAGACCAAGATTAATTTTAGCATTGGGGAAAACTATCATCACGCAAAAATATGGCATTCAAACTGCAAATTTGTAAGCGCTAACATATTTTGTAAGCAATCAAAATTTCTCGCCACAATTGAGACCCTGCATCCAGTGTGCCCCTGCGATGTTATCAGCAGCTATTTTTCGAAACATGTATTTATAAAACCTATTTACTTGACCGAGCCATAACGCATTAATTTGGTAAGTAATTGTCAATGAAGTTATAATTGTAAATGGCAATATTTGCTTTCTATGCGTTCATATTGAGATGATCATTCCCATGATTTGTTTTTAAATTCGCAACAAACTATGTTCTGTTTTGAAAGCAATGGGTTGCTTCTTGATTATGGTAATTGTTATAAATCAGTTGCAAAATTATGGCTGAAAATGGCTCTTTTTACTAATAGAAAGAAGGTATTGGAAAGTGACTTATTGCTTAAAAAATTCTCGTAATCACTATTGGTACAGGGCAACTGTTTCATCTTTTTTCGGGCTTAGCTTATAAAAATAAAGCGAAGGTTTCTAAGAGAGATTACGAAAAAAAGCATCATATTTTTGTTTAAATCCGTTTAATTTTATTTTTGAGCAATAATAAATTATGAGAAGTAACAAAACGATGTTTAGTAAAATATTTTCAGCATTCAATCCTATCTTGTCAATTAGGAATAGGTCAATTCTATTTATTCTAGCAAATGTTGTCTCGATCATTGCCCTGTATAGTACCATAATGCATTCCTTGAATTCGCAAATATTAGATGCCAAAACAATTAATATCTCAGGCAGGCAAAGCATGTTGAGCCAACGAATTGCGAAGCTCTTGCTTTTCATCCATTACAATCAAAATCTGAAAGGCGCATCATCAAATTACAACACCGACAGCCTAAAATATGTTATGGAAAGGTGGGTTGGGGAACGTGAGTTTCTGAATCAGCAAAACCTGAAAGAAAAAAGCGACAAAGGCTTCGACTCCTTATTTGCATTAAATAGCAAATATCAATGGAAGATAATATCCGCAGCTACAAATAATATATTGCCAACAGCAGCATTACCTGTTACCAAAGCAGCTATAGATACAATCGCAAGATACGAACTACCGTTTTTATTTTCGATGGAGGCAATCACAAGCCACTACCAGCACCAAGCAGAGCAGAAGCTTGATACATTTAAAAAAGTTGTGACCTTGCTAACAGTGATAGCCACCGCCCTGCTTTTTGGCCTTTACGCAGCAATTGTTTTTCCCACAATCAATAGCCTTTCGAAGACAATCAAAGAACTTCTGATTACAAATAAGGAACTGTCGACCACTCAACAACAGTTGAAAAGTAGCCTTGAAAGTCTGATCAAGCTTAAAGCAGAGGTAGAGTTAAGAGCTAATCAGAGTAAAATATTTATCGAACAAGCACCCAGTGCCATTGCCATGTTTGATACGGAGATGAAATACATGGCAGCATCACAAAAATGGCACCAGGATTACGGCCTTGTGGGGCAACCCATCATCGGCAAATCACATTATGAAGTTTTTCCTGAGATTGGTGACGATTGGAAAAATATTCACCAGAAATGCCTGAAAGGCGCCATTGACCAAACTGACGAAGCTTATTTTGCCAAAGCAGACGGAAGCGGACAGTGGATTTCGTGGGATGTGAGGCCGTGGTACAAAAGTGAAGCAAACATAGGTGGCATACTGATATACACCGCAGATATTACCGCTATCAAGGAAAAAGATGCTGAGATGCGGAAGGTTGATAGTATAATGAACAAAATAAATGATGTGATCCGCATCGGCACATGGGAGCTTAATCTGAGTGCAAAAAAGATCATTTGGGGCAAAGCGACAAGAGATATTCATGAAGTGGCCCCAGATTATAAACCTAATTTGGCAACAGCCATTAATTTTTATAAAGAAGGCGAAAGCAGAGATACAATTCGGCAAGCCTTGGCCAATGTCATTGAAAATGGTGGTACGTTCGATACTGAGCTAGTATTGGTTACAGACAAAGGCAATGAAATATGGGCTAGGGCTGTAGGGCAGGCTGAGTTTGAAAATGGCCAATGCAAAAGACTCTATGGCATATTTCAGGATGTAAGTAAAGCCAAAAGTGCTGAGTTGGCTATTATTGCGCTGAATGCTGAATTGCAAGCCATTTTAAATTCAAGCTTTGCTTCTATTATCGGAACAGACACGGAAGGCGTAATCACCCATTTCAATAAAGGTGCTGAGGCTATGTTGCAATATACTGCCGAAGAAATGATTGGGAAACAGACTCCAGTAATCATACATTTAGCGCCTGAATTGGCAATGAGAGGTGAAATATTATCTGCCCAATTTGGAAAAGAAATTACGGGGTTTGGGGTGCTTGTTGGCTCTACCAGGGATGCAAAACATGAATTGAATAAGTGGACTTATGTGCGAAAAGACGGTACTACTTTCCCCGTGCAATTGGTATTAAGTGCTTTGAAAGATGAAAATGGAACAATAATAGGCTTTTTAGGGATAGGCATTGATATTACAGAATTGGAAGAAAACAGGCTGAAATTGTTGGAAGCCAAAGAAAACCTAGAAACACTTACCCAAAACCTCACCTTCAAAAACACCCAGCTTTCCAACTTTGCACACATTATTTCGCACAATCTACGGGCTCCAGTAAGCAATCTAACTTCTCTTGCCTCTCTATACAAAATCTCAAATAGTGAAGCAGATAAAGAATTGCTCTATTCGAAATTTGAATTGGTAATTGAGCATTTATCTGATACGCTCAACAACCTGATAGAAACTTTGAAAATTAAAGAAGAAGGAGGCAAAACGCGCAAATTGATATATTTTAGTGAAGTAATTGCCAAAATAAAGGAGATACTTGTAGGTCAATTGCTGGAATCTGAGGCCGATATAAAGCTTGATTTTTCAAAAGCCCCTCAAATTTTATACGATCCAATCTATCTTGAAAGTATATTTCAAAATCTACTCACTAATGCCATAAAATACAAGTCGCCAGAGCGCGCTCCCGAAATTACAATTTCAACTGAACTGGTAGACGAAAAGATAAAACTCACCTTCCAAGACAATGGCCTCGGCATCAACTTGGCAAAGTATGGTAACAAATTATTTGGCCTTCACAAAACTTTTCACCGCCATGCTGAAGCCAAAGGTGTAGGTCTGTACCTAACCAAGACACACGTTGAAGCCATGGGCGGCAGCATTTCGGCAGCCAGCGAAGTAGGCCAAGGAACAACATTTACTATTTTGTTTTAGCCTCATTAGGTAAATATTATGCTTGGCGAAGCCCTCTGTTTTGGTACGTTAATTTTTAATACAAGGTGGCGTAATGACGGCAGTAATTTTGCGAAACTAGCGTACGCCCAGCATGTTATGGCATAACAGTTGTTTAGCACTGTTTCTTTCCATCTAATGCCTGAGGCATGTCATTTATTAGCATTTAAGGCATTTATTTTGTCAAACAACACCTTATTTATCTTCTCGTGCGATTCGAAAGTCCAGCCTCCGATATGTGGGGTAAGCAATACCTTCGGATTGGCCATTAAACGTTTGTACAATTCGGGTTGATTGGCTTTAAAACTGGGCAGGTTTTCATTCTCCAGCACATCCAATCCTGCTCCTGACACTTTTCCTGTTTCTATTTCAGCTAATAAATCTTTAAGAACCACCACTTTTCCTCTCGAGAGGTTAAATAGCCAGATCGGCTTTTGAAAGCGGTGGAGGTAAGTAGTATTTACCATTTCATTGGTGAGCTCTGTCAAAGGCACGTGAAAGCTGATAATATCGGCTTTTTGGTATATTTCTTCCATACCTACAGCTTTTGCGTTCAGGTCTTGATAAGTGGAGTTCGGCAAAATATCGTGAGCCAGCACTTCACAATCAAATCCTTTTAGCCTTTTAGCAAATGTTTTGCCGTTGTTGCCATAGCCTACTATGGCTACTGTTTTGCCATTCAATTCGTGCCCTCTGTTTGGTTCCCGCTCCCATATTCCTTGTTTTACTTCCTCATTTGCTAAGTGAATATTATTAAACAAAGTTAAAATCATTCCCAAAACATGTTCTGCAACTGCATCACGGTTGCCCTCAGGCGCATTTAGTAGTTTTATGCCCCGTTTTAATACCTCTTCTTCTACTATCTGATCCATGCCCGCACCAGCTCTTGCTACAAATTTTAGCCGCAGAGCCTTTTCGAGTATGTCAATGCCTATAAACATTTTGCTTCGGAGCAGTAAGCCAGTATAAATCTCAATTCGCTGGTAAACCTCTGCTTTGGTAATATTAGGTTCGTAATCTACCTTATAGCCAATACTTTCCAACATTGGTACTATGGATGGGTGCAAATCATCTATTATGAGTATTTTATTCATCTGCTAACTTGATTTTTTTTGTTGGAGCTTCTGCTCAGAAATAGACTAGCCAATACCAGTATCGAAGCCACTAAAAAGGGCATTCCAGGGAAATAAATAAGAGCAGTCTTTTGTGAAAAATAGGCAAAAAGATTATTCATCAGCAATGGCCCAATAATGGCAGAGGCACTCATAATACTGGTCATGGCACCTTGCAATTCGCCCTGTTCATTGGCAGGAACTTGGTTTGAAATAATGCCCTGAATGGCTGGCCCAGCTATTCCCCCAAGTGCATACGGAATTAAGATCACAAACATCATCCAGCCTTCATTTGCGATAGAGAAAAGCGCCAAACCTATACAATTGAGCAACAAGCCAAAATACAGAGCATTGTTTTGGCCAAGTTTGGGAATAACCACGCGAATTAATCCCCCTTGTACTATGGCCACTAGTAAGCCCACAAATCCGAGCGAATAGCCCACCCAAGCCTCATTCCAGCTGAATTTTAACATGGTATAATAAGCCCAGTTGGACTGGACCGCTTGCCCTGCCACAAATATGAGGAACAAAGAGCTTACCAGACCAGAAACCACGGGATACCGTTTCAGCATCACGAGTGAAACCAAGGGATTGGCTCGTTTCAGGTCAAATTCTCGTCTATTTTCCTTTGCTAACGATTCGGGCAATACAAAATACCCGTAAAGCAGGTTGAAAAAAGTGAGGCCTGCCGCCACCAAAAATGGAACCCTCGAGCCCCACTGTGCGAAAATGCCACCTATTACCGGGCCAATAATAAAGCCTACACCAAAGGCAGCCCCTGCTAAACCGAAATTCTGAGTACGCTTTTCGGGCGTGCTAATATCGGCAATGTAAGCCGTGGCAGTGGTGAAACTCGCCCCCGTAATACCTGCCAATAACCTGCCAATAAACAGCCACGCAACAGTGGGAGCATAGGCTTGAAGCAGGTAATCGAGACCTAAGCCAAGCAGCGCAAACAATAGAATGGGTCTGCGGCCAAACTTGTCGCTGAGGCTGCCCATGGCAGGGGCAAATAAAAATTGCATAATGGCAAATGAAAACACCAACCATCCGCCATATTTTGAGGCTTCGCTTAGTCCACTTCCAGTCAACTCCTCAATTAATTTGGGAATTACGGGAATAATGATGCCGATCCCTATTACATCTAACAGGATGGTGACAAATATAAATCCGAGCGCGGCTGTGCGTTTCACTGTCATTTAAGCAATTTGCACTTAATTAAAAGCCAAAATCCACAATTTGTTTTATATTTTCATCCAAGCTTCGGGCAACGGGGCAGGTGAGAGCCGTGTTTTTCAAAGTAATCTGCTGTTCATCTGTCAGTGGCATGTCATTGAAATCGAATTTAATATGTATTTCCGAAATTCGCCTCGAGGGTTCGGTTGCCATCACCTTCGTGATCTCCATATTGATTCCTTTCAATTCCCAACCATGCCTTTCAGCCACTATGCCCATGGTGGTGAGCATACAAGTACCCAAGGCTGTAGCCACCAAATCGGTAGGCGAAAAAGCCTCTCCTTTTCCATGATTGTCCGTGGGTGCATCGGTAATAATTTCAGTGCCTGATTTTAGATGTTTGGCTTTGGTGCGAAGTTCGCCTACATAAATTGCTTGTGCTGTGGCCATTTTTTTGATTGTTAGTCGTGGATTGTTAGTTATTGATTGTTAGTTATTTGCTATTAGTTATTTTAAATCTTTACAAGGTCGTTTATTACGTGCTGTTAATAGTGTTTCGATCCCATTACTTGTTTTTTTATGATACGTGCATTGGGTAACATAACAAGAAATGGCAATCCTTTCTGGTAATCTAATGCTTCATAAAACAAGCCAATTCTTGCTAAATTGTTGTAGTAGGACTGTATATTTTGATAATAATAATATTCGCTTCCGACATACCATGCCTTTCCCCTATTTGCTTGCTAAAAACCATTTTTCTAACAGCCAGCCTATCCTTCCATTCCCATCAATAAAACGATGGATTTTTACAAATGCAAGGTGAACTAAGGAAACGTAATAAAATACTTCCATTATATTTAATTCTGATTTGATTCATGCGGAAAGTTCTTCCCAAAACCATTCAAATTCTTTTTTT
>Ga0163144_10011319_pt1 | contig 18874 bp, 17 predicted proteins | sample OliLak19BULKMAT1_FD_123175 | JGI IMG/M metagenome (GOLD analysis project Ga0163144, IMG submission 123175) | Freshwater microbial mat bacterial communities from Lake Vanda, McMurdo Dry Valleys, Antarctica - Oligotrophic Lake LV.19.BULKMAT1 | ecosystem: Environmental > Aquatic > Freshwater >... | reverse complement strand
GTCGTGATGCCCGGCACGCCCGAGTGAATCGGCCGTGCCTGAAGATGTGTCGCCGCGGCTGTGGCCCTATTCAGCCCGAGGCTGGTAGACGGACCCGAAGCCCCCCCTACAACCCCCCGGGCCTCCTAATTGTAGGGGCGCCCCTTGTGGGTGCCCTTCGGCCATGGTGGGCGAGCCATGCACGTGCATCAACGAACGGGGCGATTGGATCATTTCGCCGCTCGGTGCGGTCAGAGATAGTTGAACCCTGACGACAATCGTGCGCGGGCCAAGCGAGCTCGCGGAGGGGGATCCATGAAGTGGCTCTTTAGCGGCGTTCTTTTGGTTCATGGCCTCATCCATCTGATGGGGTTCGCGAAGGCCTTCGGCTACGCTGAACTTCCTCAACTCACTCAAGCGATCTCAAGGCCGATGGGTCTGTGGTGGTTGCTCGCGTGCGGTCTCCTGCTTGCGACCGCGGTAGCGGTTTTCGTCTGGCCGCGTGGATGGTGGCAAGTCGGACTGATCGCCCTGCTCGTCTCGCAAGCGGTCATTATCAGCTCATGGACCGACGCGAAGTTCGGCACGCCGGCCAACTTCCTGCTGCTGGTCGGCGTGATTCATGGCTTCGCGGCCCACGGCCCCCTGAGTTTCCGCGCTCAGTTTGAGACGGATGTGGCCAATGCCCTCGCGCGGCCTTCGCACGAGGGCCTTCTGACCGAACAGGATCTTGCTCCGCTTCCCAGGGCGGTCAGGAAGTACCTCGCGCGTACCGGCGCGATCGGACAGCCGCGCGTTCATAATGTCCATGTGACCTTCGATGGCCGCATCCGAAGCGGTCCGGACGCTCCCTGGATGACGTTCTCGGGAGAGCAGTACAACACCTTCGAACCCAAGGCCCGCTTCTTCATCATGGAGGCCTCGATGCGCGGCGTCCCGGTTACGGCCTTTCACCGATTCACGGGCGGGCAGGCCACGATGCGCGTGAAGGCGGCATCGCTCGTTCCGGTTCTTACGGCTCAGGGCCCGGAGATGACCACCGCGGAGACGGTGACCCTTCTCAACGACATGTGTGTCTTCGCGCCGGGGGCGCTCGTCGACGCAAGCATCGAGTGGCGGGAAGTGGACGACAGAGCCGTCGTCGCCACTTTCTCGAACCAAGGAACCATCATTCGCGCGGTGCTGACCTTCAATGACGCCGGCGAACTTGTCGACTTCGTGTCCGATGACCGCCTGGCCGGATCCGCCGACGGGAAGTCGTTCACCGCGATGCCCTGGTCGACGCCCCTGCGTGACTACACATCGTTCGGCTCCCACTATCTGAGCGGCTACGGGTCGGGACGCTGGCATCCGAAGCACGCACCACCCTACGACTACATCCAGCTCTCGGCCCGAAGCATCCGCTACAACGTGAAGCCACCGGCCTGAGCGCCCCGCCGGTCCGGGGTGCCGCCGGTGCTAACGTTCTCTACGTATGTCCGGCAAGTCAACGCCCCACTCTCGGCGACTTCAGTCGCCTGCTCTGCTCACCATCGTTATCCTCGCTTTGGGGGGAGGGAGCCAGCGGGCCGAGGCGCAACCGAGGAGCGTCCCCAGGACGCCCACATACAGCTTCCGTGTGGTGAAGGCCTTCCCGCACGACCCGACTGCATTTACTCAGGGCCTGGTCTTCGCGGATGGGATTCTCTATGAAAGCACGGGCCTGCGCGGGCATTCCACGCTGCGCAAAGTCAAGCTCGAAACCGGCAAGGTCCTTCAGCAGGTCAAGGTAGAGGATCGCTTCTTCGCTGAAGGATTGGCCCTATTTGGAGAAGAACTACTACAACTTACCTGGGAAGAGCATGTCGGTTTCGTCTACGACAAGAAAACCCTCAAGCAAATCCGGACGTTCTTCTACCCGACCGAGGGGTGGGGACTCGCCTCCGATGGCCAGCGGCTGGTGATGAGCGATGGTTCGTCCCGGCTCTATTTTCTTGATCCCAAAACCCAGATGCGCGGGCGTGCGATCGAAGTCAAGGATGGCGGGCGCCCCGTGCCTCGTCTCAATGAACTGGAGTTCGTCCGCGGCGAGTTGTGGGCGAACGTCTGGACCACGGATCGCATAGCGCGGATCGACCCGGAAACGGGACGGGTCATCGGATGGATCGACCTCACGGGCCTGCTGCGTCCAGAAGCGCGGGGTCCGGAGGGGGACGTCCTGAACGGCATTGCCTGGGACAAGGCCAACGACCGCATCTTCGTGACCGGCAAGAAGTGGCCCTGGTTGTTCCAGATTGAGCTGGTGGCGAACGACTGAGTTCGGGGTCGTGGCAGGCGGGACCCCCGACCGCGAAGTCCTGGTCTTTCTAAAAGCGCCGAGGTCAGGCGAGGTCAAAACCCGCCTGGCCGCGGAGATTGGCGATGATCTCGCCGTCGAGATCTATCGGGGTCTCACCGCTGAAGTCCTCCGAGCGACGGAGGCCGCAGGCTCCCCGACTTTCTCGCGGATTGTCTGTTTCGCACCTCGCGGTGCCGAGGAAGAGATCGCGGCCTGGCTGGGTGACCACCACGTGCTCGAACCCCAGTCGGACGGGGATCTCGGCGCGCGGATTGAGCATGCTTTCGCCACCTCCTTCGCGAGGGGTTCGTCGAAGACCGTGATTGTCGGCACCGATTCCCTCAGCATCGACCGGGCCGCGGTGGGCTCGGCCTTTGCGTCGCTTGATGACGCCGACCTTGTGCTTCGCGCGGCCGAGGATGGGGGATATACGCTCATCGGACTGAAGCAATCGCAGGCGGCTCTGTTCACCGGCATCGCCTGGAGCACCTCTCTGGTTTTGAAAGAGACGCTGGCCCGGGCGGCCGCACGAGGGCTGCGAGCCGTGGTGGAGGGGCCCGATGCGGACATCGATACCCTGGAGGACCTTCGGAAGAACTGGTCGCGGATTCGGCCCTGCCTCGATCCCCAAACCATTGAGCGTGTCGGGCAGACGGCGTTTTTCGCCCGGCCCGCCTAAACTCGCGATCTAAATGTCCAAAGACCCGACGTTCCGCGTCCTCGTTGACGCGCCCAAGCGATCGAGCGTGTATGAGGCGTACCGGAAGGAGTGGGATCGACGCGAGAGCGATCTCGACGCTTCGGATCATCCGGTTCATGCCGACATCGAGACGGTCGCGGTTTGCGACCTCCGCTGCGGCAGCACCGAGGAGGATCCGAAGGGATTCTGTCAGATCTGGACGCACGAGCACATTCGCATGCAGGGAATGGAGGACTTCTCCTACCAGCGCGGCTATATGGACCCCGTACTCTACGGCCGTCTGATCCAGCAGTGCGCGGACATCGGCGTATCGTCGATCAAGTTCAACTACCGGGGCGAGCCATCGCTCCACCCGCGAATTGTGTCGTTCATCCGCGAAGCCAATGCCCTCGGCTTCCCCGACCTCATGATGAACACCAACGGCAACGGGGGTGCCCGGAAGAACAAGAAGCTCTTCCGTCAGATCGTCGAAGCCGGAATCACCGACCTGATGTTCTCGGTGGATGCGTGCGATGAGACGACCTACCACGGTCAGCGCGTAGGCGGGCAGTGGGACATCCTCCTCAACTCCGTGCGCGAGTCCGTGAACACGCGCAACGAGGGGAAGGGTGCCAAAGACCTCAAGATCCGCGCCTCGGTGGTGCGCACCAAGATCAACGCCAGCGACCTCGACTCCGGCCGCATGGAGGAGTTCTGGTGCAAGGAGATGGGGGTCGACTGGATGTCCATCTCCGAGTGCTACCTGCCCGCGGGCGCGCAGCATTCCTGGCAGGCCGCGCATTGGACCGACCTTTCGGCCGCCGAGTTTCAATGTTCGGACCCCTTTCGGCGGATGGTCGTGACCTGGGATGGCCGGCACACCATGCCGTGCTGCCAGGGCTTCACTCTGGAGATCGACGGTGGTCCGGTCGTGGCGGGCGCCGAAGGTCCGATGACCACGGTTCAGAAGGCCTGGCTCTCGCCCAATTTCGACCGCCTTCGTAAGGCGCATCGAGATCGCACATGGGATGACAAAACCAGGGGCGAGCCGATCTGCCAGTCGTGTGCGGTCACCAAGAAGCCGACGCCCATCGAGATCCCCAAGGACGGCCGCGTCCAGCTGCGCGTCTTGTCAAGTTAGATTCGCCCTGCCGGTTTTGAGGCGGCGACCAGAAGGCCCATCCACAACCAGAGTCCCTTGAGGACGAACCAGTCCACGAAGTGGCCGCCGACAATCAGGGCCAGGCACGAGGCCAGAGCCTTGGCGCGAAACTCAGTATCGGCCCCCGCGCAGAGACGTCGATAGATCTCGAAGGCCAGCCAGCCTAGAACCGACAGCCCGATCAGCCCCTGTTCCACGGCCAGGCCAAGGAGGGCGGAGTGCGGATCCCAATAGGGCAAGCGCTCCGGCCCGCCCACGAGGTCCTGTTCCTCCTTCGAACTGTGATTTCTGAACTCGATCATGAATTGTCCGGGCCCATGTCCGGTCACAGGGGCCTGGGCGAGCATGCGTAGCTCCACGCCGTGGAGCGTGCGATAAGCCCCCGGTTCGAAAGTCGGCAGCAGCGACTGCCGGCGAGCGGGGTCCGCCGGGATCAGGGCGAACCAGTACGCGACAAGGCTCGCGGCGATGGTGCCTTTGGCCAGCGTGCTCGCAAGCACCCGCGTACGCTCCGAGGTTCTGGTGCCCCTTATCGGCAACAGAATCGCTACTCCGGCGCCGATCATCGCCCGCGAGAGCGTGGCCCAGGACGAAAGCAGAAGCAGAATCTCTGCGGCGCGGTTTCCCCGCAAGAGGGGGATTGCCATGGCCACGAAGAGCACCAAAGCGGGGCCGCCCGTGAAACCTCCGAGCCGCCTGATCGCCCCTGGTAGAGCGAAGGAGAGGTTGTACTCCATGGCGACGCCAAAGCCGTTTTGGAGGACCAGCATCACCCAGGCGACGACGAGGGCCATGGCGAGCGGCCAGAGAATGACCCGTTTCGCGACCGCCGGCTCGATCCGAAGATGGGCGGCGAGCAGGAAGACCACGATCGAGTATGAGGTCATCGCCATGGCTCGGAGTCCCAGCGGTGAGGGCTCCAGAGCGAAGGCGAGCCAACCCGCCCCGCAGAAGAGAGCGCTTGCCGCGATCAAGCGATGATCGGGACTTCGGAAGGAACGGGATCCCACCGCCCAAAGGACCAAAAGCCCGAACGCCGCGTCGAAGACGCTGAGCGTCTTCCATCCCAGGGCCAACGGGATGGCGATCGAGGGGAAGAGTCCGGCGAGACTGGCCAGAAAGAGCGGCGGCACCGAGGGCACTTTATACGGGCGGCTCCGGGCTTTTGTCGGGTCGTTGCGGTTTGGCCAACGGAGGCTGCTAGCTCATATGCACTATTGCCGGGTTGGGGACCGGGACCTATTTTCGACCAATGAAGACCGTTGAGACCGACGTCCTCATCGTGGGGGGCGGCATCGCAGGTTCGGCTCTGGCCTGCGCGCTACGAGACAGCGGCTACTGGGTGGTTCTGGTGGAACCGCGGAAAGGACGTCTCGACACTGCACGTGGGGATCACCTGCAGCCTTGTACGGTTGATGCCCTGGCCCGCTGGGGCGTTCTCGGCCGTTTTCTGGAACGGGGTGCAGGAAGGCGAATCGGGCATGAGTTCCGCAGCGAACGCGGCGAGACCCTGCTGAAGGCCGACTATTCCGAACTGCCCATTCCCCATCCCTACTTCCTCGTCTACCACCACGATCTGATCGCAGAGACGTTCCTCGACATCGCTAGCGAGGGTTCGAACTTCGACCTGTTCCGGCCCGCGGTGGTGCGGGAGTTCAAGGTCGTAGACGGTCGCGTCCGCTCCGTGAAGATCCGGTTCGACGACGAGGAAGTCCAGATCAAGCCAAACATCGTGGTGGGCGCAGACGGGTCGAATTCCGTGGTCCGCTCGACCCTCGGTTTCGCCACCTTCGAGCACCCCTACCGGTACCCGATGGTCGCCCTCTTCGGCAAGCGCCCACCCCGGCAGCGTCCCGAGAACTACCTCCTCCGGTACTCGGGGCCCGAGGGTGTGCTCGTGATCCAGCAGCGGATGGACGAGCAGGTGAAAGTGACACTTCCCATCGGCAACGAGGGAATCGCCTGGTGGAAGAAGTCGACGGTGGCCGAGCGAACCTGCGTGCTGGCCAGACGGGCCGACATGCTGAAGGGCTTCGAATCCGAGATCGGCGGCCTCTACCCGGTGAAGATGATCCACGCCATCGACTACGTGAGCGGGAATGTGGTGCTCGTGGGCGATGCCGCTCATTCGATTCATCCTGCCCGCGGGCAGGGCCTGAACCTGGGCATCACCAGTCTGCCTTGCCTGATCGGATGTCTGCCTTCGGTCGCGGACGTCTCGAGCAGCGAAAAAGTGCGACAGGCCCTGCTCCAGTATCAGCGCCTCCAAAAGCCGCTCTTCGATCGGATCATCGCTCGCAATCACCATGCGGCCCTCGAGATGGAAATGGCCGCCGATGACAATCGCGCCGAATTCCTCGTTCGGCATAACCAGCACATTCGAGAGATCGCGGCCCGGCCGGAGTTGCGGCGCATGCATCTTCTCGAAGCGACGGGGTACCCCTTCGGGGCGCCCACTGAATCCGAACCTGACTACCTAGCCTAGCGGCTAGACCATCTCCGTCTTCCACAGGTCGTGGAGGTGGATGACGCCTTCGACACGGCGGTTGGAGTCGATCACCACCAGGGCGGTGATCTTGTTCGTCTCCATCATGTCGAGGGCCCGGGTCGCGATCTCCCTTGGCGCAATAGTGTGAGGAGTGCGCGTCATGCCCTGCTCCGCGGGAAGCTCCAGGGCCTCGGCGCCGAAACGCTCCATCAGACGTCGCAGGTCGCCGTCTGAAATGACCCCCATAAGAAGACCCGCGTCGTCGGTCACCGTCGTCATTCCGAGCCGCTTCTTCGTCATTTCGAACAGGACGCCCTTCAGTGGCGTGTGCGGCCCAACGCGGGGTGTGTCGTCGCCCTTGTGCATCATGTCTTCGACGCGCAGCAGTTTGCGCCCGAGCCGACCGCCGGGGTGAAGGTCCGCAAACTCCTCCACGGTGAAGCCCCGCTTCTCCGTAAGCACCATGGCGAGGGCATCGCCCATCGCAAGGGCCGCGGTGGTCGACGCGGTGGGGGCGAGGCGCAGCGGGCACGCTTCTTCGCGGATCGACACGTCGAGATGAATCTCCGAGGCCAGGGCGATCGCCGAGTCGGGGCGGCCGGTCAGCGAGATCACGGGCACGCCGATGCGCTTGAGGGTCGGCAGCAAGGCCACGATCTCTTCGGTTTCACCGCTGTAGGAGATGGCTATGACAACGTCGCCCTTGACGATCCGCCCCAGGTCTCCGTGGATCGCCTCGGCAGGATGTAGGAACAACGAGGGGGTGCCGGTGGAGGAGAGGGTGGCCGAGAGTTTCTGCGCGATGAATCCGCTCTTGCCCATGCCGGTGGTGACCACCCGGCCCGTGCAGCTGAACAACAATTCGATGGCATGGTCGAAAGACTCGCCGACTTTGGGGATGAGATCGCGGATGGCGTCCGCTTCGATCTGGAGGACCTTCAGCGCGGTTTCGTAAGCCACGCTTAGGAACGCTCCGATGCGAGGGCGTGGACCTTCTGGAGGTGAGTGAGGAAGCGCTTCATGCGATCCAGCCGGTAGGCGTTTGGACCATCGGAGAGCGCTTTGTCGGGGTTCTCGTGGGTTTCCATGAAGACGCCGTGCACGCCCGCCGCCACTCCCGAAGGCCCCAGGGTGTCGATGAAGTGTGCTTCGCCTCCAGAGCGATCGCCAAGGCCGCCCGGTCGTTGGACCGAGTGCGTGATGTCGAAAATCACCGGATACCCGAAACCGCGGAGGACCGGGAACGACCGCATGTCCACCACCAGCGTGTTGTAGCCAAACGAAGCCCCGCGTTCGGTCACCATGAGATTTGGGTTTCCGGTGGTGGCGGCCTTCGCCATGACCCCCTTCATGTCCCAGGGGGCCATGAACTGGCCTTTCTTGATGTTCACGGCGCGGCCCGAACGAGCGGCTTCGAGCACCAGATCGGTCTGGCGGCAGAGGAAGGCCGGGATCTGCAGGACATCGGCCACCATCGCGGCGGGTCCGACGTGCGAGGTTTCGTGAACATCGGTCAGGATCGGGACGCCCACCTTGGCCTTCACGGTGGCCAGAATATCGAGGCCGCGCTCGATGCCTACGCCCCGGTACGAGCCGATCGACGACCGGTTCGCCTTGTCGTAGCTGGCCTTGAAGATGAACGGGATGCCCAGTTCGTCGGTGATTTCTTTGAGCCTCCGCGCGATCTTGAGGGGATGGGCGGGTGTCTCGATCACGCAGGGGCCGCCGATGAGGAAAAGAGGCCCGCCCCCGATCTTCAGCGAGCCAACTCTGATGGCCCGGGTCGCGGGCGCGCTCACGCGGAAACGCTCGCGGCGGAAACGGCGACTTTCGCCTGATCGCTCTTCTGCCGGGCCAGGGACGCGGCCACGAATCCTGAGAAAAGCGGATGGGGTTGCCACGGGCGTGACTTGAACTCAGGGTGGTACTGCACCGCGATGAAGTAGGGATGATTCCTGATCTCGGCGATCTCGGCGAACTTGCCATCGGGGGTTTTGCCCGAGATCGTCATTCCCGCGGCGGCGAGCCGAGCCATGTACTCCTGGTTGAACTCGTATCGATGGCGGTGCCGTTCGCGAATCTCCCGAGCCCCGTAAACGCGGTGGGCGAGCGAGTCTTCGTCGAGTTCACAGGTGTAAGAACCAAGACGCATGGTGCCTCCCATGGCCTCGACGCCGAGAAGATCCTGGAGCTTGTAGATCACGCGGTCGGCCGCACTTTCGTTGACTTCGGTGGAATCGGCGCCCGCGATGCCACACACATTCCGGGCGTACTCGACCACCGCCCACTGGAAGCCGTAGCAGATACCGAAAAAGGGAGTGCCGGATTCGCGGGCGTACTGCGCCGCCATGATCATGCCCCCGGTGCCGCGCGCGCCGAAGCCGCCGGGAACGAGGATCCCGGACACTCCCTTGAGGAGCGAGGGGCCCTTCGCTTCGAGTTCTTCCGATTCGACCCATCGCCGAACCAGCTTGACGCCGTTGGCGAGCGCCCCATGGGTCAGCGCCTCGTTCAGGCTCTTGTACGAGTCTTCATACGAAACGTACTTTCCAATGATCGCGATTTCGACCTCGGCCTTCGGGTTCTTGATCGTCCCCACGATCCTTTCCCAATGGGCGAGGTCGCAGCCGGGCGAAGAAAGGCCCAGGGTCTTCAGGATGAAGGTGTCGAGGCCCTGAGACTTGAGGTGGAGAGGGACTTCGTAGATCGTGGCCACATCCTGCGCGGAGATCACCGCTTCCTCGGGCACGTCGCAAAAGAGCGCTAGTTTGGCCTTGATGTCCGCGGGCAGATCCACCTCGGTGCGGCAGAGCAGGGCCTGGGGCTGAATGCCGATGCCGCGGAGTTCGTGGACCGAGTGCTGGGTGGGCTTGGTCTTCAATTCCTGCGCGGTCTTGATGAAGGGCACCAGGGCGAGGTGCACGAACATTGCGTTATCGCGGCCCACATCACGCCGGAACTGGCGGATGGCCTCGAGGAAAGGCAGGCTTTCGATGTCGCCGACCGTGCCGCCGATCTCCACGATCAGGACGTCGACACCGTCGCCGCATTCGCGGATCGCCGCCTTGATCTCATCGGTGATGTGGGGGATGACCTGAACCGTGCGGCCGAGGTAGTCGCCGCGGCGCTCCTTGGCGATCACCTGGCCGTAGATCTGGCCGGTCGTTATGTTGGACTTGCGGGACGTGGTAACGCGGGTGAATCGTTCGTAGTGGCCGAGGTCGAGGTCGGTTTCGCCGCCGTCCTCGGTGACGAAGACCTCGCCGTGCTGGTACGGGCTCATGGTGCCAGGGTCGACGTTCAGGTAGGGGTCGCACTTCATCAGGCCCACACGGAAGCCGTGGCCTTCAAGCAGACAGCCGATGGAGGCGGCCGCAATGCCCTTGCCGAGCGAGGAGACGACACCCCCGGTCACGAAGATGTATTTGGTTGGCTTGGGCATCGTTTTTGGGTAGCTCCGGTCAGGGGTTGATGTTGAGGGAATCAGGAGAGATCAGGGCGCGAACCCGGTCGAGGTCGGCTGGGGTGTCGACCGCCACCGACGTTTCGCCATCCACGCTTTCGACGAGGATGGTCATGCCGTGGTGAAGGGCGCGCAGCTGCTCGAGCTGTTCGAGCGCTTCGAGTGGCGAGGGGGGGAGGCTCGCGAATCTCGCGAGCGCCTCGCGGCGGAACACGTAAAGGCCGACATGCTTTCGCGGTGCAGAGGAGGCGATTGCGGCGAGCGCCGTCGCTTCCAGGCTGCGCTCATTCGTGCGCGCGTGGGGGATCGGACTGCGGGAGAAGTAGAGGGCATGGTTGCGGGCGTTGGTGACCACTTTCACCACGGTATCGGACATCATTTCGTCCAGATCGCGCAGGGGCAGGGAGAGGGTTGAGATCGCGGCGTCCGGGTCGCCCTTGAGCCCATCCACGGCGGCATCTATGAACGCGGGATCGATCATGGGTTCGTCGCCCTGAACATTCACGTAGAGGTCCGCCTGAATGTGCTGCGAGGCTTCGGCGAGCCGATCGGTGCCGGTGGGGCAGGAGGGGGAGGTCATCAGGGCCTGGCCGCCGAAGGACCGGACTGCTTCCATCACTCGGGGGTCATCGGTGGCGATCACAACTTCGTCGATGGTTCTGGCTCTCTTCGTGCGTTCGTACACGTGACGCACCATCGGCCAGCCATGAATGAGGGAGAGAGGTTTCCCCGGGAGCCTCGTTGAGGCAAACCGCGCCGGGATGATCGCTGCGACTCTCAACTGCGTAGCATATTACCGCCTCGAGGTGACGCACGGCAATTGCGGCCAGACTTCGGGGCGTCGGTGACGAATTGCCTGGCGAGAAACACCCTCCGTCATTGCGACGAGGCCATCGAAGAATTCCCGAGGAAGCAACCTCGTGGCCCCAGAGATGACGAAACGTCAGCTGCCTTCGAAAAGAACCTCGCCCTGGCCGCTGATGAAAAGTGAGGGCTCGTCGGTAGCCGGGGAGAGGCCCATCTCGGCTTCCAGCGTGCCGGACCAGGCAATGACCGAGGACACGGGGCCTTCGAAAGGCTGGTCGCGGTGCACGCGCACGCACGAGGGCAGGCCCTTCCAGGTGAGGGCGGCAAAGCCGTTCCCCTCCATCTCCAGGACAGTCGTTTCGAGCGACGCCACCTGGACGTAGCGAGGCTGCAAGGAGTCCTCGCAAGCCAGGATGCGGTCGGGGGCGACCCAGAGTTTCCGCCCCGAGTCGGAGAGAAGCAGGCCGATACCCGAAGCTCCGGCGGAGAGAAGCAACGAGCCCGAGCCAGTGGCGATCACCAGACGCTCGCCGGTGGTGGCCTTTGTCTCTTTGACCCAGAACGTCACATGACCTTCCGAGGACACGAGGGCACCTCGCTTGAAGAAGACTCGGCCGTCGAACGGGACTTGGACGACGTCGCGTCGTTTCAGCCTCATCCTCGGGTCGGCCACCGGCGAGCGCGGTCCCAGGAAGAGGTCCTCTTCTTCGGCGCCCAGGCGAAGAACCTCGGGACGCAGGGCCACCCGGGCTTCGGGAAGCGGACCCAGGTCGCGGGCCTGAATGTCCGCGCCGGGGACCTGGATCAGCTTTGATGCACCGAAGAGAACCTCGTCCTCACCTTCGCCCGTCTGAAAGTCCTTGTCCACAGGGGACTCGATCGGTTTGCCCACAGCAGTCCCCTCGGCGTTGCGCTGACTGGGAATCTCCGCGGTATCCGAACCATGCTGTCGAAAAGCTCCGGTGCCGTCCGAGGCCGCGCGGGCCAGGCGGTATTGGTGGATAGCTTCGCGAATGCGGCCATGCCGTTCGTAGGTGGCGGCCAGGTAGAAATGAACGCGGGGCTTGTCGTTGGAGTTTGCCAGGGACTGGGTGAAGGCAAGTTCCGCTTCACGAAAGCGATTCAGCTTGAAGTTGATCAGGCCGAGGTTGAATAGAATCGCCGCATCGTTGGGCGAACTCGCGGCCAGTTTGCCGAAGACCTCCTCGGCGCGCTCGAGCCGGCCCTGTTTGAAGTACAAGACTCCCAGCAGACTCAGAACGGTGACGTCGCGGGGCTTGAGGAGGTAAGCCTCGGCCAGATCCTTCTCAGCGAGGTCGGCCTTCCCCTCGGCGAGGAAAGCGCGGGCCCGCTGCACGTGGATTTCAAAAAGGCCGGTAGACAGGGGCGAGACAGACGGCATGTCGGGCTCTTCGACTCCTCAGGGTAACCCGCGGATCGTGCGGAATGGCGACCCGTCTTGGGGGGGAGAGTCAGCGAAACGGGTCGAACCCGAGGGATCCACCCACCGATAGTACAACCGTGATGGAACGTGAACCAGGGCTCGACCCGGTCGTGCGGGGGGGCGGGCATTCGGCCGGGCATTTTGAGGCTGCAGCGAAGGAGGGAGGGAGCCCGAAAAGCCGAGAGTAGTGCTGGCGGTTCCTGGCGTCCGGGTCTCCGGCGACCTAACCACGAGCGGAGCCGAACCAAGGATGCTGTTGATCTTCACTATGTAGTTGCGGGTTTCCTTGTATGGAGGGACACCGCCATAGCGCAGCACCGCGTTCTCGCCCGCGTTGTAGCCGGCGGCCGCCAGTTCGTGGTTGCCGCGGAAGAGCCGCAGCAGATAGGCGAGGTACTCGGTTCCGCCCATGATGGCTTGAGCCGGGTCGAAGGAATTTGAGACCCCGAAGCGCCGGGCCGTGGCGGGCATCAACTGCATGAGACCCCTGGCCCCTTTCGAGGACACCGCGAACTCATCGTAGGCCGACTCGACACTGATGATGGCACGGATGAAGTCGGAGTTCACACCGAACTTCGCGGCCGCATCCTCGATGTAAGGATCGAACTCGGGCCGTGATCGGCGCCTGAAACCCCGGGAGTGGATAAGCACACCCTTGGCCGAGAAGCGCAGGCGGAACTCGCTCGTTTCCGGAGCGTCGGTGGCTTCGAGGACGCCCTGCGAGTTTCGGCGCAGATAGACCTGGGCCTCCGCCTCGTCCGCCCGCCAAAGCATGAGTGCGGTGACGGCCAACAGGCCCGCCGCGGTCGGTTGCCATCGACGAAGCGCGCGCATCAGGCCGGCCCTCCGCTCAGCATGCGGGTAGTTGTGGCCCGTGCATTTCGGCGCAGAGCCTCGACATCGTCGCTGGCCGCGAGAGCGCCCTGGGCGAACTCGGGACGGCCGCCGCCGCGCAAGCCGAGCTCTTTCATGATTTCGGGTGCCTTGAGGCGAGCGGTGAGGTCGCGCGAGATCGCGACGATGACGGAATGGGATCCGTCGCTCGCCGTGTTTGCGGAGATCGCGATGAAATCCTTGTCGCCACGCTGGTTACGATACTCGTCTACGAGGGCGGCGTGGCCTTTTCGGTCCACATCGTTGAAATGAGGGGTCCAGATCGTGATTCCCTGGACCTCCGTCGAGTCGCTTCCATCGGCCTTGGCGCCGCCGCCGGTGGCGAGTTTCATCTTGAGGCGTTCGATCTCCCGATCCCGCGCCTTGAGCTCGTCCTTGAGCTTCGCGTACTCGTCTACCAGGGCCCCGCGGTCCGCCCGGGCGAAGTGCGAGAGTTCGTCGAGAATGGCGACATCGCGCTGGATCTTGTCGAGCGCCGCCCCGCCCGCCACCGCTTCGACCCGCCGCGTTCCCGCCGAAACACCACTCGTGGCGGTGAAGAGAAAGAAGCCGATGTCGCCGGTCTGGCCGACGTGGGTGCCGCCGCAGAACTCCTTGGAGAAGCCGGGAACCTCGACCACGCGAACGCGCTCGCCATACTTGTCCCCGAAGAACGCGAGCGCCCCGGAGTTGAGCGCTTCGTCGCGGGTCATCTCGATGGTCTTTATTTCCTTGTTCGCGAGGATCTCGCCGTTGACCCGGTTCTCCACCACTCTCAGTTCGCGTTCATCGACGCCCTGGAAGTGAGAGAAGTCGAAACGCAGCCGGTCGTTCGCCACGAGGCTTCCCGCCTGCTTGACGTGCGTGCCGAGGGTTTCCCGCAGCGCAGCGTTGAGAAGATGGGTCGCGGTGTGATGACGCATGGCGCCTTCGCGCCGTTCCTCGTCCACCACCAGCCGCACCTTCATGAAGGCCTCGAAGCCACCCTCGTCAACCGTCACGAGATGGGTGGAAAGGCCGGGGACGGCGTTCCGGCACGACGACACGCTCGCCACCGATCCGGCGGCGGAGATCACTCCCCGGTCGCCGATCTGGCCGCCGGCTTCGGCGTAGAAGGGCGTGCGGTCGACGATGATTTCGCCGGACTCTCCCCGGTCGAGGCGATTCACGGGACGGCCGTCCTTGAAGGTGGCGAGGACGGTGGCACCGTCTTCTTCCCGCCGGTCGTAGCCGACAAAGACGGTCTTCGCCTTCTCGAGCAGCGTCAGATACTCGGGAGCGCCGGAAATAGCACCCATCTTGCTGGCACTACGCGCGCGTTCCTGCTGCTTCGCGAACTCCGCGTCGAAGCCCGCGTTGTCGACTTTGAGGCCGCGGTCTTTCGCGAGTTCCTCGGTGAAATCGAGGGACAGACCGTAGGTGTCGTACAGCTTGAAAGCATCGGTGCCGCTGAGGATGCCGGTTTTGGTGGATGCGGCCACCGAGTCGAACACCGCGAAGGCCTGCTTCAGCGTGGTCGAGAACCGATCTTCCTCAACGCGGACAATCTTCTTCACCGTGGCCTCGGTGGTCTTGAGGTCGGGATAAGCCTTTTGCATCCGCGAGACGAGTTCGCCAACGAGGCCGGCCAGGAAGGGCTTGTCGAGGCCGAGCTTCCGGCCGTGACGCAGCGCCCGCCGCATGATCTTGCGCAGGACGTAGCCGCGGCCTTCGTTGCCGGGGAGGACACCGTCCGAAACCAGGAAGGTGGTGGCGCGCAGGTGGTCGGCGATGACGCGTAGCGAGATATCGGTAGCGGGATTCGCCCCGTACTTCACGCCCGCAAGCTTTGCCGTGGCTTCGATGAGCGGCGCGAAGAGATCGGTGTCGTAGTTGTTGAGTTTGCCTTGAACCACCGCGGTGACCCGTTCGAGCCCCATGCCGGTATCCACGCAGGCCGCGGGCAGGGGGGTGAGAGTGCCGTTCGCATCGCGGTTGAACTGCATGAAGACGAGATTCCAGATTTCGAGGAATCGGTCGCATTCGCAGGCCACCCCGAGACATGGGCGTCCCTCGGCCACCTCTGCGCACGGGAGCGAGTCGCCCTGATAGAAGTGAAGCTCGGAACACGGACCGCAGGGGCCAGTGTCGCCCATGGCCCAGAAGTTGTCCTTCTTGCCGAGTTCGAGGATGCGTTCAGCCGGCAGGTAGGCCCGCCAGTGGTCGAAGGCCTCGATGTCGCGGGGGACGCCATCTTCGCCCTTGAAGATCGTGGCCGTGAACCGGTCCTTATCGAGGCCCATCGTTCCGGCGAGGAAGTCCCAGGCATAGGCGATGGCGTCTTTCTTGAAGTAGTCGCCGAACGAGAAGTTCCCGAGCATCTCGAAAAAAGTGTGATGCCGCGCGGTGAGGCCCACGTTCTCGAGATCATTGTGTTTGCCGCCGGCGCGCACGCACTTCTGCGATGAGGCGGCCCGCTTGTAGCCCCTGGTTTCACGACCCAGGAAGACATCCTTGAACTGATTCATCCCCGCGTTGGCGAAGAGAAGGGTCGGATCGTTCTGGGGGATCAGGGGCGAACTGCGGACCACTTCGTGCTGTCTCTCCTCGAAAAAGTTGAGAAAAGACGACCGAATATCGTCCGCGGTCAGGCTACTCGTCTGCGTCATGGCCGGTATTTTCGACCATAAGTGCGTTTTCCGCGATGCGCAGGGCTTTCCTAGCCTCGGAAAGGGCGAACCCTCGGCCGAGGAGAGAGCGGACGACCTTGACCCGCTTCTCGCGTTGGGTTTCGCCTTTGGCCCGCGAAAGCAGGCGGATGGCGAAGCGGATGAGGTTTTGTTCGCCCTCTGCCGAGTCGGCGAAGGCCTCTTTCGTCGCGACCTGCGCCTCCTCTTTGGATACCCCCTTGAGACGTAGAGCCGCCACGACCCGCAGCGGCCCTCGCTTTCCCGATCGCGCGTTGATCTTTGCGACCATGGAGGCAAGCCGGGCGTCGTTGACCAGGCCCTCGCGTTTGGCCCGGCCCAGGGCCGCGGCCGTCGCTTCCTCCGAGTAGCCCTTCCGGGCCAGGGCCCGTTGCAATTCCTTCTCCGTGTGATCCCTCCGGCCCAGCTTGGCCAGAATCAGGGCGAAGGCGTTCCGGCTCTGGGTCTGGAGGTCGGTTGCGTCGGTCTGTGAATCCCTACTCAAGATCGGGCATCGAGCCCATGCCGCCGCTCCGGCTGCCGGTGTCGACGCCGGAGAGCATCATGCGGAATTCGTCGGGGTTGGTGCAGCGTCTTGCCGCTTCCTCGCGGGTGATGAGACCCTTCTGGCAAAGATCGAAGAGAGCCTGGTCGAAGGTCTGCATGCCTTCGGTGGTGCCTTGGGCGATGGCGCCGGCGATGAGCCGCGTCTTTTCCTCGTTGACGATGCAGTCCCGGATGAACGGGGTGGAGACCATGACTTCCACCGCGGGAACGCGAGTCTGGCCGTCGGCCTTCGGCACCAACCGGAGCGAGACCACCGCGCGAAGCACCGAGGCGAGCTGTCGTCGGATCTGTTTCTGCTGATGAGGAGGACACACGGAGACGATGCGGTTGATCGTCTCCGTGGCGTCGAGGGTGTGCAGGGATGAAAGGACGAGGTGGCCGGTTTCGGCCGCGGTCACCGCGGTTTCGATGGTCTCGTAGTCGCGCATTTCTCCAACCAGGATGACGTCCGGATCCTGCCGCAAAGCGGCGCGGATGGCCCCCGCGAAGTTCAGGGCATCGACCTCGATCTCGCGCTGGTTCACGATCGAACGCTTATCGCGGTGGAGGAATTCGATCGGATCCTCGACGGTGACGATGTGGGAGGTCTTTTCCGAGTTGATGTAGTCGATCAGGGCGGCGAGAGTGGTCGATTTTCCCGAGCCGGTAGCACCCGTGCAGAGAATCAGGCCCCGCTGTTCATCCGCGATCCTGGTCAGAGTGGGGGGCAGGAGCAGTTCTCGAATGGTCTGGATCTTGAGGGGGATCAGACGAACGACCAGTCCGACCGTGCCGCGCTGCTGGAAAACGTTGCAGCGGAAACGTCCGAGGCCGGGGACGGAGTAGGCGACGTCGACGTCGAAACTGTCCTTGAACTTCTGCTTTTGCCGGTTGTTCATGACCGAGAAGGCCATGTTCAAGGTGTCTTCGGTTTGCAGGCGGCGATGGTCCACCACGGCGGTCAGTTCGCCGTTCACACGAAGGACGGGGTGCGATCCGACCTTGAGGTGAAGGTCGGAGGCCCGCTTCTCGATCGCGAGCTTCAGTAGATCGTTGATGAGCATGCTTATGGGAACTCCTGTCTTGAGGATAGTCTTTTTTTGGCGTCTCGCTTCACGCCTCGCGTTTGTGGTATTCACCCCCCATGAGGATCATCGCGGGCGAGGGTCACGGCCGGAAACTCAAGGTTCCGAAGGGCGGCGAGACCAGATCCACCGCCTCGAGGGTCAAGCAAACCTACTTCGACATCATGCGGCCCGCCATCGAAGGTGCCACTTTTCTCGACGCATGTGCCGGCTCGGGGGCCCTCGGCATTGAGGCGGTCTCCCGCGGAGCCGCGCACTCCACTCTGATCGATCGTTCACACGCTGCGGTGGCGAGCGCCCTGCAGAACATTCGGGTTCTGGGCGAGAAAAGCCGTCTCATCGAAGTCCTTCAGGGGGACCTTCTTCGAACCTTGAGGAAACTGCGAAGTGAAGGCCGGACTTTCGACGTGGTCTACCTCGACCCGCCCTACGAAGAGGGGCCCTATGAGGCGGCTCTGGAACTGCTGGCCGAGGGTCTGGTCAGTCCACGCGGATACGTGACCGCCGAGCACTTCAAGAAGCGGGCCCTTCCCGAAGCTATTCTCACCCTGGTGCGGATCCGCGAAGTGAAGGTTTCGGACCACCGGTTGACCATCTACAGGAACGAGGTGCCGTCGTGAGTGAGAAGGTGCGTAAGCGGATCGCGGTGGTTCCGGGGTCGTTCGATCCGGTGACGCTCGGGCATGTCGACCTCGTAAGCCGGGCTTCTCGTTTGTTTGACGAGGTCGTGGTTGCGGTGCTCGAGAACGCGTCAAAGGACCCGTGGTTCTCGGCCGAAGGCCGCGTCCTGATGATTGAGCGCGAGGTTGTGGCACTTCCGAATGTCCGCGTGGTTCGCTTTGCCGGCCTGCTCGTGGACCTGGTCGAGAAGGAAGGAGCCGATGTGGTGGTGCGCGGGGTGCGGGGTGGCTCCGACCTCGAGTACGAGACGCTCATGGCGCGCATGAATGCCCATCTGCGGCCGGGCCTGGAGACGGTCTTTCTGCCTTCTTCACCGCAACACACCCACATCGCCTCGCGCCTGGTGCGCGAAATCGCGTACCTCGGCGGATCGGTTCAGGGGCTCGTATCGGAGAAGGTCGCGGTCGCGGTGGAAACCCGGGCCGAGGAAAGGCGCGCCGACCGCGCGTTCGCATCGCGAGGGTCCGCCCAATGAAGAAAACCACATTGAAGAAAACCGCATTGAAGAAAGCAAAGAAGCCGGCCGCATTCCACCTCTCGTCGCGGGTGGAGTCCGTGGAAGTTTCGCCGACCGTGGCCGCCGCCGCCCGTGCCACCTTCCTCCGTACCCTGGGCCGGGAGATTCTGGACTTCTCGGTAGGCGAACCTGATCAGGGCACGCCCGAGCGGGTTCGGCAGGCCGCC
>Ga0163144_10011318_pt1 | contig 18874 bp, 12 predicted proteins | sample OliLak19BULKMAT1_FD_123175 | JGI IMG/M metagenome (GOLD analysis project Ga0163144, IMG submission 123175) | Freshwater microbial mat bacterial communities from Lake Vanda, McMurdo Dry Valleys, Antarctica - Oligotrophic Lake LV.19.BULKMAT1 | ecosystem: Environmental > Aquatic > Freshwater >... | reverse complement strand
CGCACCTGTCGGCCGATGCTCGGCGCGACGCGGTGCGGCTGCTCGACCGCGAACAGCGCGGTGTGACCACCGGTGTGACCACGGAGGGCCGAGGCGCGCGAGCGCAGCGCTAGCGGCCTCAAGCTCTCGATCTACTGGTCGGGGCGAGAGGATTCGAACCTCCGACCTTTCGGTCCCGAACCGAACGCGCTACCAAGCTGCGCTACGCCCCGCTCACCGAGGCTAGCCTCGGAGGCCGCCGTGTGTACCCTCGATGCCACGGCGCGTCAATCAGCGCGTTACGCGCAAGTGCTACGACTCGATCGCCGCACTGCAGGTCAGAACGAGTACTCGAAGTCGAACGCGAGGCACTGCGGATCCGCGGCCCCGAACTCGACGTCGATCGACGCCGCATCGTTCTGCCCGCACTCCACGCTCACCGCGGCTTCGTCGATGCCGCAACACCAATCGTTGGCATTGTTCTCGCCTGCCTGGCACTGGCCGTCGCCGATGCCGGCGGCACCCGGGCAGTCCTCGCGCACGCACACCGTGATGGGTCCGCCCGACGTCACGCGGACCCGCGCGACGGGTGTCACGCAGTCCGGATCGATCGTGTCGTAGCGGAAGTAGTCGGGCAGCGTCGCCGCGTCGAGCACCCCGGCGCCCGGCAGCACGGCGCCGCCGCACGTGGCCGTCGCGAGTCCCAGACCTGGCACCTCCTGGTTCGCCTCGTCGGTCTCGTCGCACTTCACCATCGTGTCCGTCGCGTCGTCTTCGGCGGACTCGGAGTCCGTCGCGCTCGCCGAAGTGTCGGTCCCCTGCGACGGATCCGTACTCGTCTCGACGTTCGTCGGGTCGCTCGGATCCGACGCGCTGGTTGGATCGCTCGGGTCCGACGGGTCGCTCGGATCACTCGGATCACTCGGATCCGACGGATCCGACGGGTCGCTCGGGTCGCTCGGGTCGCTCGGGTCGACCGTCGTGTCCTCGCCGCTCATGCTGTTGGTGCCCTGCGACGCGACGTCCGACGGATCGTCGGTCGTCTCGTCGCTGTCGCCCGACGCATCGGTCGTCTGACTGCCACCGACTGTTCCCTTCGGCCCGGCCTCGGTGGGCGTGCCGGAGCAACCAAGCCAGGCCCAGCACATCGCCGCTACGCCGAGTCGACGCCACATCGTCCGACCACGGTACAGCCCGACTGCTAGCGGCGCAATCGGGCGAACGCTCGATGCCACGCCAGCTTCGTCGACCACTCGGTCACGGCTGGGCGTCCGTACCGAGCTTGCTACGCAGACGTTCCTTGACGCGCTCGAAGCGCTTGCGCAGCGTCGCGGCGAGCTTGTCGAGGTCCTCGAGTTGGTCCTCGATTGGCACGTCGCTCATCACCCGCGCGATGTCGCGCCACGCCATGCGCCGATCGACGCGCAACACGAGTAACGTGCGGTCGTCCTCGTCGAGCGCCTCGCGGAGCATCTCGAGCCGACGCTTCATGTCGCTGCGCATCCGGGTTCGCCAGCCATGACGCACACCATGGTACCCGACGTCGGGCGGCCTGTTACGCTGCTCGCCCCGATGACGGACAAGAGCATCAGCTTCGTGCGATCGCTGTGCACCGGTGCGATCGAAGAGGACGTCATCCTCCCCTACCCCGCGCTGTCGGAGGGTGAGCGCGAGACGCTGCGCGCCGTCATCGGTTCGGTCGACGATCTGCTCGGCCCACGCACCGCGGACTTCCGCAAGTGGGATGCCGCCGGTGAGTTCCCGCCCGAGTTCATCGAAGAGCTGCGCAGCTTCGGCCTGTTCGGCCTGGTGATCCCCGAGGAGCACGGCGGCATGGGCATGCGCGCTGCAGCGTATTCGCGCACGCTGCAGCAGGTCGCGCGCCACGATGCGTCGGTCGCGGTGACCGTCGGTGCGCACAGCTCGATCGGCATGCGCGGGTTGCTGCTGTACGGCACCGACGAGCAAAAGGCGAAGTGGATGCCGAGGCTCGCGACCGGCGAGATGATCGCGGCGTTCTGCCTCACCGAGCCCGGCGCGGGATCCGACGCGGCGTCGATCCGCACGACCGCGGTGCCCGACGGCGACGACTGGATCATCAGCGGCAGCAAGCTGTGGATCACCAACGGTGGCATCGCCGACTTCTTCACTGTGTTCGCGAAGACCGGCGCGCCCGAGGAGCGCGGACGACTGTCGGCGTTCGTCGTCACGCGTGATCTCGCCGGCGTCACGATCGGACCACACGAGGACAAGATGGGTCTGCGCGCGTCGTCGACGACGTCGGTCTACTTCGACAACGTTCGCGTGCCCGGGGTCAACCTGCTCGGCCCCGTGAACCAAGGCTTCAAGGTCGCGATGGCGATCCTCAACAGCGGGCGCACCGGTCTCGGTGGCGGCGCGGTCGGGGCGATGAAGAAGCTCATCGAGGCGGCGACGAAGCAGGCGAAGACGCGCCACCAATTCGGGCGACCGATCGCAGAGTTCGGCCTCGTCAAGAAGAAGCTCGGGCAGATGGTCGTCGACTGCTACGCGGCCGAGGCGGTCGTGAACCTCGTCGCAGGCATCATTGATCAGGGCTACGAGGAGTACGCAATCGAGGCCGCGATCTCGAAAGTTTTCGCGAGCGAGGCGCTGTGGCGCACGGCCGACGAGGCGCTGCAGATTGCCGCGGGCAACGGGTTCATGCGCGAGTATCCGTACGAGCGCATCGTCCGCGACAGCCGCATCAACCGCATCTTCGAGGGCACCAACGAGGTGCTGCGCCTGTTCATCGCGCTGTCGGCAATGAACGACGTCGGCACCGAGCTCGCCGAGCTGCAATCGAGCCTGCGCGGCGTGTTCGACGATCCGATCAAGGGCTTCGGCGTGATGTCGGCGTACGCTTTGCGGCGCGCCCGGCTCGCGACCGGCATCGGTCGCAACAAGTCGGCGCTGACGAAGATCGAGCCGGCGCTCGCACCGGCGGCGCAGATCTTCGCGGTATGTACGCGCGATCTCGCGACGGCGGCCGATCGAATCCTGCGCAAGCACGGCAAGAACATCATCGGCAAGCAGTTCGCGTCGGCGCGGCTCGCCGACATCATGATCGACATGTTCGTGCTCGCGGCCGTGATCTCGCGGGTGAACCAGTCCGTGGTCACCCACGGCAGCGCGCCGAAGGAGCTCGAGATCCTCACGGTGTTCGCCGGTCAGGCGCGCCGACGGATCCGCGAGAACTTCGATCGCATCGACGACAACGACGACGAGCTCGTGAAGGGGCTCGCCGATCACGCCGTCGAGCGCGAGGGCTTCGCCTGGGACAACCTCTAGTCCTAGGCCGCCTGCGTACGCCCCGCCTCGCGCACCTTCACCGCGAGATCGAAGTCGAGGCTCGCGACAATCGCCTCGAGGTTCGCGAGGCGTTGCTCCACTTCCGGTGACGCGATCGTGTACGCCGGCAGCGCCTGCTGCTGCGGCGCATGACGCAGCGCGGCGATCTGCGCGCGATGATCGAGCACCCGCTGCACGACCCATGCGGTGAACACGAACGGGGTCGCGACGATGCACAGGACCATGAACATTGGCGTGGGCTCCGTAGAGCACGGGCCCGATTGCCCGTGGAGCCAGCCGTACACGCGTACGTGTGGCGCCATTTCCGTCGCCTCGATTGCATCCCAGGGGGGTGTTAGCGTGCCGCCGCCAGCCGCGATTGGGTGGCGTTGCCACGGTGAGTCCCGCATGCGCATGCGATCCGCGAGAGTCCTTCTGTCCGCTCTATTCGTGCTGTCGGTGCTGTCGTGCCGCGAGAAGAAAGGCCCGCTCGCGATGATCGATCCCGACGACGTGGCACCGCCGGTGCGCCGCGGTGACGAGCCCGGCCTCGTGATCCGCCTCGGTCATGCCGACGCGGACGGCGGCATGGCGCCGCCGGCGAAGCTCGCCCTCACGACGACGCTCAGCGATGCGGACACGAAAAAAGTCCTCGCGCGCCTGCCGAAGATGCCGGCACTACCCGAGGACGAGCAGGACTTCGCGATGCGACCATCGTCCGCGCCGCCACCGCTCACTGGCGCGATCGTGCTCGGTGCGTTCCCACCCAAGGCGAGCGCACCGGCCGTCGCCGCGCGGCCGACCGGCGCGCTCGAGGTCACGCGCTTCGCCCCCGAGGGCGACGTGCCGCTCGCGCCGCATCTGTCGGTGTCGTTCTCGCATCCGATGGTTCCCGTGACTTCGTTGGCCGAGCTCGCCGCGAAAGACGTGCCGGTGAAGCTCTCGCCGCAGCCCGCGGGCAAGTGGCGCTGGGTCGGCACCAAGACGCTGATGTTCGAGCCGGCGTCGCCCCTGGGTGGGCGCTTCCCGATGGCGACGAAGTACGCCGTCGAGATCCCCGCGGGCACGAAGTCCGCCGTCGGCACGAAGACCAGCAAGGCGACGAAGTTCACGTTCGCGACGCCGGCTCCTAAGGTCGAGCAGTTCTTCCCGCAGGGTCAGCCGACGCGATTGCGTCCGGTGATGTACGTGCAGTTCGATCAGGCGGTCGACCCGGCGAAGATCGCCGGCGCGATCGAGATCGGTGTCGGTCGAAAGGGTCGCAGCGTGCGGCTCGCGAAGCCCGAGGAGATCGACGGCGACGACACGGTACGCGTGCTGTCCGAGCAGGCCCAAAAGGGCCGCTGGGTCGCGGTCGTGCCGAACGAGGCGCTGCCGAACGACACCCGCGTGCAGGTGACGCTCGGTCCGAAGCTGCCGTCGGCCGAAGGCCCCGAGACCAGCGCCGCGGCCGAGCGCTTCGAGTTCAGCACGTACGGACCGATGAAGGTCATGCAGCACCGCTGCGGCTACGACGGCAACTGCCCGCCCGGGCAGCCGTTCGAGATCGCGTTCTCCAATCCCGTCGACCCCAAGAAGTTCGACGCGAAGATGGTGACGACCAGGCCCGCGATCGACGACATGCGCGTCGAGGTCTACGGCCAGAACATGGTGATCATGGGCCCGACCAAGGGCCGCACGAAGTACGAGGTCACTCTCGACGAGTCGATCCCCGACATGTTCGGGCAGCGGCTCGGCAAGTCGCAGTCGTTCACCTTCCGTGTCGACACGGCCCCCGAGTCGCTGTGGGCGCAGGGCTCGGGGCTCGTCGTGCTCGACCCCGCCGCGGGTGCCGACTTCGCGATCTACTCGATCAACCACAAGAAGCTGCGCGCGCGCGCGTTCGCGGTCGAGCCGGGCGACTGGCGCGAGTACCTCGCGATGCTCGAGCGCATGGGTCGCGACTCGCGTGACGTCAAGCCGCCCGGTCGCAAGATCTTCGACAAGGAGCTGAGCATCCGCAAGGACGACGACACGATGGTCGAGACGCTCGTCGATCTGCGCGCAGGTCTGAAGGGTGGGCTCGGCCACGTCATCGTGATCATCGAGCCTCCCGGCAAACCCAAGGAGCCGTGGATGCAGCAGCGCATCACGGCGTGGGTGCAGGCGACGAAGCTCGGGCTGTCGGCGCATGTCGACGGCGAGCGTATGCTCGTGTGGGCGAACGCGCTCGCCGATGGCGCGCCCATCGCTGGTGCGCAGGTCGAGCTGAGCGCAGGCACCACGGGCACGACGGGTGCGGACGGCCTCGCGAAGCTCGTGCTGCCGAGCAAGGCCGCACCGGTCGTCGTGGTGAAGAAGGGCGACGACGTCGCGTTCTTGCCCGAGTCGGTCTGGTGGTGGTCCGGCACCGAAGGCTCGTGGAAGAAGTCCAAGCGCGAGGATGAATTGCGCTGGTACGTGTTCGACGATCGCCACCTGTATCGCCCGGGCGAGAAGGTCCACGTCAAAGGCTGGATCCGCAGCGTCGCGATGGGCAAAGGTGGTGACCTCGCGCGCGCCGAGGGCATCCGCGAGATCGGATACACGCTGTCCGATTCGCAGGGCAACAAGATCAAGTCGGGCGCACTGTCGCTCAACGCGTTCGGTGCATTCGACACCGAGCTCGCGCTGCCAAAGACGATGAATCTCGGCGGCGCGTCGTTCGAGCTGAAGGTCAAGGGCAGCAAGAAGTCGATGCCCGGTGCTGAGTACTGGCACAGCTTCGACGTGCAGGAGTTCCGCCGGCCGGAGTACGAGGTCGAGACGCGCCTCGACGAAGGGCCGCACATCGTCGGCGGTAAGGCGGTCGCGACGGTCAGCGCGAAGTACTACTCGGGCGGCCCCTTGCCGAACGCGGAGACCACCTGGCAGGTCACGTCGTCGCCGGGCAGTTATCAGCCTCCCGGGCACGATGGGTGGCTGTTCGGGAAGATCGAGCCGTGGTGGTGCTTCTGGCGCGGCTGGGGCGGATCCACGCCGGATCCGGCGAACGAGCCGAAGTACAGCTCGTTCACGACCGTGACCGACGGCGGCGGCGAGCACCGGTTGGAGATCGATTTCGTGTCGGTGAATCCCGCCCGCGCGATGAGCCTGTCGGTGCAGGCGACGGTGACGGACAAGAACCGTCAGGCGTGGACGTCGACCTCGAGCACGGTCGTGCATCCGTCGTCGCACTACATCGGGCTCAAGAGCGACCGCGCCTTCGTGCAACAAGGTGAGTCGATCGAGATCGACGCGATCGTCGCGGACATCGAGGGCAAGCGCGCGACCGGTGCACCGATCGCGATGCGTGTCGTTCGGCTGCAGTGGCAGCAGGAAAAGGGCGAGTACATCGAGAAGGAGCTCGAGCCGCAGTCGTGCGACAAAAAGAGCGCCGCCGATCCGGTGCGCTGCACGTTCGCGGCGAGCAAGGGCGGCAGCTATCGCATCGTCGCGACGACGACCGACGACCAGGGCCGCACCAACCGCACCGAGATGGAGATATGGGTCGCCGGCGGCGATCTGCCGGCGCCACGCGACGTCGCGCAGGAGCAAGTGCTGCTCATCCCCGACGCCCTGGAGTACGAGGTGGGCCCAACCGGAAGCACGATCGCGAGCATCGCAGTCTCGGCGCCGTGGCCGGATGCGCAGGGCCTCGTCACGCTGCGCCGCTCGGGCATCGTCGAGACCCGGCGCATCACGTTGAAGGGCAACTCGACGACGATCGACGTGCCGATCACCGACGAGCTGGTGCCGAACGTGTACGTGCAGGTCGATCTGGTCGGCACCGCGCCGCGGCGCGGCAAGGACGGCAAGCTCGATCCGAAGCGACCGCCACGCGTCGCGTTCGCGAGCGGGCAGGTCAATCTGTCGATCCCGCCGCGTCAGCGCACGCTCACGCTCGACGTGCGCCCCGCGGTGCCGAAGATCGAGCCGGGCGGAAAGACGACGGTCGACGTCGACGTGCGCGATGCATCGGGCAAGCCGGTCGGCGATGCCGAGGTCGCGCTCGTGGTCGTCGACGAGTCGGTGCTCGCGTTGACGGGCTATCGGCTCGCCGATCCACTCGCCGCGTTCTACTACCAGCGCGATCCCGGGACGATGGATCACCACCTGCGCGCGCAGGTGTTGCTCGCGACCGACACGAGTCTTGCGACGACGACGGCGACGGGCGGCGATTCCGGCGGTGCACTGGGTGGCGCGCGGATGGAGATGAACGCCGACGATGCGCCGCGAGCAGCCCCTGCACCTCCGCCGGCGCCGCAGGAGATTGACGCGGCGAAGAAGGGCGCCGGCGCCAAGAACAAGGAGGACAGCTCACCCATCGCGATGCGCTCGAACTTCGACGCACTCGCGCTGTTCAGTCCGAGCGTGCAGACCAATGCAGCGGGCCGCGCCTCGGTGCCGCTCGCATTGCCGGACAACCTGACGCGCTATCGCATCATGGCGGTCGCGGTGTCGGGTGCGAAGCACTTCGGCCACGGCGACGCGGCGATCACCGCACGATTGCCGCTGATGGTCCGACCGTCGGCGCCGCGGTTCATGAACTTCGGCGACAAGATCGAGCTGCCGGTGCTCGTCCAGAACCAGACCGACGCGCCGATGACCGTCGACGTCGCGGTGCGGGCCCACAACGCGGAGCTCACCAAGGGTGGTGGACGCCGCGTGACCGTGCCCGCGAACGATCGCGTCGAGGTGCGATTCCCGACCTCGGCGGCGTTCGCCGGCACTGCCCGCTTCCAGGTCGGTGCCGTCGCGAGCAAGGGCTCGTGGACCGACGCGGCGCAGTTCGAGCTGCCGGTGTGGACACCGGCGACCACCGAGGCATTCGCGACGTACGGGCAGATCGACGCGGGTGCGATCGCGCAGCCGGTGCACGCACCTGCGGGCGTGTTCACGCAGTTCGGCGGGATCGAGATCTCGACGACGTCGACCGCCGTGGCAGCGCTGACCGATGCGGTGCTGTATCTCGTGTCGTATCCGTTCGAGTGCTCGGAGCAGATCGCATCGCGCGTGCTCGCGATCTCGGCGCTGCGCGACGTGCTGACGGCGTTCAAGGCCGAGGGCCTGCCGGCGCCGAAGGAACTCGTCGCGGTCGTCGATCGCGATCTCGCGAAGCTCGCGCGCATGCAGACCGACGACGGTGGGTTCTCGTTCTGGGGCCGCGGCTGGCCGTCGTGGCCGTACCTGAGCATCCACGTCACGCACGCGCTCGAGCGCGCGAAGCTCGAGGGCTTCAAGGTCGACGGCAGCATGCTCGAGCAGGCGCGTGCGCATCTGCGAGACATCGAGCGCCACATCCCCGCCGACTACCCGGACGACGTGCGGCGCGCGATCCGAGCGTATGCGCTGTACGTGCTCGCGACCGGCGGTTCACCCGACGTGCGCAAGGCCCACAAGCTGATCGACGAGGTCGCGCTCGACAAGCATCCGCTGGAGGTCGTCGCGTGGCTGTTGCCGACGTTCGCCGGCGACGGCGACTCGAAGAAGACGGTCGCGTCGATCCACAAGCTGCTGCGCAGCAAGGTCAGCGAGACCGCTGCGGCGGCCCACTTCACCACCAGCTACACCGACGGCGCGCACCTGCTGCTGCACTCGGACCGGCGCGTCGATGCGGTGCTGCTCGAAGGGCTCATCGCGTCGGATCCGAAGAGCGATCTGATCCCGAAGCTCGTCAAGGGGCTGCTCGATCATCGTCGAGCGGGCCGGTGGGAGAGCACGCAGGAGAACGGCTTCGTGCTCGTCGGGCTCGATCGGTACTTCGACGTGTACGAGAAGGCGACGCCGGACTTCGTCGCGAAGGCATGGCTCGGCAAGGACTACGCGGGCGATCACGCGTTCCGTGGGCGCACGACCGAGACCCATCGCATCGACATCCCGATGGACTGGCTCGCGAGCAAGACCAAGGGCAGCAGTGATCTCGTGCTGTCGAAGACCGGACCGGGGCGGCTCTACTACCGCATCGGCATGAAGTACGCGCCGACGGATCTGAAGATGCCGGCGTACGACGCGGGCTTCGTCGTCACCCGACGGTACGAGGCGATCGACGACCCGAAGGACGTGTCGCAGGACAAGGCCGGCACGTGGCACATCAAGGCCGGTGCGCGCGTGCGCGTGCGGCTCGAGATGGTCGCCGAAGCGCGGCGCTACCACGTTGCACTGGTCGATCCGCTGCCGGCGGGTCTCGAGGCGATCAATCCCGCACTGGCGACGACCGGCGCACTGCCGGCGGATCCGAAGGGTGAGAGCTCGGGCGGCGATCGTTGGTGGTGGTGGTGGCGGACCTGGTACGAGCACCAGAACCTCCGCGACGAGCGCGTCGAGGCGTTCACGTCGCTGCTGTGGGAAGGCGTGCACGACTACGACTACGTCGCGCGGGCAACGACGCCGGGCGACTTCGTCGTGCCGCCGCCGAAAGCCGAGGAGATGTATCACCCGGAGACGTTCGGCCGCGGCGCGAGCGATCGGGTGATCGTGGAGTAGACGGGGAGGCGGGGACGGCCACTTCGTAGAACGCTCGACCCGTGATGTAAGTCGGGAACCTTCCCCCGGCCGAGATCAACCTCTACGGCCAGGGGCGGCGAGGCGATGCGGACCAACGGACTGTTGGCCGCGGGCCTGGGGCGCCGTCGTTTTGCCCGGAGGTCACCCATGCGCCGCATCTTCTCCATCTCCCTCGCCTTTTCCACCCTGGATCGATTCTCTGCTGAGCGGCGAGTACCCCGGCGATGCGTGTCGTGCCGATGAATCTGTCGATCGAGATGAAGCTCGCATCGGGCATGAGCGCAGCGCACCGAGGTCTCGACCTCGCCGACGTCATGGCGCTGGTGAAACGACGACGACTACTGAAGCACCTCAGTAGCCCGAGCGTGCTTCGCCGCCGCGGCGACCCGGCAGCATGCCGCGGATCCACGGCGGCCCGTCCGTGAACAGGTGATCGCGAACCGCCCGCATCGCGCCGCCGACCCCACGCGGGAACGCGCGCAGCAACACGTCGAGGTGCCCGTCGTCGGACTCGACGCCGTGCACCGTCACGACCGACGACACCAGCCCGAGCACGCGGCGCACCGCCTTGTTCTTGCCGATCTTCGGGTGCTTCATCAGATCGATGACGAGTCGATTGCCCGTCGACTCACCGAGCAGCTTGTTGAGCTTGGGCAGCTGCGCAGCGAGGTTGCCGCTCTTGGTGAGATCGAGCGCACCCGACTTGATGAGCGCCGCGACCGGTGACTGCGCGTCGCCGAGCACGCGCAGCGTCGTGCCCTCGAGCCGCAGCTCGACCCGCAGCTCCTCCGCCGACAGCTTGATGCGCTCGATGAAGATCGACGTGACCGCGCGGACCGTCGTGCCCATCATGTCGACCGTAGCCGCGACGCGGATGCCCGGCGGATCCGGATCGATCTCGATGTCCTTCGGGCCGCCGTCGCCACCCTGCCCTGCCAAGAATCGCAGCGACGCGATCGGCACGCCGAAGCGCAGGCCTATCGCGTTGCGGAACACGCGGACGAGCTCTTCGGGGTGACTGCGCAAGTACGAGGTCGCGGCGTCGATCAGAGCTTGGCGTGCGCCCATGTGGGAGCAATATACGCCAAAACCCGAGCGAGCCGCCGCGCGCTCGGATCCGCGTGCAGTCGTCCCCGCAGGGTGCGGGCGTCGATTGGCCCGGCGTCGCCGAGCGTGTTACAGGACTTCAGTATGGGTCGCCGCGGTCGGATGTGGACGTGGTGCATCGCGCTCGTGGCGGCGTGCACGGGCAGCGACGAGGGCGGGTACGCGCCACCACCGGTCGCAGGGGCGACGAGCGGCGAGTCGGGGACCGTGCTCACGGTCGGCAGCGGAACGATCGATCCGCCGCCCGATCCCTGCGCACCCGATGCGGCCGACAGCGGCGATGCGATGGACGAGTCGGGCGGTGACGACGGCTTCAAGTTCGACGTCGGCGGGCCCGAGGGCTCGGTCGGCTTCTCGCTGACATGCGACGACGTCGCCGACGCGCCGAGCAACCTCGGCTGCACGTTCTGGGCGGTCGATCTGCCGAACGACGAGCGCGGCACGCCGATGTCACCGCCCGCTGCGGTGCAACCGTTCGCGGTCGTGGTGGCGAACGTGTCCGCGCTCGGCCAAGCGCACGTCGACGTGTTCATCGGCGTCGACGAGGAGCCCGTCGCGAGCGTGACGGTCGATCCGCTCGAGACCCATCTGTTCGATCTCGGCGAGGCGAGCATCTCGGCGATGGCGTCGTCGTCCGACGGCATCGCGTTCCGCGTCGAGAGCGACGTGCCGATCGCGGCGTACCAGTTCAATCCCGCCGCGAATCTCGTCGAGGTGTACTCGAACGATGCATCGCTGCTGCTGCCCGAGAACGCGCTCGGCATGGACTACACCGCCGCGACCGCGGACGGGATCCTGCTCGCGATGGGGCCCGACGACACGATGCCGGTGAACGCCGGTGCGTTCGTCTCCGTCGTCGCGACTGCCGACGACACTGTCGTCGAGTTCATGCCGACAGCGACACTCGTCGGTGACATCGGTGCGTCGTCGGTCGATCTCGATCGCGGCGAGGTCGCGACGATCATCTCCGACTCGCAGACCAGCGGCGGCGGCAACCTGTCCGGCGCGCGCGTGCATGCGAACAAGCCGGTCGCGGTGTTTGCCGGCAACGTCGCGACCGCGATTCCGGCGAACAGCACGGTGTGCTGCGCCGATCATCTCGAACACCAGCTGCTGCCCGCGACCGCGTGGGGCAATGCGTACGCGGTCGCACCGCCGCCGGCACCGACCGGCAGCGGTGACGCGCGCGCGTTCTATCGGATCCTCGCCGGCACCGAGGGCGCGGAATTCCAGTGGTGTCCGACACGACCGAACGCGGCCCCGGAGTCGCTCGGCGACGGCGAGGGCACGTGGTTCTCGACCGACGCGGCGTTCACCGTCGAGAGCCTCGGCGAGGGCGAGTCGTTCACCATCACGCAGTTCACGCTGAGCAACACCGAGCTCGGCACGTCGGGGCTCGGTGATCCGGCGATGATCGTGCTGCCACCCGTCGGTCAGCACGAGCAGCGATCGCTGTTCGCGGTGCCCGAGGGCTATCGCGGCAACTGGGCGACCGTCGTCGTGCGCGGTGCGGGCGAGGTGAGACTCGACGGCGAAGCGATCGATGCGTCGCTGTTCGACGAGGTCGGCACGATCGGCGGCGCGATGCATCGCTACGTGCACATCGAGCTGCCCGCCGGCACCCACGCGCTCGAGGCCGAGGCGCCCGCAGGCGTCACGGTGATCGGTGTCGACGAGGCGGTCGGCTACGGCTTCGCCGGTGCATCGGGCGTGCGCGCGCTGTCGCTGCCGCCCGCGGCTGGTTGATGCAGCCACGCCGGCCACACGCGCACGCCGTGATCGAGCGGCAGCGGATCGGCGTGGACGATCGCAGCGCGAAGCAGCGCGCCGTACAGATGCGGGAACAGATCGCCGCCGCGCGACGGCGCCCACACGAGCGCATCGTCGAGCATCGCGGTGTCGACGGCGAGCAGCCACAGATCGTCCTGCCCCGCGAAGTGCAGCCGCGCGGTCTCGCGGACCTGCGCGTCCGTCGACATGTGGATGTAGCCATCGCGCATGTCGACGGGCGACGGCGGCAGCACGCCGTGCTGCTCGCAATCGAGCCACTGCGACGCGCTGCAGATCTTGTAGACGCGACTCACGCGGTGCGCTGGATCAGGTGGTAGCCGAACGGCGTCTCGACGATCCCGCTGGTGCCGCCCACCGGCAGCTCGAACGCCACCTCCTCGAACGCCGGCACCATCTGCCCGCGGCCGAACGTCCCGAGGTCGCCGCCCTTGCTCTTGCTCGGGCAGTCGGAGTAGTCGCGGGCCAGCGTCGCGAAATCGCCGCCGTTCGCGAGCTCGGTCTCGAGGCGCGCGATCTCGGACTTCGCGTCGTCTTGGCTGCGCGATGCCGACGAGCGCATCGAGCCTTTGTACATGAGAAGGATGTGGGAAGCGGCAACCCTGTCGGCCATTACCCCCAACGCTACCAGGTGACCGGGCCGAGCAAACCAGCTACCGTCGATCGCGGGAGAGGCCACGTTGGGCGCTGGCCAGCACGATCGCCGTCAGCAACCGCGCGTCGAGTGGACGAGCGAGGCCATCGCCGCGTTCGGCTCGCGCGAGTTCCGACTGCGCACGCTCGACCTGAGCGTCGGCGGTTGCTGCGTCGAGACCCAGCTCCGTCCACCGACCGGTGAGCGTGTCGGGCTCGTGTTTCACGTCGACGGTGCGCCGGTCGGCACGTGGGCCGAGGTCGCGTGGTCGACGAACGCGACGCGCGGCGATCAGTCGCACTACGTATGGGGCCTGCGCTTCGTCGAGCTCGAGGACGAGAGCGCAGCGAGGCTCGCGGCGTACGTCGATCACTGCTTCGCGGTCGACATGCTCGACGAGATGCTGCGCGGCGATTCGTCGCCGGAGTCGCTCCCCGACGCGCCGGCGTTCACGGCCGGCGATCTCGAAGAGGTACCGACGCGGATCCATCGGCACGTGCCGCGGGCCGCATCGGGCCCCGAGTTCTTCCCGCTCGACGGTGGCGCTGCCGGTGTCGAGGGCGAGGCGACGTCGGAGATCGATGTCGAGTCGACGCTGACCTCCGAGGTGCCGCACACGCACACGGTGCAGGTCGACATGGCGGAGCTGTATCGCCAGATGGCGCGGCCCGCTGGTCTCGCGCCGGGCGCGACGCTCGCGGCCGGCTGGGACATGGGCGGACCGGAGCCGATCGCCGCCGACGCAGCGCCGGCGTGGAGCGACGAGTCCGGGTGGAACGGGGCGCCAGCATGGGATGCCGTCGCCGTGCCTGCGTTCGGGCCGGCTTCTGGTTGGGATGCTCCGAATGCACCTTCCGAAGTGTCGTGGAACGACGCGCGTGCGCAGTCGATGCCGCTGGAGATCGAGCCGCTCGCGGCGGAGCCGATGATCGAGCCCGTCGGTGATCCGTTCTGGTGCGAGGCGCCGGAGCTCTCGGCGCATGCACCTGTCGCGTGGCCGACGGCTGCGCAGCCGGAGCAGGCGCACGTGCAGCAGGGCTATGAGACCAACGCGTTCGCGAAGTCGGTGCCGTTCGATGCACCGCAGCAGCAGCAGCTCGTGCCGCAGCAGCAGCTCGTGCCGCAGCAGCAGCTCGTGCCGCAGCAGCAGTTCGTGCCGCAGCAGCAGTTCGTGCCGCAGCAGCAGTTCGTGCAGCAGCCCGCGTACGATCCGAGTGCATTCGATCCCTCGGCCTTCGATCCGCAGGCGCTGGGATCTCCGCTGACCTTCGAGGCTGCGCCGACGCTCGAGGTGGCCCCCGTTCCCGCGCCGGTGCTGACCGTCGAGGTCGCGCCGCTGACCTCCGCGGATCTGCTGGAGCTCAAGCGCAGGCGCGTCGAGGAGATGCTGAGCTCGGTCCCGCGGCGCGCGAACGCACCGGCGTCGGCGGGCAAGGCAAATACCGCGAAGACCGAGATCACGACCGACAAGGCGAAGCGCCCGCGCGCAGCCGGCGAGCACCAGGACAAGGGACTGCGCCGGCTGTTCAACGACGCGCTTCGCGACATCGGTCGCGAGGACTAGCCGATCCGCACGAGCACGTTCTTGAGGTAGTCGCCCTCGACAAACCCGAGCAGTCGCGGGTGATCCGCCGGCGCCCCCCAGCGTTCGAGCACCTGCAGCACGACCCGCGCCTTGCCTGCACCTTGCGCGAGCGCGGCCTCGAATTCGCCAGCGCGCACGTGACTCGAGCACGACGCCGCGAGCAACACACCACCCGGCGCGAGCAGGCGCAGACACGCGGCGTGCAACAGCGCATAGCTGCGCAGCGCAGCGGGCTTGCTCGCCTCGTTCGGCGCGAAGCTCGGTGGATCCGCGATGATCAGATCCCACCTCAGCTTGCGCCCCGCCGCATCCGCGAGAAATTCCGGCACGTCCGCGACGTGCGTACGCTGCAGCGACGCATCGAGATCATTTGCCGCCCACGTGCGCCGTGCCGCCGCGATCGCCTCGGGTGCGACGTCGACCGTGTCCACGGACAACGCACCGCCGCGCCCCGCGTTCGCCGAGAACCCACCGATGTACGCGTACAGATCGAGCACGCGTGCGCCACTGGCGAGCTCACGTACGCGACGACGCGCGGTGCGGTGATCGAGGAACAGCCCGGTCTTTTGCCCATGCCACACGCTGCCGACCAGCGCGACACCGTGCTCGCGCACCGCGATCGGATCCGGCGGCGCATCACCCCACGCTTGCTCGACGCGCTTGTCGGCGCGACGCCCGGTGCGAACCAACGCGCCGACGATCCCGAGCGGCCGCAACACCCCCTCGAGCGCCGCGAGAATCGGCCCCTTCCACCCGACCGCGGCCGCACCGTCGAGCTGCACGCTCGCGAACTCGCCGTACACGTCGCACACGATGCCCGGCGTTCGATCGCCTTCACCGTGCAGCAGTCGATACGCGTTGGTCTCCTCCGGCACCACACGACCACGCAGCGCCGCCGCAGCCTCGATGCGCCGCACGAGCAGCGGCTCACCGACCGCCTCGTCGTCCGCGGTCCACACCCTCACACCGATCGGTCCGTCGTCGACCCACCCACGCCCGACGAACGCCCCCTTCGCATCGACGACCGTGACGACACGACCGGCAGGCAGGTCGAACGGCTCGAGCGCATCGCGGAAGATCCACGGATGCCCGGCCGCGATCGCAGCTCGCAACGGCTTGCGCAGCACGACCTGCGATCGGGACCTCGCCACGGCGGGGGAGCATACGGGTCCCTCGGATTCGCCGCGAATGCGGAGCAATCGCGGACCCAGGCATACGCTGCCCGGGTGACGACCCGTATCCTCGCCCTGCACCCCGGCGAATCGATGCCCGCGACGGTGGGCCTCGACGCCCTACCCGCCCTGCTCGCCAACCCCGACGCGATCGTCTGGCTCGATCTACTCGAACCCGGCGAGCCCGAGCGCAAGATGCTCGAGGACGTCTTCAAGCTCCATCCGATGTCGATCGAGGACATGCTCGCCGACGCCCCGACGCCGAAGTTCGAGCGCTTCGCGGACTACGCGTACATCGTGTGGCACGCGGTGCGTCCCGGCTGGGAGAAGCAAAAGGACTTCGCGCTGTGCGATCTCGACGTGATGATCGGGCGCAACTACCTGCTCACGTCGCACAACGACATTTTGCCGTCCGTCGAGGAGGCGTTCGCGGCGGCGACGACGGACGCCGGGGTGCTGCGCAAGGGTCCGGCCTCGTGCGCCGCGCGAATCGCCGAGGTCCTGACCGAGCGGTTCCTGCCGCTCATCGAACGCATCGATCGTGACATCGACGCGCTCGAGACCGCGATCATCCGCGACTCCGGTCCACACCTGTTGCAGATCATCTTCGACCTCAAGGACGGCGTCCAGCGACTGCGCCGCGTCGGCGTCCACCAGCGTGCCGTGCTCGATCGCCTGTCGCGCGGCAGCGAGCGCGATGTCGAGATCATTCCCGAGGAGGCGCGGCCGTTCTTCCGCGACGCGTACGACAACTTCGTGCGCGTCGTCGACTCGGTCGAAGGCTTCAAGGACACCGTGAACTCCACGATGGATGCCTACCTGAGCATGCAGGGCCACAAGCTCAACGAGATCATGAAGGTCCTCACCCTGATCTCGACCATCATGCTGCCGCTGACGTTCATCGCCGGGGTCTACGGCATGAATTTCGACGGTGAGGCTTCCGCGCTGAACATGCCGGAGCTGCGGTGGAAGTACGGCTACCTCGCGACGATGGGGTTCATGGGGATCACTGCGACCGGCTTCGTCTGGTACTTCCGTCGCAAAAAGTGGCTCTGACGCTCCGGGCGCCGAGACGACGCTCACCGAATTCGAGCACTTCGCGAAGCCCGTTCCCTAAACGTCCAATGCCTCGGCCTCGGCCGCCCGGTCCATGATGAACTGGTAGCGCGCGGCGGTGTCCTTGCCCATGAGATCGCTGATCGTGCGCTCGGTTGCGAGCTCGTCGCGGATCGAGACCTTCACGAGCTGCCGCTTCTTCGGATCGAGCGTCGTGTCCTTGAGCTGCGCGGGCATCATCTCGCCGAGGCCCTTGAACCGCTGCACCTCGGGCTTGCCGCGCTTGGGCTGGGCGAGCAACGCCGCGAGCGCTGCGTCGTCCGCCACCCAGTGGCTCTCCTTGCCGATGTCGACGCGATAAAGCGGCGGCTGGGCGAGGTAGATGTGCCCGCGGCGGATGAGCTCCGGCATGTAGCGATAGAAGAACGTCAGCAACAGCGTCGCGATGTGGTGCCCATCGCTGTCGGCGTCCATCAGCAAGATGATCTTGTGATAGCGCAGCCGCTCGATGTCGAGCTCCTTGCCGATGCCGCAGCCGAGCGCCTTGACCACGTTGCCGAGCTCTTCGTTCTCGAGCACCTTGGTCAGGCTCGCCTGCTCGGCGTTGAGCACCTTGCCGCGCAGCGGCAGGATCGCCTGGTGCTCGCGATCGCGGCCCATCTTTGCCGAACCACCGGCGCTGTCGCCCTCGACGATGAACAGCTCACTTTTGCGTGGATCGTCGCTGCCGCAATCGGCGAGCTTGCCCGGCAGGTTCAGGCGGATGCCACCGGCCGTCTTGCGCGACACCTTCGCACTCGCGGCACGTGACGCCGCACGGGCACGCGCGCTCGCGATCACGCGGGCGACGATCGACTCGGCGCGGCTGCGGTTCTCGTTGAACCACAGCTCGAGCACCGGTCGGATCGCGCCCTCGACCTGCGCGGTGACCTCGGGATTGTTGAGCCGGTTCTTCGTCTGGCTCTGGAACTGCGGCTCGAGCACGTAGGTCGACAAGATCGCGACCATGCCCTCGCGGATGTCGTCGAGCCCGATGACGAGGCCCTTGGGCTCGAGCTTGTGCGTCGTCATGTAGTTGCGCAGCGCTCGGTTGAGCGCGTTGCGCAGGCCCTGCTCGTGCGTGCCACCGTCGAGCGTCGGCACGCCGTTGACGAACGAGTAGATCGCATCCTCGGTGGACTCGGTCCACGCGAACGCGACCTCGATCTTCGGATCCTCGGCGCGCTCGAGCGCGAAGTTGCCGGCGTGGATCGCCGGCTTGCCGCGCACCTGGATCAGCTTGCCGAGGTACTCGAAGATGCCCTGCGCGTGGTGGAAGTGCTCGGGTGCCGCCGCCTTCGGATCGATGAACGTGATCTTGAGCCCCTTGTGCAGGTAGCTCTTGGCCTCGAGCCGCTCGCGCAGCATCACCGGATCGAACGTGACGCGATCGAACATCTTCGGATCGGGTCGCAGGTGCACCGTCGTGCCCGAGCCGCGCGCAGGCCCGAGCTTGACGAGCTTGCCCTCCGGCACGCCGCGCAAGAACTCGCACTTGTAGCGGAAGCCGTCGCGCCACACCGTGACAGTGAGCGTCTCGGACAGCGCGTTCGCCACGGCCGCACCGACGCCGTGCAGGCCGCCCGAGTGCTTGTAGCTGCTGCCGTCGAACTTGCCGCCTGCGCCGAGCTTGGTGAACACCGCGACGACCGCGGGCACCTTGAGCTGCGGATGCATGTCGACCGGGATGCCGCGGCCGTT
>Ga0163144_10011317_pt1 | contig 18875 bp, 13 predicted proteins | sample OliLak19BULKMAT1_FD_123175 | JGI IMG/M metagenome (GOLD analysis project Ga0163144, IMG submission 123175) | Freshwater microbial mat bacterial communities from Lake Vanda, McMurdo Dry Valleys, Antarctica - Oligotrophic Lake LV.19.BULKMAT1 | ecosystem: Environmental > Aquatic > Freshwater >... | reverse complement strand
TACCCTCTCTGCAAACACATCGTCCAACCCATTGGACCGCATCCCTTCGATCAGTTTCAATTTAAATTTATCGATAATGCCGGGTCGTCGCCATGCGGCCATGGCTCGACGCAGTTGGTCCGCTTCGCCCGGCGTAAAGCCTGCGGCCACGACAGCTAGCCGCATCGCTTGCTCCTGAAACAATGGGACCCCCATCGTCTTGCGCAAGACCTCCGCAATTGCCTCGTTCGGATAATCGGGCTGAATGCCCGATTGTCGAGCCTTGAGATAGGGATGCACCATTTGCCCTTGAATAGGCCCCGGACGCACAATCGCAACTTCAATAACGAGATCGTAAAAGCAGCGTGGACGAAGTCGTGGGAGCATGTTCATCTGCGCTCGGCTCTCGATCTGAAAGACACCCACGGTATCCGCTTGGCAAATCATGTCGTAAACGGCGGTGTCTGCGCTCGGAATCGTCGCGAGCGACAGGGGACGCTGGTAGTGGTCACCGATCAAATCCAAACTGCGATGGATCGCCGAGAGCATACCCAGAGCTAGGCAGTCGACTTTGAGTATTCCGAGTTCATCCAAGTCGTTCTTGTCCCATTGAATGATAGTTCGTCCAGGCATGGATGCATTTTCGATCGGGCACAGTTCGTGAAGTGCCCCCTGTGTCATTACCATGCCACCGGTGTGCTGCGATAGGTGCCTCGGAAAACCGAGTATCGACTGCACCAAAAAAACGTAGCGAGCTCCGGTGGGCGATTTAGGATCGATCCCAGCCGCAAGGCACTTGGACTCAAACGATTCTTCGCCACCGCGTCCCTCGACAATTTTTGCAAGCGAATCGATTCGATCTTGCGATAGCCCAATCGCTTTGCCACAGTCGCGTACGGCGGATCGCATGCGGTACGTCGTCACGGCGGCAGTCATGCCTGCTCGATGGCGCCCGTACTTTTCGTACACGTACTGAATGACTTCTTCGCGGCGCTGATGCTCGAAATCCACGTCAATGTCCGGAGCTTCGTTGCGTTCGCGACTGATAAACCGTTCGAACAACAAGTCGTACTGACTAGGATCGACGCTTGTAACCCCGAGACAAAAGCAGACAGCGCTGTTGGCAGCTGACCCGCGACCTTGGCACAAGATATCTCGCGAACGAGCGAACCGAACGAGATCCCAGACGGTTAAGAAGTAAGGCTCGTAATGAAGGTCCTGAATGATTGAGAATTCGTGCTTGAGCATCGCGATCACGGAGTTGGGTACACCGCGGGGGTAACGTTCTTTAGCCCCTTTCCAGGTCAGCTGCTTGAGATAATCGATCGGTGCGACGCCATCGGGTGCTGCCTCATGGGGATATTCGTAGCGCAACGACTGCAACGAAAAATCGATTTGCCCGGCGATGTCAACCGTTGCCGCAATCGCTGCTGGGCAATCGCAAAAGAGTCGTTGTATTTCCGATAGCGAGCGCATGGCGTAGCTGGCGTTCATGGGTCGCGACGCAGCAATCGCGTCGATGGATACTCCGGATCCGATAGCCGTTAAGCAATCTTGAAGCAACATGCGTTCAGGACAATGGTAAAGGCAATCGCCAGTGGCAACGATAGGGACGTTTGAATCGCAACTAATTTTCATCCAACGGGCCAACGAGGCGGCATCGTCGACCCCGCGATGGAGGCTCGCGACAAGATAGCCGCGAGTGCCAAACGCCTCTCGAAACTGGTTAAGCCAACGCGTCCATGGTTTCGGATCTTTCGGATCGAACTGCGCGCCCGCCTCGCACCACGGTGCACTAGGAATCGGATTCACTGCGAGCGGCGAATCAGGATCAAGCGACACACGATCGGGAGTGTTCGTCATAGGGGCATCGAGCAGTCGCGGTATGAAGCCAGCCATGCACTCGGTGCTATGCTCGACGATATCGTGCCAAGACAGACGGCAGTCCCCTTTGTCTGCACGCAGCCGTCCGATCGAGAGGATTTTGCAGAGGCTAGCGTACCCTTTTCGGCTCTGTGGCCAAAGAACAACAGGCGGCCCGTCCACTGGATGCAATTCGCTTCCAACAATAAAGGGGAGCGAAAGGTCCTTTGCAGCCGTATGGGCTCGAACGATACCGGTTAGGGTGTTGCGGTCTGTTATGGCTAGCCCAAGATAACCGAGCTCATGGGCTTGCTCGACAAGTTCGTGCGCGTGCGATGCCCCCTCCAAAAAAGAGAAATTGCTTTTGCATTGCAGTTCGACATAGCGAATCTTCTGGCGATCCATACTCGACATTAACCGATTTTCAGTCGCTTCTTGAGTTCCGCCAGTGACACTGTGTTCAGAACGTTTTGGGGAACCACACCAGCACGTCTCGCTTGAGTGATTCCAAACTTCATGAGGTCCAAGTTAGAAATGCTGTGCGCATCGGTATTGATCACGATCACTACCGCCGCCGCAATCGCCGCCGCTGTGTTGATGTCGTTTAAGTCCAATCGCAATGGATTCGCGTTGAGTTCCAAATACTTGCCGTGCTGCCGCGCCGATTCGATCACGGCGAACAAGTCAACTTCGTATGGCTCTCTGCGTGAGATCAGCCTGCCCGTTGGATGTGAGAACGCGTGCACATTTGGATTTTCGAGGGCGCCCAAGATGCGCTGCGTAATCTGCTCGCGCGGTTGACGTTGACCGAAATGGATACTGGCAGTCACCCAATCAGCCTGGGCTAAGCAATCGTCCGCGATGTCCATCCGTCCATCTTCCAGGATATCGCATTCCACACCTTTGAGAATGAGAAAAGAGCCATCTGAGTTTTTGTTGATCGCATCGATTTCTTGCCATTGTTTGAGCAATTTCGCTTCATCCAGTCCTCGCGCCATGCTAACCCGCTTGGAGTGATCGGTGATGGCAATGTACTCAAGCCCTCTCGCTTTGGCAGCCGCGGCCATTTCCTCGATCGTATTCTCGCCGTCTGTTGCTAACGTGTGCATGTGTAGATCGCCGCGAATATCTTGCAATTGAATGAGCGAAGCAAAGCGACCTTGAATAGCGGGCTCAAATTCACCGCGATCCTCTCGCATCTCAGGAGGAACCCACGGCATGCCAACCATCTGGTAGATAGATTTCTCATCCGCGCCGGCAAGTACCTTCGTTTCATCGTTGGCATCGAAGACGCCGTATTCGTTAATCTTCATCCCCTTGGACTTGGCCAAGCCTCGGATGCGAACGTTGTGTTCTTTGCTGCCGGTAAAGTATTGTAGTGCCGCGCCCCAGGACTTTTCTGCTACGACTCGCAAGTCCACTTGAAACGAATCGGTAACGCGTACGCTCATTTTGGTGTCGCCTCGCGCGATGGTTTCTTGAATCGGCGGAAACGTTGCGAAATGGTCCATGACCGCCACGTTGTCATCGCTAATGACGAGCATGTCCAAATCGCCAATCGTCTCTTTGCCACGGCGGTAGCTGCCCGCGAAGTCGATTCGCTGGACGGCTGCGCACTTTTTCATGTGCGCTTGCAAACGCTCGACTAGGTAGTCCGCTTGGTCGATCATGAGTCGTTGAGCAGCCTTCTCTGCGATCTGCATATTTTGCAAAATCGACTGTTGTGTTTTGACGCCGAAGCCTTTCAGTGATGCAACCAAACCCGCTTCGCAAGCCGCGCGCAGGCTTGGCAAGTCGGCAACTTGCAACTCAAGAAACATTTTCATCGCCTTCTTTGCACCGACACCGGGTACCAGCATTATGTCACGAAGCGTCGGCGGCACTTCTTTCCGTAATTTTTCGAGCTGTGGTAAGTTGCCGGTCTTGACCAGTACCGCCGATTTTTCGGCCAGAGTCGATCCGATACCGTCGATCGTTGTTAGATCCATGCCGGCCTCAATCAGCTCCGCAACGGAATCGCTCAAGTCTCGAATGGCCTTGGCACCGTTGCGGTAAGCCCGAATGCGGAAAGCATTTTCACCGGACAATTCAAGGAGATCCGCCATCTCCTCAAAGGCCGTTGCAATTTCAATGTTATTAAACAAGCCTGCTTCTTTCGTGGGAAATTCAAATGCATGCAGGGTGTTGCTCCGACCGCAGCGATAAGTGTTTCTTTATCATTGTAGCGTCAAGCGAATGGGAACGGGTTTTTGCAATGTCATTCACGTTCTACTGTAGTAAGTTAGACCCCCATGGCCTTGAGCCATGGGTGAATGAGCTTAGCAGCTAAAACAAAAGCCGCGATGTTCCTCCCTCCCCCGCATCCCGCCGCCGCCGGCGGGATGCGGGGGAGGGAGGAAATAATTTCGCCTACGCTCGTTAGCTAACTAATAAGCTTATTCACCAACCAGACAAGCTGGTTGGGGTCTCAAATCTATACTTGGATCATTTACAATATCGCAACGCAATCGAAGCTTCTTGTTACAATGACACTCCGGCTTCCATCCGTTTTGTTCGCCGGTTTTGTTCGTTTATGTTGGCTCGATAAAACCAGGAGTTGCAGTTTTGTGAGTGTTAACGCGAATCGATGTACCCTAATACTCCCGTTGCTGTTGTGCTCGCTCTCAACCGCAATCGGGGACGACTGGCCAATCTGGCGAGGACCATCTAGAAACGGAGTCTCCGCCGAAAAGAATTGGCAACGCAACTGGCCGGCCTCGGGTCCGACTGTTCTTTGGAAGACAAACGTCGGTATCGGATTCTCGTCCGTGACCGTAGCCGATGGCCGACTCTTTACGATCGGCAACTCCGATAACCAGGACACGGTCACTTGCCTGGAGGCCCAATCGGGCAAAGTACTGTGGAAGCATTCTTACGATTGCCCACTCGATGATCGTTTTTTTGAAGGTGGCCCAACTTCCACTCCGACTGTCGACGGCGACCACGTGTACACGTTGAGCAGACAAGGAGATTTGTTCTGCTTTGAAGCAATCTCCGGAAAAATCATCTGGTCAAAAAACGTACAACAGGAAGCCGAAGTGCGTGTTCCGGGCTGGGGATTTTCCTCTTCGCCGGTGGTCCATGAAAACAAACTAATTCTCAATGTCGGTGAATCGGGTATCGCGATCGACAAAAGCACCGGAACGATCCTGTGGAAGTCGGGCGCTGGCGAAGCTGGCTACATGACCCCCCACCCACTCAAAATCGGAGATCGCTGGTTTGCTTTGATTGCGTCTGGCAAATTCTATCAATGCGTTGACCTTGAATCAGGAACCGTGGCTTGGAAACATAGATGGCTTACGACGAACGGCTGCAATGCAGCAGACCCAATCGTCGACGGCGATCAAGTTTTTATATCATCTGGATATGGTCGCGGAGCCGCTGTGCTTTCGTTCAACAGTACGGCCGCTAAAGTGGTTTGGAACAATACGGAAATGCAGAACCAACTTAACTCCAGCGTGCTCGTCGATGGCCATCTCTATGGATTCGACGGGAATGAGGGAGGAGAGGTTCAGCTCAAGTGCATGGATTTTGCGAGCGGCGAAGTCCTTTGGAGCCACGCAGGGCTCGGTGCTGGGTCCTTGATGGTTGCCGACAATCATCTCATAATCCTGAGCGAAACGGGTGAACTATCCATTGCACCCGTGTCCAGCAAAGTGTTTGAAATGACATCCGATGCAAAGATATTAGACGGCAAGTGCTGGACGGTGCCTGTTCTGAGCAATGGTTTGATTTATTGTCGCAATGCAGCCGGCGAGCTCGCTTGCGTTGACGTATCCTCTTAATCGAAACTCGACTCATGACGCTTCATCGACGCAATTTCATTCAATCGACGTTGGCCACTGGACTTGTCCTGGGAGGTGCACCCAGTATTCACGCGGCCAGCAAAGCCAAAAAGTACCGCACCGCATTGATTGGCAGTGGCTGGTGGGGCATGAACATCCTCAAAGAGGCGATGGCTGCGGGCAATTGCCAAGTTGTCGCACTGGCCGACGTCGATTCCGATGTCCTTGAATTGGCGGCCGAGAAGGTCAAGAAACTTTCAGGCGACGAACCGAAAACGTATCAAGATGTCCGTGAACTGATCGACAAGGAAAAGATCGATATCGCGATCATTGCAACGCCTGACCATTGGCACGCGCTCAATGCGATAGACGCCATCGGTGCTGGCGCTCACGTCTTTGTCGAAAAGCCGACAGGGCACACGATTCAGGAGAGTCGCGCCATGCTCAATGCCGCGCGCGCAGCCAATCGTACCGTTCAGGTTGGATTGCATCGCCGCATCGGACCTCACTATGTCTCAGGTATGAAATTCTTGAAGGAGGGCAACGTCGGTGACATCGGTTCGGTCCGAATGTTTGTGCATAGTAGCGGAGGAGCCGAGAAGCCCACGCAGAACAGCGAACCGCCATCCAACTTGAACTGGGACTTGTACTGCGGTCCGGCACCGATGCGACCTTACTGCCGCAAGATCCACCCAGGCGGGTTTCGCAATTATATGGATTTTGCAAACGGAACGCTCGGCGACTGGGGAGTTCACTGGCTCGATCAAGTGTTATGGTGGTCCGAAGAAAAGTATCCGAAGAAGGTTTTTTCAACAGGCAGTCGACCTATTTCTGGCCCCGCTGTCTTGACTGAAAAAGAGCAAACAACAGATACGCCGGACGCACAGATCGCGGTCTACGAATTTGAATCATTTACTGCAACATGGGAGCACCGCAAGTTTGCCGGTAATGGAGCGGAGAAACATTCCATAGGCTGTTACTTTTACGGGACGAAAGGGACGTTCCATATGGGCTGGCGAGATGGCTGGACGTTTTATCCCGCGGACTCCAAGCAACCGGTCGTTCATCAAGATGCACAGCATTCAGAACCGGATGGGCATAGCATAACATTGTTATGGTCCGATTTCATTTTGGCGATTGAGTCGGGCAAACGACCGACATGCGATATTGAGGTCGGTCATTTGGCAACCAACATGAGCTTGCTTGGCATGCTCTCGTATAAACTTGGTCGAAGCATCCAATGGGACGGAGTCAACGAAAAAGTCGTTGGTGATGAAGCCGCAAACAAGTTGCTAAAGCGAGATTACCGTGGGCCTTGGAAGTACCCCACAGCGTGACCGATGTGCTTATGTCGCCTACACACTTGATGATTAATGAAAGAAAACATGACCTTTCGAACCGTTGCCATTTTATTTCTCTTTTCGATCTTTACGGGCAGTTCGTTTGCACTTGCGCAAAACAGGTCTGCTGATCCAAACCTGCAGATCATCAATGGCAGCGGCGACACGATCGACATCTATTGGCTCAAGTCCGATACCGAACGCATCGCCAACGGGTCCTTGGAACCCGGGAAATCGACCTCGATCAAAACGACGCTGGGGCATCGTTTTGAAATTGTTCGCCGAAAAGACAATGTTTCAGCCAAAGTCATTTGCGAGGTCAAGGTTCAGGGGTTTCTTTTTGACCCAATCGCATTAGACGGCGTTTCAACTTTTTATTCTCAGCGTTCCAAGGCAAATGGGTTACCCGTGGTTGCTTCGTCGGGCGTAAACCCGTATGCGGTCAAGGAAGCGGTCTTTCTTGTGAATCAAATGCTTGCCAATCGTCCGGATATACTCTCAGCCATGATCAAAAGTGGTGCGAGACTTTGCATTCTATCGCACGATGAGTTCACCACCGATCTCCCGGAGTTCGCGCACCTCGCTGATGAAAAGTCGCCAGGTGGCGAGGGTACAACAGCCAAAGACTATTGGGATGCCCGAGCCCGAGGAACCGGAGGCAGCGAATCCGATCCGTTCTGTTCGTGTGGGGAAGAGAATCTGCTTGGGTATCCGGGCGATCCCTATTCAACCGAGTCCATTCTGATTCACGAGTTTGCGCATTGCATTCATTTGCGAGGTCTGTCCAATGTGGATCCAACCTTCGATGTTCGGCTGCGATCGGCTTACGATGCGGCCATGAAAGCAGGACTGTGGAAGGGCAAGTACGCGTCCGTAAACCACCATGAGTACTTTGCGGAAGGGGTTCAGTCATGGTTTGACAACAATCGGTCCGATGACCATGACCACAATCATGTCGATACCCGAACCGAGTTGGTCGAGTACGATCCTGGATTGGCTGCGATGTGTCGCGAGGTCTTTGGCGACACAGTGCTCAAATACACTAAGCCAACCACGCGTCTCACGGACCATATGGCTGGGTACGATCCAGCAACGGCACCAACATTCGTGTGGCCAAATAGGTTGTTGAATGCAAAGAAAATGATTCGAGAGAAAGCGGTAGAACGGGACAGTTCATCGAACTCAAAGAGTCCTTATGCAAAGCGGAACATTTCCGGGTGGACCGTAAACGTCAGTCGAACATTGCTTGCGGCCGAGTCGTCCGCCAAGGAAACGGAGCAGGCTCTCAAATTGCTTCAAGTTCAGTTGGATGAGATAGTTCGAGTCGTCCCGGCAATCGCGGTAGTCGAACTCAAAAAAGTTCCGCTTTGGATTTCGCCTGAGTATGCAGGCATACCACCACGAGCGGAGTACCATCCGGGCGCAGGATGGTTGCGCGATAACAACCGCGACCCGGCGATGGCCAAGGGTGTTGAGTTCACCAATGTTCGCATCTTCGCAGCGGAGACGCGTCGGATGCCGAACTTCGCACTTCATGAACTGGCGCACGCATTCCACGATCGCGTGCTGCCAAAGGGGTTCGGTAATCCAGAGCTAAAGGCCGCATACGAGTTGGCGAAGCAAAGCGGAAGATACGATCGCGTCGAGAGACAAGATGACAAGGGACGCAAGCGAATGGACGTCGCTTACGCCATGACCGATCCGCAGGAGTATTTCGCGGAGAGCACCGAAGCATACTACACCAGAAACGATTTTTTCCCCTATGATCGCGTTGAATTGCGAGAGCATGACCCGTCGACCCTAAAACTGATCGCCAAACTCTGGAGTGACGAGTAAGTAGTCCGCAATCAAGCGAAGCTTGATTGCGGTTTTCGCCATACTCGGCTCCGAGCTGCTTTTCGAATCGGAAACAAACATGCGCATCGGAATTCGTCCCACAAATGACTTCGCATACAAGAAGATCTTCAGCTCACCCGAGAACAAATTGGTTCTCATCAGCTTGCTCAACGCCATCTTAAACTTGCTCTTCGCCTAAAGTTCACCATGCATTCCGCTTGACCGACGCGCACTCGGGACGAATATTAAGTAACACTTTGGAAATTCACACGCTGGAATTGGGATGGTATAATCTCCAGGAAGCCGATTTGCCAACCGCTAGCCCATTAGACTGTTGGATATTTTGGCTATTGCACGCTCATGAATACGACCGAGAATCACTATTGAAATTGCTGCCAGACCAAGCGTTCCAAATGGCAACGCGGACACTTACCAGAATTTCTGAAATTACCGAGGACAAGCAAATGTATGACGCACGAGAGAAAGCCATTCGCGATAAACAGTGGGCACTCAACGCTTCGCGAAACGAAGGAATTGCCGAAGGTAAGATCGAAGGTAAGATCGAAGGCAGAATCGAAGGCGAAATCAAGTTGATTCGGACATTGGAAGTGATTCTGCAACTCCCAGTGATCAGTCAAGATGGCTTGGCTGGTAAATCGCTGGAAGAGCTTCAAGCGATAACGGTAACGTTGCAGTTAAAGATCCGCAGTCGGTCCGATTGAACATTCGGTGCGCGAGGAAGGAACAAAGTAGGAGAATAAAATTAACTTGACTATCCTAGAAAAGCCTGGACGGAATTGCCTATTCGCCCCTTGTGGCAATATGCGTCGGGCTATTCCCCATTTCAATGTTACGGGGCATGAGCCTTGAATCAACAGCATAGTTTTTTGCGAGTCACCATCTACTTTGGATTGTTTGCGACCATTGCGGCTGGGTTGATCGGTCTTGGAAAGGAATCTTGGAACTTGCCGGTTCTGGTTGGTTTCTGTTCCATCCTGTCCATTGTGTATACAGACGTGCTTGGCTGGTTTTCCCTGAATCGGTGGTTGGTTTACATTGCCATGATTGTGGGCGCCGGGATTGCAACCGTCGATTTCTTGGGGGATAGATCAGCGAATCAAATTGTGGAGGTCGGAAACCTTTTGGTTTACGTGCAATTGCCTCTCATGTTTCAAAAAAAATCCAAGCGAGTATTTGAGCAATGGGGTGTCTTTTTGTTGTTGGAGCTTGTTGTTGGAGCGTTAGTCAACAATAACGTCTTGTATGGAATATTGATGTTACCTGTACTTGCAATCGGTTCAGCTGCGATGATGTCGCTGGCTCTTTTTGCATCGCAGTTGCGGCACAGCGAATCGATTTCGGAGTCGACTTCTATTTGGTCGCGATTGCTGCATTGGCTTGGCAAAGAGCAGCTTGTTACGAAAGCAAACTCAGGAGTCAAGCTTTCGGCGGTGGCTGTAACGTCGCTAAGTGGCCCTGTGAAGCGACCTTCCTTTTCTCCGCTGCAATGGAGTCGTGGCGTCATTCCGTTTTCGATGTCACTACTTGTTTTTTCGGTTGCTTACTTTTATTCGCTTCCACGACTGAATACGAGTTCCTATGAGGGGAACGCAAGCGGACCGGCCAGCGTTGGGTTCAATGAGCAGATTAGCCTACGCATGGTGGGTGAGTTGCTAAAGAATGAGGCGCCACTTTTTCGTATGAGCATGCGGGATGATCGGAAACGGATACCGTATCGCCCCAAGTCGCCGCCCTACATTCGTACAACCGTTTCTCATCGTTATTTTGAAGGCCCTCGTCATGGGATATGGCAGCCGGGCGAGCCGGGGTTGCTTCGGGATGCGCGAACGATGAGAGATCCACCGATGTCGGCGCAGATAAGTGAGTCGCTTGTCACGGACTCGGATTCTGTCACTGTAAACATCATTGAAAAAGATAGTCTTGGCGAATTCGTACCGACCATTGCACCTTTTTCTCAAAACAATACGAAAAACGGGTTCAGTGTTGTCCGCCGGGATTGGAGGATGGTGGATACTCGCGAGTCCATTCAACTGAAACATCAAAAGCGTCGCTATTCTTATTCAACTTATGCCTTCAAGGATGGAGTTGAAAGCCCATTACTGCCGGAGTTCCGGGACTGCTTGCGCGACGAAGAGTCAGGTATTGTGAATCCGCAATACAGTTCGTATCGAAATGAAAATTTGCTTGATTTCCCTGAATCTCTCCAGGCAATCATTCCGTTTCGCGATAAAGTTTTGGAAGGCTGCACAGCAAGCGAAGAGGACCGTTTTGCAAGAGCTGTATTTCTTGAAGACTATTTGGCGAACGGTCCGGACTTTCAATACTCTTTGTCCATCACAGCGCCCAAGGACCGAAGCCTCGATCCGATCGCTGATTTCTTGCTGAACAAGAGAAAGGGCCATTGCCAATACTATGCTTCCGCGTTGGCCATGCTCTTGAGGTCGCTTGGAATTCAAACACGACTTGTCGTTGGTTTTCGGCCCGGAGAATACAATGAGATCGGCGATTATTTTTTGGTTCAGCAGAGCGACGCGCATGTGTGGGTCGAAGCCTACTTTTCGGTTGAGGAGCTAACGTCTCATTCTATTTCTGTGCCCAGTTACATTAAACGTGGTGCGTGGTTGAGATTGGATGGCACACCGTCAGGAGATGGCTCGAACGCCGGCGGGACGTTGAAACGGTCGAGCGGGCAAACGCTGGAGATGATGCAAGAGTTATGGTCGGAAATGATTCTGAATATGGACAAGTCCAAGCAAAGTACGCTTTTTTCTAACTTCAGTGAGTCCTCTGATAACTCCTATTCCAACGCATGGCTTAGTTTTAAAAGTACGATTGAACGCATTCGGAACAACGAAGTCACAGGCTTTGTGTTTTCGCCCAGTCGTTGGTTCTCGTGGCAAGTTGCGTTGGGCGTTACGATTTTTGGATTTGTCGCAGTTTGTCTTCATCGGACGCTTCTGTGGCTTTTTCCTAGTTGGATCCCAAAAATAGTTTTGCGTTCTCCATTTGCAAACCGGCAACTCTCGACAGTCGATTTTTACAATCGAGCGACTTGGTTGCTGGGCAAGTTTGGGATAATCAGAGTGAGCGATCAAACGCCGCGAGAGTTTTTCCAAAAAGCAGCTGCAAAACTCCAATTGCAATCCATTGCGTTCGATGGGGACCTCATTGCTCGATTGTTTTATGAGCGTCGCTTTGGGGGATTGGTACAACTGCCTGTCGAAGAGCAACGATTGTTGGATGCGTGCCTAAAATCTCTGGAAGTCGACCTATTTAAACACAGAAAGTCGAAGGCTTGAGCGAGATCGGAATAGAAGGCTACCAAGCAATTGCTGGGAATCACAACCTCCTTTGCCGCTGGCGTGAAGAAATCTGCGCGAAGGTCCATCGATATTTGAGTTTCGTAATGTAGAATTACGCCCTGAATCAGCTAGTCGTTTTAACTAAAAGGGTTTTCGGTACTTGGGAATTGCAATGAGCAAATCGGTTAAGGCAGAAGAGGGCATTCAGGACGATTCTATCGATCAAAAACCTGATTCCACGAGGGATACTATCGTCAATTCAAACGAAAAAGCCAACCTTAAAACATGGCTGGTGCTTGCGTTGGTCGTGCCGTTGATCTGTATGGCGCCCTTGCTTTTCGCTCAATCCAAACGGCTTGTCAGTCAGCAGACTTTTCTGTTCTTCCCGTTGTCCATTGCGATTGGAATAGGGTTCCTGGTTTGGACGTGTGCCTATCGTCCTGCAAGTTTTCGACGGGCACGGCTTAGCGAGTTCATCCACTTCATCGGTATTGGATTATTGGTCTGCGGGATTTTTTGGTTTTCACCTTTGATCGTCCAATTTGCAGCGATAGTCGTCCTGCTCGCTTGGTCATTGACAGCATATGGCGGCTCGAGTTGGACGCGAGTTGTTGCAATATGCTCGTTGTTTTCAGTGACTGTGCCGCTGCCAGGCGGGTTTGATTCAAGAATTGCGTCCTGGCTGCAGTCCGTCTCCAGCTGGGCTTGCAACGGATTCCTGGATGCGATCAGCATCCCGAATATTTTGGAGGGAGACTCACTTCAAATCGGAGTAAAGAAAATCTCGGTTTCAGGAGTATGCAGTGGGGCTGATAGCTTGCATGCATTGATTGCAGCAGTACTTGCCCTCGTTGTGTTTCGGCGAAGTACGCTGTTGGTTGGTGTCCTAACCATTGCAATGGTACCAGTTGTTTCGGTCATGGGGAATATGGTTCGGTTGTTAGCAATCGCAATTGGAGTCGAGTACTTTGGGAGCGATCTCTCGACTGGTGTTGGGCATATCGCAATCGCCACTGCAGTCTTCGGTGCATCCCTCGTGTGCATGCTGTTGTTTCAATTCGCCATTGATGCCTTGGTCGAGCCGATTACAGATTTGAAGAAAAAGAATACGTTAACTCAATGGTATATTCGGTTTTCGTCATGGCCGCAGGAAGAAAGGTCGAATTTGGACCGTTCGATTTCAGGAGGCGAAAAAACCTGGAGCCCGAATTTCATGGTACTTGGGCTTTGCTGCCTAGCTTGTGCGTTTTTTGGTTCACTTTCCGCTTATGCGTTATTTTTTCGTGTCAACAACATTGACGAATTACCAAGAGTCACGGCAGAGCTAGCGGCGGCGGCATTTCCTTCGAACGATGCATTTCCGGACGAGTTAAATGGAATTCGCAAGATCGGTTTTGACACGAATACAAATCGCCAGGGCAATTTAGAAGGTAGATTTTCCAATGTTTGGAAATTTGATGACAGAGGAAATCAGATTTTTGTATCGCTTGATTTTCCTTTCCGTGGCTGGCGTCCACTATGGGAAGGCTACCAAGCCGTCGGTTGGAAGATCATTGATACCAAGGAGTCGCAGCAGCTGACTGCAAGCGGTAAAGCAATAGCGATTGACGAGTTTAAAATGCAAAACCAATACGGGTTACTGGCATTCGTTTGGTATGCCTTCTTTGATGAAAATGGGGTTCCAATAGAGCGGATCACCGCTTCGAAACAGCTGAGTCGCAAGAATATTTTTTCGATGCTTCAGAACGATCACAACGAAGAACTGCCTGTTTCCTATCAGGTTCAAGTATTTTTCGAATCAGGGCGGGAGTTAAACGATGTGGAAATGGAACGTAATCGGAAACTCTTTTTCGAAATTTTCGAACGCCTTCGGCAAAAAAGTGAAATCACTTTGCAGAAAGACAAGCAGGCTCGCAATTGACTGCAAAAAAAAGGGAGTCCATAGACTCCGCACAAGACACGCTTGCTCAGCCGAGCTGGTTCCAATCGATTTGGTTTTCGCCGGTCGATCTAGCAGGCGAATTTCTGGATATGTTTTCGCATTGGCGACAATCGCGACGATGGCGATCCATCTGGGCACTGGTCCCAGTCTTGCTGTTTTTCTTAACCCTTGGTTCGTTCGTTGCGGTGGGTAAATTTTCCGATAGCAACATCAAGGTGAATTGGTATGCCGATCGAGCGAACAGGGAAATAGAATTAGCTAATGAGAATCAGGCCAAGGCTGAGAACTCCGAGACGGAAAAATCCAATGAGGGAACAAAACGGCTACCTGTTTTAGTTGACATGCTGTTCCGACGCGTGCTGCAACTCAATCAAAACAACAAATTTGCCAAGTTCTATGTTGCGTCTCAAATGGTCCGGTATGGAAGCCGTGGAAGCGGTCGGCAAATTATGGAGCAGTTGGCCACGACAAAGAGCACAGGCTTTACGAAAGCGCACACATGGCTGGCCATGGACCTTATAGAACGTGGCCAAAAAGGGGAGTCCATCGATATCGATACTCTCAAGTACCATCTCAAACGCGGGGCCGTTGGCCAAGACATTCCGCCCGCTCTCTTGCTGGTTTACTCTCAGTTACTTCAACAAGAAAACAAGACCGCTGAGTCACAAGAGCTCTTAAAGCGAGCAGCTGAATATGATCCCAAGTTGCTTTTGAACGCCGTGGCAGTCTACACGCAAAATGGGTTGCCGGTTCAAGCCAGATCGACTGCCGATTTGCTGATCGAACGGATCAAGGATAAGACAGGTGAACTAGATGAAGCAAATACCGTGCTTGCCGCACAAGCTTTTGTCTTAACGAATCGGCTTGACGACGCGTTGGAAGGGCTACGAAAAGGCTTCAAACGATTTCCGATGTCGGCAAAGATTTCGCGAGCGCTTTCCGACGCCTATCGTCTCAAGTTTCGGACCAGTTTAGTCCGAGCGAATAACCAGGTTCAGGTTAATTTGGAGTTTCTGGACTTCGCAGTTTCTCTCGACCCGACCAATCTCCTCATTCAAGAAGAGCTCAGCGCGCTAACTCAGCTTGGTATTGGGCAAAACGCGGAATCGACCGAAACGCTTCGGCTCCGCATTGCGACTTCTGGGACATCCTATGTAGCGAGACTCCTATTGGCAGAAGCCGCGTTTAGGCGAGGTGATCTCGCCGCAGCAGTAAACGACTACGAAGTTGTTTTGGCGGAACTGCCACGCTTGACATTGGCACTAAACAACCTCGCCATGCTGTATACAAAATTAGAGCCTCCGCGATTGACTGAGTCCCTGCAATTGATTGATCGTGCAATCGCAATCACACCCGGTGTTTCGGAATTTCATGATTCGCGAGGCAGTATACTCGCCTCGCTAAATAGGACAGAGGAATCGGTGGAGTGCTACTTGCAATCACTTTCAACTTCGCCTCAACGTGTTTCGACCCGGGAAAAGCTGATCGCGTCCTATGAGCAATTAGGACAGAAAGAGAATGTCGAAATAGAGCGTGCTAAACTTATTGAAGTCCAGAGGCAGCTCGAAGAGCAGCGAGTCAAGATGCAAGCTGCTGTCGAACAACGCGAACAATCCATGAAACCAAAAGAGACGACCGAACAGAGGGGTGGCACGCCTTGAGGTACGAAGGGCGTGTGAGTCGCCAGAAATCTATGCCACGATTTCCACGCCCATCGCTCTGAGAGGCTGTGATTTTTTGAATCCGAAGAAAGTACCCATCACACTCCGTGTGATGTTGTCTCAAAAACTAAAGGTTTTTGAACTGCGGAAATCACACGGAGTGTGATTGGTACTATAAAATCGCTGCCTCTGAGCGTGCCACCCTATGGCCTAGTACCTTTCAGCCTGCCGCTTGCCTTAACGTTCCTTAAGCACTTTGACCGATCGACTAGCCCGGTTCAAAAAATCGACTTTCCCCTCGCCTGCTTCCAAGTAGATCGGACTGCCGATCGTAATGGAGCTAAGCAAAGGAACTGGCATGAATTCACCGCGCGGCAAAATGCGATTTAGATTATCCATGTAGACCGGAATGAGTTCCAAGTCTGGCCGTTTCTTGGCGAGGTAATAAAGTCCACTTTTGAACTCTCCCATTTCCCCGTCGATGGCTCGGCTCCCCTCGGGGAAAACGATCAATGAATAGACGTCGCCTATTTCTCGCAACATCAATTCGACTGGACTCTGATGCACCTTGATTTGCTTGCGGTCGATTAAGATTGCATTGAAGGACTTGGCGAGGAATCTACGCAGCCCCGATCCACCCCAATAGTCTTGTGCAGCCACTGGCCGAGTCAGCAATCGAAGCTCTTTCGGCAAACACGACCACAGTACGACCGCATCCAAATGGCTTGTGTGATTGGCAAAGTAAACGCGTTGGCAAGTCTCGGGCTGCGAACCAAGCCATCGCACAGTAAAGCCACTCACAAGCTTTGCCAAGAACGCTAGCGTATGGCCGGTGGCTTTGCAAAGGGGCGTCAATGGCTCTCGGCCAAGCGGCTGATTATCCAGTGCGCGGACCGTTGTGGTTTGAGGGGATGGAATGACAGCCAAAAGAAAAACTCATTTTGAGGGCCAACGGGATCACTGTCGCTCAATCGTTGCCGAATCAAAGAAAAATACAAGGGTTAGGGAAAGAATTCTCAATATTACCTATTCCATCTTGCGTCTTTGCCTTCCTGATTCCTAGACTCCACCCCAAACAACGCCGCCGAATAGCCGAGTGGAAATTGGCGAAAGATGTGGTTTTCCGATTTGCGAAACAAAAGCTGAACTGCCAGAAAACATTTCATGAAGCGACTTGAGCCCCTCTGCCAACTCATGATTTTAGCCCTAATGGTCTCGATCGTGACTCAATTGGGCTGCATTCGAAAGAGAATGACGGTCAGGACCAGCCCGCCCGGTGCCATGGCGTACATCGACAAGCAGCCGATCGGATTGACCCCGGTTTCGACCAGCTTCACCTACTATGCAACCCGCAACATTGAAGTGGTTCGGGACGGCTACAAAACGGAGCGATTCCTGCGAAAAATCCGTCCGCCCTGGTACGCCATTCCGCCGCTCGACTTTTTCAGCGAAACACTTTGGCCGTTCGAAACGAGAGATGAACGCATCATTGATGTCCAGCTATCACCCGAACCCGATGTGCCGCGCGATGCGTTGATTGCAAGCGGCGAGCAATTGCGTTTGCAAGCGGGGCAAGGCGTGGCTGTTTCCGCCCCCCCCACGATGGTGGCCCCATTGCCCATGCTTGGCCAATCGTCGATTCCAGCAAATCAGTTTAGTTCGCCACCTCAATTCGGCCAGCCTAGCACCGCTCCGCCGATACTCGGTCCCGTTTTTAATCCTTAGTTGTATGACGCTCCGCGTCGTAGGCATCACGACGCGGAGCGTCGTGCAACTAACAACAAAAACACACAATTAACACTTTCTTAACATTGCCTACCTAGTGGTTTCCAAGGTTTCTGGAACAATTTCGTCGATTGAATGCTATCCAAACTTCGGAGACGACCATGGCCCAGAGATCTTCCTTTCCAAAAAGTCTGCTTCTTCTTGTCGCGATATCCTTGCTGAATTGCATTTCGGCGGAGAACGGCTTCGCTCAAAGTAAGGTGGATGCCAACCTGCCCAAGTACAAACCTGCGGCAGGATTGTCTGGTCAGATCAAATCGGTGGGCTCCGATTCGATGAACAGCTTAATGACTCAGTGGACCGAGAAGTTCAAGGAATACTACAAGGGTGTTCGGACAGAAGTCGAGGGACAGGGCTCCTCAAAAGCCATGCCTGCCCTGATCGAGGGTGCGGCAAGTTTTGGTCCGATGAGCCGCGATGCCAAGGCAAATGAGATTGCTGACTTCGAAAAAAAGTATGGATACAAGCCTGTTTTGCTGCCGACATCCATCGACTTGTTGGCTGTGTATGTGAATCGCGACAACCCGTTGCAGAGCCTGAGCATGGAGCAAGTTGATGCAATCTTCTCCAGTACCCGGAAGCTCGGTGGAGATTCGATTGACAACTGGGGACAGGTGTCCCTCAAGGGCGACTATGAAAACGAAGCGATTGCGTTGTTTGGTCGCAACGCAGCTTCCGGAACGTATGGTTTTTTCAAAGAAAAGGCCATGGGTAATGGAGATTTTCGCGACCGAGTGAATGAGCAGCCGGGAAGTACGGCAGTCATCGCGTCCGTTGGCGAAAATAGATTCTCCATGGGCTATAGCGGGATCGGTTACAAGACAGAAGCTGTCAAGCCGCTGGCTTTATCGCCAAAGAAGGGCGAGCCGGCCATCGAGCCCTCAGAGGAAAACGCCTACAATGGAAAGTATCCGTTAGGAAGATTTCTTTATCTGGCCGTCAACTACAAACCCACGAGCAAGATGGAACCGCTACGCAAAGAGTTCATCAAGTTCGTGTTCAGCAGGGAAGGTCAAGAGATTGCGGTCAAGGATGGTTACTTCCCCGTCGACGCAAAGACTGCAGCGAAAGCACTGAAATTGGTGGGTATCGATCCTTGATCGATCACAAGTGGCACCACTGTGCTACCGATGATTCTCCACGTGTGGCTAAGCACTTGTGAACAATTCCAACACACCAACAGTTCGCTACCGGCGAGACCGCAATTCATCATGGTGGGTGCGCGTATCGGATCGCGTTGCAAAGCAAGTCATCACGATTGGTGGTGTCGGCACCATCCTGGTCGTGATGCTGGTTGTGCTTGTTTTGCTTGGCAATGTCTT
>Ga0163144_10011316_pt1 | contig 18876 bp, 11 predicted proteins | sample OliLak19BULKMAT1_FD_123175 | JGI IMG/M metagenome (GOLD analysis project Ga0163144, IMG submission 123175) | Freshwater microbial mat bacterial communities from Lake Vanda, McMurdo Dry Valleys, Antarctica - Oligotrophic Lake LV.19.BULKMAT1 | ecosystem: Environmental > Aquatic > Freshwater >... | reverse complement strand
GTATCCGCCAAAGGGCGACGTCGGGTCGAATTTGTTGAAGGTGTTGGCCCACACGACGCCCGCCTTCAGCTCCACGCTCAACTTCAGAATGCGCGAGCCTTTGTCGGTCCACACGCCGGCACTAAGACCATAGGCCGTGTTGTTGGCCTTCTCAATCGCTTCCTCGACGGTGCGGAAGGTGAGGATGCTGAGCACCGGTCCGAAAATCTCCTCGCGCGCGATGCGATGGCTCATGGTAACGCCGCTGAAAAGCGTGGGCCGGAAGTAGTAGCCCTTCGTCGGTAGCCGGCATTCGGGTTGAAAGATTTCCGCGCCTTCCTCCGTGCCGCTGGCCACCAGTTCCTGAATTTTCTGCAGCTGGGCCTTCGAGTTGATGGCGCCGATGTCCGTGTTCTTGTCCATCGGATCGCCCACGCGCAGCACGCGTATCCGGTTCTTCAGCTTCGCCAGCACCGCCGCCGCGACCGGTTCATGCACGAGCAAACGGGAACCCGCGCAGCACACATGGCCCTGGTTGAAAAAGATGCCGTTGACGATGCCCTCGACGGCTTGATCGAGCGGCGCGTCGTCGAAGACGATATTGGCGGCCTTTCCTCCCAGTTCGAGCGTGAGTTTCTTTTCCGTGCCTGCGAGCGAACGCAGGATCGCCTTGCCGACTTCGGTTGATCCCGTGAATGCGATCTTGGCCGGCGTGGGATGATTGACCACGGCGGCGCCGACTTCACCCGCCCCGGTGACGAAGTTAACCACCCCAGGCGGGAGACCGGCGTCCTGAAGAATCCCGGCGAATTTCAAGCACGTGATCGACGTCGTCTCGGCCGGCTTGAGGACCACGGTGTTGCCCATGGCGAGCGCGGGAGCGAGTTTCCACGCGAGCATGAGCAACGGGAAATTCCACGGGATCACCTGTCCGATCACGCCCAGCGGAGTGACCCGGCGCCCCGGTGCCACATACTCGAGTTTATCGGCCCAACCCGCGTGGTAGAAAAAATGCGCCGCGGCCATCGGTACATCGAAATCGCGTGCCTCTTTGATCGGCTTGCCCCCATCGAGGGTCTCCGCCACGGCGAACTCCCGGGCGCGATCCTGGAGCAACCGCGCGATGCGATAGAGGTACTTCGCGCGTTCCCGGCCGGGCATCTTTCCCCACCCCGTGTCGAACGCCCGTTGGGCGGCCGCATACGCCGCATCGACATCCTCTGGACCCGCGAGCGGGATGTCGGCGAGTTTCTCTCCATTGCCGGGATTGATCGACGCGAAATATTTTCCCGTCTTCGGCGCGACGAACGTCCCATCAATAAACAGCGCGTAACGCGGCTTCAGCTTGGGATCAGCGGTCTCGGGCGCAGGATCGAATTCCCACAGATCACCAAAGATGAGCTCGGGAGCCGGCCGGCCGGTGCGAGCAGGAACGCGTGGTGATTTTTTTGGTGCGACGGAAGGCATGGTGATCGATACCGGGAATAACGCGAAAGCGGGAAAACTCGAGGTAGCGGTGGCAGGGGCTCGGGGGAAGGTGGCGGACGTAGGAGACGCGTAAAGCCCAACGACCAAGCGCCGATCAATAACTTTCGGCGGCGTCGCTGAAATAGTAAGGGGCTTGGTAGGCGCCGCTCTTTTCCTTGGCGAGCTGGCGAACGAGGTCGTTGAGGAGCGCACTGGCGCCGAAGCGATAGCGGGTATTGGTCAGCCACGCGTCCCCGAGCGTTTCCTTGACCGCGACAAGAAACTGCAGCGCCTGCTTCGCCGTCCGGATCCCACCGGCCGGCTTCATCCCGATGGCGACACCTGTATCCAAATAAAAATCACGGATCGCCTCGAGCATCACCTGGTTATTGCCCAAGGTGGCGTTGAGCGAGGTCTTGCCCGTGCTTGTCTTGATGAAGTCGCCTTCGCGAATTGTTCCCATGGCGAGAAACGAGGCCGCCCGAATGTTGTCGTAGGTTTCAAGTTCGCTGACCTCGAGAATCACCTTGAGCGCCGCTGCTGCGCCACACGCTTCGACGACGGCGGCGATCTCATCCTCCACCTCGCGAAACTCACCGGCCAAAAACGCGCCCCGATTAATCACCATGTCAATTTCGTCGGCTCCATCCGCCACGGCCGCGCGTACCTCGGCAAGCCGCGTTTTCAAAGGCGCCTGTCCGCTGGGAAACGCCGTTGCGACCGACGCCACCTTCACGCCGGTGCCCGCGACGTGCTTTTTCGCGTGTCGCACCATCGATGGATACACGCAGACCGCGGCCACGGGCGGGATCGAGTTATCCTCGTGCGGCCGCAGCGCCTTCTGGCAGAGCGAGGCCACTTTGCCCGGAGTGTCTTTGCCCTCGAGAGTCGTCAGGTCGACCATCGAGATGGCCTTTCGCAAGCCCCACACTTTCGAATCCTTCTTGATGGAACGCGTCGCATACTTGGCCACGCGCTCTTCGACACCGACGTAATCGACGGTGCCGACTTCATCAAACAGCCGCCGAAACGCGGCGGACGGGGACTTGGCAAGCATGGCGGGAACTATCGGGGCGGGGCGGGCGAAAACAAACGAAAACCTCGCACCCCAGGCCCGCCCATCCCTGGAGCCGGCATCTCCTCACGACGGAGGTCGCGACCGCATAAGCGAAAAAGACGCGCATTTTCGGCACTGTACTCCACCCGCCGACCCGGCTCGAATCGTGGGCGGCGAGCGGCGGCGTCGAAACCGAATGACGATTTCTGCAACTATTCAGCCCGCCCCACGTCCAAAATCTTCATCGTGATCATCTCATCCGCTTCCGCCATTCTTTCCCGTAGTGCCGTTTACATTACACTCGCGACGGTTGGGTTGGCCCAGGCGTCGCAGGTGGAACCGCCGGTCGCAGGCAAACTGGAAGCACCGCCGAAAAATGAAGCCAGCGGCCTCGCGGCCTCGAGCCGCGGCGAGCTCTTATGGACCCACGACGACAGTGGCGGTGCGGCCACCCTGTACGCGGTCAGCCTCAAAGGAGAGCGGCGCGGACAACTGCGCCTGGAGAATATTGCCAACACGGACTGGGAGGACCTCGCGGCGATCGAGTTGGACGGCCGGGCGTGGTTGCTCATCGGTGACATCGGCGACAACAATGCCGGGCGGCCGTCAATCCACGTACACTTCGTGGCCGAGCCTGAACCTGCGCTTCTTCGCGACGGCGCGGTCAGGACGATGCAAGCCAGCGCGACGCTGCGCATCACTTTCGAAGACGGACCGCGTGACGCCGAATCCCTGGCCATCGATCCGGTGGAACGGGCCCTTTATCTCCTGAGTAAACGCGATGCGGTTCCCCGGTTGTATCGGGTGGCGCTGCCGCCGGCGCCGATACGCGAGGCCGAACTTCGCGCGCGTTTCGTCGGACTGGTTCCTTATGTTACGCCAGACGGCAAAGTCGGTGGCGGGGTCAAAGGAAAAATTGAAAGCATCCGTTCGAGGCCCTGCGCGATGGACTTCGCCCGGGATGGATCGGCCGCGGTGATTCTCACGTATGGCGAGGTTTTGTTTTTCCCCCGCCGCTCCGGAGAAGACTGGGCCGGGGCTTTGGCACGCGCACCCGTGCGGCTTGGCGCGCACGGGTTGCCGCAAGCAGAGGCGGCCTGCTTCTCGCGTGACGGCCAGGCGATTTACGTGGCGTCGGAGTCTTCCCGTAAACTGCTGCGCTATGCGCGTCCGCAGTAGGGCTCGAAGCACACTGGCTAGTTCCGGCCGCCCGATCGGAGGAACCAAATCGCCAGGTTTACCTCGGCGCTTGCGTGGCCTCTCCCCTTCAGGTTGGCTTCCGTCCGATGAACCCACCCGATTCGTCTGCTCTGCAACCCCACGGAGAAGTCGTCATTGCCATCGATAATTTGGTACAACCGCATCCAATAAAACGCTGAGCATCGTCGGCGACAACGTGCCGCTCTTTCTCTTTATTCCCATGAAAACAACCCTGCTCCTGTCCCTGTTCGCATTCTTTGCCGTCCCGGTCCACGCCGCCGAAGACAAGATGATTGCGGCTGTCCGCGCGGCCGATGATGCGCGCGTGACCGCCACCAAGGCGGGCGATCGCGCCGGCCTTGCCGCCATATACGCGGACGGGCTGCACTACGCTCACTCCAGCGGCAAAGTGGACAACAAAGCCTCACAACTCGAAGGGGTCATCGCCGGAGCAAACCGGTATGACAGTATTGAATACAAGGAGCGCACCTTTGTCCCGGCCGGGCCCGGCGTGGTGCTGATGAAGGGCCGCGTCGTGATTCACTCGACGAATAAGACCAGCGCGCAGAAGTCCATGCTGGACCTGAACTATCTCGCCGTTTGGCGCGAAGAAAAGGGGAAGTGGCGCTTCTTCGCGTGGCAATCATGCCGGAATCCAGTCGAGCCGGCGGCGAAGAAGTGAGCAAAGTCGATCTTACCCGCGTGTCGGGTCAGATCGGTGATTCCGAGACGACGTCGCTGGATTCGCCCCGACCCGGGCGCAGCGAGGTTCCAGGGAAGCGTAAGCCGGGCAGCGCGGGTCCCGCGGCCACGCAGATCGGAATTATTGGGCGGGGAGCTTCCAGTACTGGTTGTCCACCCGCACCGTTTTCATGAGTTCCGCGGCGCGTGCGACCAATTGGGGATTCGCGGCGGCCACGTCGGTCTTTTCGGCGGGATCGGTCACCAGATCGAAGAGCTGAATCGGGGCAGCGGGACTCTTCAGACGCAGCGCCTTCCAACGTCCGTCGAGCAAAAGCGCCTGGCTGACACCCTGCTCGTAGAACTCCCAATAGAGATAGTCGTGTTTCGCCTGCTGCCCACGACCCAGTAGCGTGGGTACCATCGTGATACTATCGAGATTGGCGGGCGGGCGGGCACCCGCGACGTCTGCAAAGGTGGTCATCATGTCGCCGAAATAACCGACGTGATTCGACACCGCTCCGGCTTTAATCTTCCCCGGCCAGCGCGCGATGAACGGCACCCGAATGCCGCCGTCGGTCAGCGCGCGTTTCAAGCCCGAGTACGGCCCGGACACATTGAAAAAGGCCGGATCATAATCCGGTCCACCTTCGCGATGAGGTCCATTGTCACTGGTGAAGATGACGAGCGTGCGTTCATCCAGGCCAAGCCGCTTCAGGTCCTCCAACAACGCGCCGATATCGCGGTCCATTCGGGTGATCATAGCCGCGTGCGCCTTGGTGGCGTGATTCCAGGGTTTGTTCGTATAGGGCCCAAGATCGGGCACTTCGTTGCCGTCGCCCAGGACCCGGCTCCGCTCGTTGTTCGCGTGCGGAGTGGTGAGCGAATAAAAAAGGAAAAACGGCCGCTCCCGATTGCGCTCTATAAACTCGCGCGCATCCGTCGCAAACAGGTCGCCTGCGTAGGCCACGCGATTGGTGGAATAGCCCGCACCTTCCACCTTGCCCACCGGCGTCAGGTCATTCGGAAGCGTCACTTTTTCGCCATTTCGCCAGAGGAAACTCGGATAGTGATTGTGCGCGTGAGTCTGGTTGAGAAATCCGTAGTAGTAATCGAAGCCATGCTTCCGCGGCTCGCCCGCCATATTGACTTCGCCGAGACCCCACTTGCCGATCAGCCCCGTTGCGTAGCCAGCCTGCTGAAGAACCCGCGCAACCGTGACGTCTTTCGCACTCAACGACTGGGCTTCGAGACCCAAAGCGCCCGCGTTGCCGCGCACCGTGGTGCGGCCAAGATGCTGACCCGTCATTAAGACGCTTCGCGCCGGCGCACAAACAGTACTGCCCGCATAGAACTGGGTGAAACGCATGCCTTCGCGGGCCATGCGATCCAGATGCGGCGTTTCAATGACCATCTGTCCATACGAGCCGAGCTCACCATAGCCGAGGTCATCGGACAGGATAAAAATGATATTGGGCTGGGTCAAAGGCTGCGCGAATCCGGTTGCAACAATACCCGCCAGTGCGGCGGCAAGGAGAAGAAGTCTGGGGGTTTTCATCAGAGGTGGGGGAGCAAATGTCATCACCGCTCTGCTGACGAATCAATCTGCAGTTAATACGAAAACTTCCGTCCTCTCCTGTGTGTGGGGTGCAGCTTGACCCACCGGGTTCATGCAGTCTCGTTGAGCAACTCACTGCGCCTGATGATCTCTTCTCTTTTTCTTTTGTTCGGCCTCGGACTGCTTTACATCGGTGCTCAAGTTTTGATCAAAGGCGGCGTAGGGCTGGCATTTCGCTTCGGACTCAGCGCCCTTGTCGTCGGACTCACCGTGATCGCTTACGGAACGAGCAGCCCGGAGATGGTCGTCAGTATCAAAGCCTCCCTCGACGGAACCGGCGCCCTCGCCGTGGGTAACGTGATCGGCTCCAATATTTGCAACATCGGCCTGATCCTCGGGCTCTGCGCCCTGGTGTCCCCGCTGGCTGCAACCGCCCAGGTAATCCGCCGGGAGATTCCGATTCTAATTGGCGTATCGGTGTTGTTAGTGATCGTACTCTGGGATGGCAGCTTGGGGCGGATCGATGGCGTAGTGCTGCTCGCGGGGCTCCTCATCTATACCTGGCTCACCCTGCGCCAGGCCCGGGCCGAAACCAGCACGGAGGCCGGTCAGGAGTACGATCAAGACTTCCATCGCGGGCAACCGTCGCTCGGCCGCTCGATCACTCTCGTGCTGATCGGGTTCGCCGGATTGATTGCCGGCTCCCACCTGTTCGTCACCGGAGCCGTCGACCTCGCGAAAACCTGGGGAGCCTCCGACGCCGTAATCGGCCTGACGGTTGTGGCGTTTGGAACCAGTCTGCCGGAATTAGCCACCTCGCTCGTGGCCGCAATCCGACGCCATGGTGATGTGGCGATCGGCAGTATCGTCGGATCCAACATCTTCAACGTGCTCGGAATTCTTAGCGTCGCGGCGCTGCTGCAGCCCATCGACACGAGTGAAATCAGCCGGTTGGATTTGGGCGTGATGCTCGTTACCGCCGTCGCCCTGCTGCCCCTGGCGCACTCCGGCGGGCGCATCAACCGGATCGAGGGCGCCGCCTTGCTGTCAGTTTATATCGGATACACCGCCTGGCTCGTGTCGCAGGTCGGCAGTTGAAACCGGCGGTTGAAATCGCAGCTCCGGGATTGAAGTTCAGCTGGGTTTCAAGATCTAAGGTCACCGCACTTGCCGCGGGCAGACGGGCGTGAATGATCGGTGGCACTCCCCTTGAAGATGCTGATGCACGAATCGCTCCGCCTTCGCGCCGTGCAGGCGCCGATCATTCCTGTCATTGCCGAGTTGATACGGCAGTGTCCTGGCACAATTTCCCTGGGCCAGGGTGTCGTCAGCTACGCCCCGCCTCCGGCCGCGGCCGCGCAGGTCGAGCGCTTTCTCGCCGACCCGGCGAATCACAAATATCAATCCGTCGCAGGTGTGCCGGAACTGCTGGATCTCGTCACGCGCAAGCTGGAGGAGGAAAACGGGATTCAGCTCACGGCGGATAATCGCGTGATGATCACGGCCGGAGGCAATCAGGCGTTTATGAATCTCGTCCTGGCGATCGCCGATCCGGGCGACGAGTTCATCCTGCCGACACCGTATTATTTCAACCACGAGATGGCGGTCACGATGGCAAATTGCCGTCCCATTTTGGTGCCGACCGATGCGAACTATCAACTCGACGTCGACGCCCTCCGCGATGCCATCACGCCGCGGACGCGGGCGATCATCACGGTTTCACCGAATAATCCCACCGGCGCGGTGTATCCGCCTGCGGCACTGGCGGACGTGAACCGGTTATGCGCCGAACGCGGGATCTTTCACGTCAGTGATGAGGCGTATGAATACTTCACCTACGAGGGCGCGACTCATTTCTCAGCGGCAGCCCTCCCGAATAGCGCGGCGCATACCCTCTCGCTCTATTCCATGTCGAAGGCCTATGGTTTTGCGAGCTGGCGGATTGGCTGGATGGTCTTCCCCTCCCAGCTCGAAGCGGCCATGCGCAAAGCTCAGGACACGCTGCTCATTTGCCCGCCCGTCATCTCGCAATACGGAGCGATCGGCGCCCTTCGGACCGGCACGGCATTTGTACACGAACGACGGAGCGAGATCACCGAGGTACGAGCGATGGTGCGCCGCGAACTTGCGGTCCTGGTGTCCGAAGGAATCGCTGACGTACCGAACACCCAGGGCGCCTTTTATTTTCTGCTGCGGGTGCACACTACTCGTCCCGCGCTGGAGCTGGCGGAGCGACTGATTCGTGAACACGGGGTCGCCGTGATTCCCGGCAATGCGTTTGGCCTTCATGACTCTTGTACGCTTCGAGTCGCCTACGGAGCGTTGCAGAAAGAGACCGCCACCACGGGAATTGGACGGCTGATTCGCGGGCTGCGAACGCTCGTCCGAGAAAAGCCCGCTCCGAGCGCATAGCGCTCGGTTCGTCGAAATTCCGGCCCGGGGGTTGACGGGGAACGCGCTTCCGATCAACCCGCCGCGCCCCGAGCAACCTCGGGTTCCCCTGCGATCAGACCAGCACGTATCATCAGGTCGGATACTCCCAACCCTTTCGATACGGGCGGCGCAGCAGTTTGTTCGCGGCCTCGTCACCCACGACGCGTTCCTTGGCGGCGTCCCACTCGAGGCTGCGACCGAGCTTATAACTCATCATTCCGAGCATGGAACAGTTGCTCGAAAGATGACCCTCTTCGATGTCCGAGATGGGCCGCGCGCCGGTTTTGATACAGTGGAGAAAATCGGTCCAGAGCCCGGTGATATTCTGGCCGTCGGGCTCATTCAATTTTGGCTCTTCATGCAGCACCGGATCGGATGCGTTCACCGGATAAAAGGTCCAACCGCGCCGCCAGCCAAGGTGGAAGGTCCCCTTCGTGCCATAAAAATAGCAGCCTGCATGTTCACCTTTCTCCGCGTTGTGACCCGCAAACTGACGCGATTCCCAGGCGACCGTGAAATTATCAAACGCGTAGTGTGCCACCTGGTGATCGGGCGCGTCGCTGGTTTGTTCGTTCGGCGTGAGCACGGGAGCACCCTTGATCGGACGCCCGCCGGTGGAGAATACCCGCTTGGGGGCTTTCTCGCCGGTGATCCAGAGGATCTGATCAAACCAATGAATACCCCAATCGCCAAGCGTACCGTTGGCGTAGTCGAGGTATTGCCGGTGGCCGCGAGGGTGAATGCCGCGGGTACCGGAACCTTGGTCAGGAAAGCGTGGATCGCCACCGTTGAAAGGGCGGAGGGGCGCGGGGCCGCACCACATATCCCAGTCGAGTTCCCGCGGCACCGGTTGCGTGGGCAGGGGCGTTTCAGGCCCGGTACCGCCCGTGTTCACAAAACACCGGATCATTCCCACGGGCCCAATTTTTCCGGCGCGAATGAACTCACGGGCGCTGATCGTGTGCGGTGAAGCGCGGCGGTGCGTGCCGACCTGGACCACGCGGTTGTTCGCGCGGGCGGCTTTGAGCATGGCCTGACTCTCACCGATGGTATGCGCCGTGGGCTTCTCCACATAGACATGCGCACCAGCCTTGACGGCGGCAATGGTGGGCAACGCGTGCCAGTGGTCCGGCGTCGCAACGATCACGATGTCCGGCTTCTCCTTGGCGAGCATCTCGCGGTAATCGCGATAGCGGCGCGGCTGCTCTCCACTGAGTTTTGTGACGCGTTCCACGGTCGTTGCGATCTGGCGCTGATCGACGTCACAGACGCCGACAATCTCGCATTCGCCACTCGCCATGCCGACTCCGAGAATATTGCCGCCCCACCAACCGGCGCCAACGAGAGCGGTGCGATATTTGCGCCCTGCTTTATTGGCGGCTTGAATGTTGATACTCGCGAGGGTTCCGGCCGCGAAGGTACCTTGAAGGAAGGAGCGTCGATTCATGGGGCGGAGAAAGCATGCGCAGATTTACCCCCGCAACACAATCCAGCCGTAAAGTTAATCGCTCGCTGGGCCTCCCCCCTCGCCGACTCAGACTGCCAATGGCTCTTTCTTCAGGGCACGCCCCCCTACCATTTCACGCAACGCCCCCCACGCCTTGTTCAAACCAACCGGGCAGACACCGCGGCCCAAGCTATAAATGCGTGCGACCTGTTCCTCATGGCCATGATAGCGGGGCGGCAATGAGAAGATTGTCCGATCATCGGCGTCGACCAGATCCGAGAAAAACGCCCCATCGCCCACGGCCAGCGTTTGCTGATCCAATTCAACGTGCGCCACGCGTGATTCCAAGCACAGCCAGGGACGATAACGGAATTCGAGGCCGCCGTCTTCCCGGTGTACAAGCTGGCCGTAGGTCCGCACCGGAATTGTGGTGAACGCCGGTCCGGCAAACATCTTGTTGGCATTATCCAATGGCGTGTAACGCCGGCGGCGACGGGTCACAAAATCCCAGGAAAAGATCGCGCCGAAAACCGTCAGCCGGAACGCCCAGCCCGCCACAAAATAAGCCACGATGATGACGACCACCGACAAGGCCGCTCCGACCATCGGATTGATCGTGGCGGAAAGGGTCACGAGCCCGAGCAATCCGGCCCGTGCGGCTTTGAGCGCACCATCGATGGCGCCCCACGGGCTCAGGAGGATCAGAACGTTGATGGCATGGGAGGCGAGCCAGACGAGGGCGAATACCGCGATGCCAAACGGGACCGTCAGCAGATTCAACAACCACGTGAAATCGATCGCTCCGAGATGAATCGTGGCGAGACCGCTGGACGCAATAAACGGCGTGAAGGCCACGGTGGCCTTCGCTCCGCCGTCCTCGAAAATCATTTTCGTCATCGCCCCCATCGCGAACGGGATGACCGCACCGGCAGCGATCAGCCCGCTGAACTTGTTTTCAATCGTCTCAAGGATATCGAGGGGCTTCTTCATCCCCGTGGGCACGGCTGCACCAAACGCATCCTTGAGCGCACACGCACCGACGATCAACAACGCCGGCAACCAGAAGCTCGGCTGGGCAAACCACGGGAGTTTCCCGCGCTCGACGCCATTCCCGGCGCTCACCCATTTGTACGCGCCATAAGCGCCAGTGCCCAGTAGCGGCGAAATGGCGATCCCGGTAACCGTGGAGATAGCCGAGGCGATCGGCGCCACCGGCGAGCGATCTTCCCGACTTGCCGCGGGTGTGGTTGCCGCCGCCATGGCGAACGGAGCCACGATAACCAACGCTGTCACGAGCAGCAACGTCCACGGCGCGAGTCGATTCATGAGCGGCACGGTATGGATCCGTGCCGTCGTGAAAAGTGCGAACCGTGGGAAAATGCAATCAGCTGAATGCAATCCGCATGCATTTCAGAAGGAGGGCGGGTCACACTTCATCTGTCGTCCAAGCGGCTGAGCAAGGCGCGAGGGCAATTCGGCCTTGCCCGGGAGCGCAGAATGCGCACAACGGACGTAACCCCGCACCCGCTCGTTCCAAAGTGCGTCCGCGCGTTCCTTTTCTCTGTTCGCACTTGTGCAGGCGCGGATCGTTCGCGCAGACGGTCCCGCTTCTCGATGTCCCGCGTATTTCTCCTCCCCCGCTTTGCCCGATCAGCGTTAACGCAAGGGCGATCCATTCCCGGAAGGCGCAGCTGAAACAGCCACGCTGAGCGATAACGACCCACTGGACTCATCCCGCAGTCAACGTTCCTGCCCCATGTTCGCCACCGTGGCCCCCGAAAACACGCCTCGTCCGCCGACGGATGCACCCAGCGGACGCGCTCTGCGTCGGTCTTACACCGCGCTTCTGAATCCACGACTACTCTTCATGGCGTTGGTGGCGTTCGTCTCGATCGTTCCGGTCGGCTACATGCTGGGCCGCGCGGTCGAGGCGAGCGCCAATATTGTTTATTGGGACGAATTCGATACGGCGCTTTCACTCGTGCTGCGGCTTCAGGACGGGGTGACGCCAACGGCCTTTTTCAAGGAACTGTTCGCGATGAACAATGAGCACCGCATGATGACCAGCCGTTTATTATTCGCCACGAGTTATGCCCTGACGGGGACGGTGAATTTTACGTTCATCAGCCTGATGGGTAACGCCTCGATCGTGATACTGGTTGCGCTGCTTATTGCCAGCGCCGGGACGGCGTTACGCGGCCTGCGCATGGGCGTTTTACTGGGATTTCTGATGTTCCAATTGGAACACTACGAAAACTTTTTCTGGTCAGGATCCTCCATCGATCATTTTCAAGTCGTGCTGTTGGCCGGTGCCGCCGTTGTCGCCGTCGCTCACGGGACCCGCGGCGGTGCCATGTGGGGTGGTTTCTTCGCGATCCTCGCGACCTTCACCCTGGCCCACGGACTAGTAACCTGGCTGATCGGGGCTTTGATGCTAGCCGGGCGGCGCCGGTGGGCGGACCTCATTGGCTGGGGCGGACTGGCCGGGCTGACGGTGCTCGGTTTTCTAAACGGCTTCGCGCGAAACGAGGCCCACCGCTTTGCGGAAATCTCCGTCGGGGGCATAATCGATATCGCGACGTACTGGTTAACGCTCCTCGGCGCAGTGCCGGCCTTGGGCCAAACCTGCGTCGCTCCGGCTCTCGGGTTGGTCCTGGTTGCAACGCTAGCTTGGCTGGGGACACGGGGTGCTTTGCGCCGGGAGCCCATCGCATTTTCGCTCGCGCTGTTTGCAGTGATTGCGCTCGGATTGATTGCGGTCGGCCGCGCCACCGAGTCGGACGGCGTGGTCTTCTCGCGCTATATGGTGCTGGGTGCGACCGCTTGGGCAATGACCGGGTTCATTCTCCTGGAGGTCTTCACGCCCGCCGCTCGACCGTTTAGGACCCTCGGCGGGGTGGTGCTCGCGCTCATGAGCTTCAATCTTGCCGCCAACCACGCCTATGAAACTCAGGCTGAAAGTTGGGTGGAATGCCGCGATCTCGCCGTCCTGCATTTTAAACAAAATGGTGTCGATGGCCGGGGTCCGTTCTCCCTTCACCCGGTGCCGGCACACTCCACGGCTTTGCTCGCCGAAGCCGAATCACGCGGCGTCTATCGCCTCGCGCCCATCTGCCTCCCCCGCTCCTTTCCGGACGCGCGCCCGACCAGTCAGATCGTTTATTTCGTTGATGAGATCACGGTTAATTCGCGTTCCGCCTTCGTTAAAGGCTGGGCCGCCATCCCCGGGAGGAAGTCGGAACGGCGGAGCATCCACCTGGTGTTAAAATCGGAAACGGAAACGCATATCTACACGACGGTAACAAGCCGTCGCCCGGATGTGGCGAAGCACCTCAAGCAACCCTCGGCCGATCTGTGCGGATTTACCTTCGCGCTGCGACGCGACCGCCTTCCCACCGGCAACTTCCAACTCGGCTTCCTGATCGATGACGACGGAGGCGCGGAGTACATTATGACCGCGCATCGCTTGGAGCTCATCGGTGAAGGCAAGGGCTTGCTTGCCACCGGGGATTGAGCGGCCCGAGCATGCAGGTGTGTTGACCAAGGCAGACCTCCAGCGCCTCCGCTCCCTGCGCGATAAAAAGCATCGCGAGACTTTGGGCCTGTTCGTGATCGAGGGCGAAAAGGTCGTCGCCGAACTCCTGGCCGCCCAATTCCCCCTGGTCGAGATTTTCGCCACGCCCGCCTGGATCGCACCGACCTCGACCCGGTCCGCCTCCAACCCACAGCCCGTCCGGATTTCGGCGGAAGACATGGCGCGGGCGAGTCATTATCCGACCCCTTCGCCCGTGCTCGCAGTGGGACGGATCAACCGCCTACGTCTGACGTCAGAAACTCTCCGCCACGGCCTCACGCTCATGCTCGATGGCGTGCAGGACGCAGGCAACGTCGGGACCTTGTTGCGGATCGCCGACTGGTTCGCCTTCGATCGGGTCGTACTCTCGCCCGACTGCGCTGATATCTTCAATCAGAAGGTGATCAATTCGAGCATGGGATCATTCGTCCGCATGCCGGTTCTCACCGGCGAACTTGCTCCCGCGCTCCGCGACCTCCGCAGCGCGGCTCCTCAGTTCCCAATTCTAGGCTGTGATCTAGAAGGCAGCGACGTGCACACTCTTCCGGCACTGCCTGATGCCGTCATCATCGTGGGCAGCGAGGGACGCGGCCTCTCGCCGGCCGTCACGCAATGCGTGACCCAACGCGTCACGATCCCGCGATTCGGTCAGGCGGAATCTTTGAATGCCGCCGTCGCCGCTGCGATCGTCTGCGACAATCTCCGTCGCGCGTTGTCCCATCAATAAGCCGAGCCGCTGAACGGCGCCCCTGCAGACTAAATCGAGGCGAAATCATCGCAGCGTTGGCCACCTGCCTCAAACCCCTCTTCCTACCGTTTCGCGCCCGCCGTGTCTTGCCTCATTCCGAGCGCCACTCCAAATTCTAAAAACCCTCATGAAAAGCCGTCCCCCTGCCCTTCGCGCCGCATTGATATCCGCGGCCGTTTTCATCCTCCCCTACGCCGGAGCCGCTGACTCCCCGGACGACGAACCGCCCGTCACCCAAGGCAAGATCAAGGACATGGGATCTCGTACCGCCGCACCGGAGATCGCCCCTGCCTCCGACGAAGCGGCTCAGGCGTTGAACCGCATGAAAGTGCCCGACGGGCTGGAAATAAAACTCTGGGCCGCCGAACCGATGCTGGCGAATCCCGTCGCGTTCAACTTCGACGAGAAGGGCCGGATCTTCGTGGCGGAAACCTACCGCTACCGCAGCAGCGTCCTCGATATCCGCGATTACATGTGGGTCCTCGAAGACGACCTCGCGTCACGCACGATCGAGGATCGCACGAAAATGGTCCGCAACCGCTTCGGCCTCGAAGGCGAGAAGGAGCTCTCCATCGAGGGCGAGGTCGTCCGTCTCCTCGAAGACACGAATGGCGACGGCGTCGCCGACAAGAGCTCCGTCTACGCCGATGGTTTCAACCACGCACTCGACGGCATTGCCTCCGGCGTCCTCGCGCGCCGCGGCAAGGTTTGGTTCACGAATATCCCGAGCATCTGGCAATTCACCGGTGATAAAAAGGCCGAGACCCGCACGGAAATCAGCCGCGGTTACGGAGTCCGTTTCAATTTCACCGGACACGATCTGCACGGCCTCGTCTGGGGCCCGGATGGCAAGATTTACTTCAGCAACGGCGATCGCGGAGCAACCGTGAAAACGCAGGAAGGCACCACGATTAGCGTGCCGGATCAGGGCGCGGTGTTCCGCTGCAATCCCGACGGCTCGCACTTGGAACTCTTCGCCTGGGGACTGCGCAATCCCCAGTCACTCGCCTTCAACGAGTTTGGCGACCTCCTCACCGGCGACAACGACTGCGACAACGGCGACGAAGAGCGCCTCGTCCACCTCGTCGATAGCAGCGATAGCGGTTGGCGGATTGGCTACCAGTTCGCCCCGCTCGAACGCGCTGGCCCGTGGAATTCGGAGCGACTCTGGCACCAGCGCCACGCCGGTCAGCCCTCATATATCCTGCCGCCGATCGCGAATATCGAGGACGGCCCCTCCGGCATCGATTATTATCCCGGCACCGGCCTCAACCCGTCTTATCGCGGAAGTATTTTTATCACCCACTTCAAGGGCGCGATCGCCCGGAGCGGGATCTACACGTATAGCGTCAAACCCAAGGGCGCGTCCTATGAAATCGCCGATGCAAAGCCCTTTCTGACGTCCGCGTTGCCGACCGATGTGAAATTCGGCCCCGATGGCCGTCTCTATATCTCCGATTGGGCGGACGGCTGGCCCAAGTCGAAACGCGGTCGGATCTATACAATCTCCGATCCGAAACACGCCCGCGATCCGTCCATCGCGCAAACCAAGGCCCTCATTGGCGGCGACTGGAGCAAACGCTCCGCCAACGAACTCGCCGGGCTGCTCGCCCACGCCGATTGGCGCGTACGCCTTGAAGCGCAGTACACGCTCGTGGAGCGCGGAAATCCCAGCATCGCGGCTCTGGCGAAAGTGGCCACCACGACCACAAGCCATGAATTCGCCCGGCGCCACGCGATTTGGGGCCTCGGCCAACTCGCCGAAAAGGCGCCCGCCGCCCTCGCTCCACTGCGCACCGTTCTGAGTGACCGTGACCCCGAGGTCCGCGCTCAAGCGATCAAGGTCCTCGGCGAACGGCGCTCAGCCAGCGATGCCGCGGCGTTAATCGCCGCCCTCAAGGATGAGAATAACCGGGTGAAGTTTTTTGCCGCACAAAGCCTCGGTAAACTCAAACACGGCGCCGCCGCACCCGCTCTCCTCGCAGCCCTCGGGGCCAACAACGATGAGGACCATTTCTTGCGTCACGCCCTCGTAATGGGCCTCGTCGGCGGCAACAATCTCGCGGCCATCACGGCCGCGATTACCGACGACTCCCGCGCCGTACGCATGGGCGTGGTGCTCGCCCTGCGCCGTTTGCAACATGCCGAAATCGCCCGGCTCCTCGCGGACAAGGATCCGCTCATCGCTCGCGAAGCCGCGATTGCGATCAATGACGAGCCCATCAATGCCGCGATGCCCGCCCTTGCCGCTTTGATCAACCAGCCACTCACCGACGAACCCACGCTTCTACGGGTAATCAACGCTCACTTCCGGCTCGGCCAGCCCAAGAACGCCGTCGAGCTCGCCCGCTTCGCGGGTCGGAACACGGCTCCCGCGAAAATGCGGGCCGAAGCGATCGCGCAACTCGCCCTCTGGCCCAACCCGCCCCAACGCGACCGACTGGTGGGAATCTACCGGCCATTCGAAGTGAAGACCCGCGACCGGACCATCGCCGTGAAGGCGCTCGAGCCCCTCCTACCTTTGTTGCTCGCGTCGTCAAGTCCCGCCGTAGTTCAGACCGCCGCCCTCCAGGCGTTGCAGGATCTCGAAATCGCGGGCGCTACGGACGCGCTTTTCGCTGCCGTGCGGAGCACCGATCTGGCCGACGCCACGCGCGCGTCCGCCCTCGCAGCTCTCGACAAGATCAAAGATCCTCGTCTCGCCGAAGCCGTGACGTTTGCCAGCGCCTCCAATTCACCGGAACTTCGGCTCGCCGCGCTTCCCCTCGCCGCCCGACTTTCCCCTGAGGTCGCCGCGCCCATGCTCGCGAACCTTGTGCGCACCGGATCCATCGAGGAACAAAAGGCTGCGTTCCGATCGCTCACGCGTTTGCGTCACCCTTCCGCGGATACGCTGCTCGTCGAGCAACTGAAACAACTCGCAGTCGGCAAGGTTGCTCCGGAAGTGCAACTCGAGCTCGTCACCGCAGCCGGGAGCCGGAGTGATCCCGCCATCAAGGCGCTATTGGTGCAACACGAGGCCAACCTGGCCGCAGGCACCGACCCGCTCGCGCCTTACCGGGTCGCCCTCGCCGGCGGCGACCGCAACCGGGGCGAACGGCTCTTCCGCAATCATCCGGTGATGGCCTGTATTCGCTGTCACCGCGCCGGTGGTGACGGTGGCGACGCGGGCCCAAACCTGGCCGATACGGGCGCGCGTTACAGCCGCGAATACTTGCTGGAGGCGATTATAAAGCCGAATGCCACGATCGCTAAAGGCTTCGATACGATCGTCCTCTCCTTGAAAAGCGGCGGGGTGGCCGCAGGCGTGGTCGCGAGTGAAACCAACGATACGATCTCGTTGCGAAACATGGACAACAAGCTGATCGACGTGAAAAAATCCGACATCGCCAAACGCGAAAGTGCGCCCTCGGGCATGCCGGAAATTTACGGCAGCATTCTGACCAAGACGCAGCTGCGCGACCTGATGGAGTATCTGGTCAGCTTGAAGGAAATGCCGGCTGCCTCGGCCGCGTCCGCCGAACAGCCACGGGCGCTCCGCGGCCTGCCGCCCGCGCCCCGGCAGACCGGGTAATGATACGGACCGAGTGACGCTCTTCTCCGCCAAGCGGAGAGGGCATCACTATAGCGGCACGCGAAACGAGACTCCGCTCGCTATCATTTTCCGACGCATGAGGAACCCGGCAGCGCAGAAATAGTAAGACGGCGCCAAGGGAAAGAGCTATTCGCGAAACCGTCACGTCAGGCGAGGCATCAATTAACGATTAACGCATCGAGCCTTGCTCGCCTGCCTCGACCGGCCCGGCTCCCTTCGCGCCGCCGTCTGCCAGCTGGATCGCCGCTGACGGAACTCAGCGGGAGCGGAGGTGAATCAAGTCTCAGACATCCAATCCGGATAGAGATAATTGCCCATCAAGGACCACCGGACTGCCATTAACCCGCAAGGTGAAGTGCCCGAAATGCAGAATGCCCTGGTATTCTGTATCAATCTGTGGCTTCAACTGCATTTTCAGGACCAATCTTTTGAACCACAAATTACGCCGATCACGCGGATCATGTCACTCCATCCCAACGCGTCATCGGCATGTAGACCCACGACAACCTCGGACATCCGCTTCATCCGCGCCATCAGCGGTGGATCGATTTCCGAACCCCCTCACGCACTCCACCAGGAGCGGGTCGTGGAAATTATATATACCCGTCTCCCTTACTGATCGCCGATTGGTGGTCGGCAGCGACTGCTTGAACTCCCGGCCAACGAGGGGTGTTTCAATGTCATTGCCCGATCTGTTTTCCCATTATCGGCGCTGTAAGGCCGAATGCCGATTCAGTGCTTCCTGTCCCGGAGTATCCGTTCTGGCGGTAGAACTGATACGCGGTCTTCGGGCTACCGAGTTCAATGGACGTCTGATTCCTCCGCCGCGCTTCATCAAACCGGGCTTCGGGGACAAGATGCTTTTGGCATGAGGCCAGGCCGCTCTCGGGGAACACCTGTAAACCGGAATGGGTTTATCGATTTGATGGGCTCGATCCCAAGGCGTCGGATTTAACCGGAGGCCACAGAGGAAGCAGAGGGCTAAACTAAGGCAGAATGTTTCCTCCGCGCTCTCTGTGATCTCCGGTAAAACTTCTATTGGTCCGGGGTCTGAACGCCCGCATTGGCTCGCGCCTGCGCTGCCGGATTCAAACGGATCAACCCGCACTGCACGTCGAAATTGGGCTTCGATTATAT
>Ga0163144_10011315_pt1 | contig 18878 bp, 12 predicted proteins | sample OliLak19BULKMAT1_FD_123175 | JGI IMG/M metagenome (GOLD analysis project Ga0163144, IMG submission 123175) | Freshwater microbial mat bacterial communities from Lake Vanda, McMurdo Dry Valleys, Antarctica - Oligotrophic Lake LV.19.BULKMAT1 | ecosystem: Environmental > Aquatic > Freshwater >... | reverse complement strand
GCTGGTCGGGAAGCCGAAGGTGGCGAGTCCGGAGCCGGCTTTCACCAGCAGGGCGTCGGCATGGCCGTGGTAGCAGCCTTCGAACTTGATGAACTTCGGCCGCCCGGTGGCGCCGCGCGCCAGCCGCAGCGCGCTCATCGCAGCCTCGGTGCCGCTGCTCACCAGCCGGATCTGTTCGATGCCTGGCACCAGCGCGATGATGGCTTCGGCCAGGTCGACCTCGGCCTCCGTGGGCGCGCCGAAGCTGAAGCCATTGCCGGCGGCGCGGCGCACCGCGTCAAGCACGGCCGGGTGGCCGTGACCGAGGATCATCGGCCCCCAGGAGCCGATGTAGTCGATGTACTTCCGGCCCTCGACGTCCCACATGTACGCACCTTCAGCGCGCTGGATGAAACGTGGCGTGCCGCCGACCGCGCGAAACGCGCGCACAGGCGAGTTCACGCCACCGGGGATGACGCGCTGCGCACGCTCGAAGGCGGCGGCGTTCGTCGTCTGGTTGCTGTCTCGGGTACTGCTAGTGGACACGACGGGGCGCTCCCTTGGTCTTCGAGTCGGGTTCCGAAGGCTCGACGGGTTCGGCGCCTTCTTCGCCTTCTTCTCCTGGCGGCAGCGCCCAGAAGAAGCGGTCGGGAACGATGTGGCCCATGCCGGGGCGAAAGCCTCCGTCCAGGCTCTGGTCGAGGAAGGCCAGCGCCTCGCCGACGGCCGCGTGCAGCTCGCTGCCCGAGGCCAGCAAGGCGGCCAGCGCCGCGGCCAGGGTGTCGCCGGCACCGACGAAACCGGCGTCGAAACGTTCGAACTTCTCGCCGGTCAGCGCGCCTTGCGGCGAGGCCAGCACGTTGTCGATGAACTGCTCGCTGCCCTTGGGCGCCAGCATCACGCCGGTGACGAGCACGTAGCGGGTGCCATGCTCGCCGGCCGCCACCGCGAGCTCACGTGCGGAGGGCGGGCGCTCGCTGTCCCAGTCGGGCAGCAGGAAGTCGGTCAGCGTCTTGTGGTTGCCGACCAGCACCTCGGTGGCCGGCAGGATGAGTTCGCGCCAGGCTTCGAGGTAGGGCTGCAGAATGTCGTCTTCCAGCCACGACAGACTGGGCATGTAGGCCACCAGCGGAATGTCGGTGTAGTCGGACAGCACCTCGGCCACCGCGGCCACGGTGTCGGCCGAGCCGAGGAAGCCGACCTTCCAGCCGGAGATGGTGACGTCTTCGAGGATGGAGCGGGCCTGCTCTACGACGGCGTCGGAGTCGATGTCGTGGTGGTCGAAGACCTCGGCGGTGTCGCGCATCACGATCGACGTGACGATCGGCAGGCCATGCGCTCCCATCGCCGCAATGGTGGCGACGTCGCCGGCCAGGCCGCCGGCGCCGGTGGGGTCGCTGGCGTTGAAGCTCATCACGCAGGCGGGCGAGGACGCCTCCATCGAAGGGTCGTTGAGGTCGAGGGCCGGGGTGGGATCGGGGCTCATGTCGGGGCTCATGTCGGGGTGTCTATCGAGGCGTTGGTGAAGGCGCGCAGGTGCGCGGCCGGCTTCGGTACAGACCTCCAGAGGATTCTGAGGAAAGCTTCGTATGTGCTCACAAATCCTTGTTTTTCAGCGGATGGCGATGGCTACAATCCGCGACCATTGTAGTGATCCGACTGACCCATCGTGAGCGAAACTAGAACCTGGATGTGCCTGATTTGCGGCTGGATCTACGACGAGGCGACCGGCGACCCCGAACACGGTGTCGCGCCGGGAACCCGTTGGGAAAACGTGCCGATGAACTGGACCTGCCCTGAATGTGGTGCCCGCAAGGAGGACTTCGAGATGGTGCAGATCTGAATTCGTGGATCCTGACGCCGGCGCTGAACGCCGGTGAACGATGTCGTTGAGGAGAAGGCTTCGTGCATGCAGAAGTCGCTGAAGCCGGCCCCGCCGGCGCCAAGGTGCTGGTCATCGACGACAGCAACACGATCCGCCGCAGCGCCGAAATCTTCCTGCGCCAGGGCGGCCACGACGTGCTGCTGGCCGAGGACGGTTTCGACGCGCTGGCCAAGGTCAACGATCACGACCCCGAGCTGATCTTCTGCGACATCCTGATGCCGCGGCTCGACGGTTACCAGACCTGCGCGATCATCAAGCGCAACCCGCGTTTCGCCCACGTGCCGGTCATCATGCTGTCCTCGAAAGACGGCCTGTTCGACAAGGCGCGCGGCCGCATGGTGGGCTCCGAGGAGTACCTCACCAAACCGTTCACGAAAGAACAGTTGCTGCGCGCCGTCGAGGCGTTCCGGCGCGTCGCGGGCTGATACCGTTCGCCTTGGGCTGCTTCGCCCCACTGACTGGCAACACGATAGGACCCCGATGGCGATCCAGAACATCCTGGTTGTCGACGACTCGAAGACCGAGCTCTACCACCTGTCCGACGTGCTGGGCAAACGCGGCTACCGCGTGCGCACCGCCGAGAACGGCGACGAGGCGATGCGCCGGCTGGCCGAGGAAAAGCCCGACCTGATCCTGATGGACGTCGTGATGCCGGGCCAGAACGGCTTCCAGCTCACCCGGTCCATCACCCGTGATCCCCGGTTTGCCGGGGTGCCGGTCATCATGTGCACCAGCAAGAACCAGGAAACCGACAAGGTCTGGGGCATGCGCCAGGGCGCCCGCGACTACATCGTCAAGCCTGTCAACACCGACGAACTGGTGGCCAAGATCAAGGCCTTCGACCCGGCCTGAGCGCCCGTTGCACCCATGGCCAACAGAGAAGCACTGCGTGAACTCCAGACCCGTCTGGCCAGCCGGCTGAAGGCCGCCCGCACCGAGGCCCGCCAGGCTTCGTGGCTGGCGGTCGAATGCGGCGGCCAGGGTTTCCTCTTTCCACTCGGCACGGCCGGCGAGATCTTTCCGGTCGGCACGCTGCTGCCGGTGGCCCACAGCCAACCCTGGTTCGCCGGCGTGGCCAACCTGCGCGGCGGCTTGCATGGCGTCGTCGATCTGGCGTCGTTTCTCGGCCTGCGGCCGACCGCCATCGCCCAGGAAGGCATGCGTGAACAGGCCAGGTTGCTGGCGCTGAACCCCGCGCTCGGCAGCCAGTGCGCGCTGCTGGTCGAAAGGCTGGCCGGGCTGCGCGCGGCCGACGCCCTGGTGGCCGAACCCGATGACGAACCCGATGACGAACCTGATGACGAGCGCGTGGCGCGGCCGGCTTTCGCCGGCCGCCGCTGGCGTGACGCGGCGGGCCGCGTCTGGCAGGAGATCGACCTGGCCGCGCTGTCGACGAACGAGCAGTTCCTCGGCATCGCCGCCTGAGAGGCTGGGTCGGCCGGCGGGCCGATGCCCTGCTGCCGCGATCACATTTTGAGGACCAAGAGATGAGCATGCTTGACAGGTTGAAGGGCAAGGCCGCCGCGGCACCGGGGTCGCCGTCGTTCGGCGACTCGGGCCCGCCGCCCAACCCGATGGAGCAGACCGTGCGGCTGGGCCCGGGCACGCTGGCGCCCGACATGATGTCGACCCGTTCCGGCGCCGATTCGTCGATCATTTCCGAGGCCGCGCCCTCGGAGCTGGCCGGCGACTTCAACGACACCCGGCTGCCCGCCGAGCCCGATGACGCCCTCGCCGTCGGCAGCGGGCTGCCGCTGATCGGCGCCTGGCCTGCGGCGCAACAGCAGCGGCTGCTGCTGGCCTTGTTCTTTCTCGGCCTGCTGGGGCTCGTGACGGTCGGTGTGCTGACGGTGAACGCCAGCACGCGCAGCGCCGTGCAGGTGGGCGCGGCCGGCCAGGCGCAGACGCAGTCGCAGCGGCTGGCCAAGTCGGTCTCGCAGGCGCTGGTGGGCACGGTGCAGGCCTTCCCCGAGGTCAAGGAAAGCGCCGAAGTGCTGGCGCGCAACGTGCGCGGGCTGAAGAACGGTGACGCCGACATCCCGGCCGCGCCGGCCGCGCTGCAGGCCGCCGTCGATCCGCTGATCACGCTGGTCGACCGCGCGGAGAAGAACGCCGGCGTCGTGCTCGGCCAGCAGAAGACGCTGACCCAGGTCGGCCAGGCCTTGCGCCTGATCAACCGGCAGTCGGGCGAGCTGCTCGAAACCGCCGAACAGGTGGCGTCGCTGAAGCTGCAGCAGGGCGCTTCGGCGGCCGAGTTGTCGGCGGTGGGGCAGTTGGTGATGCTGACGCAGCGCATCGGCAAGAGCGCCAACGAGTTCCAGACCACGGAAGGCGTCAGCGCCGAGGCCGTGTTCCTGCTCGGCAAGGACCTGAATTCCTTCCGCGAGATCGCCGAGGGTCTGCAGGGCGGCAGCGCCGAGTTGCGTTTGCCCGGCACCCGCGACGCTGCCACGAAGGAGGCGCTGCAGCGGCTGATCAAGCAGTACGAAACCACCAGCACGGAGGCCAGCGCGATTCTCGCCAACCTGCAGGGCCTGGTGGCTGCGCGTGAGGCGCAGACCACGATCCTGAAAGACAGCGAGCCGCTGCGCCGCGGCCTCGACGAACTGCAGCAGGGTCTGGCCGGCGGCGGCGCCTTCGGCGGCAGCCAGTGGCTCGGCGCACTGCTCGCGCTGGCGCTGCTGCTGGCTGGCGGCCTGGGCTTGCTGCGCCTGTTCGTGGCCGACCAGACGGCACGTTCCAGCGTCGCCGAAGGCCAGCGGCGGGAGGCCGAGCGCCAGGAGCAGGAAGCCAAACGCGTCAACGATGCCAACCAGGCCGCCATTCTTCGCCTGATGAACGAGCTGCAGACAGTGGCTGAAGGCGACCTCACCCAGCAGGCCACGGTGACCGAGGACATCACCGGCGCCATCGCCGATTCGGTGAACTACACGGTGGAGGAGCTGCGCTCGCTGGTCGCCGTCGTGCAGACCACGGTGTCGCGCGTGACCGAGACCACGCAGCAGGTCGAGCAGACCTCGACCGAACTGCTGGCGGCGTCGACCGAGCAGTTGCGCGAGATCCGCGAGACCGGTGAATCGGTGCTGCAGATGGCCGGCCGCATCAACCAGGTGTCGGCGCAGGCGCAGCATACGGCGCAGGTGGCGCGGCAGTCGCTGCAGGCGGCGGAGACCGGCCTGGTGGCGGTGCAGAACTCGATCGGCGGCATGAACTCGATCCGCGACCAGATCCAGGAAACCTCCAAGCGCATCAAGCGGCTGGGTGAAAGTTCGCAGGAGATCGGCGAGATCACCGAACTCATCTCCGACATCACCGAGCAGACCAACGTGCTGGCGCTGAACGCCGCCATCCAGGCCGCGAGCGCCGGCGAGGCCGGCCGCGGCTTCAGCGTGGTGGCCGAGGAAGTGCAGCGCCTGGCCGAACGCTCGGGCGACGCCACGCGGCAGATCGCCGCCATCGTGCGCACCATCCAGACCGACACCCAGGACGCCGTGGCCGCGATGGAGCGCAGCACGCAGGGCGTGGTCGAAGGCGCGCGCCTGTCGGACGCCGCCGGCACGGCGCTCGGCGACATCGACCGCGTGACGCGCCAGCTGTCGGAGCTGATCGGCCACATTTCCTCACAGGCGCTGCGCGAGGCCGATTCGGCCAACGTGGTGGCCGAGAACATCCAGCACATCTTCGCCGTCACCGAGCAGACCGGTGAAGGCACACGCTCGACCGCGCAGATGGTGCGCGAACTGTCGCGCACCGCCGAGGAGCTGAAGGCCTCGGTGGCGCGCTTCAAGGTCGCCTGACCCCGTGTCACACGCAGGACGCAGCCGCCGATGAACACGCAGCCCGATTCCACCGCCGCCGGTGGCGCCTCGCCGGCCGACGACCTCAGCGCGCTGGCCTGGGTTCACGGCGAGTTGCGCCGTTCGCTCGAAACGGCGCACAAGGCGCTGCGCCGCTACCTGAAGGAGGCCGACGCGATCGGCCGCTCGGACGTCGACGCCGTCGACCCCGCCGTGCTGCGCGGTGCCCGCGTGCAGTTGCACCAGGGTGTCGGCGCGCTCGAACTGGTCGGACTGCCCGGCCCGGCGCAGGTGCTGCGCGCCAGCGAGGCTGCCGTGCAGCGCTGGGTGGCCAAGCCCGGCATGGTCGACGCCGGTGGCGTGGAGACCATCGAACGCTGCTCCTTCGCGTTGCTCGATTTCCTCGGCCGCCTGCTGGCCGGCAAGCCGCTGCCGCCGATCGCGCTCTTCCCGCAGTACCGCGCGGTGCAGACGCTGGCCGGCGCCGACCGCATCCACCCGGCCGACCTGTGGGCGCATGACTGGCAGTGGCGGCCGATGCGGCGCGACCGTTCGGCCGCGCCGCGCCGCGCCGACGACGCCACGCGCTCGGAGATGGAATCTCTGGTGCTGCAGCTGATGCGCCAGCCCGACGCCGCCGGCGCCACCCGCATGAGCGAGATCTGCGCCGGCCTGGCCTCGGGTGTGCCCGCAGCCGGCCTGGCCTCGTCTCGCGAGATGGGCATGACGGGCGTGACGGGCGTGACGGGCGACGCCAGCAGCGCAAATGGCGAACGGCTCGCCACGCTGTGGCAGCTGGCGGCGGCCTTCTTCGAAGCGCAGGCCGCTGGCCTGCTGGCCAGCGACGTCTACAGCAAGCGCATCGCTTCGCGCCTGCTGGCGCAGCTTCGCATGAGCATCAAGGGTCAGGACGATCTGTCGGACCGGCTGGCGCATGACCTGCTGTTTTTCTGCGCCCACGCCGCCGTGCCTGCGGACCCCGCCGCGGCACCGCGGCTGGCCGCGGTGCGCCGCACCTGGCAGCCGGACGACAGCGCCTCGGCCGACTACGAAACCTCGCGTCTCGGTCGCTTCGACCCGGCCTGGATCTCGCAGGCGCGCAAGCGCATCGCCGGCGCCAAGGAGGCCTGGTCGGCGGTGGCCGGTGGCGAGATGCACCGCCTGGGCTCGCTGGCCGAACAGTTCTCGCTGCTCGGCGACTCGGTGCAGCGGCTGTTCCCGGTCGGCGAAAAGCTCGCCCAGGCCCTGCAGTCCGCCGCCACGCAGACGGTGGCCATCGCCAGCGCGCCGCCGCCCGCGCTGGCGATGGAAGTCGCCACCTGCGTGCTCTGCCTGGAAGCGTCGATCGATGATGGTGAGCTCGACGCGCCCGAACTCGGCCCCCGCGTGCAGCGGCTGGCGCAGCGCATCAACGACGTGCGCATCGGCGTCGATGCCGAAGCGCTCGAGCCGTGGATGGAGGATCTGTACCGCCGCGTCAGCGACCGCCAGACCATGGGCAGCGTGGTGCAGGAACTGCGCGCCTCGCTGTCCGAGGTCGAAAAGCAGATCGACCAGTACTTCCGCAACCCGGCGCTGCGCGATGTGCTGATCCCGGTGCCCGGCCAGCTGTCGGCGATGCGTGGCGTGTTCTCGGTGCTGGGCGTGGAGCAGGCCTCGCTGGCCGTGCTGCACATGCGCGACGACGTCGCCGCGCTGGCCGAGACCGAGGTCGACCCGCAGCGCGCCGTGCAGACCGGCACCTTCGACCGGCTCGCCGACAACCTGGGCGCGCTCAGCTTCCTGATCGACATGCTGGCGGTGCAGCCGCAGCTCGCCAAGTCGCTGTTCCGCTTCGACCCCGAGACCGGCAGCCTGAGCGCGGTGATGGGGCAGAGCGAACGGCCGTCGGCCTTTGCCGCCTTCGACGAAGCGCCGGTGGACGCTGGTTTGCCGCTGCTCGACCAGGCCCAATCATTGGCCGCGGCGGCCGCCGAGTCCGATGTCAGCGACACCGAATTCGGCCGTCAGCTCGAACGCATCTCGCAGCAGGCGGTGGCCGCCGAGCAGTCGTCGCTGGCGCGCATGATGGGCAGCGCGCAGAGTGCCCTGCGCCGTGCCAACGACGAAGACACCCGGCAGGCCGTGCGCGCCGAACTCGTCTCGGCGATGGCCAACTTCGCGCCCATGCCCGCCGTCGCCGAGCTGCCGCGCGCGCCCGTGCCGCCGGCCAGCCCGCTGCCGGTGCCGGTGGGCGACACCGGCCTGGAGGACGACCCCGAGCTGCGCGACATCTTCATCGAAGAAGCGCGCGAGGTCGTGGCGGCCGCGGGTGTTTCCCTGGCGCGCCTGTCCGACCACCCCGAGGACGCCGGCGAGATGACGGCGCTGCGGCGCGCCTTCCATACCCTCAAGGGCAGCTCGCGCATGGTCGGGTTGGGCGACTTCGGCAACGCCGCCTGGGCCTGCGAACAGCTTTTCAACGCCCGCATCGCCAAGGAGCCGCGCCTCGACCCGGCGCTGCGCCACTTCACCGGCGAAGCGCTCGGCTACCTGGGCAGCTGGGCCGAGGCCATCGCCGCCGGCCGCGACGATGGCCATGCCTGGCCCGACGTGGCGCTGTCGGCCGACGCCTTGCGGCTGGAGGACCGCCGGCTGCCGATTCCGATGCCCGGCGCCCCGGCCCCGGCCGAACCGGAACCGGTGGCACCCGGCATGGCCGCTGCTTCGGACGCAACATTGGTAGCACGCGTGCCCGATCTGCCGAGCGCCGCCGACCTCGACCTCGGCGGCGATTGGCTGGCGGCCCCGGACGCCCTGGACGAGCACGCCGAACCGCAGCTGCCCGACGGCTGGGCCGATGAAGCGTCGACGCCGCTGCCCGAGGTGGCTGCCGAATCCATTCCCGCTGCCGAGCCTGCAGCCGAGACTGAACTGAGCTTCGAGCTCGACCTGGGTGCCTTCGGTGATCCGCCAACGCCCGGGCGGCTGACCTTGCCCGAGCTTGCGCCGGACTTCGGCCTGCCCTCGCTGGCAGAACCGTCTTCGCCAGACGAGTGGCCGGCAGCCCTGCCCGAACCGACCGCGGAGGTGATCGACCTCGACTTCGGCGAACTCGCCGCCGCCTTCGCCGAGCTGTCGCCGCCCGCCGCCGAGCCAGCGGCGGCTGATCTGGCCGAGTTCGACCTGGTGTTGAACGAGCCTGAATCCAAGCCTGAGCCCGAACCCGAACCCGAGCCCGAACACATTGTTTTGCCGGAACCGCGGAACATTGACGACGAGCCGGCGTTCGAGTTGCCTGAGCAGCCTTTCGAGCTGGCCGGTGACGAGTTTTTCGCCGCGCAGGTCGGGCCGCTTGCCGATCTGCCCGCTGCGCCCGAAGCGCAGTCCGCACCCGACGCCGCAGTGACGGTCACCACAACCGACTTCGACTTCGGCTTCGATCTCGATGCCGCGGCGGCCGCGGCGGACGAGCCGCCGCAAGCGCTGGCGGAAGTGGAAGTGCCGGCGCAAGCGCCTCGGCCCGCCGAGGCCGAGACCTCAGCGCAGCCGCTTGAGGACGAGGAACCGGTCAGGCATATCGGCGGCCTGCGCATCGGCATTCCGCTCTTCAACATCTATCTGAACGAGGCCGACGAACTGTCGCGCCGCCTCGGCGTCGAACTTGCCGAGTGGGGCATCGAGCACCATCACCGTGCGGTGCCCGAAACCGCAGTGGCGCTGGCCCATTCGCTGGCCGGCAGTTCGGCCACGGTGGGTTATGCCGACTTGTCTTCGCTGGCGCGTGCACTCGAACATGCCTTGATGCGTTCGCAGCTGGCGGGCCATGGCCGGCCCGGCGAGGCCGAGTTGTTCAATGAAGTGGGCGACGAGATTCGCCGCCTGCTGCACCAGTTCGCGGCCGGCTTCCTGCGCCCGGTGGCGCCTGAACTGCTCGACCGCCTGGCCGAGCATGAACGGCTGCCCGTCGAAGTGGCGAGCGAGCCGATCGAGCCTGAAGCCGGGATGGCGGCCGAAGCGTTTGCCGCGCCTGAAGCCGAACCGGAACCGGCAGCGGAACCGGCAGCGGAGCCGGAAGCGGAGGCGGAAACGGAGGCGGAAGTGCAGCCGGAAGGAAAGGCGGAACCGCGCCCCGACTTCGGCATGCCCACCCTGTCGCCGGGCCTGCCTTTCCTGGCGGTCAATGCCGCCGCCACCTTTGCCCCGCTGGCCGAGGCCGGTGCGGAGCCTGTGCGCGCCATGCAGGCGCGCGCCGACGCCTTCGACGACGAAGAGGACATCGACGCCGTCGACAGCATCGACACCGAGCTGTTCCCGATCTTCGAGGAAGAAGCTGCCGAGTTGCTGCCGCAATTGCAGAGCCGCCTGCGCGACTGGGCCGATCGGCCGGCGGATCTGGGCGCGGCGTCGGCCTGCATGCGCACCCTGCACACCTTCAAGGGCGGCGCCCGGCTGGCCGGCGCGATGCGCCTGGGCGAGATGGCGCACAGGCTAGAAACCGCGATCGAGCATCTGGCAACTGCCGACCTGATCGGCGAGGCCGACGTCGAGCCGCTGCTCGGCCGTGTCGACACCATGTCGGCGGCTTTCGAGCTGCTGCGCCATCCCGCCGACGTGCCGTCCGCCGCGCTGCCGCCCACGCCGGTTGGGCCCGCCGGCGTGGTCGAGGTCGAAGCCGCCGTGGACGAAGTCGCCAGCGCCGCTGCCGCTGCCGCTGGCACTGCGGTCGACCCCGCAGCGGCCATCTCGGTCGACATCCCGGCGGCCGACGTTGCTGAAACCAGCGAGCCCGATGCCGTCGCGTCGGCCGCCGCCGAGGCGCCTGCAGTCGTCCAGCCCCCGTCTGCGCCCGCCGTGCCGCGGATCGACTGGAGTCGTTTCCGCACCGGCGGCGCTGCGGCCGCGCCGGTGGCTGAACGCCAGGCCGCCGCCGGCGGCGCGGTGCGTGTGCGTGCCGCGCTGCTCGACCGCCTCGTCAATCAGGCCGGTGAAGTGAGCATCACGCGCGCTCGCATCGACGCCGACGTGCGCCATCTGCAGGGCTCGCTGGTCGAGTTGACCGACAGCCTGGACCGCTTGCGGCGGCAGTTGCGCGACATCGAAGTGCAAGCCGATACGCAGATCAACTCGCGGCTGGAAGCCGCCAAGGCCGCCGCGCTGAATTTCGACCCGCTGGAGATGGACCGCTACACGCGTTTCCAGGAGTTGACGCGCTTCATGGCCGAGTCGGTCAACGACGTCGCCACGCTGCAGCGCAGCCTGCAGCGCACGCTGCAGTCGACCGAGGACGAACTGGCCGCGCAGGCCCGGCTGACGCGCGGGCTGCAGGACGATCTGCTGCGCACCCGCATGGTCGAGTTCGAGAGCCTGGCCGACCGCCTTTATCGCACCGTGCGGCAGGCCGCCAAGGACACCGGCAAGACGGTGCGGCTCGACATCGTCGGCGGTGCCATCGAGGTCGACCGCGGAGTGCTGGAGCGCATGGTCGGCCCCTTCGAGCACCTGCTGCGCAACTGCGTGGCGCATGGCGTCGAAGCGCCCGACGCCCGTGTCGCCGCCGGCAAGGAGCGCAGCGGCACCGTCACGCTGAGCGTCTCGCATGAAGGCAATGAAGTGGGCGTGGAGGTTCGCGACGACGGCGCCGGGCTCGACCTGGAGCGCATCCGCACCCGCGGCGTCGAACGCGGCCTGCTTGCCACCGACACATGGACGGCAGACGCCGATCTGGCCAAGCTGATCTTCAAGCCGGGCTTCAGCACGGCCGTTACGGTCACCGAGTTGTCGGGGCGCGGCGTCGGCCTCGACGTGGTGATGGCCGAAGTCAATGCCATGGGTGGCCGCATCGAGACCGCCAGCACGCCGGGGCAGGGCACCAGCTTCCGCCTGCTGCTGCCGCTGACCACGGCCGTCACGCAGGTGGTGATGCTGCGCTGCGGCAGCTTGAGCGTGGCCGTGCCGTCGACGCTGATCGAGGTGGTCAAGCGGGTGCCGACGGATGAGGTCGAACGCGCCTATGCCAGCGGCGGCTTCATGTCCGGCGACCAGGTTCTGCCTTTCTACTGGCTGGCCGCCCTGCTGCAGGCCGGCGCGCGCGGCGCCACCAGCGGCCGCACGCAGCCGGTGGTGGTGGTGCGCAGCGCGTCGCAGCGTGTTGCGCTGCACGTCGATGAGGTGCTGGGCAACCAGGAAGTGGTGGTGAAGAACCTCGGCCCTCAGCTGTCGCGGCTGCCCGGGCTGGCGGGCGTGACGCTGCTGCCTTCGGGCCTGGTGGCGCTGATCTACAACCCGGTGGCGCTCGCCACGCTGTACGGTGAGCCGGCGCATCAGCGCCTGCGGCTGGAAGCCACGGCCGTGGTCCCCGCTGGGGGTTCTGGGTCTGGTTATGCCGCACCTGAAGCGGCGTTGGCCGTGCTGGCGCCGCTGGTGCTTGTGGTCGACGATTCGCTGACGGTGCGCCGCGTCACGCAGCGGCTGCTGCTGCGCGAAGGCTACCGCGTCACGCTGGCCAAGGACGGCATGGACGCGCTGGAGCGGCTGGCCGAAGAGCGGCCGGCAGTGATGCTGTCGGACATCGAGATGCCGCGCATGGACGGCTTCGACCTCGTGCGCAACGTGCGCGCCGACCCCAGGCTGGCCGACCTGCCTGTCATCATGATCACCTCGCGAATCGCCCAGAAGCACCGCGAATACGCCAGCCAGCTCGGCGTGGACCACTATCTCGGCAAGCCCTTTGCGGAAGACGAACTGCTCTCTCTGGTGGCGCGTTATTCGGGAGCCGACATTCCAACCTGACCGCGGCGCATGCATCGATGACAATCGATATGGAACAGGGAGGGACCATTCAAGAGCGAGACTCGCCAGCCTATGTCCCAAGTCGTCGAACGCCTGGCCGAGCTGACCGGGTTCCGTGATCGTGATGTGCTCGACGTGACGCTGGTGGCGGCACTGAAAGACCTGCTTCGTCCGTCCTCGGTGGCCATCTACCGGACGGTGGGAGAGGAGGGCGCGTTACGCTGGCTGACCCGGGCCCGGCTGCACGGCAGCGAGACCATCCCCACGGCCGACCCGCTGTGGACTCACCTCGACGACCTTCCCGGCCTCGACGAACACCCGCTGCGGCGCGACTGCCTGCTCAGCCAGGATCCGCTGACCTGTGCCGGGACACCCGTGCGGAGCTGCTTCCCGCTGATTACCGAACTCGAGGCGATAGGCGTGCTCGAGTTCTCCACCGAACTGCCGATGTCCGAAGCCGATTGGCGGCTGGTCAGCAGCATCCTGCGCATCTACCGCAATTTCCAGGGTCTGCTCGACTACAGCGAGCGTGACACCCTCACCGGCCTGCTGAACCGCAAGACCTTCGACGATTCATTCCTGCGCAGCGTGAATGAGCGCCGGGTCGAGCCGTCGGCCCCGGCCGCCGAGCCGCGCCGCTCCGGTGCCGGCAGCCTCTGGCTGGGCCTCATCGACATCGACCACTTCAAGGCCGTCAACGATGGTTTCGGCCATCTGATCGGCGACGAAGTGCTGCTGCTGCTGTCGCGCCTGATGCGCAGCAGCTTCCGCTTCCATGACAGGCTCTATCGCTTCGGCGGCGAGGAGTTCGTGGTGCTCATGCGCGCCGGCGATGCCGCCGGCGCCGGGTTGGCTCTCGAGCGGCTGAGAAGGAACGTCGAGGCCTATGCCTTCCCGAGGGTCGGCCGCATCACGGTGAGCGTGGGTTACACCGGCATGCGCCTCGACGACACGCCTGCGGTCGCCTTCGAACGTGCCGACAAGGCGGTCTACTTCGTCAAGGAGCACGGCCGCAACCAGGTGGCATATCACGGCGACCTGGTCGAGCGCGGCCTGCTCACCGACCAGGAACCCGCGGCGGGCGACGTCGAACTGTTCTGACGGCACCGGGCGGCCGCCGTCAGCCGTGCCGGCGTATCAGCGTTTCTTCGCCGTCTTTTTTGCAGCTGCCTTCGCAGCGCTCTTCGCCAGCAGCGCGTCCAGGTTCTTCTCGATCTCCCCTTCGATGGTCTTGGAGAACGCGCCGAGCAGGAAGCCGAGCTTGGCGCTCAAGTCGAAGTGGTCGGCCGCCACGGTCAGCGTGCCGTGCACGCCCGAGCGCTTGAACTCCACGGTGTCGCTCGACTCGCCTTCCAGCACCGAACATTCCATGTCGAACTGTTCCTCGACCTGCTCGGCCCAGGCCCAGGCCACCTTGCGCGCCTTGGCGAGGCCCAAGCTGTGTTCACGGTGGATATGGATGTCGGCCACGGTCTTGTCTCCTCAAGGTATGGTGCGCAGTTTGGCGCGCCGCTCGTCCTTCGGCAAGGCGGCGAGCGCCGCCACCTCGGCATAGAAACGACGGAAGTCGCTGCCGCTCTGGACGAAAAGGCGTTCGAACTCGGGCACCAGTTCGTTGTAGGCCGCCTGCACGCCGAGTGCCGCATTGTTGGCACGCGAGAACCAGCCGTCGTAACCCGCGAACCCGCCCCAGCGCCCGGCTTTCAGCGCCTCGTGGTCGGCGCGCAGGGCGGCCAGCAATTCGGCCTTTTGCCGTCGCTTGTCGGCATCGGGCGCAGCGCTTTCGTAGAGTTGCCGCAGGGCGTCGCGGTAGCGCGCGGTGAGCGCACGAAAGTCACGCCGCCGGCCTTCCAGCGCGGCGTACTCGGCCTGCACCTCGGGTGATGCGCGGCGAGCCAGCCAGCGCGCGCCGCCGATGCGTTCCACCGCGGTGGCGAATGATTCGTTGAAGGTGGTGTCGTCGGCGGCGTACACCACCTGGTGCGACAACTCATGGAACAAGAGCCGTGCCAGTTCGCCTTCGGGCCAGTTGATGAAGGTGCTGAGCAGCGGGTCGCCGCCCACCCAGTTGCTCCAGCCCAGGGTCGAATAGGCCGGCACGCCGTAGACGCTGACCTCCCAGCCTTCGGCCAGCAATTCGGCGGCCAGGGCGTCGGCGGCGGCGCGGTCGAAATAACCCCGGTAGCCCACGCAGCCCATCACCGGGAAACACCAGGTCTTCAGTTTCAATGACAGCTCTGGCGTGGCCACCACGTTCCACACCACGGCCGGGCGGCCCAGTTCGGCGTGGCTGCGGTAGCTCGGGTTGTCGGGCAGCGCCAGTTCACGCACGGCGAAATCGCGCATCTCCTGCGACAGCTTCAGGCGCTTGCGCAGCGCTTCGGGTGTGGCGGGGTCGGCCACCCAGTCGCTGACCGGGCGGGCGCGCTGCAACAGCTCGACGTGGCCGCCCACCGCCTGGCCGTAATAGCCCAGCGTGCTGCAGCCGCTGCCCAGGCAGACGGCGGCGCCAGCCAGCAGCAGCGTCAGGAAGGAGCCGGCGGTGGCCAAGAGCAGCAGTCGGCGCGGACGCACTTCAGACCGGGCTTGTTTCGCGGCGCACTTCGACCAGGCAGTCGTAGAACGAAGGCGCACGGCCGATGTCCGTCAGCCGCTGGTGAGTGAGTTCGTTGACGTTGGTTCCGGCCGCGCCGAGCTTGCGCCACCACACACCCAGCCCGTTCACCACGCCCGGCCGCGCTCGCGGGCTGACCCTGGCGCGGCACAGGTAGACGCCGCGGTCGTTGAAGACCTCGACCATCATGCCGTCGCTCACGCCGCGCACTTTGGCGTCGACGGCATGGATCTCGACCAGAGGCTCGCCTTCGATGGCGCGCAGGCTCTTCACGTTGACGAAGGTGGAGTTGAGGAAGTGGCGCGCCGGCGGCGAGATCATCGCCAGCGGATAGCGCGCCGCAAGCTCGGGCGTGGTCTGCGCGCATTCGTGGTTCGGCACATGGTCGGGCAGGCCGAAGCCGGGCACGTCGATCCGCACCTTGCCGTCCGGCGTCGGGAAGCCGCCATCGGCAAAAGGCGCGTCGGCGATCGGCAGCTTGGCCCAGCCCTGAGACAGCAGCAGGTCGAAATCGACCACCTCGGGCTTGAACGCCAGCCGCGCGAGCGCCTCGTCGTCGTCGGAAAAACAGGGTTCGGTGTAGCCCATGTGGCGGGCCAGCGCACGGAAGATCGCGGCGTTCGAGCGCGCCTGGCCCACCGGCAGAACAGCCGGCTGGTTCAGCACCACATAGGTATGGCCGTAGGTGCCGTGCACGTCCCAGTGCTCCAGCTGCGTGGTGGCCGGCAGCACGTAGTCGGCATGGTCGGCGGTGTCGGTGAGGAAGTGCTCCAGCACCACGGTGAAGAGATCCTCGCGGGCGAAACCCGCCGCCACCTTGCGGCTCTCGGGCGCCACTGCCACCGGGTTGCTGTTGTAGACGATGACGGCTTCGATCTTCGGACCGAACTCGGCCGAGGTCTCGCGGTTCAGGTCGTCGCCGATCGTGCTCATGTTGATGGTGCGCGGCTGGCGGCGCCGGCCGTCTTCGGTGACGAGCAGGTCGGCGCGCTGCAGCGCCGCGTCATTCCTGGCGTCGCGAAACCAGCCCGAGGCCGAGAGCAGCATGCCGCCCGCGCGGTGCCGCCACGCGCCCGTCAGGCAGGGCAGCAGCGCCACCAGACGCACCGCATTGCCGCCGCCGTGCACGCGCTGCATGCCGTAGTTCAGGCGGATGGCCGCCGGCCTCAAACTGGCGTAGTCCTGCGCCAGTTGCCGCACTTCATCGGCGCCGATGCCGCAGACCTCGGCCGTCTTCTCGGGTGTCCACAGCAGCGCGCGCTCGCGCAGCGCCGGCCAGCCGCCCGCGCCCTGCTGCACATGGCGGCTGATGTAGTCGTGGTCCAGCCAGTCGTGCGTGATCAGTTCGTGCATCAGGCCCAGCGCCAACGCGCCGTCGGTGCCGGGCTTCAGTGCGATGTGCTGGTGGCATTTTTCGGCGGTTTCGGTCCTGCGCGGGTCGATGCAGATCAGCCTGGCACCGGCGCGTTTGGCCTGCTGCGCGTAGTTCCAGAAGTGCAGGTTCGAGGTGATCGAGTTGCTGCCCCAGATGATGATCAGGCGGCTCTCGGCGTAGTGCTCCACGTGCATGCCGACCTTGGCGCCGTAGGTGAGCACCAGCGCATCACCACCGGCGCTGGAGCAGATGGTACGGTCCAGAAACGACGCGCCGAGCTTGTTGAAGAAGCGCGCCGCCATGCCCTCGCCCTGCACCAGGCCCATGGTGCCGGCGTAGCTGTAGGGCAGGATGGCCTGCGCGGCGTCGGGGCCGCGCGCCGCGATGGCCTTCAGCCGGCCGGCGATGTCGGCCAGAGCCTCGTCCCAGCCCACAGGAGCGAACTGCCCGCTGCCCTTCGGGCCGACGCGCTTCAGCGGCGTCAGCACGCGCTCCGGGTGGTAGCTGCGCTCGGTGTAGCGTGAGACCTTGGTGCACAGCGCGCCATGCGTCGTCGGGTGATCGGGGTCACCCTGCACGCGGATGGCACGGCCGTTCTCGACCGTGACGAGCATCGCGCAGGTGTCGGGGCAGTCGTGCGGGCAGGCGGCGCGCACGGTGTGCGTGGCAACGGCGGGTTCGATGGCGACGGTCGTGTTCATGGCGAAATGATGGCACAGCCACCATGGCGTGTTTGCCATGCGGCAAGCCATGGGCTTGAGGGCGGCGCTACCATCTGCAAAGCTGTTAGTGGGAGTTGCCATGAACCTGATCGAATCCATCCTGGCCGATGCCAGCACCGTCAGCGCGATGCGGCGCGACATCCACGCTCACCCGGAGCTGTGTTTTCAGGAGCAGCGCACCGCCGAGGTCATCGCCAAGGCACTCACCGAATGGGGCATTCCGGTGGTGCGCGGCCTGGGCAAGACCGGCGTGGTGGGCATCGTGAAGAACGGCACGTCCAGCCGCGCGGTGGGCCTGCGCGCCGACATCGACGCCCTGCCGATGACCGAGCACAACCGGTTCGCACACGCCAGCACCTACCCCGGCAAGATGCACGCCTGCGGCCACGACGGCCACACCGCCATGCTGCTGGCGGCTGCCAAGCACCTGGGCCGGCAGCGCAACTTCGACGGCACGGTCTACCTGATCTTCCAGCCCGCCGAAGAAGGCGGCGGCGGCGCGCGCGAAATGATGAACGACGGCCTGTTCGAGAAGTTCCCGATGGAGGCCATCTTCGGCGCCCACAACTGGCCGGGCATGGCGGTCGGCCAGTTCGCGCTGAAGAGCGGGCCGGTGTTCGCCAGTTCCAACGAGTTCAGGATCACCATCCGCGGCAAGGGCGCGCATGCCGCAATGCCGCACAACGGCATCGACCCGGTGCCGGTGGCCTGCCAGATGGTGCAGGCCTTCCAGACCATCATCACGCGCAACAAGCGGCCGCTCGAGACCGCGGTGATCTCGGTCACCATGATCCACACCGGCGAGGCCACCAACGTGATGCCCGACAGCTGCGAGATCCAGGGCACCGTGCGCACCTTCACCACCGAGGTGCTGGACCTGATCGAGCGCCGCATGAAGACCATCGCCGAGGCCACCTGCGCGGCCTTCGAGACGGAGTGCGAATTCGAATTCAGGCGCAACTACCCGCCGACCATCAACCACCCGGCCGAAACCGAATTCGCCCGCCAGTTGCTGTGCGAGGTGGTCGGTGCCGAGAACGTGTTCGAGTTCGAGCCGACGATGGGCGCCGAGGACTTCAGCTTCTTCCTGCAGGCCAAGCCCGGCTGCTACTTCCTCATCGGCAACGGCGACGGCAGTCACCGCGAAGGCGGCCACGGCATGGGGCCCTGCATGCTGCACAACCCCAGCTACGACTTCAACGACGACCTCATTCCGCTCGGCGCGACAGCCTGGGTGCGGATGGCGGAAAAGTGGCTCGCCACGCCGACGCGCTGAGCTTCAGATCCAGGCCTCGCCATGCACGCTGCCGACCACTTCGCGCCGAACTACGCCGAGGCGCGCGGCATGTTTCTGGCGGCTGCCGACGCCGCCGGCCTGGCGCGGCAGGCGCACCGCCACCCGCTGCTCGGCCGTGACGGCGAGTTGCTGGCGATGGACGTGGCGCGCTTCGGCCCGGCCGGGGCCGCCCGGCTGCTGCTGATCAGCAGCGCCTGCCATGGCGCCGAAGGTTTCTGCGGCTCCGGCGTGCAGCACGCCTTGCTGACCGACCCGTCGTTCCACAGCCAGGCGGCGGAGGCCGGCGTGGCCGTGCTCTACGTGCATGCGCTCAACCCTTACGGCTTTTCATGGCTGCGCCGCGTGACTCATGAGAACGTCGACCTGAACCGCAACTTCCATGACTTCAGCCGGCCGCTGCCGGAGAACCCGGCCTACGACGCGCTGGCGCACCTGATC
>Ga0163144_10011311_pt1 | contig 18881 bp, 12 predicted proteins | sample OliLak19BULKMAT1_FD_123175 | JGI IMG/M metagenome (GOLD analysis project Ga0163144, IMG submission 123175) | Freshwater microbial mat bacterial communities from Lake Vanda, McMurdo Dry Valleys, Antarctica - Oligotrophic Lake LV.19.BULKMAT1 | ecosystem: Environmental > Aquatic > Freshwater >... | reverse complement strand
TGGTTAATAAAAGACCCATCACGTTTCCTAAAAAGGTTTCTGCCAGCAAGGAAGTCGGGAGCAAACCCCAAGCGCAGTCATACCTGGTGTTAGTGGATGCACCCGGCGAGCAAGGCCAATTCGTGAGGGTCAAATTGGAATCCAATAATTCGCCGATGTATGTTGATGAAATCGTCGTGAATCCGACCGCGAAGAGCGCCCTAATTCGCAACGGCAAACAATGAAAGCCACGAAAAAGATGACGCCATTACGAAATAGAAATTGGCGACTTTCGAATAAGTTTTTGAGCAGCATTATATTCGCCTGCGGCTTGGTAACGGCGATGTCAGGCCTGCGTTCCTTAGCAGCGGAACCCGTTGCACCCGAAGTTGGTAAATTTATCGATACACATGTCCACTTTCAAGATTGCCAGGTGGGGGCATTGGACAAAGTGGCCGAGTGGATGAAGTCCAACAATGTCCAACGGTGCATCAACCTGCCGCTCAAGCAAAGTCGTGCGAAGAATGAGCTGGAACGGGCCCAGATGAATGAGAATTACAAACCCTACCAAGGGCGGATAGCTCGCTTTTGCATCATCTACACCGACGAGGTCAGCAGTGAGGAAGAGGCGGTCAAGATCCTCACCAAGGAGAAGCAGGATGGGGCCATTGGTTTCGGCGAACACTACGGTGTCGGCGGAGGATCCGGTCCGGGTTCAACCTTCGACGATCCTAAGAATATGCCGTTTTTTTCAGCGTGTGCCAAAGTGGGACTACCTGTGTTGTTTCACATGGACCGGGGTAAGAATATGGACGACAAAGGTTTGCCGCGGCTGGAGAATGTCCTTGAAACCTATCCGAACTGCGTGATGATTGCGCATTCCGACTGGTGGAAGAACCTGAGTGATGGCACTTGCGATCGGTTGCTTAAAACGTATCCGAACTTGTATGCCGATCTCTCGTGCACGGTCGGCAGGAGCATCATGGGTAGCGACAAGAAATTCGCGCGGGAGTTCTTGATTCGGAATGCCGACAAGTTGTTGTTTGGAACCGACAGTGGCTGGTGGTCCTTCAATAAGAAACCTGCGGGAGAGTTCGCTCTCATTGATGAGTTGAAGCTTCCCAAAGAAGTGGAAGACAAGATTTGCCGGGGGAATGCCGAGCGACTTTTCTGGCCTGGCGGGAAGAGATGAACAGAACAAAGAAGCCAATATGAAACTCACAGCACTCACTTTAATCGCCTTTGGATTATTTACGGGAATGCGGCTGCCCGCCGAGGAACCGCAGGCAGCAAAAGAAACTCCATCGGTCACGCAGCCTGCATTGACCCTTGAAGCGCAGTGCGCCGCGCCCTTTGGCGACAACGCGGTTTTTCAGCAGGGGATTCCGCTGCCGGTTTGGGGCACTTCGCTGCCCGGCGCTAAAGTCACGGTCAGTTTCGACAAGCAGACGAAGACCACCGTCGTGGGAAAAGACGGTAAATGGAAGGTGACGCTCGATCCCCTGTCGGCGGACAAACTGACCTCGGTCAACATGGCACCTGAGGGAAAAACGCTGAGCATCACCAGCGAGCTTGGGCAGGAGAAGGCGGGCAAGAATTTTAAGAATATTCTTTGTGGCGAGGTGTGGCTGGCTTCGGGACAATCGAACATGGCGGCAAAGTTCGGCCGGTCACCTTATCCCAAAGACTCGACTGCGAAGGCCAACTATCCCGCGCTGCGGAATCAGGAAGGGGCCACGTGGACCATCTCCACACCGCAGACGGTGGGGAATTTTTCGCGCGTCGCGTTTTCCTTCGCCAGAAAATTGCAGGAGGAACTAATGGTCCCGGTGGGGATTTTATCCGCTTCCGTTAGTGGGACGCAGATTGAAAGCTGGATGGAGCACCCGCCAGCCGCGATCAAGAGACCTAATCCAAAGGTAATCGGCCCCCATGATGGTGGAGTGCATTACGAAGCTAGGATTGCGCCACTCGTCGGTTATGGCATGAGGGGAGCGATCTGGTATCAAGGTGAAGCCAATGAGAAGGACGGTCGCAAATATTTTTCCAGCATGCAGTCGCTCATCGGCGACTGGCGCAAGTCCTGGAGTCTGGGCGATTTTCCATTTTATTTCGTGCAGCTGGCTCCTATTGGCAAATCACCGACCGACAAACCCGAGGGTGGCGATTTCCGCGCGGCCATCCGCAACGCGCAGTTGGAAGCTCTTACGATCAAGAACACTGGCATGGCGGTGACGATGGACATCGGCGCTGAGCGTGAACATCCGCTCAACAAGTATGACGTCGGTCTCCGGCTCGTCCGTTGGGCGCTGAACAAAGACTATGGACAAAAACAATTGGTTCCCAGCGGACCGATTTACAAAGGCTTCAAGGCCGAGGGCAGCACCATCCGGGTCACGTTTGATTACGCGCAGAATGGTTTGATGCTGGCCAAAAAAGATGGCTATGAGTCGCCGACTCCCACATCCGGCGCGAAGGTGCCGTGGCTAGCGATCCAGGCGAAAGACGGCATCTGGCATTGGGCCGACGGGGTCATCGACGGCTCAGACTTGCTCGTCTCTTGCAAGGATGTTGTGGAGCCGGTGGCGGTCCGCTACGCCTACACGGCGTTCCCCGCCGGATGTAATCTTTATAACAAGGATGGTCTGCCCGCCTCGCCCTTCAGCACATGCGGATATTAGCTATAGAGTTTTGCTATGAATACACAACTAACACTTACTTCTACCTTTCTTGCTCTCAGAACTATGCTGCTTTCACCTCACGTTCTTAGGGCGCAAGATGATGATGCACCCGCTGAAAGAGCCACGGTTGCGCGGACTCCTCTCAAAAATATGAACCCAATCAAAAATTTCGTCTCAATCCTCTGCGTCGCGATGTTTGCTCCGTTCTTATCATTGGCTCAGTCGCCGACTGGGACCAAAGAGGAGGAGGTCCAGAAGATGCTGAAGATTGGTGTTCCCGAAGTTACCAAGAAGGAGAATCGGAAGGTTTCCGATGAAAGGAAGTTACCGCGCGTTCTTCTTATCGGAGACTCTATCAGCGGAGGATACGTCGGCGGGGTCTCCTCGCGGCTCAAGGGCGTCGCAACCGTCGTGCGGGGCAACAATGCAGGTGATTCCCTGGGTGGGCTGGAACAGATCGAGAAGATTCTGGGGACGGAGCGATGGGACGTGATCCAGTTCAACTGGGGCTTGCATGACATGACGTGGCAATTCCGGATGAAGCCGGAAGACCGTGGAATCGAGCAATATGCGGCACGCTTGAAAAACCTCGTGGTGCGGCTGGAGAAAACGGGCGCGAAACTCATCTGGGCCACCACGACTCCCTGGTGTCCGGAGGGCTACGAATACATAGAGAAGCGATTCAAGCAGAAGTATAATTACGCCGGTGAGGAGGAATTGAAATGGAAAAAGGCCGCAATGGAGGTGATGAGCCGCCATAACGTAGCTATCAATGATCTCTATGCTCTGCTTCATCCAAAGCTGATTGAATGCCTCAACAAACCCACCGATATCCATTTCAACGGCAAGGGAAGCGCCGCGATGGCAGAACAAATCTCGAAAGTTGTCGGCGAACATTTGAAGGGGGATGCGGCATCCAATCAAGGAGTCGGTAAGAAATGACTTTCAGTATCCTGACTGATATGAATTTTTTCACCCGACGCGAGGCATCATTGAAGCCCTTTCTCTGCGCCCTTTGGCAAATCCCTGCCCCAAGCGAAAGTTAAATGCCTCTGGCCTGCGCGTATCGGAGGCGTCCCGCCCGTGAGAAGTGAGAAGTGAGATTCAAGCGCTATATAGTCGGCCATCCTACCCGACATGCCGGACGACTCGCCCCGTTTTGGGGCGCTGTTACAGTGACAGGTTTATCAACGCGAATTGAAAGAATATAAAATAGCTCGAGTAGTGTAATACAATGAATTTCAAACAAGCCACGGTCGTGAACGCAATTACGACCGCCATGCTCACCCTAGGTGCCACTGCCTCTCCACCGGAGGGAGTAAGCGAGAATCTCTCTCACCGCGGGATTGAGCGACCAGCGTCGGGTGTTGTATCTTCTGCACCAACGGTCAGGCCTGAATTGCCGACGGGTATGAAACAGATCATGGAGAGTTACTGTTTCGACTGCCACGAAAAGGGGACTGAGAAAGGGGATGTCCGGCTCGACAACCTCGCGGAACTGACCTTGGATGAACGGCTTGACTTGATGAACCGGATGCAGGAGAAGGTGTATTTCGAGGAGATGCCCCCCAAGAAGAAAAGTCAGCCAAAGGAGGAGGAGCGCAAGCAACTGGTCGCGTGGCTTTCTGGTGAACTCCTTGAACACAACGCATCGAAGTTGGAGGATAAGCTGCGGAGCCCAGATTACGGCAACACGGTGGATCACGACAAATTGTTCTCCGGACAATATAAGGACCTCCCCGCCTACACGCCTCACCGGCGCTGGTTGATCAGCGAATTCATCTTCGACGCGAAGTTCAACAAGTTGCTGAATTATTCCCCTTCAATAAACATCGACGGCAAGCGGCAACTTGTCATCGGCGAAAACGGTAGGAACGGAGTCAATGTCAATCTAACCAATCCCTTCCTCCTGCCCACCAACAGCGGCGTTCGTTACTACGACACCACTCCGCTGGACGGGGGGCATCTCCTGACCATGATCACCAATGCCAGGGAGGCGTCGCCTTTCATAATCGCGTTCACGAAGAAGCAGAAAACTTTCCTCCCAACAGTCGAAGCCATCATGGCGGCGGAATGGGAGCACGGGAAGATCCTCGCTGCACGGGAAAGCTATCTAAAGAGCAACATGGAGTCGTTGCTGGACGACTTCTACAAGGAGAAGAATGCCAATCTCCTGCCGGTCTTCGTGGCAAAAAAAAGGGAGCCGCTCAAAGAAGCCGTGGGGCCTGATGGAAAAAAGCTTAAGAAGTCCAATTTTGATACTGCCGCACCATCGAACGAGGAGACTGCCCAGCTCTGGGCCGCCTTGGAGAAGCATGCAAAAGGCGGGGATGAGGTCGAGGGCCTCGTCACAAAATGCGAGAGGGATTGGTTCGTTGAAGGTGTCGCCGACAGGACAATCGAGGGCCGCGTGGCCTTCATGCGCGGTTATATGGACGACCTCATCAGCCGCAGGCCAAAGGGCAAACCGGCCGCCCCCTCCAAGCCGCCGGCGGATGCGGAAATGGCTGTCATTCGCACTGCGATCCTGAAGCATCGCCAGAAGGGGGATACCCACAACATGATCATCACCAAATGCATGGCCGGCTGGGACGAGGAGTTCAAGCTGGCGCGCCAAAAGGCAGGGCTCCCGACCGACGCGGTGACAGCCACGCTTGTCGAACAATTGTTCACGAAGATCCTCGAGCGGGCCCCCTCCGCAGAGGAGAAGACCGAATACTGCTCGCTGGCAAAGTCCACTTTTGAGAAACTGGGCAATGAGAAGACAATCGAGAAACTCATCCAGACCCTCATTCTGAGGTCGGACTTTGTGTATCGTTATGAATTTGGCGCGGGCACGCCGGACGAGCACGGCCGGAAGATGCTTTCTCCGCGCGATGCCAGTTATGCCATCGCCTATGCGCTCACGGACAGCAGCCCGGATAAGCAACTGGCCGAGGCGGCGAGCACTGGCAAACTCAACACGCGGGAGGATTACAAGCGCGAGGTCGTGCGCATGTTAGCCAGGCGGGACCAGTATTACATCATCGACGAGGCAGTGGCAAAAAGCGGTCAGTCCGACAGCTTCACCAACATGCCGATCCGTAAGCTCCGCTTTTTCCGCGATTTTTTCGGCTATCCGCGCATGTTGCCGATCTTCAAGGACAACAAGCGCTTCGGTGGCGACTATCTCGGAGCCTCGGGACGCCTCGTCGTGGAGGCGGACATGTTGGTGGAGCACATCCTTAAGGAGGACAAGAACGTCTTCGAGAAACTCCTCACCACCGAGGATTTCTACGTTTACCACTCCGGCAACAATGTGGCGATGACCACCTCAACCCAACACATCGGGAAAATCTACGAGTATTTCAAAGACAAGGGCTGGGAAAAATTCCACGAGGAGCAGTTCAAAACCCACCTTCCTTTCCTGAAGCAAGTTCCGGTGCGTAACGTGAATGTCGATGAAATCGCCGCCAACAAAAACGTGGGCGCCTCGCTCGCTATCTTCAAGCAGTCCATGGTAAGTTATGTGGAGCGGCTTGGCAAAGGTCAGAAGGCAGCGATGCCGTTTGCAGCCTATCCCTCTCATGGCGTGACCGAGGCGATGACTCGAACAGGCCTTCAACTTCGAGGCGAGTCGGTGGCGAAGTGCTTCAACTTGGATTTGGTCAACTGGAATTACCCCGCCAACCAGCCCGCTAAGATGGAGCACCGCAAGGGGATTCTCACTCACCCAGCCTGGTTGATCGCCTTCGCCGCCAACACAGAGACCGATCCGGTGAGGCGCGGCAAGTGGGTGCGGGAGAAACTGCTGGCCGGCACGGTTCCTGATGTGCCCGTCACCGTGGATGCCGTGATTCCCGAGGATCACCACAAGACCTTGCGCAACCGTCTCGCCAAAGTCACCGAAGTCGAATACTGCTGGAAATGCCACGAAAGGATGAACCCCTTGGGTAACACCTTCGAGATGTATGATGATTTCGGGCGCTACCGCACTGAGGAGTTCCTGGAGCATCCCGATAACCTGATCAAAAAGATGCCGGACAAAGGCTCGCCGCAGATGGATTTGAGGGATATCTACAAGACCCTTCCGGTTGAAGCCAAAGGCCGTCTCGTCGGGACTGGCGACGCCAATCTGGACGGTGACATCAAGGACGCGATTGACCTGACCGAACGCCTTGCGAAATCGGCGAAAGTGCGCCAGTCCATCATCCGTCACGCGTTCCGTTATTTCATGGGGCGCAACGAATTTCTTTCGGATTCCAAAACCCTCATCGACGCCGATGAAGCCTATGTCAAAAGCGGCGGCAGCTTTGATGCTGTCATCGTTTCGCTTCTGACCTCGGACTCATTTATTTACCGCAAACCAGCCACCAACTAACAACATGACAACCAGAAGAGATTTCCTAAAAACATCCGTCCTTGGTGCGGGCGCGCTGTCGCTCATGCCGTCGTTCAACGCATTCGCCGGAGTCGCCGGAGACAACGGCTTCCCGAAGCGGTTTGTCTTCATCCGCAAATCCAACGGTGAACGTCCCCTGGAAGTTGCCCCACTCACTTTGTCCGAAAAGGACAAGACTCTGGATGCCAAGAGGCAGCCCTTGGAAGTGACCTTGGACCGCCACGAACTGCCGGTTTACCTGCGTGCGCTGGACAAGCACAAGGCCAACCTGTGCATCCTTCAGGGCCTGTCTTGCATGATGAGTGAGAACGGCCATTTCTCATACTCCTCCGTGATGGGGGCCTACAAATCGAACCGCAACTCACTCAGCGGCATCAAGCGGGCGACCATTGATTTTGAGATCGCAAAGCTGTTTCCCTCGCCATTCGGCCACGTCGAGCTTTCACTCACGGGAAACTACACCTCCTACCGGACCGGAATTGTTTCGGGTTACTCGGCCTCCGGGCCACATCAACGGAACTATTGTTATGCGGACCCGCAGACGGCTTACAATGAGTTGTTCAAGTCCGTGACCAACCCCGGCGCGGTGGACTCGGACAATGCGATGCTCAGCTTTTTGCAAAACGAGGAAGTCTTTAAGGCCAGCATCCTTCAAGGCTACGAGAAGCTCAAGCTCAGCAACCATGTGACCTCCATAGAGGCAATCCGGGCGCGCAATTTGAAGTTGGCGAAGATGTCCGGCTCCATCGCGAAGCATCTTCCTCAGATGGGAAACATTTATGCCAATGGTGGCCTCACTGCCAGTTCGCCGGAAAAACAGGAAGCAATGACCGACATTCTCATTGCCGCCCTCATCACCGGGCTGACGAACGTGGTGACCTACACGATAGATGAGTTATCCACGCCCGTCAGAGGTCTGCCCGGTAACGAGAAGGATCAAATCTCCATCCACGCGGTCGGGCACAACGAAAGTTACAGCGGCGTTCCTGCCGACAAGATCCGGGAGAACATCCGCACTGGCCAGATACAGCAGGTCGCGCGCATCGTGGAGCGTCTCAAGGCGGAGCCCGAGGGCAAGGGCAGCATGTTCGACAACACTGTGATCATGTATTTCCCCGAAGGTGGTGAATCCCATCACGGCCTGGGATCCGAGGCTCCCTTTGTGATTTTGGCGGGCAATAACTGTAAGCTGAACATGATGGGGCGTTACATCCGCCTGCCTTATCACGCCACGGAAGGGCATAAGACGATCGGCAACTGGTATACCACCCTGCTCAACGCCTACGGTAATCCAATCAAGCATTATGGTGATCTCGATTTGGAAATGTCTCGTTTGAAGCTCGAACAGACCGGCGCCATCAAGCAGTTCATTGCATGAGTACCGGATGGTTCGGAAGGCTCGCACTTCTCTGCGGGCTGCTCCTCGCTGGAAACGGGCTTGCCGCTGACGCTGCGGACATTCGCGTAGTGGATTGCCACGTTCACCTTTGGGACATCGGGCGTCCGGAGGGGGTTGCGTGGATTGCGACGGACGACAAGGTTCTTAATCGGTCGTTCCTGCCCGAGCATCACGAACCCATCGCGAAAGCCAACGGCGTGCGCGCAATCATCGTCGTGCAGGCCGGGCAAAGCCTGCCCGACAATCAATGGAACCTCGACATCACCGCGCACGACAAGACGCTCTATCGCGGAATTGTCGGCAATCTCTCGAAGGCGATTGGCACAGATGAATTCGCGCCGCTTTTCGAGAAGCTTTGCCGCGAAGAACGCTATGTCGGCTACCGCATCTCGGGACGCTACGAGCCCGCGATGACAGATGCCTTTTTCCGCGACCTGCAAATCACCGCAGACAAGGGGAAAACGCTGGATGTCCTCGCGGGCGCATACACCCTCGACGATATCTCTGAAATTGCCCGACGAGTGCCTAAGCTCAAAATCATCCTCGATCACTTTGGCAATGTGCAACTGAACGGCCCGCCGCTCGATCCCGAATGGGTCGGGAAGATGCGGGCCGTGGCGAAAGTTCCGAACGTCTTCTGCAAAGTCTCGGCCCTCTATGGACGGGTCAAGCAACAACCGGCGCCTCGGGACATCACTTTCTACAAACCCGTGCTCGACTTAGTTTTCGAATGCTTCGGGGAGGACCGGCTTGTTTTCGGCAGCGATTGGCCGGTCTCGGAGACTTCGGGGGACTACGCATCCGTGCTCCAGCTCACCAAGGCGTATTTCGACGGCAAGGGTCATCAGGTCTCGGACAAGTTATTCCATACAAACGCCGTTCGTTTTTACGGCATCCCGGATGTTCAACTACTTAATCCATGAAAAAACAGAACTCCATCCTTGCCGCGCTGACCCTTGCCGCCTTTGCCGCGGCATCCCTCGTCGTGACCTCGGCATTCGCGGAAGTTACCGCCAAGGTTCCCAAACCGGACGGCAACGGCCATCGTCCTGTGAGCGCTCCGGTCGGAAAGCTCAAGGTGCATGGCATCTTCGCGAGCAACATGGTTATCCAGCGTGACAAGCCCATCACGATCTGGGGTTGGGCCAAACCTGGGGCAAAGGTATTCGCGGAGTTCGGTCAGACGAAAGCTGGGGCCATGGCCGACAGCGGGGCGGGTCGCTGGGAGGTGACATTCCCCTCCCAGCCGGCGAATACGGCAGGCCAGAAGCTCACGGTGACTTCCGACGATGAGACGACCAAGATGGACAACATTCTCATCGGCGACATCTGGGTAATGAACGGGCAGAGTAACATGGCTTTTGGCCTGAAGGGAGTTTACGATGGCGAGTTCGAAGCTTCGATGGCTCACCTGCCGTTGCTTCGACAAATCCGGATCAACTCCGAGGCGGAATCGGAATACGTCGAGACGGACCTGAAGGACGAGTTCATCAACAACAAGGATCCGGACAAGAACTGGAAGGTCGTCACGCCGGAAGTGGCCCTCGAGATGGGCGCGATTGGCTACGTCTTCGGTTCATCCGTGCAACGCAGCCTGCAAATCCCGATTGGCATCATCGACAACGGACGCGGCGGGGCGTCGCTGGAGAGCTTGGTTCCCAGGCACAAATTCGCCGACGATCCGATGGCTGCGGAGTATTTGAAATGGGTGGACCAGCGGCGGAGCGAGTTCAGCGAAAAGGCCTTTCTCGATGCCGAGATGGAGAAGTGGAAGCTCGCCGAAGCCAGCTACCAGAAAGCGATCGCGGAGGACAAAGCAAAGGGCGTGGACAAGAAAAGACGACGTCCGGGAAAGCCCGACGGCAGCATCCGCACGTGGTCGGTTCCGGGTCGTAGCCCGAGCGATGCGGCGGCTTGCTACAATGGGATGTTCGGTGTCTTCAAGGGTCTGAACATCAAAGGCGTCGCATTTCACCAAGGCTTCAACAACGCCATGATGAACACGAGCTGCAAGCCGGCCTTCTACCGGATCCTGATGAAGCTGATGGTGCAGGGCTGGCGCGACGATTTCAACGATCCCCACCTGCCGGTCGCCGTGATCGAACTCTGCGCCGGCGGGCAGGCGCAGACCCGTCTCAACTTCGAGGAGCAAGGGCTTTCGACCGGCGCATACATTCGAGAAGCTCAGCGCCTGGGACTGGCGGACGCCGACGCGCCGGAGCACACCGCCTTCATTCCGGCATACGATGAGAAAATCCCGCAATTGCACACCAAGAAGAAGAAAGAACTCGGACTGCGCGCCGCGCGATGGGCTTTGAAAACGGTGTATGGCCAGACGGGGATCAATTGGGACACCGCCAAGCTGCTCTCCGCCACTCCGGAAGAAGGGAAGATGTTGCTGACCTTTGACCAGCCCGTACTGCCCGACGACTTCGGCTCCGAACTGGAGGGTTTCTCGATCGCGGACAAGTCCGGGATTTTCTACATGGCTGATGCAGTGCCGAAGGCGGTCGCCGACAAGACCGAGAAGAACAAGCAGATCCTAGTGTCCAGTCCGCTCGTCAAGGAGCCGGTGGCGGTGCGCTACGCTTATGCCCTGTCACCAATGGGCAATCTCAAAGTGAACGGTCTCCCCTGGCAGCCGCTCCATAGCTTTCGGACGGATGTCGGCGGATTCCCTCCGGAGGTCACCCATCAGGATCCCGATGGTCCGAGAAAGAATGCCGAAGCGTTCAAGACCATGAAAACTGAGGCTGCCACCGCCCTGAAAGTTCGGCTCGGGGCTACCCCTGGAAAATGACCGAAAGAAAATGAGTAATTCGTTTCCAACACAACAGTTCGTCCGGACGCTTACTCTGGCGCCTTTGTCCGCCGACGGAAACTATCACTGGTAAATAGTTCTCAAGCCGGTAAAGTAGCGCGAAGCTGCTCAAGCTGACAGCATACCGAATGACCACAAATCAAATGAATGCAACAAATGCCATGAACACGAAAAGAACCGCCGGATTCGGCCTGAGAGTTTTCCTACTACAGCTCATCATTGCGTTTCTCTTTACCGGCGGTGCCGATGCTGCGCCTCCCCCTTCACGGATTTTGTTCATCGGGAATAGCTACACCTCCGTCAACGGCCTACCTGCCATCATCAAGCAAATCGTCAGTAGTGCAGGACATTCAATTCCGACAATGGCGGTATCCACCCCGGGCGGTTTGACCTTGCAGCAACACTCCAAACTGCCAGCGACACTGAGCAAAATCGACCAGGGAAACTGGGATGTGGTGGTAATCCAGGGTCAGAGTCAGGAAGCAGCGATGGCTGAGCATTTCGCGAATATGCGCGCCAGTTTCCAGGAAGGAGCCGCAGCACTTTGCGGCCGCATCAAAGCAAAGAGCCCGAACGTCCGCATTGTGTTCTATGAAACGTGGGCGCGCCATGCCGATTACTGGCTCGCCCCCAAAGCTGACAAAGCGGTGGGCAACAATCCGGGCGACATGCAGGCTCGCATCCGCAAATGGTATCGGCAGGTGGCGCAAACCGCGCAAAAACAAAATGCCATCGTTGCCCCTGTCGGTGATGCTTGGGAACTGAACTATATGAGCGCACCTCCTCTCCGTCTTCATGGCAAGGACAACTCGCATCCAGCGTTCGGAGGCTCCTATCTTGCCGCCCTGGTCATTTACGCCACAATTTACCATCCCCCGACACTTGCGATTCCATACCGCGCCGCGCTCAGTGAATCAGAAGCTCTGCGCCTACAAGCGTTCGCTTTGCAGGCGTTGAAAGCGAACGCCAATCTCCCATGACACTCAAGCCGATTGAGAAATCATGAATAAGTCGAACATAAGCAAGATGACGCTTTCCATCGGCATGATCCTGGTGGCTCTGCTGCCGCTGCCGACGGCTGTGTTGCACGCCGCCAGTCCGTCGGCGAAGCGCCCGAACATCGTCTTCATCCTCGCCGATGATCTCGGCTATTCCGACCTCGGATGTTACGGCAGCGAAATCGCGACCCCGAATCTCGACTCCCTCGCTGGCAACGGCCTCCGCTTCACCCAGATTTACAATACCGCCCGTTGCTGGCCATCGCGCGGTGCCTTGCTCACGGGTTACTACGCACAGCAGATTCATCGCGACGCGCTGCCAGAACTGGCCGGGGGAATGAGGGGAGTGCGCCAGCCGTGGGCGCGTTTGCTGCCGGACTTTCTCAAGCCCGCTGGCTACCGCTGTTATCACACCGGTAAGTGGCACATTGACGGCAAGGTGCTCGACAACGGCTTCGACCGGTCGCTCCTGATTAACAACCCCGGGAATTTCTTCACGTCCAGAGGCAGTGTTATAGACGACGTGCCGGTGCGCCAACCTGCCGAGGAAAAGGGCCATTACACCACCATCGCTACGGCGGATCATGTGATCGAGTGCCTGAGGGATCACGCGGCAAAGTTTGCCGACAGGCCCTTCTTCAGCTACGTCGCCTTCCACGCGCCCCACTTCCCGCTGCATGCGCTTCCTGAGGACATCGCGAAGTATCGCGACAAGTATGTGGCCGGCTGGGATGCAATGCGGGAGGCGCGCTTTGTCAGGCAGAAAGAGAAGGGAATCGTCCACACCACCCTCTCCGCCGTGGAGCGTGAACTCGGTCCGCCTTATGCCCACCCAGAGGCGATCAAAAAGCTCGGCCCCGGTGAAGTGGACCGCCCGCTGCCGTGGAACGAACTCAACGAGGAACAGCGCCACTTTCAGGCTACGAAGATGGCCATCCACGCGGCCATGCTGCACCGCATGGATGCCGAGATTGGCCGCATCATCGCGCAGATTAAAGCGATGGGTGCTTACGACAACACGCTGATCTTTTTCGCCTCCGACAATGGCGCCAGTGCCGAAATTCAAGTCAGTGACGGAGGGCACGATCCATCCGTACCCGCTGGCAGCGCGAAGAGTTTTCTCTGCCTCGGCCCCGGCTTTTCCACTGCGGCGAACACGCCGTTTCGGCGGCACAAGACATGGGTTCACGAGGGCGGCATCAGCACCTCGCTGATCGCGCACTGGCCTGCGGGCATCAGCGCAAGGGGCGAGTTGCGTCACACGCCCGGACATTTCGTGGACATCGTGCCGACCGTGCTTGACCTGGCCGGAGTCGAGAAGCCCAAGGAGTGGAAGGGCGAATCAGTTCCCGAGGCACCCGGCCGCAGCCTAGCTCCCGCCTTTGCCAAAGATGTAACCATACCGCGCGAAAGTCTCTGGTGGCTGCACGAGGGCCATCGCGCCGTTCGCGCGGGTGATTGGAAGCTGGTCGCAGCGAAAGGCGATGCTTGGGAACTCTATGACTTACGCACGGATCGCGCCGAGCAGATCAATCTGGCCGCTAAGATGCCCGACAAGGTGAGTGAGTTGGAGCGCATGTGGCAGGATCAGACCGACCGCATCACCGCACTCGCCCGTAAGACGCTTCCGGGAGTTTCCGCGTCCAAGGGTGCGAAGAAAAAGAAAGCGGAATAAGGTCATGTTACCAGCACGGATACCTTCACCGTTCTATCTGCTTGCTGTTGTGGCTTCCGTCATCTTGGGATCGCTGATCCCAGCACGGGCCGTTGCTGCCAATGTCCCTGCCGTTCCAGCGAACGTCGGAAAAGTTCTGGATAGCTACTGCATCTCCTGCCACGGCCCGAAGAAGAGCAAGGGTAAGGTCACGGTGCATGATCTGGACGGTGGTCTGGCCTTGGGGCGCAATCTGGAGCGATGGGAAAAGATTCTAAAGATGCTCGAAAACGGAGAGATGCCACCCGAGGAAGAGAAGCAGCCGAATGATCTGGAACGGAAAGCGGTCGTCGAGTGGGTCCGGGCGGGCATGAGTGATTACGCCGGCAAAACTGCGCGGGTGGCCACGGCTCCGACGGCCCGTCGCCTGACAAACTTCGAATATCAGAACACGATCCGGGATTTACTCGGGTTCGAGTTGAAACTGATCGACAACCTGCCCGAAGACCCGGTCAAGCCGTACCATTTCAACAACACCGCCGAGTTCATGCTGATCGGCCCGGAGCAGATGGATCGTTACCTGGAGTGCGCCCGTCGGGCCATGGCCAGCGCGGTTGTGGATCCTGTAAAGCCGGAAGGAAGCAAGACGGAGAAGCAGTGGAAATTCGAAGCAAGCCCAACTGTCATGAGTGCTGCCGAGGTCGGAGTTCATGTCAATGGTGGTGGCCGCGGGGGTGTAGCCCAAGGCATGGGCTTGAAGAGCTGGCCGAAGACCGGCGAATTCCGCATCCGGGTCAAGGCATCGGCGATCCTGCCTCCGGGAACGGACAGCGTTCCCCTGCGACTGGTAATGGGTTACAACTTGGGCGAGAACCAATCCACCTTCCAAATTGAGCCCGTAGGCACGCTGAAGCTCACCAATAGCCCCGACAAACCGCAGGTGTTTGAATTTCGCGGGCGGATTGAAAACTATCCGGTTCGTCCTAGCTCCCCCAGTAAGGGTAAAATGAATCCGCCGAGCATGACCATCACGCCGCAGAATCTTTACGATAACGGCGAGCTTAACGACCATCATGGAGACAAATTATGGTCTCAGACCGTGCCTAGGGCGGTGATCGAGTCGATCGAGTTTGAAGCGCCAGTTGCAGATGTCTGGCCGCCAGAGCATCACACGCGTATCCTGTTTGAGTCGCCGCTGCAGACTACCGACAAGGTGGGCTATATCCGGGAAGTCCTCAGGCGTTTCGTGTCGCGCGCTTTTCGCCGGCCTGTGGCGGCGGACGAACTCGAGCGCTTCGTAAAGATATACAATCTCCTGGCCGGTGATTTCCCTACGCTCGAAGAGGCGATGCGGGAAACGCTGGCCATGGTGTTGATCTCGCCTCAGTTTCTATATCACACCGTCGCTGAAAACGGATTGACGACTCAGCAATACGAGATGGCTTCAAAGCTGTCGTATTTTCTCTGGGGGAGCATGCCGGACGACGTGCTGTTCACTCTGGCTGCGCAGGGTCGCCTTAATGATCCCGTGGTGATCGAGGCGCAGGTCCGCCGGTTGCTGGCGGACAAGCGCTCGGGCGATTTCGTCAGTAATTTCACGACGCAATGGCTGAGTCTTGCGAAGACAAAAACGGTGAGCATCAACAAGGAATTGTTCCCCCGTTTTCTCTACTTGGTGCCGCTCGGTGAGCGCGCCGGAACGGAGGTGCCTTATCGCCCGACGATCCGCGATTATATGCAGGAGGAAACCGTAAGCTTCATCGGCACGTTGATCAAACACAATGCCACCGTCTTGAACATCGTGAATTCCAGCTTCGCGATCTTGAATCAGCCGCTCGCGGCGCACTATGGGGTTGCCGGCGTGGCGGGGAATGAGCTTCGGATCGTGCCGATCAAGCCCGAGCAAAACTTAGGAGGGCTACTGACGCAAGGCTCGGTGCTGATCGGTAATTCGACAGGTTCGGCACCGCATCCGATCTATCGTGCGGTGTGGTTGCGCGAGGCGATCCTCGGTGAAGAGGTTCGGCCCCCGCCTGCCGAAATACCGCCCCTGTCAGAATCTGCTGGCGATAAGGCCGAGAAAGCCATTACCATCAAAGATCTGTTGATCCAGCACCGGAAGCAGGAAAGTTGCAACGTCTGCCATGCGACTCTCGATCCTTGGGGAATCCCGTTCGAGCACTACAATGCGACCGGCAGATTTCAGCCGGTGGTCCCCAAAGGGGGCGTCAGGGTCAGGGGATTCAACGAAAAGCTCGATCAGGATTTGAGCGGTTACGCCGCCTATCTCAAAAGCATCAACATCGTGAAGGTGTACGCCGACGCCCGCCTTCCGCGCGGCCCCATGGTCGGCGGGATGGGAGAACTCAAGGCGTTTTTGCTGAAGGAGCGCAAAGACGAAATCGCCGCGAACGTTTTGAAACGCTTGCTAAGCTATGGCATCGGCCGTGGTTTGACTTACCGTGATCAATCCGCCGTTGCAGAACTGTGCAAGATGGCAAAAAAGAAAAACTATCAGTTGCAGGACATGATCATTGCGATCTGTCAGAGTGAGACTTTTCGAGCACGACCCAAGCCGTAAATAGACTAACCAACAAAACACTATGAAACAAAAATCCTGGCACTTGAATCGGCGTGAGTTTCTTCGAGGAAGCGGCATGGCTCTGGCGCTGCCATTTCTGGAAAGCATGGGTTGGGCGAAGGCTGCTGCCGGCAAAGAATTGCCGAAGCGCATGGTGGTCAGCTATTTTGCCTATGGTGCCTACATGCCCGACTCCAAGGACGGGATTCCGATGCCCGACAAGTTGCACCATGATTGGAACTGGTGGCCCTGCCAGAACGCCGGGCCGCTGAGCTTCAACAAATCGTCGGCACCGTTCGAGCCGCTCAAGAATTACGTCAGCTATCTGCGGGGTCTCGATCATGCGGGCGGCTTCGGGTTGGGCGGGCACAGCAGCGGCGATGTCTTCGCGACCGGCGCGAATATGTCGGGCGATGAGAAGACCAATAACATCTCGATTGATCAACTGGCAGCGAAGATGAACGGGCACAAGACCCGCTATCCCTCGCTGGTCCTCGGCACCGAGGGTGGCACCGGTTCCTATGGAAGCTGCAAGACGCTTTCCCATTACGGCCCAGGCCGCCCGATCCCCTCGATGCAGAAGCCCCAGGAGATCTTCAACCGGATGTTTCAGCCGTATGCCGGGTCGAGTGTTGAACAAATTCGGGCCCGGCTCAAGCGCGACGCCAGCGTGCTTGATTTGTTGGCGGATCAGTCCAAGAGCCTGAACAACCGTCTGGGCAAGGCAGATCAAGAGAAGATGGGGGAGTATCTGGACACGGTTCGATCAATCGAAAAGCGTGTCGAGCGGACCAGCCAGTGGACCCACGAGCCACTGCCCAACGTGGATACCAAGGGGCTGAATCTCGAAGTCTCTTACAAGGAACCGCAGGAGTATATTCGCTGCATGTATGATCTGCTCTATCTCGCGCTACAGACAGACTCCACACGTTTTGCCTCGCTCATGCTGGAGAGCGAATCCTCGAGTAGCAGCGAAATGTGGAACTACGCAACCTACGCCCTTGGTTACAAGGGAGCGACGCATGACGTTGCCCATAAGCGCCCCCCCGAAGCAGCGGGGCTCTGGGACAATTGGCGCGCCCAACAGCACGCCTACTTCCTCCAACGTCTGCGCGACACCAAGGAAGGCGACGGCAATATGCTCGATCGGACGGTGGTCCTTTGGGGTTCGGCCCACCCGCACTCTTCGCACAGCACCAAGAACTACCCGATCCACCTCGCTGGCGGCAACGCCCTCGGGTTCAAGCACGGCAATCTGCACGCTTTCGAGGGCGCAAAGAAGAAGCCGCTGGCGAATCTTTTTGTCTCGATGCTCAACGCCGTGGATGCACCGACCCAAAACTTCGCTGACAGCACCGGCGAGATGTCGGAGGTTAGGATCTGAGCATGATTCGAATGAAACTGCAGATATTAGTCATATTACTGCTGCTTGGATCGAATGTCCTTGCCGCCGATCCATTGCCGCGCGTGTTGATCCTCGGCGACCGCTTTTCCCAAGGGCTGCATGGATCGGTTGTCAACGAACTGAAGGAGCGTGCGCAAGTCGTGTGGGGCGATCCAGGCGACACCTCATACGCACTGGCCCATCTCGACGTATTGCTCGGCAAGGACAAATGGGATGTAATCCACTTCAACCTCGGTTTGCCGGACCTGTGTTACAAGGACCCGCGCATCAAGGGCATCCGTGCGATGAGCAAGTCCGCTGGCGGCGTGAGAGTGACCCCTCCGGAACTATACCAGAAGAACTTGATCGCGTTAGTCAGTCGATTGAAGGCGACGGGTGCAAAATTGATCTGGGCCAGCACCGTCCCGGCCCCGGGCGTCAACTATGTTCCGGACTCCGAAATCGAATACAATGCCATCGCCTCCCAGGTCATGTCTGCACAGAAGGTTCCAGTGAATGACTTGCATGCGTTCGCGCTGGCCTGCGCCAAGGAAAAGAAGAAACCGCCATTTCAGGAACCAACTGCAAAAGCAATTCTCTCTGAGTTTGAACTTTTGAAGAAACAATGAAGCCAGAAAATACCATGACTGTCCGAACATCAAAACCCAAACCCAGCCCTTCCAGCAAGTTCCTCCAAATGCTTATCGGAGGTCGTCTCCATGGAATTGTGACATGTCTGGTTCTCATTACAGCTATTTCGATGTTTCCTGCCAGCCTACCAGCCGCTGAGAAAAGCGCTCCAGGCAAGAAACCGATCATGATTTTTCTCGTCTCCGGGCAGTCCAACATGTCCGGGCGTGGCGACTTGGGCGACCTAAATAAGTCGGCGGCAGAGCAGAAGGCAACATTGGTCCGCTATATCAAGGCCCCGGAAAATGTAGAGAAGTATAAAAGTCTCTACAGCGGCCCCAACAAGACATCGTCCGGTTGGACAATTCGCGAT
>Ga0163144_10011310_pt1 | contig 18881 bp, 15 predicted proteins | sample OliLak19BULKMAT1_FD_123175 | JGI IMG/M metagenome (GOLD analysis project Ga0163144, IMG submission 123175) | Freshwater microbial mat bacterial communities from Lake Vanda, McMurdo Dry Valleys, Antarctica - Oligotrophic Lake LV.19.BULKMAT1 | ecosystem: Environmental > Aquatic > Freshwater >... | reverse complement strand
CGACAACATTTCGATGCGCATGAAGGACGAGGAATGGGAGAAGGTGCTCCAGGTGAACCTCACCGGCGCCTTCCGGCTCACCCGCGCCGTCATGCGCGGCATGATGAAACGGCGCTTCGGCCGCGTCGTCAGCATCACCTCGATCGTGGGCGTCACCGGCAATCCCGGCCAGGCCAACTATGCCGCCGCCAAGGCAGGCCTCATCGGCATGTCGAAGTCGCTGGCGCAGGAACTCGCCTCGCGCGGCATCACGGTGAATTGCCTGGCGCCGGGCTTCATCGCGACGCCGATGACCGACGGGCTGACCGACGATCAGAAGAAGGGCATTCTTGGCCGGGTGCCGGCTGACCGGCTGGGCACGCCCGACGAGATCGCGGCCGGCGCGGTGTATCTGGCAAGCGAAGAGGCAGCCTACGTCACCGGCCAGACGTTACACATCAACGGCGGTATGGCGATGATTTGACGGGCCGCCTATCGGATAAGGGCTACAAGTGCCTGATTCTGTGGGCTTTTCGACCCTAGCCAATGGCCGGGGAGCTATGTTAGGAACGCCGGAAATCGCCAGCCCCCTACGGCGAAACGGATTTGAGAAGAATACGGGAAGGACAAGAGAATGAGCGACATTGCCGAGCGCGTTAAGAAGATCGTGGTGGAGCATCTCGGCGTCGAAGCGGCGCAGGTGAAGGAAGATGCGAAGTTCATCGACGATCTGGGCGCCGACAGCCTCGACACCGTGGAGCTGGTGATGGCGTTCGAGGAAGAGTTCGCCATCGAGATTCCCGATGATGCCGCCGAGAAGATCCAGACCGTTGGTGACGCCATCGGCTTCATCAAGGGCAACGCGAAGTCCTGATCTTCGCCGGTTCCTGTAGCAGGAAGGGCGGACGATGAGGCGAGTTGTCGTTACGGGCATGGGAATGGTGACGCCGTTGGGTGACGGCGTCGACACCAACTGGCGGCGCTTGATCGCCGCCGAGTCGGGAATCCGTTCGATCCAAGCTTTCGACACGTCGGATCTTGCCACCAAGATCGCAGGCGAGGTGCCCCAGGGCGACAAGGCGAACGGACATTTCAATGTCGACGCCTACATCGCGCCGAAGGACCAGCGCAAACTCGACAAGTTCATCGTCTTCGGCCTGGCGGCGGCTGAACAGGCCGTCGAGGATTCCGGCTGGAAGCCGCAGGACGAAGAGGGGCTGACCCGCACCGGCGTGATGATCGGCTCGGGCATCGGCGGTCTGCAGACCATCTACGAGACGTCGCTGATCCTGAAGGAGCGGGGCCCGCGTCGCGTCAGCCCGTTCTTCATCCCGTCGGCACTGATCAACCTCGTTTCCGGTCAGGTCTCGATCAAGTACGGCTTCAAGGGACCGAACCATTCGGTCGTCACGGCCTGCGCCACCGGGGCACACGCTCTGGGCGATGCCGCGCGCCTGATCCAGCTCGAGGACGCCGACGTCATGGTGGCCGGCGGCGCCGAGGCCGCGATCTGCCGCATCGGCATCGCGGGCTTCAATGCCTGCAAGGCGCTCTCGACGGATTTCAACGATACGCCGACCCAGGCCTCGCGGCCGTGGGACAAGAAGCGCGACGGCTTCGTCATGGGCGAGGGCGCGGGCTGCGTGGTGCTCGAGGAATACGAGCACGCCAGGAAGCGCGGCGCCAAGATTTATGCCGAGATCATCGGCTATGGCCTCTCGGGCGACGCCTATCACATCACGGCGCCATCCGAGGATGGCGACGGCGCGATGCGCGCCATGAAGGCGGCGCTGAAGCGTGCCCGGCTCAACACCGACCAGATCGACTATGTGAATGCCCATGGTACGTCGACCATGGCCGACACCATCGAACTCGGTGCCGTGAAGCGCACCTTCGGCCAGGATGCCTACAAGCTCTCGATGTCGTCGACCAAGTCGGCGACTGGCCATCTGCTGGGCGCGGCCGGCGCCATCGAGGCGATCTACGCGATCAAGTCGATGACCGACCAGGTCGTGCCGCCGACGCTCAACCTCGACGAGCCCGACGACGGCTGCGACATCGACCTGGTGCCGAAGCAGGCCAAGCAGCGCAAGGTCCGCAATGCGCTCAGCAACTCGTTCGGCTTCGGCGGCACCAACGCGTCGTTGATCTTCGGCCCCGTTTGATCGCCAGGGGCTGAGGATGCTCAGCTACTTCCGTTGGGTTCTCTTCTTCGTCGCCATGTTCGCGACGCTGATGGGCGGCGCGCTGTTCCTCGGGAACACGCTCCTCAACGCTCCAGGCCCCTTGGACAAGACCAGGAACGTGGTGATCCCGCGCGGCGCCGGTCCCGTGACCATGGCCAAAGTGCTGCAGGAGGAGGGTGTGATCTCCCACGCGCGGCTGTTCCGTATCGCGCTGATGATCGATCCCGCACCCAAGCCGATCAAGGCTGGCGAGTACGAGGTCCCGGCACACACCACGATGCGGGCGTTGGTCGATTTGTTGCAGTCGGGCAAGGTGGTGCAGCGCCGCCTCACCGTGCCGGAGGGGGTGACGACCTCGGAGGTCATCGAGCTGGTGCGCAAGATCGAGGCGCTGACCGGCGAGATCACGCTGGACCTCAAGGAGGGCGATCTCCTGCCCGAGACCTACTTCTATTCACGCGACGATACGCGGGACGGGCTCCTGCTTCGTATGAAGGAAGCCATGGAGAAGACCCTGGACGAGGCCTGGCGCAAGCGCGCCCCGGGCCTGCCGCTGGCGAACCGCCGCGACGCTCTGGTGCTGGCGTCGATCGTCGAAAAGGAGACCGCGCTTCCCGCTGAGCGTGCCAAGGTGGCCGCGGTGTTCATCAACCGGCTGCGGCGGCGGATGAAACTGGAAAGCGACCCGACGACGATCTACGGCCTTACCGGCGGCAAGGGGCCGCTCAATCGTGAACTCACCCGCGCCGATCTGCAGTCGACGTCGCCGTACAATACCTACTATGTCGTCGGCCTGCCGCCGGGACCGATCTGCAATCCGGGCCACGCCTCGATCATCGCGGCGACCAACCCGGCGCGCGACCGTTCCATCTACTTCGTCGCCGACGGGCAGGGCGGCCATGCCTTCGCCCTGACCCTGCCTGAGCACAATCGCAACGTCGCGCGCTGGCGCGAAATCCAGCGCGAGCGCCAGGAAGCGGCGCAGTCGCAGGCACCGGGGCCGCCGGCGCCAGGACAATCAGCACCGGCACAGCCGACGGCGCCCGCACCCGCTGTGCCGGCACCCGCCCGGAAGTGAGCCATGCCGGCGATCCTCCTGGCGCTCATCGTGCTGGCGGCGGTGGCCTTCGGCATCGCCTGGTTCCTGCGCGCCAATCCCTCGTCACTCGCGCGGCTGCTGCGGCCGATCCTGGTCGTCCTTGGCGCGATCGGCGTCGGCGGACTGCTGATCTTCGGCCTCAGGTTTCTGCCCGGCCTGCTGCCGGAGCTGATGGGCTTGGCGGGAGTCGTGATCGCGGCCCTGATTGCCCGTGCGGCGCGTCACCGCCCGTCCGGCGGGTTCAGTTCGCCCGGCACCGGACAGCGGACCGAGGTCCGCACGGTGTTCCTCCAAGCCTGGATCGACCACGCGACCGGAGATGTCGGCGGCACCGCGCTGTCGGGCCGCTTCGCCGGCCGCACGCTCGACGCGCTGGCGGACGCCGAGTTGCTGGAGCTGCGTGCCGATTGTGCGTCGGATGCCGACTCCCTGAAAGTGCTCGAAGCCTATCTCGATCGCCGGCTGGGCGGGCACTGGCGCAACAGCCATCGCCCGCCGCCGCCGGGACCCCGCACCGATATGTCGCGCGACGAGGCGCTGGCCGTCCTGGGATTGGCGGAGGGCGCCACCGCAGACGAGATCCGGGCCGCTCATCGCCGCCTGATCCAGCGCATGCACCCCGACGTCGGGGGTACTGCGGACCTGGCCTCCCGCATCAATCGGGCCAAGGACGTCCTGCTCGGAGGGTGACCTTGCCAGTGCCCGCATCACCATGGCATCAACCGCCACCTTTTGCGTCGCAATATCCTAGCCGTGAACGAGGTCGATGAGCATGACGCAGCGCGTCCGCAAAGCCGTTCTGCCGGTCGCCGGACTGGGCACCCGCTTTCTGCCTGCCACCAAGGCAATGCCGAAGGAAATGCTGACGGTCGTCGACCGGCCGCTCATCCAGTACGCGGTGGAGGAGTGCCTGCAAGCGGGGATCGACGAGTTCGTGTTCGTCAGTGGCCGCAACAAGGTGTCCCTGGAGGACCACTTCGATCACGCTTACGAGCTCGAGATGACGCTGGAGGGCCGCAAGAAGGCACCGGAACTCGCTGAGACCCAGGGCGCCACCATCAAGCCGGGCAATGCGGTCTTCACGCGCCAGCAAAAGCCGTTGGGACTAGGCCACGCCGTGTGGTGCGCGCGCCACTGGATCGGCCGCGAACCGTTCGCCGTGCTGCTGCCGGACGAGCTTACGCTCGATACGCCGAGCTGCATCGGCCAGCTGGCTCTGGCGCACGAGAAGACCGGCGGCAGCGTCGTTGCCGTGATGGACGTGCCGCGCGAGCAGACCAAGAGCTACGGCATCGCCGCGGTGAAGGCCGAAAAAGACGGACTGGCCGAGATTACCGGCATGATCGAGAAGCCCAAGCCCGAGGAGGCGCCATCGACCCTGGCGTTGATCGGACGCTATGTGCTGTTGCCCGAGGTGTTCGACCATCTCGATAATCACGAGACCGGCGCCGGCGGCGAAATCCAGCTGACCGATGCCATGACCAAGATGATCGGCCGATCGCCGTTCCATGCCCTGCGCTACACCGGGCGGCGCTACGATTGCGGCAGCCGCCTCGGGTTTCTCGAGGCCAATATTGCGATCTCTCTCAGCCGTACGGACACCAAGGCCGAGAGTCGTGCCTTGATCGAACGCTTGATGAAAGGCTGATCGCATGCGCATCGCCATGATCGGTTCCGGCTATGTCGGGCTCGTGTCCGGCGCCTGCTTTGCCCAGTTCGGCCACGATGTCGTGTGCATCGACAAGGACGCGGCCAAGATCGCCCTCCTGCGCAAGGGCGAGATGCCGATCTACGAGCCCGGGCTCGACAAGCTCGTCACCGACAATGTCCGTGCCGGCCGTCTTGATTTCGGGACCAATCTCGGCGACGCGGTGGGCAACGCCGACGCGGTGTTCATCGCCGTCGGCACGCCGACCCGGCGCGGCGACGGTCATGCTGACCTGAGCTACGTCTACGCCGCGGCCGCCGAAATCGCCGATGCGATCCGCGGCTACACCGTCGTCGTCACCAAGTCGACGGTGCCGGTTGGAACCGGTCGCGAGGTCGCCCGCATCATCCGCGAGACCCGGCCGGCGACGGATTTCGACGTCGCTTCTAATCCGGAGTTCCTGCGCGAGGGCGCGGCGATCGAGGATTTCATGAAGCCGGACCGCGTCGTGATCGGCGTCGAGAGCCAGCGCGCGCGCGACGTGATGGCTGCGATCTACCGGCCGCTCAACCTGATCCAGACACCGATGGTGTTCACCAACATCGAGACGGCGGAAGTGACCAAGTACGCGGGCAACGCTTTCCTCGCGACCAAGATCACCTTCATCAACGAGATAGCCGATCTCTGCGAGAAGGTCGGCGCCGACGTCCACGACGTGGCGCGCGGGATCGGGCTCGATGGCCGCATCGGCCGCAAGTTCCTCCATCCCGGCCCGGGCTTCGGCGGATCGTGCTTTCCCAAGGACACGCTGGCGCTGGCCTACACTGCGCGCGAGGCCAACGCCCCTCAGACGATCGTCGAGCAGGTGATCGAGGTCAACAATGCGCGCAAGAAGCGGATGGCCCGGAAGGTCATCGACTTCTGCGGCGGCTCGGTGTCGGGACTGACGATCGGCGTGCTCGGCGTCACCTTCAAGGCCAACACCGATGACATGCGCGACGCGCCCTCGCTCGACATCGTGCCGGCCCTGCTCGCTGCTGGTGCCAAGATCGTCGTATTCGACCCCGAGGGAATGAAGGAGGCCGCCCGCATGCTGCCGGGTGTTGCCTTCGCGAGGACCGCCTACGAGGCGGCCAGCGGCGCCGACGTGCTGGTCGTCATCACCGAATGGCATGAGTTCCGCGGCCTCGACCCCAGGCGACTCAAGGAGGCGATGCGCCAACCCCGCATCGTTGATTTGCGGAACATCTTTAATCCCGACGAGATGCGCGGGCTGGGCTTCGCCTACGAGGGCATTGGCCGTCCCCAGCCGCGCGCCTAGACATCAACGCTTCTTGGGAGTCCTTTCATGAGCCAGATGGCACACAAGTTCGATACCAGCATCCTTCGCGAGTACGACATTCGCGGCATCGTGGGCGACACCGTGCACGCCGCCGACGCCCGCGCCATCGGCCGGACGCTGGGAACGCTGGTCCGCCGCAAGGGCGGCAAGCACGTGGCCGTGGGATATGACGGGCGGCTGAGTTCCCCCGAACTCGCCGCGGCCTGCATCGAGGGGCTGACCTCGGCCGGTATCGACGTGACCAGCATCGGCCTGGCCGCGACGCCGATGCTCTACTTCGCCGTCTATCACCTCGACGCCGACGGCGGCATCATGATTACGGGGTCGCACAATCCGCCGGACTACAACGGCTTCAAGATGATGATGGGTAAGAAGTCGTTCTTCGGGGCCGACATCCAGACGCTGGGCGTGATGGCGGGCAAGGGCGACTGGGAAAGCGGGCAGGGCAAGGCCGGGAAGCAGGACATCCTGGCCGACTATGCGGCGCGGCTCCTGAAGGACGTGAAGCCGGGCAAGAAGCTCAAGGTGGCGTGGGACACCGGCAATGGCGCCGTCGGCGTCTCGATCCGCGCCGTTGTCGACAAGCTGCCGGGTGAGCATTTCGTGCTGAACGAGAAGGTCGACGGCACCTTTCCCTCGCACCATCCCGATCCGACGGTGCCGAAAAACCTCGAGCAGCTCATCGCCGAGGTGAAGAAGCGCGGCTGCGATCTCGGCATCGCCTTCGACGGCGACGGTGACCGCATCGGTGCCGTTGACGGCCAAGGCCGCATCCTGTGGGGCGACCAGCTCCTCGTGCTGTGGTCGCGCGATGTGCTGAAGACCCATCCCGGCGCCACTATCATCGCCGACGTCAAGGCGAGCCAGGTCCTGTTCGACGAGATCGCCAAGGCCGGCGGCAAGCCGATGATGTTCAAGACCGGCCATTCGCTGATCAAGAGCAAGATGGCCGAGATCGGCTCGCCGCTGGCCGGAGAGATGAGCGGCCATGTCTTCTTCGCCGACACCTTCTATGGCTTTGACGATGCGCTCTATTGCGGACTGCGCCTGCTCAACATCGTGGCCAACAGCCGCGAAAGCCTGGCCGACATGCGCGATGCGCTGCCGCAGCCGGTGAACACGCCGGAGCTGCGCTTCGACTGCGCCGACGACCGCAAGTTCGGTGTCGTCGAGGAGGTCAAGGCGCGGCTCCTGAAGGCCGGCGCCAAGCTCTCCGACATCGACGGCGTGCGCGTGAGCACCAAGGACGGCTGGTGGCTGCTGCGTGCATCGAACACCCAGCCTGTGCTGGTGGCGCGCTGCGAGGCCGCCGACGAGGCGGGCCTGCAGCGGTTGATGGTCGACCTCAAGGCGGCGTTGGCGGCGAGCGGCGTCAACCTGCCGGACGATGCAGCGGACGGCCATCATTGATGCGATTCTTCTTCTACGGAACGCTTCTCGATCGTGACGTCACCGCGCTCGTTCTCGGGCGGCGGCTACCGCCGACTGCTTATGCGCCGGCCAGCCTGCTGGGGCATTCGAGGTTTCGCGCCAAGGGCGCCAGCTATCCCGTGGTCGTCGAGGATCCCCGCGGTCAGGTAGCTGGCGTGATCGTCGGTGGCCTTAGCGCCCGCGACGTGGGCTATCTCTCGGCTTATGAGGGGCCGGGTTATCGGGTCGTTCCGCTAAAAGTCCGATCGCTGGGAAGGTTCGTCACCGTGTCGGTGTTCGAACCGATCGTCGAGAGCGGCAAGGGCTATCGCGATAGCCGCCTGCAGCCCAGCCGCGAACTATGGAATCTGGCGCTCTGGCAGCGCCGTCACAAGCGGCCCTTCGCGGCGCGCCTGCGCCGCGCCTTCAGCGCGCGCCCGGTGTATTCCAGGCAGTGATCTGCAGCGGCGAGCAGTAGATCTTCTGCTTCTCGAGGCGCTTGCAGCCGTCGACCGCCTGCTCCTGCGAGAGGTTGGTCAGTCGCGCCCGGTGGAAGACTTTGGTTGCCATCTGGATCTCGTCGATGGCCGCGCTGGCATTCGAACGCATGGCGCTGGGCAGTGCGGAGGTCGCGCGCTCGAGGGCGAGCTGGGCGGCCTGCGGTTCGTTGAACGAACCAACCTGGATCACCCAGCTTCCGAGCGACGGATTCTCCGGTGCGGCAGGCGTGGGAACGGCCGGGCCGGCGACGCGGGCGGCCGTGGGGGCCTGGGGTGTCGCTGCGGGAGGGGGAGACGGCTCGGCCTTGGCCACGACGGCGCGCGTGCTCTCCTGGATGGGGGCACCCGGCACGAACTGGGCGGCGCTGTAGCGGGCCGACGGTGGCTTGCGGATCGAGGTCCAAGGCGAGAGGCCCATTGACTGGGCGCTGGCAAAGCCGCGGTCCATCAGGTCGGCCATCTGGCGGTCTCGGCGGCTGGCGCTCTCGCCGCCCATCACGACGCCGATCAGCCGGCGGTTGTCGCGCATCGCCGACATCACGAGATTGAAGCCGGAGGCGGCGGTGTAGCCGGTCTTCAGGCCGTCGGCGCCTTCGTAGCTGCCGAGCATGCGATTGTGATTGTCGAGCGGTCGGCCGCGGTAGGTGTAGCTCTGGATGGCGAACACCGCATAGTAGTGTGGATATTCGCGCATCAGGGCGTTGGCGAGCCGGGCCTGATCGCGCGCCGTCGTGACCTGTTCGCGGTGGGGCAGGCCCGAAGCGTTGCGGAACACGGTCGACGTCATGCCGAGCTGGCGCGCCCGCTGGGTCATCAGGCGGGCGAAGTTCTGCTCGTCGCCGCCCAGCGCCTCGGCCAGGACGACGGCGGCGTCGTTCGCCGAGCGAGTGACGAGGGCCATGGTGGCGTCGCGCACGCTGACCGATCCACCGGGCGTCAGGCCCATCTTGGTCGGCGGCGCGTTGAGGGCGTTGGACGACACCGGCAGTGAATCGCCCAATGCCAGCCGGCCGGAATCGAGCGCCGAGAAGGTGAGGTAGATCGTCATAAGCTTCGTGAGCGATGCCGGATGGCGAAGCTCGTCGGCCTGGTCGGAGGAGATTTCACGGCCGCTGGTCGCGTCGACGATCAGATAGGCGCTCTTGCCGGAAACCGAGGGATTGGGCACCCAGGGCGAGGGGTTGTGGGCGAAATTCTTGGGCGCGGTGCGCGACTTGGACGGCGGCGCCGCGCGCTTGGTCGAGGCCGACTGGGCATCGGCGTCCGACGGAACCATGGTCGCGCCAACAAAAAGAAGGCCGACGGCAAGCCAGGAGAGGCTGACCGCGATGCGCTTGAGGGGGAAAGTCATCGTCAGTTATGCCATCATATTTATGTCAATATTCTTGTGGCCCAACAACGTGTTAGGGCCAATTCCTCGGAGGTTACTAAAGTTTGTGGGGTTATGCAACTTTCTCCGCCGTGCTCCCGCCCAAGTTGGTTCGGAAACTGCATTGAACGCTGTAGGATGGGCTCCGATGAAGTGGATAGTCACGGCAACGGTCGGTGTGGCGCTTATTGTCGCCGGCAGCGCTTCGGCTCAGCGGGCCGACCGCAACGTCGAGCAGCCGATCGCGCGTAGCTGGAACTGGTTCGCCTATGTCGGCGCCAGCGATATCCGGGAAGCCTGCAAGCCGGGCGGCCGGAACCGCCTCCGCCTGATCTACAATGCCCTCTACGAGGAGCAGGTCCGGACCTACGAGATCTTCCTGCAGCCGGACGGCTTCGCCGGCATGAACATCGGCGTGCTGGCTGACCAGGGCAACGTCAGCAGTCTGTCGATCGGCAAAGCCGGCGACGTGCTGAGCCCGTGGACCATGAAGCGCGGCGAGCGCCTCCTAAATGTCGACGAAACCCGGGAATTGCTAGGGTTGTTGGAGGCAAGTGCGGCCTTCGGCCCGCCGCGCGACGGGCTGAAGTTGCCCGACAACGATTTCTGGTGGACCGTCGCCTCGTGCCGCAACGGCGTCTGGGGATTCCAAGCCTATCACTACCCGACCGACGGCTTCGCCAACGTGAAGTTTGCGGAACGGCTTTTTGCCTGGGATGCCGTGCCGGTGCCGGTCAACCGGCCGCGCAAGCTGGAACCCTCGGAACTCCGCCGCGACTGGAACGCGCCGATGTATCACGCCGGCAGCGCCAACCGCTGGATCCTGGTGGTGGGGAAGGATGGGCTGAGGCCGAGGTAGCGAAAGCGTTTGCGCTCCCTATATAATTGGAAGGCGTCTTAACCAGGAGTTCGAACCCGACGATGGTCTCTGCGCGTACCGCATGCGAATGGCGCCTCGAGGACGACCGGCTGGGCGGTCCCAAGGAACCGCCGGGCGGGGATCCGCCGGGTGGCCCGCCGCGGCGCGACGACGGGAACGGCGACAATGACGGACGCACCGGGGACGGGCGAACCGGCGCGCTCACGCTCACCCGGACGCGGACCAAGAAGCCGTCGATGTACAAGGTGCTGATGCTGAACGACGACTACACCCCGATGGAGTTCGTTGTCGACGTGCTGCAGCACATCTTTCAGAAGACGCGCGACGAGGCGACCCAGGTCATGCTGCACGTCCATCAGAAGGGCGTCGGCATCTGTGGCGTCTACACCTACGAGATCGCCGAGACGAAGGTGACGCAAACGGTGGATTACGCCCGCAAAAACCAGCACCCTCTCCAGTGCACCTTGGAGAAAGAGTAGTTCGAAGAAGAGTAGTTCGTTTTTCCGTCGAGGTGGTCCGATGTCCATGCTGTCCAAGAACCTCGAGAAGTCACTCCATCGCGCGTTCGGCCTCGCCGGCGAGCGCAGGCACGAATACGCGACGCTGGAGCACTTGCTCCTGTCGATGACGGAGGATGAGGACGCGATGCCCGTCCTCAAGTCGTGCGGCGTCGACATCGACCGCCTGCGGCACGATCTCGAGACCTTCGTCGACAACCGCCTCAAGGGCATCGTCACCCAGTCGCCGAGCGAGCCGCTGCCGACCGCCGGCTTCCAGCGCGTGGTTCAGCGCGCCGCCGTCCACGTCCAGTCGTCGGGCCGCAACGAGGTGACGGGCGCCAACGTCCTGGTCGCGCTGTTCTCGGAGCGTGACAGCCACGCCGTGTCGTTCCTCGAGAACCAGGGCATGACCCGGCTCGACGCGGTTGACTACATCAGCCATGGCAAGGCCAAGGTTCCGGGCCGCGCCCGCACCCGCCGCGTCAGCGGCTCCGAGGAGGAGGGCGGCGGCGAGGCCGCAGCCAAGCAGGGCAACGAGGCCCTGGCCGCCTATTGCGTCGATCTCAATCAGAAGGCGCGCGACGGCCGCGTCGATCCGCTGATCGGGCGCGAGTACGAGGTCGAGCGCACCATCCAGGTGCTGTGCCGCCGCACCAAGAACAATCCGCTCTATGTCGGCGAGCCCGGCGTCGGCAAGACCGCCATCGCCGAAGGGCTGGCGCGCAAGATCGTCGACGGCGAAGTGCCGGAAGTTCTGCGCGAGTCGGTCATCTATTCGCTCGACATGGGCGCCTTGCTGGCCGGCACGCGCTATCGCGGTGACTTCGAGGAGCGGCTGAAGGCGGTGCTGGGCGAGCTCAAGAAGAAGCCCAACTCGGTGCTGTTTATCGACGAGATCCATACCATTATCGGCGCCGGCGCCACGTCGGGCGGCTCGATGGATGCCTCGAACCTGCTGAAGCCGTCGCTGCAGTCGGGTGAACTGCGCTGCATCGGCTCGACGACCTACAAGGAATACCGCAACCACTTCGAGAAGGACCGCGCCCTGGTCCGCCGCTTTCAGAAGATCGACGTTGCCGAACCTTCTGTCTCGGATGCCATCGATATCATGCGGGGGCTGAAGCCGGTCTACGAGAAGCATCACAACGTTGCCTACACCGACGACGCCATCAAGGCGTCTGTCGAGCTGTCGGCACGCTACATCCACGACCGCAAGCTGCCTGACAAGGCGATCGACGTGATCGACGAGGTCGGCGCCGCCCAGATGCTGGTTGCGCCCGATAAGCGCAAGAAGACGATCGAGGTGACGGATATTGAGGAGATCGTCGCCAAGATCGCGCGCATCCCGCCCAAGAGCGTCTCCAAGAACGATGCCGAGCTGCTGCGCAACATCGACCGCGACCTCAAGACCGTCGTGTTCGGCCAGGATCGGGCGATCGAGCATCTTGCCGCTTCGATCAAGCTGGCGCGCGCCGGCCTCAGGGCACCGGAGAAGCCGATCGGCAGCTATCTGCTGGCCGGTCCGACCGGCGTCGGCAAGACCGAAGTCACCCGCCAGCTCGCGCGACTGCTCGGCCTCGAGCTGATCCGCTTCGACATGTCGGAGTACATGGAGCGCCACAGCGTCTCCCGCCTGATCGGTGCGCCGCCGGGCTATGTCGGCTTCGACCAGGGCGGCTTGCTGACCGACAAGGTCAACCAGCATCCGCACTGCGTCGTGTTGTTTGACGAGATCGAGAAGGCGCATCCTGATGTGTTCAACGTCCTGCTGCAGGTGATGGACTACGGCAAGCTCACCGACCATAACGGCCGGACGGTGGATTTCCGCAACGTCATCCTGTGCATGACGACCAATGCCGGCGCCGCCGACATCGCCAAGCCGGCGTTGGGCTTCGGTCGCGAGCAGCGGCACGACGAGGACGACGAAGCCATCAACCGGATGTTCGCGCCGGAGTTCCGCAACCGGCTCGACGCCATCATCAAGTTCGCGAGCCTTGGTCCCGAATCGATGGGCCGTGTCGTCGACAAGTTCGTGGCCGAGCTCGAGGTCCAGCTTGCCGATCGCAAGGTCTTCATCGAACTGAGCGACGGTGCCCGCCGCTGGCTGGCCGAGAAAGGCTACGACCGGACGTTCGGCGCCCGGCCGCTCGGCCGCTTCATCCAGGAGCACATCAAGAAGCCGCTGGCCGAGGAGGTTCTGTTCGGCAAGCTGTCGAAGGGCGGCACCGTGCTGGTCGACATCGAAGGCGAGGGCGATGCCGCCAAGCTTGCCTTCGAGTTCCTGCCGCCAGAGCGTGGGGAGTTGCCGCCGGCCAGCCAAGAGCCGGTGCTGGCTGAGTGAGCGCTTTCCGGCCGCTCTGGGTGGCCCTTCGCGCCGCGGTGCTCGCCACCGCGGTATTCTGGGTCGCCCTCTTTATCGTCGACAAGATCGGTTGGCAGGCGCCGTTGGGGATGACGGAGCAGTTGATCTTCTTCGTGATCTTTTTCCTCGGCGTCCTCATGGTCGACAAGAAGTGACGGCTAATCGTTCTCTTTCTTGAACGGCGAGAACTGCATCAAGCCTTCGATCTCCTGCTCGACCGCCGGCCGCTCGCGGCTGAGGTAGTCGTCGACCGCACGACGGAAGGCGGCGTCGGGAATCCAGTGCGCCGAGTAGGTCGGCACCGGCAGATAGCCGCGCTGGATCTTGTGGTCGCCCTGCGCGCCGGCTTCGACCCGCTGCATCCCGTGTGCGATGGCATAATCGATCGCCTGGTAGTAGCAGGCCTCGAAATGCAGGAAGGCGTGGCTTTCCAGGCAGCCCCAGTAGCGACCGTAGAGCGTGTCATCGCCCTTGAGATTGAGCGCGCCGCCGACCGGCCGGCCGTCGGCCTCGGCCATGACCAGCACCACCTTGTCGGCCATGGTGCTTCCCAGGATGTCGAAGAAGGCGCGCGTCAGGTAGGGCGTGCCCCACTTGCGTCCACCGGTGTCCATGTAGAAGGCGAAGAAGGCGTCCCAGTGCTCGGGTTTGATGTCGTCGCCGCTCAAGGCCCGGATGGTGAGGCTCTCGCGGCGCACCGCTTCGCGTTCCTTGCGGATCGACTTGCGCTTGCGTGAGGAGAGGGCGCCGAGGAAATCGTCGAAGCTCTTGTAGCCTTCGTTGCGCCAATGGAACTGCTGCCCCAGCCGCAGTAGCCAGCCGTACTCGCCGAAGCGCTTCCACTCGTCTTCGGTGCAGAAGGTGACGTGGACCGAGCTGATGCCGTTGTCGCCGGCGATCTTGGCCAGCATCTCGATCATCGCATCGCGCACACCCTCGGCGAGGGGCCCCGGCCGGGCAAACAGGCGCGGCCCGGGCACCGGGGTGAAGGGGATCGCGGCCTGGAGCTTGGGGTAATAGCGGCCGCCGGCGCGTTCGAAAGCCTGTGCCCATCCGTGATCGAAGATGTACTCGCCCTGCGAGTGGCTCTTGACGTAGAGCGGCACCGCGCCCAGCAGCCCGCCGCCGCCATCCTCCGCCAGCAGATACTGCGGCTGCCAGCCGGTGCGCCGGCCGACCGATTTCGAATCCTCCAACGCCTTCAGGAAACGGTAGCTCAGGAACGGATTGCCGCCCGAGCCTGGCGCCAGCGCGCAGGCGTCCCATTGCAGGGGATCGACCGCGCCAAGCGTGTCGACGACACGCAGGCCGATCGTGGGGGAGTCATCGGGCATGAACGGAGCATAGCGCGATTCGTGCCAGGACGGACCGAAAACCGCCCCGCGCGTTTACTCGGCGGGTTTGTGTGTGCGAGCGACGTCGTCGGCGGAGCGGCTGAAATGCTTTTTAGTCCAGGCGCCGACCCGCTCGATATAGATGAGCATGACCGGCACCACGACCAGGGTGAGGAGGGTCGAGCTGATCAGGCCGCCGATCACCGCGTGGGCCATCGGCGCGCGCTGGCTGGCGCCTTCGCCGAGGCCAAGCGCCAGCGGCATCATGCCGAACACCATGGCGAGCGTGGTCATCAGGATGGGCCTGAGCCGGATCGTGCCGGCCTCGAGCAGGGCCTCGTTGACCGGGGTGCCGCGGGCCCGCGCCTGGTTGAAGAAATCGACCAACAGGATGGCGTTCTTGGTGACCAGGCCCATCAGCATGATGAAGCCGATCGCGCTGAAGATGTTGAGCGTCGTGCCGGCGATCAGCAGTCCCAGGAAAACGCCGATCAGCGACATCGGCAGCGACATCATGATGGCCACGGGCTGCAGGAAGCTGCCGAACTGCGAGGCCAAGATCAGGTAGATCAGGATGACCGCGAGCAGCAACGCCTGGCCGGCATAGGCTGCGCTTTCGGCCATGTCCTTGGTCGAGCCGCCGAAGACGAAGCGGTAACCGGGCGGCAGCTTGGTCTCGGCCAGGATTTTCTGCAGGTCGCTGCTGACCTCGCCCGAGGACCGCCCCGAGACGTTGGCAGTGATCTGGACCTCGCGGTTGAGGTCACGGCGGTTGATCTGCGAGGCGCCGACGTCGTCGATGATGTCGGCGATCTGGGCGATGTGCACCATGCGCGGCAGGCCGTTCGGCTCGATGCCGGCCGTGAACCAGATGCGCTGCAAATCGGCCACGCCGGTGCGCTCGTCGACCGGCAAGCGAACCATGACGAGGTAGTTCTCGCCGTCCGGCGCCCGCCACAGGCTGGTCTCGTCGCCGGCGAACAGCGGCCGCAGCGACTGCGCGACCTGGGCGGAGCCGAGGCCAAGATCGGAGGCGGCGTCGCGGCGGAGCCGCACCGACAAGACCGGCTTGGCGCCCTTCAGGTTGCGGTCGAGATCGACCATGCCGGGAATGGCCGCGGCGCGGCGCATGACTTCCTGCGACAGCGTGTCGAGGACGGCGGTGTCGGGCCCCTGCAGCGAGAGCTGGAGCTGCTTCTGCACGCCGCCGCCAGGCCCGCCGGGAATGTTGATCGACACCAGGACGCCGGGAATGCCGGCCAGCCGTTCGCGGATCGGCTGGGCGAGCTGCTCGGGCGAGCGCTTGCGCTCCTTGATGGGTTTCAGGCGGAGATAGAGGCTCGCCTGGTTCTTGCCGTTGGCGTAGCCGGTGTTGACCGTGCCGTAGGTGTAGGCGACCTCGGGAAACTCCCGCACCGCGGCGTCGACCTGGTTGAGCTTGGCCGTCGTATATTCGAGCGACGAGCCGATCGGGGTTTCTATGCTCACGACCTGCTCGCCGAGGTCTGCCTGGGGCACGAACTCGAAGCCGATGTATTTCGGCAGGGCGAAGCTGCCGAGGAAGGTGCCGAGCGCGATCAGCAGGGTGAGCTTGGGCCAGTGCAGCGACCATCCAAGAACCGCCCTGTAGACGCCGTTGGCGCGGTCCTGGGCCCCGTTCACGATGCGGGCGAAGCGGCCGTTGCCGTGCGCCTGCGGGTCGTACCAGATGGCCGACAGCATCGGGTCGAGCGTGAAGGACACGAACAGCGAGATCAGCACCGCTGCCGAGACCATGACGCCGAACTGGAAGAAGAAGCGGCCGATGATGCCACCCATGAAGGCCACGGGCAGGAACACGGCTACGATGCAGAAGGTGGTCGCCAGCACTGCCAGCCCGATTTCGTTGGTGCCGTCGATGGCAGCCTGGCGATGTGTCTTGCCGAAGCTGATATGGCGCATGATGTTCTCGCGCACCACGATGGCGTCGTCGATCAGGATGCCGATGGCGAGGCTGAGCGCCATCAGGGTGAGCACGTTCAGCGTGAAGCCGAACGCCGCCATCACCATGAAGGCGCCGAACACCGAAATGGGCAGCGCCAGGCCGGTGATCACCGTGCTGCGCCAGGAATGCAGGAACAGGAACACGATGGCGATGGTGAGCAAGCCGCCCTCCACCATAGTCTGCTGGACGTTGCTGACGGAATTCTGAATGCCGCGCGAGCTGTCGCGCACGATCTCGAGCTTCACGTCGGGCGGAACGGCGGCCTGAAGCTCGGCCACGGCATGGCGCACGCCGCGAGCGACCTCGATGGTGTTCGCCCCCTGCGTCTTGACCACGTCGATGGCCAACGCCCGCTCGCCATTCTGGGTGGCGATGCTCTCCAGCTCCTGCTGGCCGTCGACCACGGTCGCGACCTGGCGCAGGTAGACGGGGGCGAGGCCGCGGCGAGCCACGATCAGGTCGGCGAAGTTGCCGGGCTCTGTGACACGGCCGGTGACCTCGATGATGCGGTCGTCGTTGCCGCGGGCGACGTTGCCGGCCGGGAAGTTCTGATTTTCGTCGCGGATCGCCCGCATGATGTCGTTGACGCCGACCCGCAGCGAATGCATGCGGCCGGGATCGAGCTGGATGTTGATCTGGCGCTTGACGCCGCCGGCGATGGTGGCGCGGCCGACGTCGCGCACGGTCTGCAGGCGCTTGACGATGAGCTGGTCGGCGAGCGTCGTCAGGTCGCGCACCGAGCGGATGTCGGAGCGCACGGCGATCGATACGATCGGCTGGTCGTCGGGATTGAAGCGCTGGATCAGCGGCTCCTTGATCTCCGGCCGGAAGGAGGCGCGGACCTGCTGGACCTTCTCACGCACGTCCTGCAGGGCGTGCGACGACTGCACCGAGAGATCGAACTCGGCGACGACGATCGAGCGGCCTTCCAGCGAGCGCGAGGTCAGCGTCTTGAGGCCGGCGATGGCGTTGACCGATTCCTCGATCTTGCGGCTGATCTCGGTCTCGACGGTCTCGGGCGAAGCGCCGGGATATTCCGTGGTGACCACGACGATCGGGAAGTCGACGTTGGGGAACTGGTCGACGCCGAGCTGGCGGTAGGAGAACAGGCCCATCACCAGCAACGCCACCATCATCATGGTGGCGAAGACCGGATTGTCGACGGCGATCTGGGTGAGCTTCATCGCCGGGCGCCTACTTGGTCTCGATGACCTTGACCCTCTGTCCCGCCTTGAGGCCGGGCAGGGGAGCGGAGACGATCTGCATGCCCGTTTCGAGGCCCTTCACCTCGACCAGCTCGCCGCGCGACCAGGTGCGCACCGCGCCCACGGGCTTGCGCACCAGGACGCCGTTCTCGATGGTAAGGACGAAGTCGCCCTGGTCGTCCTTGCGCATCGCCGATGCCGGCACCGCCAGCGCATGGCTCTTTTCCTGGACGTTGACGATGCCCATGGCAAACAGGCCGCCACGCAGCGCCTCGTGCCGGTCGACGATCACGACATAGACCGGGATCGAACGCGAGCCTGCCTGGGTCGTCGGGCTGATGCGTGTGATGCGTCCATTGAAGGAGCGGTCACCGAAACCTTCGAGCGTGACGGTGGCGGGCTGGTCGACGCGCAGGCGCACGACATCGGCTGCGGGCATCTGGGCCGCGATCTCGACGTGGCTGGTGTCGAGCAGCGCCAGGATCTTGCCGTCGACCGGCAGCGACTCGCCCTGGTTGGCCAGGCGTTCGCCGACTACGCCGTCGAACGGCGCCACCACCTGGGCGTCGCCCAGGTTCCTCATGGCGACTTCGAGCTGAGCCTCGGCGACGGCGACCATGGAAGACCTGTTCTCGGCCGTCGCGCGCGCCAGATCGGCGGCGGACTGCGAGACGATGTTGCGCGAGGCGAGCGACTCCTTGTCCGAGCGGTCGCGCGAGGTCCAGCGGGCGTCGGCGCGGGCGGCATCGAGGGCCGAGCGGCGCTCGTTGACCTTGGACTGAAGCTCGGCCTCTTCAAAACGGGCCAGCACCTGCCCCTTGGTCACCTTGTCGCCTTCGCGGACCAGGACTTCGGCGAGGCGGCCGGGAACGCGAGCCTTCACGATCGTCTGGTCGACCGGCTGCGTCGTGCCGGTGAAACGCACGGTATCGACCAGGCCCCGCGGGCTGATCGTATGACGCTCGACCGGGATCAGCTCAATGACTTGCCCGGCCGGCTTGCCGGTTTGAGTGGCTCCTGCGACTTGGGCCGACACGCCGCGGCCGCTCTTCCAGGCAATGCCGCCGGCCGCCAGGGCGACGG
>Ga0163144_10011308_pt1 | contig 18884 bp, 20 predicted proteins | sample OliLak19BULKMAT1_FD_123175 | JGI IMG/M metagenome (GOLD analysis project Ga0163144, IMG submission 123175) | Freshwater microbial mat bacterial communities from Lake Vanda, McMurdo Dry Valleys, Antarctica - Oligotrophic Lake LV.19.BULKMAT1 | ecosystem: Environmental > Aquatic > Freshwater >... | reverse complement strand
TGGCCGCGAGCGCCCAGTGGGCGATCAGGCCGACGGCGAACACCAGGTCAGGTTGGCCTCGACTGCAGGTCGGCGGCACGTTGATCTCGAAATTGAAGCGGCCGAGTTCGGTGACGACGCCGGGCGAACCCAGACGGGCCACGAACTGCGCATTGCGCGGCGCCGGGTGGCCGGCGGTGTCGATCAGCCAGACTTCGGGTTCGAGCCCGGCCAGCCGACACGGCCCGGCAGCGCACCATTCTCGACCAGCGTGTGCAAGACCTCTATCTCAGTGGCGCAACTGCCACGCGAAACGCGCGAATTCTCAGCCTCTCAGTGCTCGAACCGCGGGCGCTGGATGTCCTGACCCATGCGGCCCATTGCAGACCGCCACAAGCAGCCCGGACCTGACCGGGATCGGATCGGCCTGAAACCCGTTGCGGGTGCCTCAGCGCAGCTGCAGCGCGTCGTTGCCGTACTCGACGCCCAGCGGCTCCAGCAGCAGCCGTTTCGGGCCGTCCTCGACGACGCCTGCCGCCCAGGCCGCCACACCCTGCGCGCGCGCGACGGCCACGGTGCGCTCGGCGTCGGCGGCGGCCACGAAGAGCGCGAAGCCGGCGCCCATGTTCAGCGTGCCGTAGGCTTCGGCATCGTCCTGCCGCGCCTGCCGCTGGATGAAGCCAAGTACCGGCGGCACCGGCGGCACCGTGTGGATGCGGTAGGTCAGCTCTTTCGGGTGGCGCAGCAGCTTTCGCCAGCCATGGCCGGTGATGTTGGCGCAGTAGTGCAGGGGCACGCCGGCCTGATGCAGGGCCTCGGTGACCGGGGAATAGAGCGTGGTCGGCGCCAGCAGCGCCTCGCCAAAACTCTGGCCGCCGTCGATCGGCGTCAGGTAGCCCTCGGGCAGCCTCTCCGCCAGCTTGCGCGCCAGGCTCAGGCCGTTGGCGTGGATGCCGCTGGAGGCCAGCAGCACGATGGCGTCGCCGGCACCGAGCCGGTCGCCGACCGACAGCCGCTCTTTCGGGTTGATGATGCCCGTGCAGGATGCGGCCAGGTCGATGCGCCCGGCCTCGACGATGCCCGCCAGCGCCGGCGTTTCACCGCCGCCCCAGGCCACGCCGCAGATGTCGCAGGCCTTTTTCCAGCCCGCCACCAGCGACTGCGCGCGCTCGGCGTCGCCGAACCAGTCGCTGCCGCCGGCCGCCCAGTAGGCCTGCACCACCAGCGGTGTGGCGCCGACGGTGATGAGGTCGTTGATCGCCATCGCGATGGTGTCCTGCGCGATGGCGGCGTAGAAGCTGCGGCCGGTCAGACGCTGCATTTCGTCCGCCACCAGCGCCTTGCTGCCCAGGCATTCGACGATGCTGGCCAGGTAAAACGGGCCGATGTCGACCACATAGGCCGACTCGCCGCGCGAGGCCGCCACTTCGGCGAAACCATGTGCCGCCAGATGACCGCCGGTGGCCGCCGCGGCGCGCTGCGCGGCCACTTTCAGCGGGTCGATGAGGTCGTAGACGACGCCCGACTGGGCGTAGCTGAGCGGCGCGCCTTCGGACGTGTCGTCGGGCCGGTCTTGGGGCCGGTCCTGGGGCCGGTCGTGAGGCGTTCGGGAGGGGGCGGCGGGGATCGGCATGGCGACGATTATCCGCCGCCCACGGCGCTGCGGCCGGGCTGGCCGCGGCCTGGCCCGCCGGCAGTCGGCCCGTAGAATGGTCGTCATGAGTTATGTTGTCCTGGCCCGCAAGTACCGCCCGCGCAACTTCGCGCAGATGGTCGGGCAGGAGCACGTCGTGCGCGCGCTGACAAACGCGCTCGAGCAGCAGCGGCTGCACCACGCCTACCTTTTCACCGGCACGCGCGGCATCGGCAAGACCACGGTCTCGCGCATCCTCGCCAAGAGCCTGAACTGCACCGGCGCCGACGGCCTGGGCGGCATCACCGCCACGCCTTGTGGCGTCTGCAGCGCCTGCACGCAGATCGACGCCGACCGCTACATCGACTACATCGAGCTCGACGCAGCCAGCAACCGCAGCATCGACGAGATCCGCGACCTGATCGAGCGCGCCGCCTACAAGCCGGGCGTGGGCCGCTTCAAGGTCTTCATGATCGACGAGGCGCACCAGCTCACGAAGGACGCCTTCAATGCGCTGCTGAAGACGCTGGAAGAGCCGCCCGAGTACCTGAAGTTCGTGCTTGCGACCACCGACCCCGACAAGATGCTGCCGACGGTGCTGAGCCGTTGCCTGCAGTTCAACCTGCGGCCGATGGCGCCCGAGGTGGTGCGTGGCCACCTGGCGCAGGTGCTTGCCGCCGAGGCGGTGCCTTTCGACGACGGCGCCCTGCGGCTGCTGTCGCGCGCGGCGCGCGGTTCGATGCGCGACGCGCTCTCGCTGACCGACCAGGCCATCGCCTACGGCGGTGGGGCCCTGGACGAAAACGTCGTGCGCACCATGCTCGGCGCCGTCGACCGCGGCCATGCCGTGCGCCTGACGGCCGCGCTGGCAGCGCGCGACGGCCAGGCGCTGCTGACGGCGATCGACACGCTGCGTGGCCAGGGTCTCTCGGCCGCCGCGACGCTGGAAGAGATGGCCACCCTGCTGCAGCAGATGGCCGTCGGGCAGGCAGTGCCGGGAGCGCTCGACGACAGCGACCCCGACACGGCCGATGCGCGCCGCCTGGCGCCGCTGCTGGCGCCCGACGAGACGCAGTTGCTCTACAGCATCGTCGTGCATGGCCGTGCCGAACTCAGCCTGATGAGTGACGAATACGGCGCGCTGACCATGGTGCTGCTGCGGATGTTGGCGTTCGCGCCCACCGCCGGCACAGCGGCGCGCGCCGGGCCGCCATCGCGGCCCACCGAGGGTGGCCCGGCATCGTCGCCGGCGACTGTGCCACCGCTTGCCGCGCCGGCGCCCGCCGTGCGCGCTGCGGTGCCTGCGACGGCGAGGCCGCCGGCCGTCGCGCCTGCCCCACCGGCGCCCAGCCGGGTCTTGGCCGCGGAGCCGCCAGCGCGCCGGGCTGAACTCGAACCTCCGCCCTGGCTGGACGAGCCGCCCAATGCCGAGTCCGAGCCCGAGCCCGGACCCGGACCCGAGCCTCGCTCGGCACCCCTGCGCGCCACCGCGCCGCCCGCGTTGTCATTGCCGGCCTCATTCCCTGTTCCCTGTGGTGCATCTTTTCCGCGATCGGTTCCCGATCTCCTTGCCCCCGCCCCGGCGGCGCAGTCGGCGGTCGAGCCGCTGCAGCGCAGCGCGCTGGGCGACCGCTGGTACACGCTTGTCGAACGTCTCGCCGCGGCCGGCGCGATCAGCGCGCTGGTGCGCGAACTGGCGTGGCAGGGCGGCCTGCGGTCGGTCGACGACAGCGTCTTGCCAGCGATCTGGACGCTGACGGTCGAGCGCGAACCGCTGCGCAACTCCGTGCTGCGCGACAAGCTGGCCGCCGCGCTGGCGGCCGAGCTGGGCACCGATGTGCAGCTGGAAGTCGAGGCCGGCGTGCCCGCCGATTCACCGACCCGGCGCGACAACGCCGAGCGCTCACGCCGGCAGGCCGACGCCGAGCAGATCATCAGTGCCGACCCTCTGGTGCGCGAACTGCTGAACCAGTTCAAGAGCGCGCGCATCGTGCCGGGTTCGGTCAAACCTGTCTGAAAACTCTCCACTGAAGGAAATCACCATGATGAAGGGCCAACTCGCCGGTCTGATGAAGCAGGCTCAGGCGATGCAGGAGAACATGAAGCGCGCGCAGGACGAACTGGCGCTGATCGAGGTCGAGGGCCAGTCGGGTGCCGGCCTGGTGAAGGTCGTGATGACCTGCAAGCACGACGTCAAGCGCATCACCATCGACCCCAGCCTGCTGGCCGATGACAAGGACATGCTGGAAGATCTTGTGGCAGCCGCCTTCAATGACGGCCTGCGCCGCGCTGAAGAAGTCAGCACTGAGAAGATGGGCAAGCTGACCGCCGGCATGCCGATGCCGCCGGGAATGAAGTTCCCGTTTTAGAGTGTGGACCTCCATGCTCGCGGCTTCGCCGCCGCGCCACCTCAGGCGGGCTCGCCCGCTCTGGGGCGGCCCGGCGCCGGGTGCGTTCGCCCCCGGGTTCGCGGCTGCACGCGGCCTTTGCCGGCATGGCTGAACCCGCGCTCGACGGCCTGGTCGAGGCACTGCGCAGGCTGCCCGGCGTCGGCGTCAAGTCAGCGCAGCGCATGGCTTTTCACCTGCTGCAGCATGACCGGGACGGCGCGCGCCGGCTGGCCCATGCGTTGCTCGATGCCACCACGCGCATGCAGCACTGCGAACGCTGCCACACCTTTACACAGGCCGACGTGTGCGGCACCTGCCGCGACCCGTCGCGCGACGCCAGGCTGCTCTGCGTGGTGGAAACGCCGGCCGACCAGGCCGCACTGGAGCGCACCGGCAGCTACAAGGGCCTGTACTTCGTGCTGATGGGGCGGTTGAGCCCGCTCGACGGCATCGGCGCGGCCGACATCGGCGTGGCACCCTTGTTAGAACGCGCCGCCGACGGCGTCGTCGATGAAGTGATCCTGGCCACCGGCTTCACCGCCGAGGGCGAAGTCACGGCTCACGCGCTGGCCGAGGCGCTGCGCGCGCGCGGCCTGAAGGTCACACGCCTGGCACGCGGAGTGCCGGCCGGAAGTGACCTGGAATACGTCGACCTCGGCACCATCGCCCATGCCCTCGTCGACAGAAGATGACCGGAGATGAACCCATGACCATCGCCCATTTCTGCATCCTGCTGGCTGCCTTGTTGCCCATCTTCTGCGCCGGCATCGCCAAGGCGGGCGCCTTCGGCCGACCCGGTTCACAGGGCGGTTATGACAACCATGACCCGCGTGCCTGGCTGGCCCGGCAGACCGGTTACCGCGCGCGCGCCAACGCGGCGCAGGCCAACAGCTTCGAGGCGTTGCCGCTGTTCATCGGCGCGGTGCTCGTGGCCCAGCAGACGATGGCCCGGCAACCGCTGGTCGACGGCCTCGCGGTCGCCTTCATCGTGCTGCGCGTGGCCTACATCGGCCTCTACGTGGCCGACCTGCACGTCGCGCGCACGCTGGTGTGGACGGCGGCGCTGGGCTGCAGCGTGGCGCTGCTTTTCGCCAGCCGGCTCTGATCCGTGGCTGCCATGAATCCCGCGTCACTGCTCAAGCTGCAGGCCACGATGACTGGCGAACCCGAGACCGATCACCCGCGCGCCGAGCGACTGATCGCAGGAAGCCCGAGGCGCGAGACCTGGAACCGGGTCGACGCGGAACTGGCCGCCGGGCGCCTGTATTGCGGCGTCTGGCGTTGCGAGCCGGGCCAATGGTCCATCGAAATGGCGGCGGGCGAACACGAGTTGTTCACCGTGCTGTCCGGCCGCTGCCGCGTTCACGCGGCGGCCGGCGGCTTCGAAGCCGTGGGCCCGGGTGAGGCGCTCTACATCCCGGCGGGCTTTCGAGGTTCGTTCGAGGTGCTGGAGCCCTTGACCAAGACCTACGCCATCGTCAGCCAGGCCGACGGCAGCGGCTGAGCAAGGCCGGGCCGCTCAGCCGCGCGGCACGCGCTGCGCCGACTTCGGCCTGAAGGCCTTGCACACCGAGTCCACCGTCTCGATGTAGGGCCCGCCGATCAGGTCGATGCAGTAGGGCACGGCGGCGAAGATGCCGTGCACCGGCGGGCTGTTCTGCGGCAGACCCTGCAGCGTTTCGGCGATGCTCTTGGGCTGGCCGGGCAGGTTGACGATCAGCGCCTGGCCGCGGATCACCGCCACCTGGCGCGACAGGATCGCGGTGGGCACGAAAGCCAGGCCGATCTGGCGCATCTGCTCGCCGAAGCCGGGCATCAGCTTGTCCGCCACGGCCAGCGTGGCTTCGGGGGTCACATCGCGCGGTGCCGGGCCGGTGCCGCCGGTGGTCAGCACGAGGTCGCAGCCCACATCGTCGACCAGTTCGCGCAGCGCCGCGCTGATGCCTTCCTGCTCGTCGGGAATCAGCCGCGTGTGCCAGGTGATCGGGTTCTTCAGCGCGCCCGTCAGCCAGGCCTGCAGGGCCGGGATGCCCTTGTCTTCATACACGCCGGCCGAGGCGCGGTCACTGACCGACACGAGACCGATGTGGATCGGCTCGAATTCATTCATTGCACTCATTCATGATCTTCACTCCTGCGGCAGCTTCGCCAGGTGCGGCTTGATGAACTGGAACAGCTCGCGAAAGCTCTTCGGCTGGCGGTTTTCCACGGGCAGCGCGGTGGCTTCGCGGCGTGCCGCGCGCACCAGGCTTCGCAGTTGCTGCGTGTCGCAGTCCGGGTGTTCGTCGAGCCAGGTCGTCATGGCGGCGTCGTCGTCCACCAGGGCGGCGCGCCAGCGTTCGGTTTCGTGCAGCAGGAAGGTGTCGCGCGCCGAGCCCAGCGTGGCGGCAGCCACCGCCTCGCGCAGCATGGCTTCGTCGGCCGAACGCATCAGCTTGCCCACGTACTGCATCTGGCGGCGCCGGCCTTCGTGCGAGCGGATCTTGCGATAGGTGTCGATGGCGTCACGCAGCGACTCCGGCAGGTCGATGCGCGACAGCCGGTCTTGCGACAGGGCGGCCACCGCCACGCCAAGCGCCTGCAACTCGTGCGAGCGCGTCTTCAGCTGCGTCTTGCTGGGCCGCGTGTCGAACTCGTCGCCGGCCTCGGCGGTGTCGTCGGCGCCGGTGTGATCCCGCGGCTGGCCGGTCTCGGCCGGCTCGCTGTCGCCGTAGTGGGCGTCGATTCCGCGGTGCGGCGCCGCACGGCGTCTGGATGTGGATGTAGGCATGGAGGGCCCCATTATCATCGGCCTGTTTCCCTCTCGATGTCAGCGCCAGCACCCATGACCCGTACCCGCACCGAACAAGGCTTCGCCTACAGCCGCGAACAGTTTCAGCAACTGGTGGAAGACACGCTGGGCCTCGCGCGCAAGCTCGGCGCGAGCGACGCCGGCGCCGAGGTGTCCGAGGGCGTGGGCCTGTCGGTCTCGGTGCGCAAGGGCGAGCTGGAAAACGTCGAGCGCAACCGCGACAAGTCGCTGGGCGTGGGCGTCTACCTCGGCCAGCGGCGCGGCAGCGCCAGCACGTCGGACTTCTCACCGGCCGCCATCGCGCAGACCGTGCAGGCGGCTTACGACATCGCCCGCTTCACCGCTGAAGATCCGGCCGCCGGCCTGCCCGAAGCCGCCGATCTCGCCACGCCGGAGGAGGTGGCGCGCAACCTCGACCTCTTCCACCCCTGGGCGATCGACGCCGCGCAAGCCGCCGAACTCGCGCACCGTTGCGAAGGCGCGGCGCTCGCGACCAGCCGGCGCATCGGCAATTCCGAAGGCGCCGGCACCTCGGCGCAGCAATCGCATTTCTGGATGGGCAACTCGCGCGGTTTTCGCGGCGGCTACGCCAGTTCGCGGCACTATCTGTCCGTCTCGCCGATCGCCGGGCGCGGCGCGGACATGCAGCGTGACGCCTGGTACAGCTCGATGCGTGACCCCGCCGATCTGGCCTCGCCCGAAGCCGTGGGCCGCTACGCCGCCGAGCGTGCGCTGTCCCGCCTGAAGTCGCGCCGCGTGGCCACCGGGCCGGTGGCGGTGCTGTTCGAGTCCACGGTGGCCGCCGGCCTGCTGGGCGCCTACGTTCAGGCCACCTCGGGCGGGGCGCTGTACCGCAAGACCACCTTTCTGGAAAGCAGCCTGGGCAAGCAGGTGCTGCCGGCCCACATCGACATCCACGAGGATCCTCATGTCCGCAAGGGCAAGGGCAGCTCTCCGTTCGACGACGAAGGCGTGCGCACGGCGGCCCGCACCGTGGTCGACGGCGGCGTCGTGCAGGCCTACTTCCTGTCGACCTACTCGGCGCGCAAGCTCGGCATGCGCACCACCGGCCACGCCGGCGGCTCGCAAAACCTGGCGATGACGAGCCGGCGCACGCGGCCTGGCGACAGTCTCGACGCCATGCTGGTCAAGCTCGGCCGCGGCCTCTTCGTCACCGAACTGATGGGGCAGGGCGTCAACTACGTCACCGGCGACTATTCCCGCGGCGCCGCCGGCTTCTGGGTCGAGGACGGGCACATCGCCTATCCGGTGCACGAGGTCACCATCGCCGGCAACCTGCGCCAGATGTTCAAGGACATCACGGCCATCGGCGCCGATGTCTACACGCAGGGCAGCAAGTCGGTCGGCTCGGTGCTGGTCAAGCGCATGAAACTGGCCGGTTCCTGAGTCAGACACTCGCCAGGCTCCGATGCACACCCCGGGAGTTCCCTGATTTCAGCGGCTTTCAAGCTGCGTTGAAGACACTGCGGGCGTCGTTCGTCCCTGGGAGGGTGGCGTGGGTGATGCCGAGCGGGAAAACCCGCCTCGGTGAGCTTTTCTCCCCCTCCTAGAATCGCCCGCACCGCAGATTTTTCCATCCCGCAAGTCAAGGAGATCATCTTGGAACGTCGTTCAGTCATACAAGGCGCGGGTATTGCCGGCGTGCTGGCAGCGGGCATGGCGCCTGCCTTCGTCAACGCGCAAGCCAACATCCGCTGGCGCCTGGCGTCGAGTTTCCCGAAATCGCTCGACACCATTTACGGCGCTGCCGAAGAGTTCTCCAAGCAGGTCAGCGCGATGACCGGTGGCAAGTTCGTCATCACGGTGGCCGCGGCCGGTGAACTGATGCCCGCCTTTGGCGTGCTCGACGGCGTGGCCAACGGCACGGTGGAAGCCGCGCACACCGCGCCCTACTACTTCTTCGGCAAGGACCCGACCTACGCGCTCGACTGCGCCATCCCGTTCGGCCTGAACAGCCGCCAGATGACGGCCTGGATGTACGAAGGCAACGGCCTGAAGCTGTTGCGTGAGTTCTACGCCAAGAGCAATGTCGTCAACTTCCCGATGGGCAACACCGGCGCGCAGATGGGCGGCTGGTTCCGCAAGCCGGTCACCAACCTGGCCGACATGAAGGGCCTGAAGATGCGCATCGGCGGCTTCGGCGGCGCGGTGCTGGCACGTGTCGGAGCGGTACCGCAGAACATCCCCGGTGGCGAGATCTACCAGGCGCTGGAAAAGGGCACCATCGACTCGGCCGAATGGGTCGGCCCGTATGACGACCTGAAGCTCGGCTTCTTCAAGGTGGCGCCTCATTACCATTACCCGGGTTGGTGGGAAGGTGGCCCGCAGCTTTCGCTGTACGTCAACAGCAAGGCCTACGAGGCGTTGACGCCGGAATACAAGTCGATCGTCGAGAACGCGGCGGCCACTGCGCACATCGACATGCAGGCCAAGTACGACGGCCGCAACCCGCAGGCGCTGAAGACGCTGGTCGCCTCTGGCACCAAGCTGCACCGCTTCCCGAAAGACGTGATGGACGCGTCGTTCAAGGAAGCCCTGGCGCTGTACAGCGAGTTGAGCGCCAGCAACCCGGCGTGGAAGAAGATCTACGAGGACTACGCCAACTTCCGCCGCGACGCGAACCTGTGGTTCCGCTTCACCGAATTCACCTTCGACGACTTCATGCAGCAGCAAAAGCTCTGAGCTGAAGGCTTGTGCTGGCGTGGCAATCGCCGCGCCAGCAAGAAAAAACCCCGCCTTGGCGGGGTTTTTCGCGTCTGTCGGCAGATCGATCGCAGACGACACGGCCGAGTGCTGAGCCCAGCGCCGTTCGCCGCGTTCACGGCTTCTTCTGCTGGTCCTTCTGCATCGATTCGAGCAAGCCCTTCATCGGGTCTTCTCTTTCGGGCGCGGCGCTTGGCGCCGATGCGCCGCTGGCCGGTGTTCCGCTGCCAAACCCGGCCATCGGGTCGGGTTTGGTGCCCTCGGTCGATTTCATCTGCAGTTGTTCCAGCGCCTTGTCGGCGTCGATCAAAACGGTCTTCTCGATGCCACCCGTCACGAGCGCCGGCCAGACGATGACCGCGGCCACCATGATCACCTGCAGGCAGATGAAGGCGATCGAGCCTTTGTAGATCTGCCCGGTGGTGACGGCCGGGATGAGGGCGCCGGTGATGCGGTCCTTGTAGTCTTTCTTGGCCGCCACGCTGCGCAGGTAGAACAGTGCGAAGCCGAACGGCGGTGTGAGGAACGAGGTCTGCAGGTTCATCGCGATCACCACGCCGAACCAGATCAGCGTCATCTCCGGCGGCGTGCCGGCCGGCAGCAACTCGCCCAGCATCTTGTCGGCGACCGGTGCCAGGATCGGGATGACGATGAACGCGATCTCGAAGAAATCGATGAAGCAGCCGAGGATGAATACCAGGATGTTGACGACGATGAAGAAGCCCATCGCACCGCCCGGCATGTCCTTGAAGAGATGCTCGACCCAGATGTGGCCGTCGGCGGCGTTGAAGGTGAAGCTGAAGACGGTGGAGCCGATCAGGATGAACAGCACGAAGCACGACAAGCGCACGGTGTTGTCCAGCGCCTGGATCAGCAGTTTGCCGTTCAGCTTGCCGCGGCCCACGGCCATGATCAGCGCGCCCAGAGCGCCCATCGCACCGCCCTCGGTTGGCGTGGCTATGCCCAGGAAAATGGTGCCCAGCACCAGGAAGATCAGCACCAGCGGCGGGATCAGCACGAAGGTGACTCGCTCGGTCAGGCGCGACAGCAGGCCGAGCTTCAAGCCTTTGCTGAGCAGCGCCAGCGTCAGTGCCAGCAGCGACGCGACGGTCATCGACAGGATGAAGATCTCGTCGCCCGGCGCGGCCAGTTCGCGGCCGATCAGCGGGTTGATGATGCCCTGGTGCACCTTCGACCACGCAAAGCCCGCCGCTGCGCACAGCGCCAACAGCGCCAGCAACGAGCGGTGGCCGCTGGCGCCGCTGGTTTCGCGGTAGATGCGCGCCTCGACCGGCAGTGCCGGCACCCAGGCCGGCTTGACAACTGCAACGATGGCGATGAACGTGAGGTAGAGGCCGACGAGCATCAGCCCGGGCAGGATCGCGCCGGCATACATGTCGCCGACCGAGCGGCCGAGCTGGTCGGCCAGCACGATCAACACCAGCGACGGCGGTATCGCCTGCGCCAACGTGCCCGAGGCGGTGATGGTGCCGGTGGCGATGGTGCGGTTGTAGCCGTAGCGCAGCATGATCGGCAGTGAGATCAGGCCCATGCTGATCACGGCCGCCGCGACCACGCCGGTCGTGGCCGCGAGCAGCGCGCCGACCAGGATGACAGCGATCGCCAGCCCGCCACGCACCGGCCCGAAGACCTGGCCGACCGTCTCGAGCAGGTCTTCGGCCATGCCGCTGCGCTCGAGGATGATGCCCATGAACGTGAAGAAGGGAATCGCCAGCAGGGTGTCGTTCTGCATGATGCCGAACACCCTCAACGGCAGCGCCTGAAACAGGTTGCCGCCGAACAGGCCGGCTTCGATGCCGACGAAGCCGAACAACAGGCCGGTGGCGGCCAGCCCGAAGGCTACCGGGATGCCCGAGAGCAAAAAGACGAACAGCCCCGCGAACATCAGCGGGACGAAGTTTTCAGCAATGAAGGCCATCATCTCAGCGCCCCGGTTTCTGGTTGACGGGGTTGTCTGCGTTCATTGCCGCCATCTGCGCATGTCGCTCGGCCTCGGCGGCCAGTTCTTCGGCCAGCAGTTCTTCATCGGTCTTGCCGCCTTCGAGGTAGATCGGTTCGTCGATCTTTCCCTGCAAGAAGGCGATGCGTTTGATCAGTTCGGAGGCGGCCTGCACCAGCAGCAGCGTGAAGCCCAGCGGGATCAGCAGGTACGCCGGCCAGCGGATCAGGCCGCCCGAGTTCTGCGACATCTCGCCCGACTGCCAGGCGTTGGCGAAGAGCGGCCAGCTCAGGCTGATCATGATCAGGCACAGCGGGATCAGAAAGACGACGATGCCGACGGCGTCGATGATGGTGTTGGTGCGCTTGGACAGGTTGGATGAGATGAAGTCGATGCGCACGTGCACGTTGCGCAGAAAGGCATAACCGGCGCCAAGCAAGAAGACGCCGGCAAACAAGTACCACTGGATTTCGAGGAGCGAGTTCGAGCTGATGTTGAATATCTTGCGCACGATGGCGTTGCCGGCGCTGATGAGCACCGAGGCGAGCACCAGCCAACGTATCGACTGGCCGACCAGGGTATTGAAGCGGTCGATGCCGCTGGACAGTTTGAGTAGTGCGCCCATGGGGATCCCGATCGATTGGAGGTGCTGTGCGCGACGAGCCAGCTTCGTCGAAACTGAGCCGACTGTAAGAGAGTTCAAACCCGGTCTCGGCCCCAGGCGCCAGGCTCTAGGGAAACCCCGAACGAAAGCATGTTCTTCTTTGCCGATCAGCCGCCGTGGGCCGCGGCCGCACTGTAAAGCCGACTCGAGCGCGCGCCGCTGCGGCAAAACGCCAGGATCGGCCTGGGCAATTCGGCCAGCATTTCGGCGAAGGCTGCGATCTCCTGCGGCGTCTGGCTGCCGCTGTCGACCGGCAGGAATCGGTATTCGAGCCCTGCAGCGCGGGCTGCGGCCTCCATCTGCGCGCTGGTCGGCTGGTCGGGCCCGTGTTCGAAGTCGGGCCGGTTGTTGACCACGCTGCGAAAGCCCATTCGCGCGGCCTCTGCCATCGACTCGGGTTGCAGTTGCGGGGCGACGCAGACGTCGGCTGCCACTGCACGGGCCGGCAAGGCGTTGCTCATGGCGGGCTACCTCGGCAGGGCCTGCTTGACAGCGGCCGACACCATGCCCATGTCGGCCTGGCCGGCAAAGCGCGCCTTGGCTGCGGCCATCACGCGGCCCATGTCGCCGGGGCCGCCAGCGCCGAGTTCGGCGACCAGGGCTGCCACCTGGGCCGTCACCTGTTCTGCCGAAAGCCGCTGCGGCAGATAGGCTTCGAGCACGACGATCTCGGCACTTTCACGCGCGGCCAGGTCGGCGCGTTGGCCCTGAACGAAGGCGGTGATCGAGTCCTTGCGCTGCTTGATCATCTTGTCGACGATGCCGATCACGGCGAGGTCGTCGAGCACGATGCGCTCATCCACCTCGCGCTGCTTGCAGGCGGCCAGCAGCAGGCGGATGGTGCCCAGCCGCTCGGCGTTTTTCGCCCGCATGGCGGTTTTCATGTCTTCGGTGACGCGGTCTTTCAGGGTCATCATGGAGCTTTCTGCGGACGAACTGCCGGAACAAACGACAAAGCCCGCAGCGGCATCCCGTGCGGGCTTCGGCATTCAAAAGCGAGGGTGTAGCCTCGCTGGAATATCAGTACAGTTTCTTCGGCAGCTGCATGCTGCGGACTCGCTTGAAGTGGCGCTTGACGGCCGCGGCCTTCTTGCGCTTGCGCTCGGAAGTGGGCTTTTCATAGAACTCGCGTGCGCGCAGTTCGGTGAGTAGGCCGAGCTTCTCGATGGTGCGCTTGAAACGGCGCAGTGCCACATCGAAGGGCTCGTTCTCTTTGACGCGGATCGTGGTCATTTAGGCAGGGATCCCAATGTTCAGGTCGTTCGGTTCATGCGCTCGGTGTTCAGGTGTTCGGCGGCGGGCCAGTGTTCTCACGGCCCGGCGTTCAACTGGTCGACACGCGGAAAATTTGCTGGCTGAGCCTGTCGATTCTAGCCCGAAACCGGAGCATTGCCAAGAATCCGTCGACACGGGCCGTGCAGATGGGCGATGGCGGCCGTCATGCCGCCGGCAAACGTGCGCCGGGCATGCCTTCAAACCGCCAGAGCGCAGGCTGCCGCGCTGGCCCAGGCCCACTGGAAGTTGTAGCCGCCCAGCCAGCCGGTGACGTCGACCACTTCGCCGATGAAGTGCAGGCCGGGCACCCGCTTGCTTTCCATGCTGCGTGAATCGAGTTCGCGGGTGTCGACGCCGCCGGCCGTCACTTCTGCCTTGCGCCAGCCTTCGGTGCCGCTGGGGGTCAGCTGCCAGTGCAGCAGGCTGTCGGCCAGGCGCGCGAGATCGCGGTCCCGAAGTTCGGGCATCGGCCGGCTGGCCGGCAGGTCGAACCGGGGCAGCCAGGCTTCGGCCAGGCGACCCGGCAGGTGCAAGGCCAGTTCGTTGCCGAGTTGCCGTTTCGACGCAGCCTTGGCGGCGCTCAGGCTGTCCGCCAGCCCGGCATCGGCCAGTGCGATGTTCAGCGCATGGCCGGGCCGCCAGTAGCTGGAGATCTGCAGCACCGCCGGCCCGCTCAGGCCGCGGTGGGTGAAAAGCAGGTCTTCCTGAAACCGACCCTTGTCGCGGCCGCTTCCGCTCTCCACCGTCACCGGCATCGACAGGCCTGCCAGTGCGGCGAACGGCGCCCAGGCCAGGGCATCGAAGGTCAGGGGCACCAGCGCGGGCCGCGGCTCGACGATCTTGTGGCCGAACTGGCGCGCCAGCCGGTAGCCCCAGTCGGTGGCGCCGATCTTCGGGATCGACAGCCCGCCGGTGGCCACCACCAGCTTCCTTGCCGAGACGGGCCCGGCGCCGGTGTCCAGCTCGAAGCACTCCGCGCCGTGGCGCACGGCGTGCACCGCGTTGGGTTGGCGGTGCTCGACTTTTCCAGCCGCGCATTCGGTCAGCAGCATGTGGATGATTTGTTCGGCCGAGTCGTCGCAGAAGAGCTGACCACGGTGTTTTTCATGGAAGGCGATGCCGTGCCGCTGCACCAGCGCGATGAAGTCGGCCGCGCCGTAGCGCGCCAGCGCCGAGCGGCAGAAAGCCGGGTTGTCGGACAGGAAGTTGGCTGCGGTGGTGTCGCGGTTCGTGAAGTTGCAGCGGCCTCCGCCCGAGATGCGGATCTTCTCGGCGACCTTCTGCGCATGGTCGAGCAACAGCACACGCAGGCCGCGCCGGCCCGCCACGCCGGCGCAGAACAGGCCGGCCGCACCGGCGCCCACCACCACCACATCGAATTGCTCCATGCGGTGGATTATCGGCAGGCCTGCGGAACTGACCGCTTGGCGCCGCGCCGGCTGGAAGTCGTCAGGCGTTGAGACTCGACTTCGCCTGGGCGCTGGCTTCGAGTGCCGTCAGCGCCGCCAGCACGAGATCGACCTGGCGCGCCAGCGGCGCCGGCGCGGGGCGTGCGCCCCCGAGCACGTCCTGGATGTAAAGCGCGGTGGTGGCGGCATCATGGCTGCGCGGCAGCAGCGGCAACTCGGTCAGTACGCCGTCCTGTGCCGGGCTCGACAAGTCGCCCCGCAACTCGCCGCCGACCCAGACATCCAGGCGCGGCTGACGGCGGGGGTCGGCCGCCGGCTCGCCTTCGGTGCCACGCAGCACGACAGCGTCAGCCCGGGTCTGCTGCGCCCAGGCCGCCATCAGGGTGCCGAATTCCGGGTGCGTGAAGTTGACCAGGCGCAGGCATCGGGCCGGTTGGCAGGGGTTCAGCATCTTTGCCACCGTGTGACCCGAATTGCGCACGCCCACCACCGAGCGCACGCTGAGCAGCTTCTGCAGCGCAGGACACAAAGTGCCGGTGGCCACGAAAGCCGGTTCGCGGCGTGCCCAGGCGCTGGCGATGTCGGCCAACGTCAGCGCCGCATGCAGGCCCAGGTCACGGAGAATCTCGGCGCTCGTGACGCGTGAGCCGTCGGTCAAGGGGCCGTGCACCAGCACTCTGGCTCCTTGCTGGGCCAGGCACATCGCCAGCAGCGGGGTCAGGTTGGGCAGCTTGCGGGCGCCGTTGTAGGAAGGAATCGAGACGACAGGCCGGTCGCTTTCGACAAGCAGGCAGCGTTCTTCGACGGCTTCGAGAAAACCCAGCAGTTCGGCCAGCGTCTCGCCCTTCATGCGCATCGCCATCACGAAGGCGCCCACCTCCAGGTCACTGGCCGTGCCGTCCAGGACCTGACCCATCAGGTCGCGGGCGGCTGCCTGGCTGAGCGCGCGCGCGCCGGCGGCGCCGCGGCCGATGTCTTTTATGTAGTGCGAGATGCTCATGCCTGACCTTCGGCGCAGCGCCGAACCTCCGTTGACGGGCTCAAGGAGCCGATGCCTAGGCCGGATCCGAACTGCCATTGGCAGCCTGCACAATGATTGTCCGTGCTCTGAGGAGAAATTTTCCACTCGTTCGACATCGATCTGTCTCGACCTGGCCCCAGCAAGTTCCGGGCCCGAATGCGTGATTCGACGGCGGGCGTATCCCCCTTCTTCGCTGGCGCCTGCCGCTGCGGCGACCGCGCGGCGCCGCGCTGCGGCCCAGCGCGTACCATCCGCACTCACAAGCTAGGGAGCACCCGGGGTTCACTGCAAAATCGGCTTGATCTGGGCCGCATGGCGCACCAAGATACAGCATGACTTCGTGCACCGAAAGTCGGTGTTCGTACGCGCCACCCCACAGCACACTGACCTCTCATGACCACGCTTGCCGATTCCCAGCCAATGCCTGCCGAAGCTGGCCGCAGCCAGCCTGTCGACGCCCTGCTTGTCCGCCTTCTGCCCGCGCTGCTGGAGCGGCACGGCGACTGGTTGGCCGTGAAGGACGTGCGCACCAGCCGCTATGTTCAAGTCAACGCCGCGATGGGCGCCTTCCTGCGGCGCGACGTCGCCCAGGTCATCGGCCGCACCGACGCCGAACTCTTCGACACCACGCTGGGCACCATGCTTCGCGCCGCCGAGCAGACCGCGCTGGCCCAGACCGGGCCGCTGCTGAGCGAACACCGTTTCGAATGGGCCGGTGTGCGCCATGAGTTCGCCGTGCTGCGCCTGGCCAGCCCGCCCGCGCCCGACGGCACGCGCTGGCTGTGCAGCGTCTGGGCCGACCAGAACTCGGCGCGCCGCATCGAAGCGCAGTTCCACACCGCGCTGGAGCAGCTGGAGCAGCAGCAGCGTGCCAACGAGTTGTTGCGCCGCGAGATCGCCGACCACGCCCTGCGCGATTCGGCGTCTGGCCTGTACACGCGCGCCCATTTCGAGGATCAGTTGCGCCGCGAAGTCGATCTGTCCACGCGTGAACACCGCGAGTTCGCGATGGTGTTCATCGAGATCGACCCGCCGTCGGAAACCGTGCGCGCGCTCGGCGCGCCGGCGCATGCGCGCATCCTTGAAGCCATGGGCCGCCTGCTGCGCGGTGGCACGCGTGCGATGGACGCCTCCTGCCGGCTCAACGAGCAGCGTTTTGCGGTGCTGCTATCGGGTGTGGGCCTGGCGACCTCGCATTCGCGCATGGAAGGCTTGCGCCGCCAGTGCGCCACGCAGATCGTCGTGCTCGACGCCCAGGATCTCGGCTTCAGCGTGTCGATGGGTGTGGCGAGCTTTCCGCATACCGCGCACAACCAGGACGAACTGCTGGCCTCCTGCGAATCCGCGCTGGCCGAGGCGCAGCGCCGCGGTGGTAACCACGTCACGCTGGCCAGCATCCGCTTCGAGCAGAACTGACCTCGCCAGGCGCTGCTCGGGCCGCGCCCGCGTGCACGCCAGTGCGGCTGGAGCGTTCAGCCCGCCTGCGACTGGTAGAGCATGTAGCTGGCCAGCCCGAACAGCAGCAGCGCGAAGAGGCGCTTCAATTTGGCGGTGTCGCTGCGGTGCGCCACGCGCGCGCCTACCGGCGCCAACGTCACGCTCGCGACCGCGATGATGCCCAGCGCCGGCAGGTACAGGTAGCCGAAGGTGCCCGGCAGCGCCGGCGGCAGCGTCCAGCCGCTGATCACGTAACCCGCGGTGCTGGCCAGCGCGATCGGGAAGCCGAGCGCCGCGCTCGTGCCCACGGCCTGGCGTATCGGCACGTTGCACCAGATCATGAAGGGCACCGACATGAATGCGCCGCCCGCGCCCAGCAGTCCGGACAGCAGACCGATGCCGCCGCCCACCGCCGTCTGGCCCGCCACGCCCGGCATCTGCCGGCCGGGCTTGGGCTTGCGGTCACGCAGCATCTGCAGCGCCGAGTAGCCGACGAAGACGGCGAAGAACAGCGCCAGGCCCTGGCCCTTGAGCAGCGCAAAGAGGCCGGCTCCCGCTGCCAGGCCGCCCAGCACGACGCCTGGCGCCAAGCCGCGCAGCAGGTCCCAGCGCACCGCGCCGCGGCCATGGTGCGCCCGCACGCTCGACATCGAGGTGAACAGGATGGTCGCCATCGATGTGGCAATCGCCATCTTTACGGCCAGCCCGGGTGCCACACCGCGGTTCGACAGGATCAGCGTCAGGAAGGGCACCATCATCATGCCGCCGCCCACGCCCAGCAGCCCGGCGAGGAAGCCGCTGACAACGCCCAGCGCCAGCAGTTCGGCGATCAGCAGCGGGCCGAGTTCCGTCACTTGCGGCTGTGCTCAGGCATCGAGCAGCGCGAGCGCTGCCAGCCATTCTTCGTCGCTCACCGGGGTGATCGACAGCCGGTTGCCGGGCTGCAGCACGCGCATGCCGGCCAGTTGCGGCGCTCTGCGCATTTCCGCCAGGCCGAGCAGCCGTGTCTTGCGCAGCAGGCACACCTCGATCTGCAGCCAGCGTGGCTCCGGGTCTTTCACCTTGGGGTCGAAGTAGCGGCTGAGCGGGTCGTACTGCGTGGGGTCGGCGCTGACGTTGCCGACGATCGTGGCGAGCCCGGCCACGCCGGGTTCGGCGCAGGAGGAGTGGTAGAACAGCACGCCGTCACCCGGCGACATCGCGTCGCGCATGAAGTTGCGCGCCTGATAGTTGCGCACACCGGTCCAGGGCAGGGTGGCACCCGGGGCACGCGCCAAGTCGTCAATCCCGCACTCGGCGGGCTCGCTCTTCATCAGCCAGTGGCGGCGCATCGTTGACAAGGTTGGGGGTGTCTGCCGTGCACCGTGAGCCGCATTCCTGAACCCAAGGGGAAGTTCAGGTGGGCAAGTTCAGCCTGGCTTCGGGTTCATCTGACGCGAGACGCTCACACCAGCCAGGCGATGTTCCAAGCCCTTGGTCATAGACCATCGGTTCAAGGAAATATAGAGCTCACGCGTACACGGCAGACAATTTCATTCTAGCGCCGCAAAGGCGCTGCGTGCATGCGCCGCAAGTCACAAAAGATGATCGTCGTCGCCGAG
>Ga0163144_10011307_pt1 | contig 18888 bp, 15 predicted proteins | sample OliLak19BULKMAT1_FD_123175 | JGI IMG/M metagenome (GOLD analysis project Ga0163144, IMG submission 123175) | Freshwater microbial mat bacterial communities from Lake Vanda, McMurdo Dry Valleys, Antarctica - Oligotrophic Lake LV.19.BULKMAT1 | ecosystem: Environmental > Aquatic > Freshwater >... | reverse complement strand
GAGCCGGACCTTCGCGCCTCCGCGATACATCTCGAGCAGGCGCAGTACGAGGAGGCGGCCGCCTGCCTGGCGAACGCGGTGCGGCTCGCCCCCGCCGACGCGTCGGTGAGGCGCCAGCTGGCGCGCGTGCGCTTCGTCGAAGGCGACCTCCCCGAGGCCCGCGACGCGATCGAGCACGCCTGCCGGCTCTCGCCGGACGACCTCTCGCTTCGCGAGGAGCGCCTTCGCCTGTGCATCCTGCTCGACGACGACAAGGCCGCCGAGGCTCTTTTGAAGGAAACGTGGCCGCCCGGCGTCCGCGACTTTTGGCTCGCCTACGCGGCCTGCCGTAAGAAGCGCTTCGATGAAAGCGGCCGCCTGTTCGCGGCGGCCGAGAGGGACTGCGGGGATCCGCACCTCTCGAGCCGGTGCGTGTTTTATCGCCACGTGGCGCGAGTGCTGTCCGAGGCCGCCCCGGCCGTTCCCTTGGCCGGCAAGGAGCTGCTGATCGTCGGACTCGGGTTCCGCCATCCGTATCAGGTGAGCGTCGAGGTGCTGCGGGCGCTTCAGGGCTGCGAGGAGCTTTTCAGCAACCTGTCGGATACGACCGTGGCGGACATGCTGGGGCTGTTCGGCGTGCCCATGCGCACCATCGTGTTCCGCCGCACGGATGGACAGTCCACCCCATGCGCGCGGATCGTGATGCGGGCGATGAAGAAGCTCGGCCGGGGCGGGGTCGTCACCCGCGGGCAGCCCAATTACTATGGGCGCCTGGCCTATCGGCTGGTGAACGATTGCGCGGCGCGCGGCATCGCCTGCCGCATTCCGCCCTCGGTCTCGATCGCCGACCTTCTCCCGTGTCTCGTCGGCCGCGTCCGTGGAGAAGCGCTCGGCATGGAAGTTCGCGACACGCAAGCGTTGGCGGGCCTCGATCCTCGGCTGCCCGCGGTGATCTATAATTTCGCGTCGGGCGATCAGCGGGGAACTCAGGCGCGCGCGCTCATGGCTCGTTTCGCCCCAGCGGATCCATGCTGGCTGATGGCCGGGTCGGGTTATCTCGAGTACGAGCCCGCCGAAATCACCGTTGGGGCGCTCGAATCCGCGCTGATGCTCGCGGATTCTGCCGTCACCCTGCTGCTTCCGGCCCGAATCGAAGGCCTATGATGATGCGATCCTAAGCATCGCGTCCCCGATCTGGACGCGCGAAGCTGCGCGCTAGCCGCCGGGCCTATTTCGGCGGACGGGAACCCTGGTTCGAATCCGGGCCTTGCTTCGAATCGGGTTTCGATTTGGCTTCAGGGCCGACCTTCGGATCGGGTCCTTGCCTCGGGTCGGGTCCGACCTTCGGATCGGGTCCTTGTCTGGGATCGGGACCGACCTTGGGATCGGGTCCCTGCTTGGGATCGGGGCCAACCTTCGGGTCCGATCCCTGCTTTTGATCCGGACCGACCTTTGGATCCGATCCCTGCTTTGGATCCGGACCGGGGGTCGGCGTGCCTTCGCTGGGCGGATTGTTCGATTTCTCCATCGCTAATAGAGTGTAGTCGGGTGAGCCCAGCGAAGTCAAGTCCGCGAATCGGCGATTTAGTGAACTGCAGCCCCTAGTTCGAGTCGGGGCCCTGTTTTGGGTCGGGCGCCTGGCTCGGATCGGGGCCCTGCTTCGGGTCGGGGCCCTGTTTCGGGTCGGGGCCCTGCTTCGGATCGGGGCCCTGCTTCGGGTCGGGGCCCTGCTTCGGGTCGGGGCCCTGCCTCGGGTCGGGGCCCTGCCTCGGGTCGGGACCCTGGTTTGGATCGGGACCGACCTTGGGATCCGGTCCTTTCTTGGAATCCTGACCGGTGAGCGGCGTGGGCTTAGGTCCCTGCATTGTGGCTAGCGCCGCTATTCTTTCGGAGTCGCCGGCCGGAGCCGGCCGAACGCGGAAATAAATCGCGACAGCCACGAGGGTCAGCCCGATCGTCAAGGCGGTGCGCACGACTCTATTCATAGGCGGTGGTCGCAGTCCACGAGCTCACGCAGCACAGTGTAGTTGGGTTCGATTTGGAAGTCAAGGCCGCGAAAGCCGTTCACTTCGACTCCCTTCGAGTCGTCTTTCGAGGACGTCGCTCAAAAGCCTCCCGGAACACCGAGATCAGCCGCGGGTAGAAATCGGAAAAATTCGAATAAGGCGATCCGGGCCGCTCGTACTCCTTCAGCCGCTCACAAAGGGCTTGTACATGGGAAAACCCGTTTTCTTTATAACGCGCGAATGCCTCAGCGCTGTCCTCGCCGCTTTCTTGCTCGAAGCGGCGCCGCGTTACCGCCAGCACGACCTGTTCATCCAAGCAATTAGACGGATTCGAGCAAGACACCCATAAAGCGTCATACCGGGGCAAATCCTTTCCTAAGGCTGCGTTCAACGGCACCGTAATCGTGTGCATCAAATCATGAACGACGGAGCTCTCAAACTCTTCGAAACCGAAGTGCATGTTTTCTTTAGAATAAATGGCGGGACGAATGCGCAGCTCCTGCTCCTTATCGGATAAATTCGACGCGAAAACGCTTGGCAGCAGCGGGGCCAAAATAAATCGATAACGGCTTGAAAACGGAAGCTTGAGATAAGCTGAAAGCCCCTCCGGCGTCAATGCGTCCCGAGATTCACCTCGGGCTTGAGCGACGTAGCCCGCATAGGTCGCGCGGTGCGAGTCGAAAAATCTCCGGAACTCGGAACGCACGGCGAAATCACGCAGCTCTTCCAAGAAGGCCGTCGCCTCAGGCTGGCCGAAATGGCGCATTGCAAGCCCTTCCTCGAGAGCGGGAACGGCGGAAACCTGCAGCAGGATTTGCGCCGGTGTAATCCCGGCCTTGCCGGCAAGAACCCACCGGGACATCCTCGACACGGCGGGATGCCGCGACATGGGGGAAAAATGCCGTGCAGCGTCTAGAGCATAGGCGGGCGTTCTTCCATGAAATTGTTCTGCAAACAGCTGCGGAGCCGCCAGCATCACGACGGCGGACAACAATTCGACGCGGTCGTCCACCTCATAGGAAATGTTGATTGAGCGGGCCGGCGTTGGGCCGGCGGCCCGCGGAGTCGGGGCCCAGGTGAGCGCAAGCACCAACGCCGCGGCAAGCCCCATGGCCGGCCTGGACTTCATAGGGCGGTCGGCCAACGCATGCGGCATGCGGGAGGGGACTTCTCGGCCTCGCACAGCTTTTTGGCGGACTCGAGATCTCGAGCCGCCCGGTCGGCAAGGCCCATAGCGATGAGTGACTCGGCCCTGAGCAGAAGCGCTCCCACGTCGTCCGGGCTTAGATCAAGCGCGATGGACGCGTCCTTCGCGGCCCGTTCCGGCTCGCCTAAATGGATTCGGAGCGCCGCGCTCTGCACATAGCGAGCCGGGTCGCGGGAGCCGGGAAGCAAAAGGTCAAGCAGTTCGGCGGCGTTCTTTCGCGAACCGTGCGTATTGAACGGAGCGACGCTTAACATTCCGGTAAGATTCGCTCCGCGTCCTGCAGGCGCGAGCGCGGGGCGTTGTTGTACGGGCGACTTAGGAAAAACAGACAGAAGCGAGGGATAAAAGGAAACGAGGGACTTGTGCTTGCCGCGCGCGCCCTCGTATTCCTTAAGCTTGGCGGTCAGAGGTCCCAGAAATTTCCCTTTTTGCGATATCCAGCCGGAAAGCTCCGCCATTAAATCGGGCTCGTAATTCAGAGCCACCAGGCGCAAAGCGACCGCGTCGTTGATGTTCTCCCTGACACAGTTCACCCAGCTTCCGCCGCAGAAGACCGGCGACTCCGCCGCCGCTTCCCGCAGCAACCCCGCGCTCTCGTTGATTCGGTCGACGTGGAGATCCGTGAGGGTATCCAGCAAGCCGTGAGCATCTTCGTGCCAAAGCGAGGTCGCGAACGCGATTTCGCTCAAATCCAATCGCGCGGGAGAGATCCCATTTATTAGTTCGACGGATCCGTCATCCTTGCGGACGACTAGGCCGAACGCGTCATCGCTCAGCTCGAACGGCGACGCTTTGATAACGTGCTTTCCACGATAGGCCAATCCGGTGTAGCGCTCGATCCGGCCGATCTCGTCATTTTTGGCGGCCATGCGCCGCAGCGCGTCAAGGTAAGGGGCGTTCTGCTTCCGCCGCTCCTCAAGATGCTTTAAGAACGTGGGCTCCTGGGCGAACACTGCCGCGGCAGTCGTCCATGCGCGCCATTTGTCGCTGCCGCCCGCCATATAGGCCAGCCGCGAGGTGGTGCTCGAAGTTCCAGCCTCCCAGATCGAAAACGCGTGCCGCCACAACGCCTCGAAACGCATCGGCGTGGTGAAGCGGACAATGTCCAGTTCCCCGTCCGCCACCACCGCGGGATGGGTGCGAAGATGTTTGAACCGCTCTTGGATGCCCCGGACCAACTCCGGGTCCCTCTCCTTGGCCGCGGACGTCGCAGGGGAGTCGTTAAGCACGCGGAAAACGAAGAGCATCTCAAGCCGCGGATCGAGGTCGATCTCTATGCGCGCGGCATTGTCCGCGGCGAGCGCCCATGGGCCGCCGAATATCAATGCCAGTATCAGCCCGCAGTTAAGCCTTCGAGGACGGGAACCAATATCCGGATCGGCCACTTCGAACAGGGTAAGAAAAAAAAGCGGGAGTGTCAAGCTGAAGGCTTTTCCGATACTTATTCGGCGAAACCCAAAAGCAGCGGCGCGGCGCCTTTCCAGGCGAGGGCGGCCCCCGATCCGTCGAGCAGCTCGGCCGAGCCATCAGGCCGGGCACGGACCTTGGCCGCGGGCCGGATTTCGGCGATACGCTCGGGCTCAAGCAGCGAAAACGGCGGCTGCACGCCATCGTATGCAAAGCCGTCCCCCGTTGGGCGGCCCTTGAGAACCGCGAAGCGGCTCCATTCCCAAAACAGCACCGGACGCGCGAGGCAAGTTTTCAGCATGACGGCCAACTTTGGCGCCATGGTCAGCATCAAGGCCCATACCGCCTCAGCCTTGCGCAGGCTTTCCGGGCAGTCGTAGCGGCAGGGATGCCAAGGCACGACGTTCATGAGATCGAGGTCGAGGCCCGTGTTGCGGCGGACGATTTCCTGTCGCTTAAGCGGGCCGTTCTGGCCCCAACGCCGCGAATAGAGATAGAACACATCGTTGACGAGAAAAGAGATCCGCTCTGGTCGCGGGTGCGTGCGTTCGAAAGCCCAATTAATGACGTCTACGTAGTCGGCCGCGTCGCACGAGACGTAGCGTCGATGCCAGGTCATGTATTCTTCGACGCAGCACGCCGGATAGCCGAGAAGCACGCCGGGGTTCTGATCGGGAGCATGCCAGATGTCCGCGCATTCGCGCAGCATGGAGGCGTCCTTGCCGATCATGACCTCGAGGCGAACCGTCCCGCGCGCGACTTCTTGTCGACCGAAGACAAGATGACGAAGGCCGAAAGCGGCGCAAAGCTCCTCCACGTAGCCGAGGTCGGTATCGTCCACCCAGCAATGCGTCACGGGCTTCACACCCGCGAGCGCCGCCAGAAGCTCTATGGGAAAGTTTCCCCAGCCGCGGACGAGAAACGGCCGCTCCCCGGGCCGTAGGAAGACCTGGTCCATCAGTCCTGTCGTACCAGGGCGATTCCCGTCGATCCACGAGGGAGGGTCAATCGGGGGGAACTTGGGGATCAGGGCCCTGGTCGGGATCGGGCGGGGCGTTGGCGCTAGGGCCCTGTTTGAGATCAGGGGGCGCTTTGGGATTACGGCCCTGTTTGGGATCGGGGGGCGCTTTGGCGTTTGGCCCCTGTTTGGGATCGGGAGGCGCTTTGGCATTAGGGCCTTGCTTGGGATCGGGGAGCGCTTTGACATTGGGGCCCTGTTTGCCATCGAGGGGCGCTTTGGCATTGGGGCCCTGTGTGGCATCAGGGGGCGCTTTGATATTACGGCCCTGTTTGGGATCGGGGGGGGCGTCGGCATCGGGGCCCTTGGGCGACTTGAGGCTCGTGCGGTGCTTTGAATTGGGAGGCGCCTTGAGGGCCTTTTTTGGGCTCGACTCCGCCTTTTTCACCGAGGGTTTAACATCCGAGGGGTTGGTTTCCCCCGGGTCGGCCAAGGCCATCGGAGCGGGCAGGTAAAACACCCCTAATAGAAAGATTCTTCCGGCCGCCGCGATGCTTCGTATAGGGATATTCATTGGAGTTTTTGAAGTGTAATCGAAAATTCGGATTCTGTCAAGCTGCCGTTGCCGCAATCCATAGTGTTCTTCATGGCTATCGATTCTCGTTTTTTTGTTACACTTGGAAAAGGAACATGGCGATCGAATAATGCCCGTCCAGGACCACTTCGACGGCGATTCCTACGCCGTGGCTTTTCGCAAGCTCGAGCCCCTGCTCGACAGCGAGCCGACGGCCACCTACCGCAAGCTTCGAGACATGTGGCTCAAAGCGCGATTCAATCCCGAAGAAAGCGGCAAGCTGGATTCGCCTTGGAAGGAGTTCTGCCTGTCTTCTCTCAAATGGGGGGCCGGCACGGATCTCGAGGCGCTGAGGCTGCTGCACCGCGGAAGCCTCTTTTCTCCTAGATATTTCTGGATGCGCTACAACATCGCCGAGATCCTGCTGCGCCGCTTGGATCTGTACGACTTGGCCCGCGCGGAGATCCAGGCCGTCGTCATGAAAAGCCCCTGGCTGTGGGAAGCCCGATGCCTTTGGGCCGAGACGCTCATGTCCCTCGGCCATCCCGATCCGCTGAAAGCCGTGCGCGCCGTCACCGTGCCCGCGCAGGCCCACGCCTCCTTCTTAGCTTGGCGCGGCGCGCTCGAGCTATGGTCGGGGGAGTACGCGCTCGCGATCGAGGACCTCGACATCGCCGCCGGTTTCGACAATCCCGACGCGCTATGCTGGCGCGGCGGAGCGTTGGCTAAACTCGGAAGGCTCGAAGAGTCCAAGCGCGATCTCGACCGGCTGCTCGTTTTGGACCCGAGGGATCCCGAGGGCTTGGTCTGGCGCGGCGAGGTCAACCGGCTGCTGGGCCGAATCCCGGAGGCGCTCCAGGACCTCGCGGATGTGATCGCCATCCAGGGGGACAAGCCCTGGGCGCACGTCAATCGCGCCCTGATTCGCCTCGAGCAGGACGATCTTGTCGAAGCGTATAAGGATTTCGCGCGTCTATACATGGAACATCGTGAAGTCGACGCGATCACGCGGTCCCCGTTCCCGGCCGGAAGGCTCAGGGCGCTGCTCGAAGCCGCGCTCGCGGCCGCGCGAGGCTGCCGCCGCTCCGATCCTCACCTCAACGCGGGCTGGATGAGGGCGGCGGGCATTTCAGTTCCCGCGAACCCCGCTCGGGGAGCGAGGCTGATCTATTGGGCGCACGCCATGGAAATCGCGGCGCCGCCCGATGGCTCGAACGCGAGCCTCGAGGCCCAGGTCTCGGCCGTGATCAGCGCTCAGTCGCCGTAGAGCGCGCTGTAGGCCTGCAGCTGGACGGGAATACTCTCCCGGGGTATGCCCTGGATCCGAATCGTTTTCATTTGCCCGTCGGGCAGGAAGTAGGTGTACATCCAGCGAGATCGGTTCCCCCGCATCGCGGCAAGACCCGTCTCGAAGAACGTTCCGAGTCGTTTGAGGGTCCGGAGGCCGCTCCCCGAGCCGAGCCTCCCCGCGGCGCGTATGTCGGCGCAGAACTCGGGGACGTGCCTCAGAAACGCGGCGTGCAATTCCGCGGCGGCGGCTTGCTGGCCTAGGGCCACATGAGCCAGGGCCCGGTTCATCCACACATGGGGACGAAACGGCACCGGCTCTTGAAGCTTTTCCGCCATGGCGAGCGCCTCCAAATGCCGGCTCCGGCGGCGATGCAGCTCGACGCTCCACGGAAGCAGGATCGACTCGGACGCATCAAGCTTCGCTAAGGCGAGCTCGGCCTCATCCAAGCGGTTCTGGAAGAGGGCGACGGCGACCAAGCCGACTTTCGGCCAGAGCAGTTCCGGCGCGAGCTCCCGGGAGCGCGAAAAATCCTTCTTGGCCCCGGCGTATTGACCGACCCAGAGCCGGACTTCGCCGCGATGCGAGTGGGGATAGCCTTCCTCGGGCGCGGCCCGGATGATCGCGTCGAACTGGGAGAGGACAAGCCGGTAGTCCCCGAAACGGACCCGCGCCTGCACCTGGACCATGCATCCCCGCGGATAATACCGGATGTGCCGTACGACGCGCTTCCTGCCTGTCTCGCTCCAGAGGAAAGTCGGCGTCCATGAGCGGTTCCCTTGGAGCGCGTCAAGGGCTCGCTCGACGATCCGCCGGAGGCTCCTTCCGTCGCGCGCCTCCTCGGCCGAGATGTTTAAGTCCTCGTAAAGGCCGGGCGGGACCTGGCCGATCGCCGTCATGATCTCGTGCCTGCTCAGCGGCTCCCCGCGCGCGAGCTTGACGAGCACCTCATTAAGCTCCGCTCCGAGGTTTTGAGGGCAGAGCTCTCGCGCGCGCCGGAGCGCGGCCTTGGCCTCATCGTAGCGCCGCGCGCGGCGCAAGGCCTCGCCGCGCAGCGTCCAGGCCTCATGATCCTGGCCCAAGCGGGGCAGCGCCGCATCCGACAGCGCGAGGGCGCGGGCGAATTTTCCTTCGAGGAGGCACGCCGCGACCTGTTGGCGCGCCGGCTCGCAGCGCAGCGGGTCGAGCGCCGCGGCCCGCTCCGCGTGCGCGCGCGCCGCGGCGAAGCGACCATGCCATAAGAGAAGGCGCGCGAGCTGGACGCGGGCCTCGACGCTCGCGGGGTCCAGGCGCGCGGCGCGCTCGAGCAGGAGCAGCGCCGCGTCGAACGCGTCGCTTGTTTCTAGGATCGCCCCGCCGCGGCAGAGGCAGGCGGCCGTCGGCTCGAGCTTCGCCGCGATCGCGACCGCCCGGGCGGACGCCGCCAGCTCGCCTGAATCCGCCATGATTTCCGCGCGCAGCAGATAGCCGCGCGCGCCCGGCGCCAGGCGCAAGGCCGAGTCGACATGACGAAGCGCGTCGTCGTGCCGATCGAGCATGCGTGCCATCGCCGCGGCCTCGAGCAGGCTGTCCGGATTTTTCTCGCCCCGGGCGATTCGCTCGTCGAGCTCGGCGGCGCTGCGACGGAGGTTCTCGGGCGAGAATCTCTCATCGGGGAGCGCTCCCGGCGATCCCGACGCGGCGGGCCCGACGCCGTTCATGGTTCGACCGCCTTCATCGCCATACTTTAACCGTTCTCTCCGGAAAAAAACAGGCCCAGGCTTCGATGGCGCTCAGTGATTAGAATCCGCGCCGGCTATTTTCTTCGGAGACCCCGGCCCGCGTCCAGGATCTTCTGCAGCCCTCGCGCGGTATTCTTGTGGCGCGACAAACGCGCCCTGATTTCCTCCGGCAGCCGGCTGATCTCGTTTCGGAATTCCGGCTCGGCGCCTTCGCGATGCCGGATCAGCGCGATGTTGATCCTCGCCCAATAGCTGTCGTCGATGGCGGCGGCGGCTGTCAGACTACGAAGCGCTTGGGGCAGGCGTCCCAAGATGCGCAGCGCTTCGCCGCGCCAGGTCAGCGTTTCCGGGTCGTTTGGACTTGCAGCCAATGACTGATCCAGATCACGCAGGGCCTCCTTGAGGCGCCCCTGGCACACGAGCGCGGCTCCTCGCCACCCCCGCGCGTACCGCGCGCCCAAAGCCAGGCCCGCGTCGAAGTCCGCCAGCGCCTTCGCGTAATTTCCCCGCCACAAGTGGAGCTCGCCGCGCCAGGCAATGGCGTCGGCCTTGGCTTGCCCGGTGAGCTCTTGGATCATCTTCGAGAACGCCCGAAGCGCCGACGGTGCGTCCCCGCGACGAAAGAGCTGCTCGGCTTGGCTGGCCCGCATTTTCCAGAGCGCCGGAGCCGCTTGCGACTCCCGCTCGAACCCGGACGCGACCAGGCCGCCGTCGGGCGCTAAGCAACGCAAGAAGTCCGAGCATAGGCTCAGCAGCCAGCCGTGCGGCCCCGTTGCGGTTTTCACGAGACGGCTCGCAAGGCGCCGCGTCTCCTTGCGCGGCCGGCCCGCGCGCATTGCCGCGTAAAGAAGGGCCGCCCAGGGCCAGGGGTCGCGCGGATGCTTCCTCGCGAAGGCCTCGAGCGCCGCGACACGGCCCGCCTGAACACCGCGTCCGTCGCTTCGCTGGGACCAGCACACGAGGGATCTCTTCAGGCCGTCGATGCAGTTCTGCGTCGGGTCTGCTGCGTAGAGCCCGTCGGCAAGGCCGAACGCCTGCGGGAATCGACGAGCCAGCAGATTGGCCTCGACCTTGTCGAGCTGGGCCAGGTGATAATTGTCGGCCGGAAATGATCCGGCCGCGGCGGCGCGATATTGGGCGTCTGCCAGGCGGCTCTTGCCTTGAGCCTGCAGAACGTGCCCGAGGAGCAGATGGGCCCGCAGCGACGGACCCGTCGCGAGGGCCGCGGACAGGGCGGCGCTCGCCCGCGACAGCTCGCCGCGCTTGAAGCGGAGCTCGCCGAGCTTTACCGCCGGCCGGGGATCGCGCGGAAACAGGCGCCGCGCGCGCCCATAGCAGCGGAGGGCGGCCACGGTTCGTTCCTGGTAGCCATAGAGGTCGCCCAGCCCCAGGTGCGCCTCGATCGATTGGGGGTTGGAGCGGATGGCGCCTTTGAAAAGCGCCTCGGCTTCCGCGTAGCGGTAGGCGCGGCAGGCCTCCCACGCGCGGGTGAGCGCGTTCTGCGGGCCCGCATCGGACCGGGAGCGGCGCGTCAACTGGGGCCGGTTCCGCGCGCGAGGCCGGGGGCGTCGCATAGGAAGCCCCTATAGGCCGCCATCCACGCGCTCCCGTCGCTGTAGGTGAAAGAGGCCGCGGGCTCGCCGAGGCTCGCGAGCGCATGCGGTCTAGACCCCGGCCAGGCCTTCTCCTCGCCGGTGCGCCGTAAGATAATGGCAGTTCGTCCCTTCTCGCCGCGGGCGCAGGCGGGGCGGATGCGTTCGCGGTTCCGCCTCGGCGGGTTCGATCGGATCTTGTTCGGCAGCAGCACGGCCAAGGAATTTTCTAGATATGCGCCGTCATCGCGGAAAACAAGTCCCGGATCTCGATCGAGTTCCGCCTCCAGCCAGCGCGCAACGCCCCTGATTCCCGAGTAAAACTCCGTCGTTCCGCCGTTAGCATCGATGTCGACGGTGAACGTGCGCAGCACGAACGCGTTTAGCGCCAGGGGGACGCTCAGCAAGGCGGCGAGTCCGAAGCGGCGTACGCGTTCGCTCTCAATCGCGGCGAGCGCGGGAGCGAGCAACGCCCCGAATGCCAGCAGCGGAAACGGATAGCAGACGTAAAAGTGGTGAAACTTCACGGGCACGGGGCTTACGCAGGCGGCGCCGTAAATCAAAGCCGTCAATCCGAGCCAGAACGCCGACGCTCGCGTCGCGGCCCAACGCCGGGTGCGTACTGCGAGAAGCAGCAGCGGCGCTCCGAGGATCATCAGCCACATGCCGGTGAACGCCACGATGGCTGGAGGGTTCTCCGCGACCATCCCGTAGATGCCGCTCCCGGTGAGGGCGCGAAGAAGCATCGGCAGGCGCTCCGCGATCCAGCCGGGCAGGCGCCCAACGTGTTCGCCGAGAGACCATCCCAGGTGCCCGGGATTTTCGAAGGTAGCGAAGGGGTTGACGACGTTGAACCAAATGAACGGCGACGCGCCGAGCATCAGGCCCGCGATCGCCGCTATGACGGCGCGAGCCGACGCTCGCTTTTTGATTTCAGCGCGATAAAAGAGCGCCGCCGCGGCGGGAAGGGCAATCAGGAACCACAGAAAATGAGACTTGTCCCACAGGGCCAGGCCGAAGCACAGCCCGCCTCCGAAAATCCAGCCTAGGCCCCCCGGTCGGCCGATCCACCAGCGCCGAAGTAAGAGCAAGCCGGCGAACTTCAAGGATAACGACAAGACGGCGGGGCCCGTATCGTAGCAGGAGATGAGGATCAAGGACGGGTCCGTAGCGAGCAGCAGGCCGATAAATGCGCCCGAGGCGAAGCCGCAAAGGCTCATCGAGAGCAACGTCCCGAAAAAAACGGCCGACGCGCCGAGGACGAGCGTCGTCCATCGAGTGGTCTCTGGGCTTATGCCGAAAACCTTGAAGGAGGGATAAAGTATGAAGGACTTGAGCGCGCCCTGATACGAATCCTTCATGCCCCATTTCATGTAGGCTGACGAGGAATACGGCACGCCCTGCAGCATTTCGATCGCCAGCAACGAGTGGACGACCTCGTCCGTCCCGATGCCCCCGCGCTCGACCAAGCGCCCGCCCAAAGCTAGAAACAGAGCCGAAGCGAACAGCGCGAGGGAACATCTCCTCATCATATGGGTAAAGCATACCCAACTTTTCCCGTGATTAATCCCGGACGATGGGGTACGGGATTGACGAAGCAGGAGGGCAAATCGTTCCCTTGACCCCCCGGTATTTTTGAGTTATTCTCCTCAGTGAAAGAGGGTGCCAAAATCATGGGTGAGGCGGGCCTGCTTCTCAAAATCGCCCAGTTTTGCGCGTGGGGCGTCTTCGTCATCATCTGGGCTCAGATGGGCTGGGTCGACTGGAGGGAACAGAAAATACGCAACCACCTCCTCCTGTTTTGGCTCAAGTTCGTCTTCGCGACCTATCTCCTGATCGCGGTCCAATCCCTGCTGGGAGCTCTTGGGTACGGCAAGATCTACCTGCTCCCGGGATATTATTACTCCCTGCTCGGCCACGTCGCTTTCTCGGTTGCCGCCGCCTACTCCTTGTGGTGGCTGCGGATTTGGCCCGCCGGCGACGTGAAGCTGTTCGTCTTGCTCGCGCTGTTTTATCCGCTGACTCGAATCCCCGGATCGTTCCGCTCGGGCTTGCTCTTTCTCGAAGTGCTGATCAATATCTTCATCCCGGCGGCCGCATTCTTGCTGCTTACAGCCGGATGGTATCTTTGGCGCACGCGCTTCGCTCACCAAATGACCCAGGTCAAGAACTACATCATCTTTCGATACAAAGTGTTCCGTCTGCCCGAATTCGATTTCCGCCTCCCACCGTTCGATCTTCGCGACGGCGGGAGGGCGGCGGCGGCGGCCGTACGGACTCAGATATTCGCCGCGGGCGCATTCGTCAAGAATGAGTTCATCGAATGGCTGAAGCGCACGCGGGAAAACCCGGTCGACTTCATGATGAACATGCTGTCGCGCCTCGCGATGATGGTGGTAATGTCGATGATCTCGTACTCACTCAACGATCTGATCACCTCAAACGTGCTCAAGGTTCTAGTCTGCTTTGCTTTGATGTTCGCCTGGGGCCGCGTCTGCGCGTTTTTCGGCACGGGATGGGCGCTCGGCGTCATGTTCTGCGGCGCCTCGATCTTTTTGTGGCGCCGTCCCGACGTGAACTTTCCGGCGTTAGCCGTGATCTTTGGGCATATCACTATCTTTACCTTCTTCATCTTCCTGGGCATGCAGTTGGCCTTCAAGCTCATCGCGGGAAAATCCAAGTATCTTTTCTTCCTGCCGCTTCTGATGACGCTTCCGAGCCTGATCCCGTGGGGATATCTTTTCGGCCTCGTCTGGTCGGGCCTGGCCGCGTCCGTCGGCTTCGTCGCCGGCGCGCTGGGTTCACACTCGGCACCCGCCGCGCCCGCGTTGCCGAGCCTGCCGGCGTTCCCGAGCATCCCTCCGCTGGCCTGGATCTCCGCGGCCGACTTTCCCGGCCTCATGATCTGGGCTTTCATGGGCATGTTCTTCGGCCTCGCCTTGGTGTTCGTGAAGATTTGGGACTCGGAATCGTACAAGAGCGTCCCGGTCGCTCACCTCGACCGCTTTATGACGCTCGGGCCGGCATTCGTAGAGCGCATCGAGGCCGACGAAAATTTTCGCGACGAGCACTTCACCGCCTTTTACGCGGACGGCCTCACCGGAGAGCAGGCGGAAGCGCTGAAGCGGTGGTGCGCCGAGGCGGGTATCGAGACCGTGCCGTTGGCGCCCACGATCTCATTCGCAAATTGGATTTTTTTGGGTTATTTCCTGACCCGTCTGCTCGAGGGTCACGTGCTGAGGAATCTCTATTGAACACGCTCGATGAACGACGTTGGATCTTCGGCGGCGGCCTGACCACCGAGTGGGCCTGGGTCGTCCGCCGCCGCCGGCAGCTGGCGCTCGTCGCCCTCGCGCGCATCGAGAAGTCCTATCTGAAGCAGGCGCCGGCCGGAGTCCGCAAGCGGCGGTATGCGGCGGGCCTGCGCTATTTCCTGAAGACGAAAGGGCCGGAGCGGGACCGGCTCGCCGTGCATCCCTGCTTCGACTACTGGCTCGACCTTCATGCCCGTCATTTCAGCGCGCCCGTGCGGGACAACGACTGGCACCTTCAGTTCGGATTGTTCCAGAGTTTTCCCGCGGCGCTCGCGATAGCGCGCGGCGACCGCCTCGCGCTCGACGCGACTGCCGATCCCGATGGGCGCTTCTACATCTACGGAACCCCGTATTTCCTCCAGGATGGCCCATCATCCGCGTTGAGGCTTCGCATCGCTGGCGGCAAGCTCGAGGTGAACGGCCGCAAGGCCGTGCTCCGAAAGCTGCACGAGGCGGTCCCGGGGATCGTAGCGGACGACCGCGGCTGGCTGATGGTGCACGGCGTGACGATGCACGGCCTGATCGGGCTGGAGCATGGGGAGCGCGTCCGATTCGCGGAGGTCCTCCGGCGGGCGTTCGATGATCTTTCCGAGCGCGACCCCAGCCTACACGCCGAGATGCTGGATATGGTCGTGGCGCTCGTCCCGCTCAAGAATCCGGTCGAGCACGGAAGCGTCAGCTCTTCGTACGTCAACCTGCGCGGCGCGATAGCGCTGTCGCACGCCGAGGACCCGGTCTTGCAGGCCGAGACCTTGATCCACGAGTTCTGCCATCAGAAGATGAACCAGCTGCTCGTGGTCGACCCCGTACTTCTTCCGGGCCAGAGCGGCCAGGTCTTCTACTCCCCGTGGCGCGCCGACGCGCGCCGCCTGCGCGGCTTGCTGCTTGGCTCGCACGCGTTCCTCAATGTAGCGCGCTATCTTTCGACCTCCCTCGCCCGCGAGGAGTTCCCCGAGGTACAGAAGATCGAGCTGATGGTCAATGTCGCCCTGCGCTTAAACCAGGTCGAAGCCGGGCTCAAGGCCCTCACGGGCTACGGCGCGTTCACGGAGTTCGGCCGCCGCTTCGTCATGGGCATGTGGTCCGAGCTCGAGGTCCTTCGGCACTCGGTCCTCTGGTTTCCCCCGGCTTTGCGCGCTGAGCAGGACGCAGTCTCGGCCGCGCACCGCTTCCGGTACGCGCTCGGCGAGACGGGCTTTCACAAGAGTGCGGCTCACGTCGATAAAGTCAGGCGCATCGCGTTCCTCGCGCCGGCCGAAGAAGAGGCGAGCGAGACCGCCGCGCCGAAGGCGCCGGAGGCCGCGTGAACACGAAGGAGCGAGTCGAGTGGCTTAAGGCGGTACGCGCCTGCTTTCCACAGTACGACACGGTCCCGATGGCCGCCGCGGCGGCCGCGCTCGACGGCCCCGGCCGGTGGGAGGTCTCCGTGCGCGGAGGCGGGCTCCATGAGATCGGCCTGCGGTTCTTCGGCTCTGGTCCGTACGTGCCTTGGCGGGATGCTTGCGCACGTACGTTCTCCCTCGGCCGCGCCGCGCTTCCGTCCGCGCCGCGAGCCGGCTCCCCGTGGCTCACGGCGGCTTGGGACCTGCGCACGGGGGACTGGACCACGCTGCGCTTGACGGGAGCGAACGCCTCGAAGCTTGGTCCCGGACGGGCGTTCGCGTGGGATCATAAGCGCGGCGAGAATTCGTCCGAGAAGCACGCCCTTGACCTCCGTCCGTTCAAGCCCGGCGTTTTCAAGGAGCCCGCGCTCGACCGCGCGCTCGAGGACTTCTCCGCTCTATGTCCGGTCGGCTCGATGTCGATCGAGGAGCACGGCTGGTCGCTGCGCTTCGCGCAGCCCATGAGATGGCCGCTGTTCGCGCGCTGCGATCTTGCCGCCGCGTTCACGCCCGATTCTTCGCAGCTCGCGCTCTTTCTGCTCGACCGGCGCGTCACCGAGCTCGCGTTCGACGGCACGGCGCTCTGGGCCCATTGCGCGGGATGAGAAGGAAAGCTTGCGTGCTCGCGAGCGGCGGCTTCGACAGCTGCGTTCTGATCGCCGACCTTCTCGAACGCGGCTACGAGGTCCATCCGTTCTATGTGAGCTCGGGCTTCTACTGGGAGAAGGCGGAACTGCACTGGCTCAAACGCTTCCTTAGGGCGCTGCGAGGTCCGAAGCTCAAGCCCCTTACGGTCGCGCAGACGCCGATGGGATGGATCATGGGCGGGCACTGGAGCTTGACCGGCAAGGGCGTGCCGTCTTCGCGCGCGGCTTGGGACTCGGTCTATCTTCCGGGACGCAACCTTCTGCTGCTGAGCCAAGCCGGAGTCTACGCGGCCACGCGGAGTATCCCGCTCGTGGCCCTCGGCGTGCTGCGCGGCAATCCCTTCGCGGACTCAAAGCCGCGCTTCCTCAAGGACATGGAGGCGGCGATCAACGACGCGCTGCGCTCGCGCCTCAAGGTGGCGGCCCCGTATGCGAAGTTAGGAAAGCAGGAGGTCGCGCGTCTCGGCGCCCGGCTCAAAAGGCGCTTTCCGATCGAGCTGACTTTTTCCTGTCTGCGGCCTCGAGGCGTTAAGCCCTGCGGAGACTGCAGCAAGTGCGCCGAGCGCGACGCCGGCCTGGCCTCATGAACGTCGTCGTGTTGAAGCGCCAGCGTTTGAAAGCCCCGCTCCTTTTTTCGCTCGGCGCCCTCGCCTTCGCGCTGACGCTCGAGGCGTCGTACCGTAGCTACTGGTATTGGAAAACCCCTCTCCGCGGCAGCGCTCGCGTTTTCGAGATCTACGTGGTCGGGGAGTCAACGGCGGTGGGCTCGCCGTATGGCCGGCTCTCATTCGCCCTGCTCGCCGGTAAATTTCTCGGCGGCCAAGCGGACGGCCTTCCGATCGTCGTCAAAAATTGGGCGATGGGGGGGGAATCCATCTATCCGCAAGCTCTCGCGATGCGGAACAAATTCCGCTATCGGGACCGACGCAACCCCGCGGCCGTCTTCATCTACTCCGGCCATAACGAGACCATGTCCAGGCCGCAAGAGTGGACGGGCCTTGCTTACGTCGGCCGTTGGATCAGGGAGCATCTGCTCTATCGCTCCTGGGTCGTGAGCGACTGCGTCATGGCGGCGGAGAGACGGCGATTGATAGGGGGTATCCGCGACCTGGAGCACTACGAGTTCTATATGAGGAAGGTCCTGGAGGAGAGCTTGGCCGGAGGCGCCGTGCCCATCGTCTCAACGGTCATCGGCAATCTGGTCGTCGAGCCGACGCTGCAAATGTCCGAAGGCATCGGCGCTGATCAGGGACGCGAGCTGCTCGCCAAGGGTCTGGTGCTGGAGGCATCTCGCCCCGCCGACGCCTTGAAGTATTACGAGGACGCGCTGCCCGATCATCCGGAGCTTGCGCCCGCCCTCTACTATCGCATGGGAAAATGCCGCGAGGCTCAGCGAGACTACGGCGCGGCACGCGAGCTTTATTGGAAGGCGGTCGACGCGGAGCTCATGGGTCGACGGGCGAAGACCAGACAGAATGAACTGCTGAGGCGTTTGGGCCGCGATTACCAGATCCCCATCGTCGATGCGGTGAAGCTCTATGAGGAGCAATCCCCGCACGGCATCCCGGACAACGGCCTTTTCATCGATTTTCAGCATCCGAACATGAAGGGGTATCTGATCCTGGGGCGCGCCTTCGCCCAGGCGCTGGGGTCGCGCTTCAAGGCAGCCTTGGCCGTCGATCGCATCACCCCGGAAGAGGCCTATCGTTCGGTCGCCTACCAGCCGTTGGACCTTTACCAGATCAACGTCATGTCGGGCCACTCGATGCTCGCCCATTCCTTGCGCTACCTGCTGATACAAGACCGGCTCGAACTCGCCCGGAACGACTTCCAGGAGGCGCTCCGGTTCAAGCCCGACGGTTTCTCCGGGTGGCTCGGCTTGGCCTTCGTGGAAGCCGCAGAGCGCCACGACACCTTGAGGCGGGAAAGCGAGATCCAGTGGATGCAAGACCATTTTCCGAGCGTCGGCAACGAGTTCTGCGTGCCTGAAGCCGACATCCCCGGGCTTGTTGCCTGGCTGAAGAAGAACTCCGTTTCCGAAGCGACGCTCGACCGCGTCAAACGCTATTCCCGCCAAGCCTTCGAGAGCGATTACTGCCGGCGTCGGCTCCCCCGCTAGGACGCGAGATCGGGCGTTAGCACGCCCAGGCTCGTATAGCTTCCGGGCTCGAGCTGATCGGACAGCCAGGTGACGGGCTGGGGCTTGAACGAGACCTCGACGAACGTGCGGCAGCCCGCCGCGTGCGCCGCGCGCACCGCGTCGAGGTGGCGCTCGCAGGCGACCGCCTGCTCCGAGAGGAGCTCCTTGATGCGTGCCGGCTCGGTCTCGCCCTTGCCCGACGTGCCCATGAATACGGGGACCGACGGCGCCTTGAGCTCGATCGACGCCAGAACGGCGGTCAGCGCGGCCTTCGCCGGCGCGAACGCCGCAGTATGGTAGGGGCCTTCCACCTTGAGCACCTTGACCTTCACGGGCCAGTCCTCGGCGCGCGCCTTCGCGGCGTAGGCCTCGAGCGCGGCCGTCGTGCCGCCCAGGGTCCCTTTGGTCGCGGTGTTCCACAGCGCGACCGTCACGCCCGGCACCTCCGCGGCCGAGTCGGCGACATCCTGAAAGTCGTCGGCGGACGCGGCCGCGAGGCCCATCGGCTCCAGAAACGCCTTGCAGCAGTCGGAGAACGCCTTGGCGCGCGCGGCGATGAAGCGGCCCGAGTCCTCGACCGTCAGCGCCCCGGCCGCGACGAGCGCCGCCACGACGCCCATCGAGTGGCCGATCGCGCCGTCGAGCTCGAGGCCCGGACGCGCGGCCACGTACG
>Ga0163144_10011306_pt1 | contig 18888 bp, 17 predicted proteins | sample OliLak19BULKMAT1_FD_123175 | JGI IMG/M metagenome (GOLD analysis project Ga0163144, IMG submission 123175) | Freshwater microbial mat bacterial communities from Lake Vanda, McMurdo Dry Valleys, Antarctica - Oligotrophic Lake LV.19.BULKMAT1 | ecosystem: Environmental > Aquatic > Freshwater >... | reverse complement strand
TCCATAGCGCTGCGCGCCAGGAGGGGACGTGTACGCTCGTCCCCTCCTGTTCGCGAAGCGAATGGGAGGGGTGGCCGCGCGCAGCGCGGACGGGGAGGTTCCTCGAACTCCACGTCCACAAAGCCTCGAACCCGTCGTTCACAGCGTCGCATTGTTGAGCGTAGTCTCCACGCGATGGGACCTTCGTCGCCGTTTCGCACGCAGATCGAGGCGCAGGCGCGCGCGCTCGGCTTCGATGCTGTCGGGTTCACGTTGGCGGCGCTGCCACCGGAGACCTCGGCGCGGCTCGCGGCGTTCCTCGCCGATGATCGCCATGGCGACATGGGCTGGATGGCGGACACCGTCGAGCGGCGCGGCGATCCGCAAATGCTGTGGCCGGCGGCGCGCGGCGTCGTGATGGTCGGCGTCAACTACGCGCCGGCCCGCGATCCGCTGGAACTCATCGAACTCCCCGAGCGTGGCGCGATCTCCGCCTACGCGCAGCGACGCGACTATCACGACGTGCTCAAGTCGCGCCTCAAGGGGCTCGGGCGCTGGATGGTCGCGACGCTCGGCGGCGAGGTGAAAATCTTCGTCGACACCGCTCCCGTCATGGAGAAGCCGCTGGCCGAAGCCGCCGGATTGGGCTGGCAGGGCAAGCATACCAATCTGGTGTCGCGCGAGTTCGGCTCCTGGCTGTTTCTCGGCGCGGTGTTCACGACGCTCGAGCTCGGGCCAGGGCCGGGGCATGACGATCTTTGCGGGGCGTGCACGCGTTGCCTCGACATCTGTCCGACCCGGGCGTTCCCGGCGCCCTACCAGCTCGATGCGCGGCGCTGCATCGCGTATCTGACGATCGAGCACAAGAGCCATATCGCGCGGGAGTTCCGCGCCGCGATCGGCAATCGCGTCTTTGGCTGCGACGATTGCCTGGCCGTGTGTCCGTGGAACAAATTCGCGCAAGAGGCACGCGAGACGGCATTGAGTGCGCGCGTCGCGCTGGACGCACCGGGCCTCGCCGCGCTTGCGACGCTCGACGATGCGGCGTTTCGAAGCCTGTTCGCCGGTACGCCCGTCAAGCGTACGGGGCGCGATCGCTTCCTGCGCAACGTGCTGATCGCGATCGGCAACTCGGGATGTCCCGAACTTGTCCCGAGCGCGGAGCGATTGCTCGGCGATCCTTCCGCCCTGGTGCGCGCGATGGCCGTGTGGGCGTTGTCTCGGTTGCTGTCGCCGGAACTCTTCGCGCGGCTGCGGCAGATGCATCGCGAGAATGAGCTGGACGATACGGTACGGGCGGAATGGGTGGAGCAAGGGTCGGTGGAGCAAGGGTCAGACCCCAAAATGGGGTCTGACCCCGGTAGGTCTGCCCGAGGAGGAGGAAACCATGACCGATGATCGATCGCGCTGGCTCGCCTGGTATGCGCCGGGGCGGCAACCCGCGCCCAAGACTTTCGAGCTTGGCTTGTGTCTCGCCGGGGCGGTGTCGGCAGGGTCGTATACGGCGGGCGTGCTCGACTTCCTCTATGAGGCGCTCGATGCCTGGACCGCGGCGAAACTGCGCGGCGAGAACGTGCCGCGTCACGATGTGAAGCTGCGCGTCGTCGCCGGCGCCTCGGCCGGCGGCATGAACGGCGCGATCATGGCGGCCTCGGCCTCGCGTCGCTTCACGCCCGCCGCGCCGGCGCGCAATCGCGATCTGACCACCAGCCCGTTTTACAAGATCTGGGTCGACGGGCTGAGCATCACCGATCTGCTGGCGACCGATGATCTCGAGGGGCCGAAACCCGAGTTCCGCTCGATCCTCAATGCGCGCTGCCTCGATGTGCTGGCGCAGAGCGTCGTCGAATTTCGCGGCGAAGGCGCTGTCGATCCCGCGACGCGCAGCTGGATGGCCGATCCGTTCCTGGTCAAGCTCACCCTCGCCAATCTGCGCGGCGTGCCCTATCCGATCCGCTTCGAAGGCGCGACCAACTTCTCGCATCCGATGACGCTGCATGCGGATTGGATCGAGTTCGGCGCCTCGGCGCGCGGCATCGTCGACGCCGACACGCTGCCGCCCGGCGCGATCGCGCTGCCCGATGATCGCGGCGATCCCGCGTGGTTCCATCTGCGCACGGGTGCGCTGGCGACCGGCGCCTTCCCCGGCGCGCTCGAGGCCCGCTTCATCCCGCGCGATCAATCCGTCTACGACATGCGTTTCCCGCGCCTCGATGCCGACGGCAATGTCGCCTTCGTGAAGCCGAACTGGAGCAAGATCGAGGATCCCTACGCGTTCACCTCGGTCGATGGTGGGCTGTTCAACAACGAGCCCTTCGATCTCGCGCATGCCGTGCTGTCCGGGTTCGCCGGCACCAATCCGCGCGACGGGACCCAGGCCGACCGCGCGGTGATCATGGTCGATCCCTTCGCCGACCCCGCGCCGCTCGGGGCCGCCGATCTGCGCTCGATCGGCGAGATCTTCCCGGCGATCCTCGCGGCGATGACGGCGCAGGGTCGCTTCAAGCCGAGCGAACTCGCGCTCGCGCAATCGGCCTCGATCTACAGCCGCTATCTGATCGCGCCGGTGCGCGCTGATGCGAAGGGCGAGGCGGCGATGGCGACCGGCGGGCTCGGCGGCTTCATCGGGTTCTTCAGTCGCGCCTATCGCCACCATGATTTCCTGCTCGGCCGCGCCAATTGCCAGGAATTCCTGCGCGAGCGCTTCACGGTGCCGGACAGCAACCCGATCGTCGCCGGCGATCCCGCGATGAAGGATCAGCGGTATCGCAGCCGCATGGCGCCGGACCACGTCCGGTTGATCCCGCTGATCGGCGATTGCGCGGCGGATGAGGCGCTGCCGCCATGGCCGCGCAAGAAATTCGCCGGCTTCAGCGAGGTCGAGAAACCCTTGCGCAAGCGCGTGCGGCTGGTCGCCGAGCATCTGCTCAAGAGCTTCCTCGACGAGAAGGAGATCCTGAGAGTGACCGCGCCGCTGCTCGTGCCCGTCATCGAGCGCAAGCTTGCCGCGAAAGTGGCTTCTGCCCTCGACGCGGCACGCGACAAGGTGGATTCGAGCAGCGCGCGCTGAGGAGTTGCGTTGCGGCGCGCGCATCGGGTGGCGTAGCTTCACGGTTTCACGAAGGTGGGGCCATGACGCAGCTGTTGTTCAAGAATCTCGAGCTTCTCGACCCGCGCTGGGATGCGCCGCGCGGCGGCTATCAGGTGTTGGTCGAGGGCGAGACGATCCGCGAGGTCTCCGCCAAGCCGATCAAGGCGCCCAAGGCCAGCGTCGTCGATTGCGGCGGCAAAATCCTGATGCCCGGACTGATCGACAGCCACGTGCATGTCTTCCTGTCGGAGGTCTATCTCCGGCGCCTCGAGGAGATCCCGCTGACGCTGATGACCGCACGCTCGGCGGTGCTCGTGCGTGGCATGATCGATCGCGGATTCACCACCGTGCGCGACACCGGCGGCGCGGATTGGGGCATCAAGATCGCGCTCGAGACCGGGCTGATCCCGGGGCCGCGCCTGTTCATCGCCGGTCGCGCCATCGGCCCGACCAGCGGCCATAGCGACGCGCGCCGTCGCACGGATAACGGGCTGGGCTGCAAATGCTGCAACGCCATGACCTTCTGCATGGAGATCGCCGACGGCGCGGACAACGTGCGCAAGGCGGCGCGCGAGCAGATCCGCCAGGGCGCCGACCAGATCAAGATCATGGTCTCCGGCGGCGTCGCGTCGCCCTACGATCCTCTCGACTCGAAGCAGTATTCGATCGCCGAGATCTGCGCCGCGGTCGAGGAGGCCGAGGCGTTCGGCAAGTACACGCAAGCCCATGCCTATACGCCCGAAGCTATTCAACGCGCGGTCAGCAATGGCGTGCGCACGATCGAGCACGGCAATCTGATCGACGAGAAATCGGCGAAGCTGATGGCGCAGAAGGGCGCCTACATGGTCGCCAATCTCATCGCCTATTACGCGATGAAGGAACGCGCCGGGGAATTCGGCATGACCTCTGAGATGCTCGCGAAGAACGAGCTGGTGATCGATGGCGGACTGAAGTCGCTGGAGATCTGCAAGCGCGCCGGCGTCAAGGTCGGCTTCGGCAGTGATCTGCTCGGCCAGCTGCAGATCGATCAGAGCCGCGAGTTCCTGCTGCGCAGCGAAGTGCTCGAGCCGATCGAGATCATCCGCCAGGCGACGCTCGTGGGGGCCGAGATCGTGCGCATGGAAGGCAAGCTCGGCGTGATCGAGCCCGGCGCCTTCGCGGACCTCATCGTCGTCGATGGCAATCCCGTGAAGAATCTCGGGCTCTTCCAGGAACAGGGCAAGCATCTCTCGGCCATCATGAAGGGCGGCAAATTCCACAAGAACCGGCTGAACTGATCCGTGGCTGTGCTCATCGACACGCGACGTCTCGGACGCTGGAGCCTCAACGCGGTCGCGACTCTGGCGATGGCGTATATCCTCGTCCCGCTGGTCGCGGTGACGTGGCTCGCCTTCTGGAGCCAGGAGATCCCGACCTTCCCGCCCGAGGGCTACACGTTGCACTGGTTCGGCGCCGCGCTGGCGCAGGACAAATTCGTCAACGGCTTCCTGACCAGCCTGCAGGTCGGCGTCGCGGCGACGCTGCTGGGCCTCGTGCTCGGCGTGCCTGCCGCGCTGGCGATCGCGCGACGCGGGTTTTTCGGACGCGCCTGGATCAACCAGCTCCTGCTCATGCCGCTGGTCGTGCCGGGTGTCGTGCTCGGCACGTCGATCTACGTGTTCCAGGTCGAAGTCGAGATCGCAACGGAGATTCCGATTCTCGGCTCGATCCCCGGGCTGATCGGCGGCCATATTTTGATCGTGATTCCCTGGATCGTGCGGCTGATCGGCGCGAGTCTCGCCGGGTTCGATCGCGCGATCGAGGAGGCGGCGCTCAATCTCGGCGCCAATCCCTGGACCGCGTTCTGGCGCGTGACCTTGCCGTCGATCCGACCGGGCATCGTCGCGGGCGCGCTGTTCGGCTTCGTCACGTCCTTCGGCAATCTGGAGATGAGCCTGTTCCTGCTCTCGCCGGGCATGACCACGCTGCCGATCGCGATCCTGCAATATCTCGAATGGCGGCTCGATCCTACGATCGCCGCAGTCTCGGTGATGCAGATCGCGCTGATCGCGGTCGCGATGATCATCACCGATCGCTACGTCAAGCTCGCGCGGGTGGTGTGAAGCCATGGCGCGTCTGGAACTCCACGCCCTCTCCAAGCGCTACGGCGAGTTCACCGCCGTGAGCGATGTCACGCTCGACGTCGCGGATGGAGAATTCCTCGTGCTGCTCGGGCCGAGCGGCTGCGGCAAGACGACGACGTTGCGCATGATCGCCGGCTTCGTGACGCCGAGCGCCGGCGCGATCCGCATCGGTGCGCAGGACGTGACCGAGCTGCCGCCGTGGAAGCGCAACAGTGGCCTCGTGTTCCAGAGCTACGCGCTGTTTCCCCACCTGACCGTGGCGCAGAACGTCGCCTTCGGCCTGGAGATGCGGAAGTATCCGAAGTCCGATCTTGCCGCGCGCGTCGCCGAGGTGCTCAAGCTCGTGCGCCTCGGACAGCTGGGCGAGCGCCTGCCCCGCCAGCTTTCAGGCGGTCAGCAGCAGCGCGTCGCGCTGGCGCGCGCGCTCGCCATCCGACCGGACGTGCTGCTGCTCGACGAGCCGCTGTCCAATCTCGACGCCAAGCTGCGCGAGGAAGTGCGCGTCGAGATCCGCGAGCTGCAGCGTCAGCTCGGCCTCACCACCGTGATGGTCACCCATGACCAGGAGGAGGCATTGACCGTCGCCGATCGCCTGGTCGTGATGGCCGAGGGCGAGGTCAAGCAGATCGGCACGCAGCGCGATCTCTACGAACGCCCGGCCAACCGCTTCGTTGCGGGATTCGTCGGCCGCAGCACGTTTCTCGACGGCAAAGCCGTGGGCGATGGCGCCTTCGTCACCTCGGGCGGGCTGCGGCTGCGCTGTTCAGCCGGCGCGGTCCGTGGCGACGCGGTGCTGGCGCTGCGGCCCGAACGGCTGGTTCTCGGTGTGGCGCCCCTGGGCCTCGACAATGACCTCATTGGAACAGTCGAGTTCGTCTCCTATCTCGGCGCGGTGCTGGATCTGCGCGTGCGCCTCTCGTCGGCGGACCGCGTCATCGTCCAGGTCGCAAATCGCCAGGATGGCTTGGCGCCTGCTGTCGGTGACCAGGTCCATGTCGGATGGGAAGCAGTGGTCGGGCGCGTGTTTTCGGGCGACGCAAGCGCGCCGGCATGATCAATTTCACTCACCAAAGCCTGTCAAGCAATCAACCCAGGAGGCCTTCATGACTGAACTTCGTCTTTCTCGCCGGCAAGCTCTCGCGGCCGGCTCGGCTTTTGCCGGCACCGCCGCCATCGGCGGCATGGCCCATGCGCAGCAGCAGCGCGTGATCGTCGGCACCTGGGGCGGCGACTACAGCCGCCTCATCAACAAGAACATCGACGCGCCGTTCCTGAAAACCAAAGGCGTCGAAGTCGTCTATGACGAAGCGGCTGATCCGCCGCGCCGTGCGAAAGTGATGGCCGAGGCGCGTCTGCCGCGCGGCACGACCGATATCCAGGCGCTCTCCGCCGCCCAGATGTTCGAGATGAACGAGGCCGGCATGCTGCAGCCGATCGACTACAGCCAGATCCCGAATGCGGCCAATCTGCTGCCGACGATGAAATATTCCTATGGGATCGGGCACATCTACTCAGCCAAGGTCGCCGTCTACAATCCGAAACTGGTCGCCGCGCCGACGAGTTTCCGCGATGCCTTCGATCCGAAGCACGGCAACAAGATGGGCATCATCGACATCCAGTATCAATTCGTGATGCTGGCCGCCGCTCTCGCCAATGGCGGTTCGGTGTCGAATTTCGAGCCGGGTAAGGAACTGCTGCTCGCGGCGAAGAAGGCCGGCTGCCGTCTCTATCCGACCAACGAGGCGTTCGCGGCCGCCCTCAAAAGCGACGAGATTCACACCGGCATCATGTGGAAGGCGCGCGTGGTGCAGTGGCAGAACGCGGGCATCTCCGTGGAATCCGCCGCGCCCAAGGAAGGCGTGCCGTTCTACATCTCCGGCTTCTGCGTGCCCAAGAATGCGCCCAACAAGGCCGGCGCCTACGCCTTCCTCAATGCCATGCTGGAGAAGCAGGCGCAGGAAAACTTCGCGATCGACATGGGCTACAACGCGACCGTCAAGAACGCGGTCGTGGCAGCCGATCTCCAGAAGCGCATCGGCTTCACCGACGAGGAACAGAAGCGCCTGATCGACCTCGACTACGGCTACATCGCCAAGAACGACGCGGCGATGAAGGAGTGGTGGGACAAGGTCTTCAAGGCGTGACAGCGCGCCTCACCACCCTGGCGCGCTGCGCGCGCCTGTCCCTCCTCATTCGAGGAGCTACGGCGAAGGACGTGAGTCGCCCTTCCTCGAATGAGCTTGGCGATTCACACATCGTCGAGACGAGGCCCCGGCGCCCGGAGTCGATCGCCGAATTCGCGCATCCCCTCCTGGCGCGCAGCGCTAGGAGGGGTGGCAGCGCGCATCAGCGCGCTGACGGGGAGGTCTCGCGGGACCTTCGCAGGCACAGGCCTCTTCGAATTCAAGGAACCTCCCCGTCACGCGCTTCGCGCGCGCCACCCCTCCTATCGCGTGCCGCGACAGGAGGGGATGAATTACGGGCTGCGCTTCATCCCCTTCTGGCGCGCAGCGCCAGGAGGGGTGGCGGCGCGCGTCGGCGCGCTGACGGGGAGGTCTCGCGGGACCTTCGCAGGCACAGACCTTTTCGAGTTCAAGGAACCTCCCCGTCACGCGCTTCGCGCGCGCCACCCCTATCACGTGCCGCGACAGGAGGGGATGAAGTGCAGGATGCGCCCAGGGCTTTGAGCCTTGATCGACGTGATGCTGGCCCGCTCGTACCCTCATCGACGTGTCGTGCAAGCTCGTGTGCATCCCCTATCTCGAATGAGGAGGGGCAGCGCGCGGGGTGATGGCCGCTTCCACCCTCACGCTCGAGCGCCGCGAGGCGCGCGCGCAGCTGCTCAGCGCGGGGTCGCTGGTCGGTCCGGCGACGATCTTCGTTGCGCTCGGCCTGCTGGTGCCGATCGCGATCCTGTTCCGCTACAGCCTCAACGATGTCGGCCCGTACAAGACGATGGTCGAGGCCTTCACCATCAAGAGCTACCTGCGTTTCTTCTCCGACGCCTACTACACCAACATCCTCGGACGCACGCTGCGGGTCGCGGTGATCTGCACGATGGTCTGCCTGCTGCTCGGTTTCCCGCTCGCTTACGTGCTCGCGCGGCTGCAATCGAGCTGGAAGAACTGGCTCATCATGCTGGTCGTGCTGCCGCTATTCGTCGGCAACGCGGTGCGCGCGGCGGGGTGGATGGCGCTGTTCGGCAGCAAGGGCGTCGTCAATTCCTCGCTGCTCATGCTCGGCGTGATCTCGACGCCGATCGAGATCATGTACACCGAGACCGCCGTCATCATCGGCATCATCGCGGTCAACCTGCCGTTCATGGTGCTGACGCTGCAGAGCGTGATCGAAGGCATCGACCGCGCGGTCGAGGAGGCCGCGTTCAGCCTCGGCGCCAATCCCGCCGCGATGTTCAGGCGCGTGCTGTGGCCGTTGGCCCTGCCCGGCGTTCTCGCCGGCACCATCCTCACCTTCATACTCGCGATGAACGCCTATGCCACGCCCGTGCTGCTCGGCGGCCCGCGGTTCATGATGATGGGGCCGCTCGTCTACAATCAATTCGTCCAGCAGAACAACTGGCCCTTCGGCGGCGCGATCTCCTTCGTGCTGATGACGGCGACGATCGTGCTGACCGTCACGGCCAATCTGCTCGTCCAACGCCGGTACCGGCGCTAGCCGGCCGCGCATGCGCCTGTCGGATTTCGATTTTACCCTGCCGCCCGAGCTCATCGCGCAATACCCCGCGAGCCCGCGCGATGCCGCGCGTCTGCTTGAGATCGCCGCGGATGGGCTCGCCGATCGCACGATACGGGACCTTCCGGGCCGTCTGCGCGCGGGCGATCTGCTGATCAGCAACGACACGCGTGTGATCAAGGCGCAGCTCATGGGGCGGCGCGGGACCGCGAGGATCGACGTGACGCTGCACAAGCGGCGCGACGCCTCGACCTGGGACGCCTTCGCGCGACCCGCGAAGAAGCTGGTGACCGGCGACGTGCTGCGCTTCACCGACGAATTCAGCGCCATTGTGATCGCGAAGCATGATGGCGGCGAGGTGAGCCTGCGCTTCGATCGTGGCGATGCGGCGCTGATGGCCGCCTTGTCGCAGCACGGCCAAATGCCGCTGCCGCCCTACATCAAGCGCGCCAGCGCGGCGCCCGATGACGAGCGCGACTACCAGACGATCTTCGCCGCGCGGGACGGCGCGGTCGCCGCCCCGACCGCGGGGCTGCACTTCACGCCGGCCTTGCTGGACGCGCTGCACGCCGGAGGCGTCCGCCACGCGCATGTGACCCTGCATGTCGGCGCCGGCACGTTCCTGCCGGTCAAGACCGAGGACATCGACGCGCATCGCATGCATGCGGAATGGGCGGAGCTGCCCGTGGCGACCGTCGCGGCGATCGGGGCGACGCGCGCGCGCGGTGGCCGCGTGGTCGCGGTGGGGACGACCAGCCTGCGCACGCTGGAAGGCGCGGTCGCGCGATCCGGCCAATTGGGGCCCTGGTCGGGCGAGATCGATCTGTTCATCCGGCCGGGTTTCTCCTTTCGTGTCGTCGACCTGCTGCTGACGAATTTTCATCTGCCCAGATCGACGCTGTTCATCCTCGTCGCCGCCTTCGCCGGGCTCGAGTGCATGCAGCGCGCCTATGTGCATGCGATGGCGCGGGGATATCGTTTCTTCTCCTATGGCGATGCGTGCCTGATCCACCGCGCGGAGGCGCCATGACGCAATTCGGTTTCGAACTCCTGGCGCGCGATGGCGCCGCGCGGCGCGGGCGGGTGACGACCGCGCATGGCACGATCGAAACGCCGGCCTTCATGCCCGTCGGCACGGCCGCCACGGTCAAGGCCATGACGCCCGAGGGCGTGCGCGCGACCGGCGCGGAAATCGTGCTCTGCAACACCTATCACCTGATGCTGCGCCCCGGCGCCGAACGCGTCGCACGGCTGGGAGGCTTGCATCGGTTCATGAATTGGTCCGCGCCGATCCTCACGGATTCCGGCGGCTACCAGGTCATGTCGCTGGCGTCCTTGCGCAAGCTGAGCGAACAGGGCGTGCAGTTCCAGTCGCATCTCGACGGCAGCAAGCATCTGCTCACGCCGGAGCGCTCGATCGAGATCCAGCATCTGCTCGACGCCACCATCACCATGGCGTTCGACGAATGCACGCCCTATTCGGCGACGCCAGAGCAGGCATCATCGTCGATGGAGCTGTCGATGCGCTGGGCGCGGCGTTCGCGCGACGCCTTCGTCGATCGCGCGGGCTACGCGATCTTCGGCATCGTTCAGGGCGGCATCTATCCGGAGCAGCGCGCGCGTTCCGTCGCCGCGCTCACGCAGATCGGATTCCACGGCTACGCCGTCGGTGGTCTGGCAGTCGGCGAACCGACGCATGAGCGCAACGCCACGCTCGAAGCGACCACACCGCTGCTGCCATCGACGGCGCCGCGCTATCTGATGGGCGTGGGCAAGCCCGCGGACATCGTGGCGTCGGTGGCGCGTGGGATCGACATGTTCGATTGCGTGCTGCCGACGCGCTCGGGCCGCACGGCGCAAGCCTGGACGCGCGAAGGGCCGCTCAATCTGCGCAATGCGCGTTTTGCCGAGGACCAGTCGCCGCTCGATCCGGCCTGCGCGTGTCCGACCTGCCGGTCCTATAGCCGCGCCTATCTGCATCATCTCGTCAAGGCCGCGGAGATGCTCGGGCCGATGCTGCTGACCCAGCACAATCTCACCTGCTATCAGGACGTGATGCGGGAGACGCGCGCCGCGATAGAGGCTGGTCGCTTCGGCGCCTTCCATGACGGTTTCATGGCCGGCCCGGCGGCACGCACGGGTGCGGCGACCGAGGAGAGCTGACGTGGCGAAGTCGATCTATAGCGGGCTCCGGCAACTCGGCGAGAAGAGCCGGGTGCCGTCGTCGCCCGCGGCGGCGGTGCTCGAGCGCGTCGCCAACCCGCATCCGCGGCTGCGCTATGCGGTGCGCTTCGTGGCGCCCGAGTTCACATCGCTCTGTCCGATCACGGGGCAACCGGATTTCGCGCACCTCGTGGTCGACTACGTGCCGCGGCGCTGGCTGGTGGAGTCCAAGTCATTGAAACTCTTTCTCGGCAGTTTCCGAAACCACGGGGCGTTTCACGAGGCCTGCACCGTTGAGATCGCGGACCGGCTGGTGAAGCTGCTCGCGCCGATCTGGCTGCGGATCGGTGGCTATTGGTATCCGCGCGGCGGCATTCCGATCGATGTATTTTATCAGACCGGCGCACCGCCGCGCGGCCTCTGGATCCCCGACCAGGGCGTGCCGCCCTACCGAGGTCGAGGTTGAGCAGACGGGAAGCGGCTGTGGAAATCATTGCGGCGATGAGCCAAAACGGTCTACGTCACGTATGACCGTCGGACGCAAAAGTGACGTCCCAGCATTCCCTGCGAATGTTTTCTCCGGATCACGTCGAGAGGTCATGAGACGATCGAAATCGAAACTCCCCGGGCTGACGAGGGCCGCTTGCATGGCCGCGGCGCTCGCGCTGGGTGGCTGTGAGTTGCTTTCTGACCTGATGGGAGACGACGCGCAGGGCCCGGTTGGAACCGGCGCCGAAGCCATGGGCCCGAAGCCGCCGCCGGCTGCGCCGCGCGTCCCGCGCGCCAGCCTCAGGCGTGCGGCAAATGATCGCGGGGCGGGGGATTCAAGCGCGCAGACCCCAGAGAGCCCAGGTGACGGCGCCGCGACGCCGACGCCCGATGTCGTTGCCTCCGTCACGTCGGACTCTCGAATCGTGATCGAGCCACCGGCCGAAGCCGCTGCCGACCGCACTTCGCAGGTGCGCACCGATCTGGTCATCGGTCTCACAGAAAAGTCACTTGTGGGCTGGCTCGGGGAGCCTGCCAATCGCCGCGAGCAATCTCCGGCGCGAATCTGGCGGTATGCCGGCGCCGGTTGCGCGCTTGATGTATTTCTGTTTCTTGATCTCGTCAGTCGCGAGTTTCGCGCGCTCAGCTACGAAGTGAAGGGCACGACCAATGATGATCAGCGATGCCTCGAACCCGTCTTTGCCGGACGCGGAAGCGCTCCACGCACGACCGCGAGTCGCCTTGATTGACGACGATCCCGGCGTCAGGGAATCGGTTGCGGGCAATCTGAAGGACAGTGGTTTTGACGTCGTGGCGTTCGAGGGCGGGCCGTCCGCGCTGGCCTGGTTCGCGCGCGGCGAGACGGCCGATCTGATCCTGTTGGACATGCGGATGCCCGGGTTGGACGGGTTCCAAGTCCTCGAACGCTTGCGCTCGCGTGGCGTCAATTCGCCGGTCGTGTTCCTGACTGCCATCAGCGATGACTTGACCGAGGATCGTGCGCTCGCGGGTGGTGCGATCGATTTCGTCGACAAGTCGCGCAAGCTGTCGATCCTCGTCAAACGGCTGCAGCTCGCCCTCGAGCCCGGGGCGAAATCGACGTTTGGCCTCGCCGCCAAGCCGGTCGGCAATGGTCCTTTGAAGATCGATCATCTGGAGCTTTTCGTCGATACCTGCCGCGCCGCCTGGCGCGACCAGCCGCTCGATCTGACGCTGTCGGAGTTCCATGTCGTGCAGCTGATCGCGCTACGCCGCGGTGCGGACGTGTCCTATCGGGAGATCTACGATTGCGTTCGCGGCAAGGATTTCGTCGCCGGCCAGGGACCGCACGGCTATCGCGGCAATGTGCGCGCGCTGATCAAGCGCGTGCGCAAGAAGTTTCGCGCGGTCGATGATTTGGCCGATCCAATCGAGAATTATCCGGGCTACGGCTATCGTTGGATCGTCGCGGACGCCTGATCGGATCCATGAGCGAGATCGAGGCGGAATTGCCGCCGCCCGAACGGCGGCGGTTTCGGCTGGCCCTGAAGTCTCAGCTGATCCTGTTGCTGCTGGTCTATGTCTTCGTGCCGCTCGGCGTCGGCTATGAACTGCGCAACGCAGATGAGGCCAAGCGCGCGTTGCTGCTGGCGAGCGTGCAGCGTCAGGGTGTTCTGATCGGTCAGGCGCTGCAGCCGGTGTTCGCCCAGCCTGGCTTGGCGCCGATCACGGCCCTGGGACCTGAACTGGCGCGTTTCGCGACGACGGACTCGCAAGTGCGTGTCCTGCTGGCGCCGGTGAGCGGCGCGGCTGCGGGTTCGTTCTACTATGTCGCCGCGGCGCCCGAATCGTCGGCGGGGACGCTGGACGCGGAGCGCGAGATGCTCAGCCGCGTCGGCGTTCTCGATCGCCTGAGCGGGACCTGCAGCGGCGGTATTCCCTATGCGCTCCGCTATCGCTCGCCCGATGGGCGCGAGGACGTGGTCACTTCGGGGATCCCCTTTCTCGGACCGGCGGGCTGTTGGCTCGTGGTGGTGACTCATGACGTGGCCGGCTCGACCGGCGCCTTGCTCGGCCGCTCCTTCTTCGAGTCACGCGAGATCAAAGTCGCGTTTTTGTTCTATTTCGTCATGTTTGTGGTCAGCTTCTGGGTTTTCGTCAGGGCGTGGCGGGCGCTGAAGCTTTTCGCGAGACAGGCGCGGGACATCGCCGCGCACGGTCCGCGTGCCACGTCGTTCGAGGCGCGCAATCCCGTTCCGGAACTGTCGAACGTCGCCCGCGACGTCGACCGCATGGTCGAACGCCTGAAATCCTCGGCGGCGGCGATCCGGCGCACGGCGGAGGACAATCTACATGCCTTCAAGACGCCGATCGCGGTGATCCGGCAATCGATCGAACCCATCAGGAAGGAGATCGCCCCCGACAGCGTTCGCGGCCTGAAAGCGTTCGGTCTCATCGAGGCGCACCTCGACCGTCTTGATGCGCTCGTGGTTCAGACCAAGCGCCTCGACGAGGCCACGGCCGATCTGATCGATGCGCCGCTCGCCGACCTCGACGTGTCGATGACGCTCGAGCGCCTGCTCAGTGGGTACGACGAATTGATCCGTCAGCGTGGCCTGATTCTCGAAACGCGCCTGGAGCGCGGCGTCATTGCGCATGCCAGCGCCGATCTGTTCGAGACGGCGATCGAAAACCTCATCGACAACGCGATCGATTTCTCGCCCAAAGGCTGTCGGATTTCCGTGAGTCTCGTGCGCAGATCCAACCGCGCCGAGGTGACGGTGAGCGATGAAGGGCCGGGCATCGATCCGGCCGACAAGGCACTGATCTTCGAGCGTTACTATTCGACCCGCCCGGTTGCCGGCGGGCGCGCAGAGGAAGCGCATTTCGGGATCGGCTTGAGCATCGTGCGGCGCAATGTCGAGGTGATGGGCGGCACGGTCGGCGTCGAGAATGGCGATCCACGCGGCCTGCGGGTTGCGATTCGTCTTCCGCTCGCACAGGCCGCATGAGGCGCGATCGCCGTCAACTGCTTGGGATCGCAAGGCTCTTGGGATCACAGCTTTGTCGCACCCCATCGCGCATCGGCGCTTCTAGGGTTCCGCACATCGATTGACGCGGCCGGCTCTCAGGAGCGGCTCTCGTTGGAAGGTGATGGTGGTGGCGATGGATCTCGGGTTTGCGATGGCGACGGAAAATGCGACGGCCGGTTCGGCCGACACGGGCTATTCGACCGCGCCCGTGACGACGGAGTCAGGCGCCGCGGCGCTCGATCGGATGATCGAGTTGCTCGCGCTCAGCCCCGTGCGCATCTCGCTCGTCGCGCTCGAGTTTCTCGAAACCGGGCCGCGTGTTGCCGCCAACGCCGCGATGGCGGCGTGCGGGGCGACCGGCTTCCTGATCGCGCTGTCGCCTCAGCGCTTCGTCATTGTGGACGTCGGCCCGCGCGGCGCCTCCCCGCGAGCCGACCAGGCCATCGCTGAGCGAATCCGCTCGCTCGCGATGGCCGCTCTCTCGGGGCGTCGCGACGCCCGACCCGCGCGGCTGCGGACCGCCGATCTCCATGTCTGGAGCGATCAGGCCGTATCTGCACGGCAATGCTTCAGCCAGCTCATGCGCGTGCTCGGCAGCGATGCGGAGCAAACCGCGCACGCCCCGGGCAGCCACGTCAGGCGCCAGCGCGCCGCTCGAGTCGCCTAGGTCCGGCGCCATCCGACGCTCGGTCGACGGGCGGCACGCTTCCTGACCGGTCGCTGTCGGCCAACTCGCCGGTCAGGAGGCGTATCCGTTCGACGGCGCGCCGCCGTCACCGCATGCCGCGCTATGATCAACCGAACCAGGGGATCACCCGAACAAGGGGAGGCGCGCATGTTGACACGACGAAGCTTTGCAGCGGGACTGACGGCAGGCGGAATCGCCGCCTGCACGGATGGCCGCAATGCCGCTGCCCTCGTCGATGACGGTCGGGCCGATGCGCTCAGCGTCATGAGTTTCGCGCCACCGCTTGCCCTGGAGTCGCTTCCAGCCGGTTGGCGCCATCGCACGTTCTGGACACGCGCGCCGATGCGCATGAACCTCGGCAAAAAGGATGGCGTGGACTCCTTGCGTTGCGAGACCGCGTCGAGCGCCTCGATGCTGCTGCGCGATGTGGACGTCGCGCTCGCGGCCCGGCCGCGATTGAGCTGGCGCTGGTTCGTCGAGCTCCCGATCGACTCGCCGCTCGATGAGCGCACGCGCGAAGGCGACGATCATCCCGCGCGCCTCTTCCTGTCGTTTGCGACGGCGGGTGGTGAGCGCCGCGCGATGGAGATCATCTGGGGCAACAAGTTCCTCAAGCAGGGCGACTGGAAGTATCTCGGCACATTCCCGCACTACGTCGCCAATGGCGGCGCCGCGAATGTCGGGCGGTGGCACAACGAGGAAGTGGATCTGGCGCGGCTGACGCGCGAGATCTGGCCCGAAGGGACGCCCACGAGGCTCGTCGAGCTCGGCGTGTTCTGCGATTCCGACGAGACGCGCACACGCAGCATCGCCTATTTCGCGGAGCTCGCCCTGCTGCGCGCCTGAAGATTCCGGCTGGTTCGTGGCGTCGCAGGCGGCTTGCGAAACGCTCAGGGCGCGCCTTCGGCGGCGGCGCGTCTACGCAGTCTGACGCAGGGCCGATAGCGGTCGTCCCCGGTCACGCGCTGCAGGTTTTCCATGATCGCAAGCGTGCGGCCGAACCCGATGCGTGACGCCCAGGTGATCGGACCGATCGGGTAGTTCACGCCGCGCACCATCGCGAGATCGATGTCGGCTTCGCTGGCAATGCCTTGATGCGCGGCGTCGAGCGCCTCGTTGGCCAGCGTCGCCACGACGCGCGCGACGAGCAATCCGGGAATGTCGTCGATGCGGTTGGCGAGCAGCCCGAGGGCCCGGAAAAAGCCGGCGATGGTCGCAACCACGCCCGCCGCGGCGCGATCGCCGACCGCGAAGGCGATGCGCGGCGCCTTGTCCGGATCGAGGCAGAGATCGAAGAGCGCGTCGACATCGCTGCGCAGACTCGCCGGCCGGCCATCGGTCGGCGCGAGATGGACGCCATCGATGATCAGTCTGCCATCGCCATCGCCGCACTCGACGGCGAGTCCGGCCGCTCGCGCGCGCGCGCCGAACGATGCGACCGATCCGATGGCGCCGGCCATGAGCACGCGTGACGGTGTGGGACCGACCGGCGCGTCGTCGGGCGCCGGGCATTCGGCATTCGTCGCGTAGCTGAAGAAGCCGCAGCCGGTCTTGCGGCCGAGCAATCCAGCCTCGACCATCTCCTTCTGCAGCGGCGAACCGCGATAGCGCGGATCGCCGAACATCGCCGCCGACATCGTCGCGGTGGTCGCGACGTTGATGTCGTGGCCGATCAGATCCATGAGCTCGCACGGCCCCATGCGAAACCCGCCGGCGTCGCGCATCACCGCATCGAGCGTGGCGGGGTTGGTGGCTTGTTCGACGAGGCTGCGCAGCGCTTCGGCGTAGAACGCCCGTGCGCAGCGATTGACGATGAAACCCGGCGTCGAGCGGCAGCGCACCGGAGTTTTCCCCCAGGCCTGCATCGTCGCGAAGCCCGCATCCACGACCGACGGATCGCTGAGCGGCGCGGCAATCACTTCGACCAGCGGCAGAAGCGGTGCGGGATTGAAGAAATGCAGACCGATGAGGCGCTCCGGCCGCGCGAGGGCGCGCCCCATCGCCGCAATCGACAGCGCGGACGTGTTGCTGGCGATGATCGAATCGGGCGCGACCACAGCTTCGATCTCGCGCAACACGACATGCTTGATCGCCATGTCCTCGGGAACCGCTTCGATCACCAGCCGCGCGGGCGCCAGCGCCGCCATCTCGCCCGCTGTGGTGAGTCGCGCGAGCGTCGCCGCGCGCTCGGTCGGCGGCAGCCGGCCCTTGGCGATCAGGATGTCCAGAGCCTTGGCGAGCGAATTGCGCGCCGCGACCAGGGTTTCCGGCGGCGTGCCGATCAGGATCGTGGGATGGCCGGCGACCGCGGCGATCTGCGCGATCCCCGCGCCCATCGTGCCGGCGCCGACCACGCCGATCGGCGAATCCATGGCGAGGGGCGACGTCATCGGCCCTTGAAGACGGGCGGCCGCTTGTCGAGGAAGGCGGCGACGCCTTCGCGGTAATCGGCGCTGCGCCCGAGTTCGCTCTGAAACATGCGTTCCTGCTCGAGCTGACCGTCGAGCGTGTTCTCCTCGGCAAGATCGAGCGCGCGTTTGATGCGCGCCAGCGCCAGCGTGGGCGCGGCGGCGAGCCGCGTCGCCAGCGCGTCGATCTCCGCCAGCAATGCCGCGTCGTCGACCGTGCGCCAGATCAGGCCCCAGGCTTCGGCTTGTTCGGCCGTGATCTTCTCGGCGAGCAGCGCCAGGCCGCGGGCCCGCGCAGGACCGATTAGGCGCGGCACGAACCAAGTCGACCCGGCATCCGGCACGAGGCCGATCCTGGCGAAGGCCTGCATGAAGCTCGCGGAGCGCGCGGCGATCACGATGTCGGCGGCGAGCGCGAGGCTCATGCCGGCCCCGGCCGCGACGCCGTTGACGGCCGCGATCACCGGCATCTCCAGCGCGCGCAAGCGCCTGATCAGCGGATTGTAGAGCTTGTCGAGCGTCTCGCCGAGATCGGGCAGTTCGCCGCCACGGCGCTGGCCGAGATCCTGGCCAGCGCAGAAGCCGCGCCCCGCGCCGGTCAGGACCAGGACACGCGCGTCGTCATTCGCGACGCGATCGAGCGCATCGCGAAGCTCGGCATGCATCGCGTCCGTGACAGCGTTGAGCTTGTCCGGCCGATTGAGCGTGATCGTGGCGACTGCGTCCACAATCGTGAACAGGATCGTCGAATAGGTCATTCGTGGCGGCGACTATGACGTCGCCGCCGCGACCCGGCAAGGAACGGTCGATGGCGCGATCACGCGGAAAGCGGTGGCCGACGCTCGTGGAAATCGCTGGCCTGCTGCAACGCGAAGCCGGCGCGCAGCACGAGATCGTCGCGCCATGGCGCGGCCGCCAGCTGCAGCCCGACGGGCATGCCGTCGTCCGAGACGCCGCAGGGTGTGCTCAACGCCGGCAGCCCTGCGGCGGCCCAGCCCCAGGAATTCTTCGTGATGGCGGCGGTCACGGCGATGACGTTGCGGTCGTCGTCGGCGCGCGGCACGTGCGTGGCGACGCTGGGCGAAAGCACGAGATCGACCGTGCCGGCGAAGAGCTGCCGGACACCGCGGCTGAACTCCTCCCGCCAGCGCAGGGCGGCCGCGTAGTCGATCGCGCGAAGCTCGAGGCCGGGCGCGAGACGTTGGCGCACCAGCGGATCGAACAGCTCGGGCTGTGTGGCCAG
>Ga0163144_10011305_pt1 | contig 18888 bp, 14 predicted proteins | sample OliLak19BULKMAT1_FD_123175 | JGI IMG/M metagenome (GOLD analysis project Ga0163144, IMG submission 123175) | Freshwater microbial mat bacterial communities from Lake Vanda, McMurdo Dry Valleys, Antarctica - Oligotrophic Lake LV.19.BULKMAT1 | ecosystem: Environmental > Aquatic > Freshwater >... | reverse complement strand
GCGGCCCACCAGCAACGACGGTTCGTCAGCGAACGCGTTCAATGCATCAGCGTCGAGCACCAGCGGGCCATCGTACTTATCCAGCAGCTCGCGCACGAATGTGGTGACGCCCTCGCCGCGGCCCAAGCCGGGACCGGCCACAATCACGTCAGCGTCAATCCCCAGGACCGTCGACACCGCCGCAAAGTGAATGGTGCCATCGGGCGTCTCATCCAGCCCCTCGGTCATGTACTCGACCCCGTGCGCGGCAATCGTCGGCTGGCACGATCGCGGCGACGCCACGGTGACCAGCCCCGCGCCCGACCGCATGGCGCCGCGCGCACACAACACGGCAGCGCCGGCCTTCCCCACCGACCCGGCCACCACGACCACGCGACCGAAGTCGCCCTTGTGGGCATCGGCGGCCCGCGCCGGAATCAACGACCGCATCTGCTCTCGCGTCAGCAGCTCGAGGTGCGGGCCTTCCAGCTGATCGAAGACGTCGGCGGGAATGCCAATGTCGGCGATCACCACCTCGCCCGACTTCGCTTCCGCCGGTGGCAGCACCAACGGCAGCTTCGGGGCGCCCAGTGTGACGGTGACCGTGGCATCAATGGCATCGCCAATCAGGTCGCAGCTATCGGCCGACATCCCCGACGGCATATCGATCGACACGATCGGCACGCCGCCTTCGTTGAGGTCGGCGACGACGGTCTCATAGAATCCGGTGAGGGGCGTCGACAGGCCGGTGCCGAACATGGCATCGATGATCAGGTCGTGCGCGATGATCTCGGCGCCGTGCAACTCCCACGCGGTCTCGTCGGCGACTTCGACAACGGTCTGGCCGATCCGGCCGAGGATCTCCAGATTGATGCGCGCATCGCCTTTGACCTCGTTGACCTTGCCAATCACGAAGACCGAGACGTCGACCCCTCGCTGTTGCAGGGTGCGAGCCACCACAAAGCCATCGCCGCCGTTGTTGCCCTTGCCGCAGACAATGGCGACGCGGCGGTCGGCGAGGTCAGGATAGAACGATTCGACGGCCGCCACCACCTGACGGCCGGCATTCTCCATCAGCACCAGGGACGCGAGCCCGATTTCCTGGATGGTGCGGCGGTCGGCTTCGCGCATCTGGTCGGCGTTGAGAATTCTCATTGTGTGGGCGCAGTAGTGGACGGAGTAGCCTCCGGCTTTAGCCGGAACTCTCTGTCGTCAATGTAGCACCATCGCGGCCGGTTGAGGTACGCTGCCCAACGATGAGCGCATACGTCAACGTCAACGGCGTGATCACCGACGCCGCCCACGCCATGATCCCGGTCTACGACCACGGTTTTCTTTACGGTGAGGGCGTCTACGAAGTGTTCCGGACGTATCACGGTGTGCCGTTCCTGTTCGACCGCCATCAAGCGCGGCTGCGGGAGTCGGCGTCGCGCATCCACCTCGAGGTGCCGTTCACAGACGAGGAGATCGAGCGGCGGTCGATGGCGACCTGGGCCGCCTCTCAAGGCAACCCTGAAGGGTTGCCTCCACGACACGGCCACGAGGCCTACGTCCGCATTCTGCTGACCCGCGGCGTGGGCGAGATTACCTACGACCCGGCCGCCTGCCCCACGCCGTCGCTGGTGATCATCGCCAAGCCGCTGCCACCGACACCGTCCGCCTGGTACGACGAGGGCGTCAAGGTGGTGATGGTCGAAGACATCATCCGCAACCATCCCGAGTCGGTGTCGCCGCTGATCAAGAGCAACAACCTGATCAATAACGCGCTGGGCATGCAGCAAGCGATCCGGGCAGGCGCGGCCGAGGCGATCTTCCGCAACTACCGCGGCGAGCTCGCCGAGTGCGCGCAATCGAACCTGTTCATTGTCTCGAAGGGTGTCGTCAAGACGCCGCCGCTCGAGGCCGGCCTGCTGGCCGGCATCACGCGCGCCTTCACCATGGAAGTGGGCGCGGCCACCGGCATCCGCTGCGAAGAGGCGGTGCTGAAGGATGCGGATCTGTTTGGGGCGGACGAAGCGTTCTTTACCAGCACGACCAAGGAGATCGTGCCGATCGTCCAGGTCGATGACCGAACGATTGGTGATGGGCGGGTTGGGCCCATCACCAGGAAATTGTTAGCGGAGTATCGGCTGAAGGCGGAAGCGCTGTCGATGGTCGGCCGCCCATAAAGGGCGGCCCTACCGAACCGCCCTCCTGGCACCGGGTTACTGGTAGGACTCCATCGGCGGGCAGACGCACATCAGGTTTCTGTCGCCGTACGGATTGTCAATGCGGCCGACACTCGGCCAGAACTTGTTAGCCCTCACCCACGGCAACGGATAGGCCGCCTTCTCGCGGGAGTAGCTGTGCGGCCACGCGTCGGCTGACACCGCCGCCGCCGTGTGCGGCGCGTGCTTCAGCACGTTGTCCTTCGCATCCACCTTGCCGGTGATGACTTCTTCGATTTCCGCGCGAATGGCGATCAGCGCGTCGCAGAAGCGGTCGAGTTCGGCCTTCGGTTCGCTTTCAGTCGGCTCAATCATGAGCGTGCCCGGCACCGGGAACGACACGGTCGGCGCATGGAAGCCGTAGTCCATCAGGCGCTTGGCGACATCGCCTTCTTCGACGCCCTTGGCCTTGAACGCGCGCAGGTCGAAGATCATTTCGTGCGCGACGCGGCCGTTCTCGCGGGTGTAGAGCACGTCGTAGTGCTGCTCGAGCCGCGACTTGATGTAGTTGGCGGTGAGGATGGCGAAGCGAGTCGCATCCGTCACACCCGCGGCACCCAGCATGCGGATGTAGGCGTACGAGATCAGCAGGATGCTCGCGCTGCCCCACGGCGCGGCGGAGACGGGGGGAATGGCTGTCTTCGACGAACCTAAAGGTTCGTCGCCACGGGTCTGCACCAGGGGATGGCCCGGCAGGAACGGCGCCAGGTGCCTGGCCACGCCGATCGGACCCATGCCCGGACCGCCGCCGCCGTGCGGGATGGCGAACGTCTTGTGCAGGTTCAAGTGGCAGACATCCGCGCCAATCGTCGCGGGACTGGTGAGGCCGACCTGCGCGTTCATGTTGGCGCCGTCCATGTAGACCTGGCCGCCGTAGTGGTGAATGGTCGCGCAAATGTCGCGAATCGAGTCCTCGAACACGCCGTGCGTCGAGGGATACGTGATCATCAGGCCCGCCAGGTCCGTGGCGTGCGCTTCAGCTTTTGCCTTCAGGTCTGCCACATCGACGTTGCCATTGGCATCGGTCGCGGTGACGACGACCTTGAAGCCGGCCATCACGGCGCTGGCGGGATTGGTGCCGTGCGCGGACGAAGGGATCAGAATGACGTCGCGGGCGCCGTCGCCGCGCGACTGGTGATACGCGCGCATCACGGCCAGGCCGGCAAACTCGCCCTGAGCGCCGGAGTTGGGCTGCAGCGACACGGCCGCAAAGCCGGTGATCGTGCACAGGGCCGCTTCGAGCTCCTGAAAAATCTGCTGGTAGCCCTTGGTCTGGTCTGCGGGCGCAAACGGATGCATGCGCGAGAACTCTTCCCACGACACCGGGTACATCTCGGTGGCGGCGTTCAGCTTCATGGTGCAGGACCCGAGCGGAATCATCGAGGTATCGAGGCCCACGTCCTTGCGTTCGAGACTGCGGATGTAGCGCATCATCCCGCTCTCGGAGCGGTGGGTATTGAACACGGGATGCGTCAGGAAGGCGCTGGTGCGCTGCAGGGAGCCGGGCCACGACGGCTGCTGGGAGCCCTTCACGTCGAGCGTCGCCGCCGCGCTGGCCTTGCCGGCCGCCGTTGCGAACACGTCGAGGATCGCGGCGAGGTCCGCGGTCGTCACGGTTTCGTCAAGCGAGATGCCGATCTCGCTGTCGCCGATGTAGCGGAAGTTGATTTGTGACTGCTCCGCCGCCGCGCGAATGGCCTTCGACTTGGCCGCATCCGTGTGAATGCGCAACGTGTCGAAGTAATACAGGTTCGACTGTTGGTAGCCGAGAGACGCCAGCGCGCCCTCGAGCGCGCGCGCGAAGGTGTGGACGCGCGAGGCGATCGCCTTGATGCCTTCGGGACCGTGGTAGACCGCGTACATCGCCGCCATGTTGGCGAGCAACGCCTGCGCGGTGCAGATGTTCGAGGTCGCCTTCTCGCGGCGAATGTGCTGCTCGCGCGTCTGCAGAGCCATGCGATAGGCGCGATGGCCATGCGCATCCACCGAGACGCCGATCACTCGTCCCGGCAGGTGCCGGACGTACTCCTGGCTGGTGGCGAAGAACGCCGCGTGCGGACCACCAAAGCCGAGCGGTACGCCGAAGCGCTGCGAGTTACCGAACACCACATCGGCGCCCATCTCGCCCGGCGAGGTCGCCAGCGCGAGCGCGAGCAGGTCGGTGGCGACGGCCACGCGCACGCCAGCGGCGTGGGCCTTCTCGATGAACGGCTTGAGGTCATCGAGCCGCCCGGCTTCGTCGGGATACTGCACCAACGCGCCGAACACCATCGGCTTGTCCAGCGTCATCTCGCCGACCGGACCGATCTTCAGCTCGATGCCCAGGGGCTCCGCGCGGCTGCGCAGCACCGCAATGGTCTGCGGGGAGCAGCGGTCCGAGACCAGGAAGGTGCCGTTGGCGTCGCCCAGCTTCTTGCCCTGCACGCGATGCAGCAGCGTCATGGCCTCACCCGCCGCCGTGCCTTCGTCCAGCAACGAGGCGTTCGCCACCGCCATCCCCGTCAAGTCCGTCACCATCGTCTGGAAATTGAGGAGCGACTCAAGGCGGCCTTGCGCAATCTCGGCCTGGTAGGGCGTGTAGGGCGTGTACCAACCGGTGTTTTCGAACACATTGCGGCGGATGACGCTGGGGACCAGCGTGTCGTTGTAACCGAGGCCGATGAAGCTGCGAAAGACCTTGTTCTTCTTGGCAATGCCCTTGAGCCGTCCGAGATACGTCGATTCGCTTTCGGCGGCCGGCAAATCGAGCGGCGCCTTCAGGCGAATGCTCGCGGGGATGGCTTCGTCGATCAGTTGATCGAGCGACGCGGCGCCCACTGCCTTGAGCATCGCGGCAACCTCGTCGCCGCGAGGACCGATGTGACGAGGGGCGAACGTGTCGAGAGGGTCAAGAAAGGGAACCTGCTTCATGTTTTCCGTTTGCGCAATTACTTGGCGATCAGCGCTTCATACGCGGCGGTGTCCATCAGGGACGCGGCCTCACCGGGGTTGGCCAGCTTCACCTTCACCATCCAGGTCTCGTGCGGCTTGCTGTTGACCTGGTCAGGGCGATCCTTCAGGTCGCCGTTGGTGGCCACCACTTCGCCGCTCACCGGGGCGAACAATTCGGAGACGGCCTTCACTGATTCGATGGTGCCGAAGACCTGTCCCGCAGTGATCGTCGCGCCGACGTCGGGCAGTTCGACATAGACCACGTCGCCCAACTGCTGCTGTGCGAAGTCGGTGATGCCAATGGCACCGGTGTCACCGTCCACGCGGATCCACTCGTGCTCTTTCGTGTACTTGAGATCGGTCGGATAGGCCATGGTCAGCTCTTCTTGGGACGTTTGTAAAAGGGCATGGGAACAACTACCGCCTTGGCGCGGCGGCCGCGGATGTCGATTTCGATCTCGGTGCCGGGCGCCTTCAACGCGGGCGGCACGTAGGCCATGCCGATGGCCTTCTTCAGGAACGGCGTCTGGGTGCCGCTGGTGACGATGCCCACCTGCTGGCCGTTGTGGAACACCGGGTGGCCGTGACGGCCAATGGCGCGTTCGGTCATCTCGAACCCGACCAGCGTCCGCGTGGTGCCGCCCGCCTTCTGCGCGTGCAGCACGTCGCGACCCAGGAACTCGGGCTTGTTCCAGCCGACAATCCAGTTGAGGCCGGCTTCGACGACGGTGGTGGTGTCGTCGATGTCGTTGCCGTGCAGGCGCATCGAGGCCTCGAGGCGCAGGGTGTCGCGGGCACCGAGGCCGGCCGGAATCAGGCCATGCGATGTCCCGGCCTGCAGCAGTGCGTCCCACACGGTGGGCGCCATCGCGGGCGGAATCATGATCTCGAAGCCATCTTCGCCGGTGTATCCCGTGCGCGAGACGGTGCCACGCACCGCCGCAATCTCGCCGTGCGCAAACCAGTAGTACTTGATCGCCGCAAGGTCGATCGCCGTCTGCATCTGCAAAATCGCCTCAGCGTTCGGCCCCTGGATGGCGATCAGCGCGTAGCGGTTGCTGGAGTTGACGATTGCCACCTCGGGCGCCGCTTCCTTAGCTCGGGCTGCGATCCAGTCCCAGTCTTTATCGATGTTGCCGGCGTTGATGACCAGCAGGAAGTGCGACGGCCCAAAGCGGTAGACCAGCAGGTCGTCCACGAAGGTGCCGTCGGGCGAGGTCAGGCCGGAGTACTGGATCTGGCCAATCTGCAGCTTCGACGCGTCGTTGCTCGTGATGTGCTGCACGGCCTCCAGCGCCCCTTTGCCGGCGATCTCGACCTCCCCCATGTGTGAGACGTCGAACAGCCCGGCGGCGGTGCGCACGGCCATGTGCTCCGCGGTGATGCCCGAGTACTCCACCGGCATGTCCCACCCCCCAAAGGGGACCATGCGGGCGCCGAGGGCAACATGTGACGAGTGCAGTGGGGTTTTCTTGAGCGGAGCGGTCACGGAATCAGTCATTTCATGAGGGGGCCCACCCGAATAAGGTGGACCCCCAAACGGTACTATGCCGCTCCGTCACGGTCAAGACGACTTGGCGGCTTGTCGGCGCTTGTTCCTTCGCTCGCCAACCGCAATGGAAGCAGCGACCGAGACGGCGACCACCAGCCAGGCCACCCATGTGCCGAGCTCGTGACCAGACTGCATGGCTGCCGCCACGACAAAGCCGGTCACCAGACCGGCAACCAACATGCCGACAACGACCTCACCGAGGATCCGGAACACCATTGAACGCCTCCTGTCAGAGTGGTCAGAGTCTAAACCGGCATGCCGCCTGAGCAGCTGATCAGCCAGAACCACGCCAGTTCGCCCTGCAGTGCAAACTGGAAGGCACACGCCGCCGTCCAGCCCGGAATCCACCAGTAGTCTTCAAGGCACGCGTTGTACTGGTAGAGGTAGTTGTTCACGGTTGACGCAAACTCAGCCCAGCACGCAAACGGCCCCTCGAGAGTGGCGGTGGTGGCGGCGCGGGTGGCGACAACCCTGGCGCCCGATGTTGCCGGCGTCAGTGTCGCCGGAACGGTGACGCCGCGCAGAGCACTGAGCAAAGCGTGCGAAGACCGCAGCGACGGCGCGTGCGAAGAGTCGCTGCCCGCAATCGATCGGACCAGCCCCTCAAATCCGTCGAGAGCCTTCGAACCAGCCGTGAGCTTCTGGATCCTGGCAATGCTGGCGTCAAAGGTGTCGCCGGTCTTGAACGCGACCGACTTGCCCTGGCGACTCATGCGGACTTTGCCGGCAACGTCGGCCTCGATCTCCACGACATCGCCCGCCACTTCCACCCGAATGGACACCCGGTCGCGCCCCACCCGCTTGAAGAACTTCACGCCTCGCCCCTCCACTCGAAGGGTCGGCTGGTCGTTGACCCAACCCTGCGTAAACGTGACGTCCCCGCTCTTCGCCCTGGCCGCCGCTTCCGGCCACGCGCTCGGGGTGACGATGCCCGCAATCAACACGATTCCCAACAACACTTTTCGATCCATGACTTCCTCCGACTCGGGTGCGCTTTTGGCGCACCCATCTCGAAGTTCGGCGTATGACCGCACGGCACGTCCGACCCGCCTCGCCGCCTTCAACATGCCGGAGGCCTCCGGCGAACCTGTAAGAACCCTTTGAGACCACCAGTCCCCCATGGGGCCACCGGTCTCGTCCCTCACCGTCGCGATACCAGCTCACTCGCGGCATCCGCGCGAGGCGCCAGCGGCGCCGGCCGGTAGCGGAGGTACGAGTTGAGCGTGTGGTAACTGATGTCGAGCAGCTGACACGCCTGTCGCTTGTTGCCGGCGTTCTTCTCGAGCACGAGCCGGGCGTAGCGGCTGCCCCATGCGCGCATGGTGTCGCCGAGCCGGACCGCGGGTACCAGCACGTCGCCATACATGCCGCGCAGGCTCACCGGCAGGTCGTCCACGCGAATCTGCTTCGACTCGGCGGTCGCAATGGCGCCCTCGAGCATTCGCTCCAACTCGCGCACGTTACCTGGCCAGTCGTACGCAATCAGCGCGTCGACCGCCGCAGGCGTCATGCACAGGCGGCCACGATTGTCGTGGCGCGCCAGGAAATACAGCGCCAGTTCCAGGATGTCGCTCTTGCGACAACGCAGGGGCGGCACGGTGATCTCGACACCGCTCAGGCGATAGAACAGGTCGGTCCTGAACAGCCCCTGCTCTACCAATTCCGACAGCGGCCGGTTGGTCGCAGCGACAATGCGGGTATTGATGTGCCGGGCACCATGGCCCCCCACCCGCTCCACGGTAAAGTCCTGGATCGCGCGCAGCAGCTTGGCTTGCGCCGCCATCGACAGGTCCGACACTTCATCCAGGAACAAGGTGCCTCCCTCGGCATGCTCGAACTTGCCACGGCGACCCCGTACGCCGGTCGCCGTGCGCTCTTCAATCCCAAACAGTTCGGCCTCGATCAGTGTCTCGACCAGCGCGGCGCAGTTGATCGCGACAAACGGGCCCTGCCGCCGGCGGCCGAGTTCGTGGATCTGGCGCGCGACCAGCTCCTTGCCAACACCGCTCTCGCCTTCGATCAAGACGGTGAAGTCGGTGCCCGCCACGCGCTCGACACGATCGCGCAACGCTTGCATCACATCGCTCGACCCAATCAGCGGCGCCGCGCCATCACGGTCAGCCGCGGTCAGCGGAGCCGGCGAGCTGCCAAGGCGCTCGGCCTCAATCAACAGCGCCGCCAGGTGGGCGGCCGCCTCGATGATCTGGCAGGTCCACTCGTCCGGGCCCCGGCGTGCATCAAACGCCGCCTCGAGCATCACCTGGCGCCCTGGCTCCTTGACGGGCACGATAAAGGCCACGTAGTCGCGGGCGCGAATCGGTTGCAGCGACCGCGTCGGCATCGACGCCGCGATCTCGTTCAACCGAATGCTGCGGATGCCGTCAAGACGCGCCAGCCGCTCGGTCAGGAAGACCGCCAGGTTCCGGCGGGTGGTCGTGCCCATCAGATCGGCAGCCACCTGCCGGATGATCGGCAAGATGCCGCTTCGCCGGTCCGCATTGCGTGGCTGCAGACCAAGTGTTCCTGCTGAAGTCGTAACCTTGACGGCGCCCCTCATGACTGCCCCTCTCGTGACGAGTGTTGGGACAGCTTCCAAAAGTGATGCCAAGTCACGACGACACTCGATCATCGAAATTGCCCGCGCGTCGTTCGTCGCCACGAATTACCTTTCCGGCGTTTCGGGAATCCGCTACCCGCCCGCCCGCTACAAGAGGCTGGCGGTCGCGGGGAGCCACTACTCGCTACCCTCCGCACCGGAACCCACATCCACGCTCTCGTCAAACAAGATCACGCCGTGATAGCGCAGCGGGTCGAGACGCACGATCTGACAGCGATCGATGCGGCCCCGTATCCTGGTGCGAGCGTCGGTGCCGCACATCTGCAGTTCGGTGTGCAATCCGGGACGAAGGCGCGAGCCAGACTCGACCAACGCCGCACGACTGCTGATGTTGACGAGCACCACCGCCTGACCTGGGCGCAAGACCGCGCCCGCGCCATATCGGGGTCCGCCGCCGGCTATTCGGCACGCTTGGCGGCGCTCGTGGCGCCGTGCCGTGCCCTCACGCGCTACGGATGCCATTGCCGCGCCCGCGCATCGAACATCAGAACGCGCACGCGGCCGGTTGCTCCGTAAATGCGAATCGCCATCTGTGGTCCCTGTCGAGCCGCCACGTACAAAGTGCCGCTGGTGGCACTGCCCAACGGACTGAACGACACCAGTGACGAGTTGCCAATCCGCAACGGGTCGTCGCCGGCTGCCAGGTCGGGCCCACCCCCGACGCCGGCAATCGGTTGATTAATCCGCAGCGACACGCCGCGCGCGTGATCGTCCAGCCACTCGGTTGTCGTGAGCGCCGGGTCGATGTGCCGATCGATGTCCTTCTGCAGGACGCCGTTACCGTTGCCATCGAAGAAGAGCTGGACGGACGTTCGCCCGTCCAGCACCTCCAACCGCACTGCGACAGCGGCGGCCCGCTTGAGCGACTCGAGACGGGCTCGTTGCACATGAGCGGACAGATACTGCGCGCCGATCACCGTGTGCTCGCGCTCGAGTGTCCCGCCAATCACGGGAACGGCCACACCGGCCATGACGAGGCTGATGCCCATGGCCGCTAACACGTCGACCAGTGCGATGCCGCGCGGACTAGTCCCCACCGCTGGCCTTGTCGGGCTTGGCCACGATGACGAGCGGCTTGATCTTCAGGAAGCTCTTCTCGCCAATGCCCTTCACGTTCATCAGCTCTTCGACCTTCTTGAAGCTGCCGCTCTTGGCGCGGTACTCGAGAATGCGCTCAGCGACCTTGCGGCCAATGCCGGGCAGCGTCTCCAGCTGCTCCACGGTGGCCGCGTTGAGGTTGATCGGCGCCTTCTCCGCTACCGGCGCGGGAGTTTGCATGGGCAAGGCTACGGCGGGCGTGCCGGCCAGGAGCAGGACGCACAGGGCGAGCGTGGTCGACAGAATTGTTCGCATAACGTTTCCTCCGGTTCGTTTGGTGAGTTGGTGACTTCGCGTTCAGGTGATGAGGTGACTGCGCGAGAGAATTCCACGACAACTTGCGGTCAGGCAGGCATCAGGGAGAAAGCCCACGCAGTCGACCTCGACAGAGCAAGGCGCGCACCCAATCGGCTTACTCGCCGCAAGTGATTCACCACAGGCGCCTTGTCGCCATTCCGCCGCGAACGCCCCCAGGCAAGTGCGGCAGACGATGACAACCGGGGTTGGCTGGTCGGGGCGGCCGCCCGCGATCGCAGGCGCAAAAGGCGGCGTCCACTTAGGCAACTTCGGTTGCGCCGGAGGCAACCAGCGTTTCAGCGGGTGCTGCTACAATCCCTCCAACTCGGCCACGGCCTTCGGGCAGGCTCACCTTTTAAGGATGACCATGCGTAGACACCCGTTCCTCCCCGCCAGCGCGCTCGCCTTTGCGGCCGCCGCCATACTCAGCACCACGGTCGCGGCGCAAAATCCGGTGACCGAGCGGATGGCGCAGTGCTCGCTGGTGTGGGTCGGCCAGGAGGACACCATCGAGAAGTTCCTGGCCGAAGGCCGGGTCGACAAGATGGAGGCGGTGCCGGTCGGCGTCACCAAGCCGCAGCGCGCCACGCTTGAACCCGGCGGCCCCGCCTCGCGGTTCGCGTGGAAGGCGCTGACGCCCGGCTACAGCAAGGGCTACATGGAGAGCTACAAGGCGGAAATTGCCGCCTATAAGTTCGACCGCATGCTCGACCTCCACATGGTCCCGCCGATCGTCGAACGCACCATCGAAGGCAAGAAGGGCGCCGCCGTGCTGTGGATCGAAAACACCAAGGGCTGGAGCGTCGAACGTCCGCCGCAGGGTCCCGAGCCGAAGTGGAGCATCCAGCTCACCCGCATGAAGATGTTCGACCAGTTGATCGCCAACATCGATCGCAACCAGGGCAACCTGATCTATGACGATGACTGGCACCTGTTCCTGATCGACCACTCGCGCGCCTTCATCGACAAGAAAGACCTCAAGAACATGGCGCCCCTCGGCCGGGTCGATCGCCAGTTATGGGCCAAGATGCAGGCGCTGACGCTCGACCACCTCAACCAGGGCCTGGGCGACTGGGTGGGCGACAAAGAGAAGAAGGCGCTGCTGCTGAGGCGGGACAAAATGGCCGAGCAGATCAAGCAAATGGTCGCCAAACGCGGCGAGTCTGTGTTCTACGATTAGGGATGCGAACTCTCGCAGCCCTGCTGGCCGGCGTGCTGCTCTGTGCGCCGGCCCTTCCGCTCACCGCCCAGGGCGCGCCGCGGGTCATCGCGATCGGCGACATCCACGGCGCCATCCACGAATTCAAGGCCATCCTGAACACCGCCGGCCTGGCCGGCGCCAACGGCCAATGGACGGGCGGCCGCGCGCAACTGATCCAGACCGGCGACTACATGGACCGCGGTGAGGGCACCCGCGCGGTGCTCGACCTGCTGATGGCGCTCGAGCCGCAGGCGAAGCGCGCGGGGGGCCGCGCGCTCGCGCTGCTCGGCAACCACGAGGCGATGAACCTGATCGGCGATACGCGCGACGTCACGCGTGAGATCTTCGCCACCTTCGTCGACGGGCAATCAGACGCGCGCCGCGAGGCGGCCTGGGCTCACTACGCCGCCATCGGTGCGGCCAGGCTCGCCAGGGGCGAGGCCGTGCCGGTCGTCTACGGCCAGACACGCGAGGCGTGGCTGACGACCCATCCGCCGGGATTCGTGGAGTACCGGGAAGCGTTCAGTCCCCGCGGGAAGTACGGCGCGTGGCTGCGCGACAAGGACATGGTGACGCTGTACGGCGGCTCGATTTTCATGCACGCCGGGATCGCGCCCGAGACGGCACCGGCAAAGCTGGATGACCTGAATGACCGCGTGCGCGGCGAGGTCCGCCGGCTCGACAAGTTCGTGGCACGTCTGGTCGATGAGAAGCTCGCCCTTCCCTTCTTCACCCTCCAGGAAATACTGCAGGTCGCTTCGTCGCAGATTACCGCGGCGAACACGCTGATCGACGCCGCGAAGGCGGACGGGAAAGAACCCGATGGCTCGAAGCTGAACGTGTCATTACTGATCGAGGCGCAGGAGATTCTCAAGCTGGATAGCTGGACGGTGGTGGCCGGGGATGGTGCCCTGTGGTACCGCGGGTTGGCGACGCTGCCGGACGATCTGGCGGGCGGCCCCTTCGCGGCGCTGCTGCAGCGCTACGGTGCCACGCGCTTCGTGACGGGCCACACGCCGACTCCGTCTCGCCGCATCACCGCCCGTTTTGGCGGGCGCGCGATCCTGATCGACACCGGGATGCTGAGCTATTACAAGGGGCGCGCGTCAGCCCTGCAGATCGAGGGCGACGCGCTGACCGCGATTTACGAGGACGGGCGCGTCCCCTTGGCCGTTTCGAACCAGGCGACGGTCTGGCGCAGCCCTTCTTCGAGCGTCACGGCGGGACGGTAACCGAGCAGCCGTTCGGCCTTGGCGATGTCGGCCTGCGAATCGCGCACGTCGCCCATGCGCCCTTCCTGGTAGATCGCTTCGACGTCCGAGCCGATGATCCCCTTCAGCGTGGCCAGCAATTCGTTCAGCGAGACGCGTCCGCCCGTCGCGACGTTAAAGACTTCCCCGCCCACGCCCGGCGTCTCAGCCGCGCGCAGGACGCCATCCACGACGTTGCTCACAAACGTGAAGTCGCGCGTCTGGCCGCCATCACCGTAGATGACGGGGCGCGTGCCGTCGAGCAGCGCCTTGATGAACAACGAGATCACGCCTGAGTACGGGGACCCGGGATCCTGCCGTGGCCCAAAGACATTGAAATATCGCGTCGTCACCACCTCAAGGCCATAGAGGCGCGTGAACATCTGGCCGTACTGTTCGCTGACCATTTTCTGCAGCGCGTACGGCGTCATCGGCTTGGTCGGCATGTCTTCGCGCTTGGGCAGGGCCGGCTGATCGCCGTAGACCGATGACGACCCGGCGAACACGACCCGCTTCACGCCGGCATCGCGCGCGGCGAGCAGGATGTTGAGCATGCCGTCGACGTTGGCGCGGTGCGATTCGCGCGGGTTCTTGACCGAGCGCGGCACCGACGGAATCGCCGCCTGGTGCAGCACGTAATCCACGCCCTCGACCGCCGCGTTGGCGACTGCCGGCTCGGCCAGATCGCCGTTCGTGAATTCGACGCCGGGCTGCAGGTTGCGTTCGAAGCCGGTAATCAGGCTATCGACAACCCGGACCCGATGGCCACGTGCGACCAGCGCCGAGGACAAGTGCGATCCGATGAAGCCCGCTCCACCGGTGACGAGATATGTAGACATGCTCCGTTTCGTTCTTCCTGATTCGCTCGATCGGTAAGTGCCGCAGTGAGCCTATAAGCCGAATTCTGTCCCACGACGCCCTTGCGAGCGCCGCGAGGGTAATCATTCCTCTAGCCCCGACATTGCTGGCGGGATCGAGCAACCTACCCGGAGACCTCAGGCGGGCCGCCTGTGGCGGGGTCCCCAGCGCGGCAGCCGCGCTGGGGTGCCTCGTCTCCCTATTTGGTCTTGCTCCGTGCGGGGTTTGGCCTGCCACGCTTGTTACCAAGCGCGCGGTGGGCTCTTACCCCACCATTTCACCCTTACCCTTCGACTCGGCGGACGCGTCTTGCGACGCGTCCGCCTCGCTCAGGGCGGTATATTTTCTGTGCCACTGTCCGTCGGGTCGCCCCGCCCGGGAATTACCCGGCGCACTGCCCTGTGGAGTTCGGACTTTCCTCTCCCGCCAGCACTTCTCCCGCCATCGCCCGTGAGGGCGGCGGCGGAGGGTTACTGACGGCAGCGATTACCCGGCTCACTGCGGCGTAACTAGTTCCCGTCTTTCTCCTGTGATATCTGGTACTGCTCCAGCTTCTTATACAAGTTGCTGCGCGGCGTATCGATCACCTCGGCGGTCTTCGAGATGTTCCATCCATTCTCTCTCAGCTTGGCCACCAGGTACGAACGTTCCGAGCCTGACTTGAATTCCTGCAACGTGGTCGCGTCCAGCCACGACGGCGACCCTGGGCTGGCGGCCACCCCGTCAGCGCCGGCCAGCATCGGCGCGTCGCCGCGAATGGCGCCGCCCTCGGGAATGTCGCGCACCTCGATCGCCTCGCCGCTGCTCATGATCATCAGGCGCTCGACGAAGTTGCGCAGTTCGCGGATGTTGCCGCGCCAGTGCTGCTGCTTCAGGCGCTCCATGGCGGCGGCGGTCACCGTCTTGCGATGGAAGTTGTTGTCGCGTGCGAACAGATCGGCGAAGTGGCGCACCAGCGCCGGGATGTCGTCACGCCGCTCGCGCAGCGCCGGGACATGAATCGGCACCACGTTCAGGCGATAAAACAAATCCTCGCGGAAGGTGTGGCGATCGATCTCCTCCTCGAGGTTCTTGTTGGTGGCGGCAATCACGCGCACGTCAACTTTGATGATGCGGTTGCTGCCCAGCCGTTCCAGCTCCTGCTCCTGCAGCACGCGCAGCACCTTGGCCTGCGTCTTCAGGCTCATGTCGCCGATTTCGTCGAGGAAGATCGTCCCCTTATCGGCCTGCTCGAACTTGCCGATCTGCCGGTCGGTGGCGCCGGTGAACGAGCCCTTCTCGTGACCGAACAGCTCCGACTCAATCAGCTCATCGGGAATGGCCGCGCAGTTGACCTGCACGAACGCGCCATCGCGGCGCAGGCTCTCGCGGTGGATGCCACGGGCCACCAGTTCCTTGCCGACGCCGCTCTCGCCCCAAATCAGGACGGTCGCATTGGTCGGCGCGGCTTTCTGGATCGCGCTTCGCACGGCGGCCAAGGTCGGCGAGTCGCCGACGATTTGATACTTCTTCTCGGCGTCGCGGCGGTAGCTCTTGTTCTCGGTCTTGATGCGACGGGTAGCGACCGCATTGCGGACGGTGACGAGGATGCGGTCTTGTTCCAGCGGCTTGCCAATAAAGTCGAACGCGCCCAGCTTGGTCGCTTTCACGGCGGTGGCCATGTCGGCGTGCCCCGAGATCACGACGATCGGCGTGGTCTCGACCATGTGCTCAAGCTTCTGCAGCACCTCGAGGCCGTCCATTCCCGGCATCTTGATGTCGAGAAACACCAGGTCCGGCGCCTCACGCTCGACCAGCTTGACGCCTTCGTCGCCGGTGGCCGCCAGCATCACTTCGTAGCCCTCGTACTCGAGGACCATCTTCAATGAGTCGCGAATGGCCGACTCGTCATCGATCACGAGAATGCGTGGTTTCACCGCAACTCCGTGCGGACGGTGCGGATCGTACGGGCGTCAGTATCGGGATCGTACAGGAACACCGCAAGAATGTCGCCGACGCCAGCGGCGCCGACCACGCGGCGGAAACCGGCGATGGAGTTCACCGGCTGACGATTGATCTCGAGAATGATGGCGCCGCGCTCGATCCCGGCGTCGTAGGCCACCGACAGCGGCTCCACGCGCTGCACCAGCAAGCCGGTCATGCCAGGGGGAATGTCGAAGCGATGCGCGTTGCTGCCGTCGATCGCGATCAGGCTCAGGCCCAGTTCGCCCGGGCCGGTGCGCTGGGTCGAGCGTTCCACCGGCGAGACCGTCCGGTCCTGGGCACGCTGCGGGCGTTCGGCGAGCTTCAGCGTCACGTCGCGAGCGCGGCCATCGCGCACATATTCGAGGTGCGCGCTGGAACCTGGCGGGCGTGAGGCAATCTCGCGAATCAGGCTGTCGTGGGTGCGGACCGGTTGACCGTCGACTGAGGTAATCACGTCGTAGGGGCGCAGGCCGGCGCGAGCGCCGGGCGATCCAACGGCGACGTCTTGCACCAGCGCACCATCGCCGCGCGCCAGCTTGAGCGACGCCTGGAGATCAGGATCCACGCCGCGCAGCGTCACCCCGAGATAGCCGCGTTCGACGCGGCCGAGGGTCTTCAACTGCGGCAACACCCCGCGCGCCTGGTTGATCGGCACGGCAAATCCGATGTTGCTGGCCTGGCGGCTGATCGCCGAGTTGATGCCAATCACCTGGCCGCGGCCGTTGATCAGCGGCCCGCCGCTGTTGCCGAAACTGATGGCGGCATCGGTCTGGATGTAGTTGTCGAGGCTCGAGTCGAACAACTTGCGGCCGATGAAGCTGACCACGCCCACAGTGACCGTGTGCTCGTAGGCCAGCGGGTTGCCGATGGCGCACACCCATTCGCCGACCCGCAAGGCGTTCGAATCGCCGAGGGGAGCAGAGGGGAACGGTGTCGGGCCGGCAATCTTGATCAGGGCAATGTCGGTGTCGGGGTCGGACCCCACCACCTCGGCCCGCAGGCTGCGGCCGTCGGCCAGCTTCACGGTCAGGCGCTCCGCGCCTTCGATGACGTGGTGGTTCGTGAGGATCAACCCGGTGGGATCGATCAGGAAGCCCGTGCCGGTGCCGCGGCGCGGCGCGTCGTTGCCCCGGCGGCCCAGGTCGAAGGGATCGCCATCACGTTGCGCGCCTTCCTGCATCAACTGCCGGGCCCGGCGGCTGCGTGCGCTCGCGTCGATATTGACGACGGCCGGATTCAGTCGGGCGGCGATGTCCGCGAAATTGATCGAGCCGGCCGGCGCCGCAGCCGAGACCTGACTGGCACCTTCGATCGTCGGCGCAGGCGCGCTCTGCGCGGCCCTGGCTGGTGGGCGGTCTCCATCAGCCGGCAGCCGTGGCATCGACAGGATGACGCCAAGCAGGATGCCGATGATGCCGGTCAGCGTGGCGGTAACCCAAGCGAACTGCCGCGTCATGATTGGTTCATTATAAGTTGCACAAACGCCGCTTCATCGAGCGTCTCGACGCCGAGTGCCCGGGCTTTTTCGACCTTGCTTCCCGATTCCGTCCCAGTTCCGGTGATGAGGTGGCTGGTTTTCTTGCTGACCGAGCCCGTCACCTTCGCGCCCAGCGCCTCGAGCCGGGCTTGCGCATCTTCGCGCGACATCGACGCCAGCGTCCCGGTGATGACAAAGCTCTTCCCCGCGAGCGGCTGCGGTCCCGCCGGCGAGACCTTGCGCTCGCCGGTCAGCGTCAGGCCCGCCGCCTGCAGGCGCGCGATCAACTCGCCGTTGCGTGGCTCGTCGAACCACGTCCGCACGGCCTCGGCGAGCACCGGACCAATCTCGTGGACCTGCTGCAGTTCATCGCGCGACGCGGCCTGGATGTCGGCGACCGACCCGAAGTGATCGGCCAGCACCTGCGCGCCGCGCTCGCCGACGTGCCGAATGCCCAGGCCGTAGAGAAGGCGCCACACGGGATTGCTTCGCGACTTGTCGATTTCGCCCATCACCTTCGCGGCCGACTTCTTGCCCATGCGCTCCAGGCCCTCGAGCGCGTCGGCCGTGAGGTGATAGACGTCCGCTACGCTCTTGACCAGGCCCGATTCGGTGAGCTGGGCGACCAGCGATTCGCCCATCCCTTCGATGTTCATGGCACCACGCGAGGCGAAGTGCTCGAGGCCGCGGCGCAGCTTCGACGGGCACGAGCTGTTCTCGCATCGCCACACGGCTTCTTCGTCTGGCTTGTGCAGCGGGCTACTGCAGACCGGGCACTTCGCCGGCATCACCCACGGCGCGGGCCGATCCGTTGCCTCGGGATTGGCCGGGCCCACGACGCGCGGAATCACGTCGCCGGCCTTCTCGATGATCACCAACTCGCCGGGACGAATGTCCTTCCGGATGATGTCGTCGGGATTGTGCAGCGTGGCCATTGAGATGGTCGACCCGGCGACCACGGTGGGTTCGAGGACGGCGAACGGCGTTGCCGCGCCGGTGCGGCCGATGTTGACCTCAATGCGATGCAGCATCGCGATCTTCCGCTCGGCGGGAAACTTGAACGCCGTCGCCCAGCGCGGAAACTTCGAGGTCGTCCCCAGTCGCTCGCGCATGGCGACGTCGTTCAGCTTGATGACGACGCCGTCGGTCTCGAAGGCGAGTTCGTGCCGCTGGTCGCGCCACGCGTCGCAGAAGGCGATCACGGCCTCAATGCCGTCGCACTCCTGCCAGTGCGGCTCCACCGCCAGCCCCCACACCTGAAGATTCCGCAGCAGCGCTGAATGTAGAGGCGGGTCTTCAGACCCGCCCAACCCGCCCGACCGGCCCGACCCGCCCGAGGACACCACCTGATACATCCACGCCGATAGCCCGCGCTTCGCAACCGGCGCCGGATCCAGATTCCGCACGGCGCCAGCGGCGGTGTTCCGCGGATTCGCGAACAACGGCTCGCCCGCGG
>Ga0163144_10011304_pt1 | contig 18891 bp, 14 predicted proteins | sample OliLak19BULKMAT1_FD_123175 | JGI IMG/M metagenome (GOLD analysis project Ga0163144, IMG submission 123175) | Freshwater microbial mat bacterial communities from Lake Vanda, McMurdo Dry Valleys, Antarctica - Oligotrophic Lake LV.19.BULKMAT1 | ecosystem: Environmental > Aquatic > Freshwater >... | reverse complement strand
CGGCGCACGGCGACGGGTCGGTGTGCGGTGACGCATCGGCGCACGGCGACGGGTCGGTGTGCGGTGACGCAGCGGCCGACACCCGCAGCGGCGCGGGTCCATCTTCACCGAAGAAGCCGGTGATCCGCCGCAATAGGTCGATCGTGGCGCGGCTGCTGCGCAGCGTGGCGAATTCCTCGCGCGTCACGAATCGCGCCGCCAGAGCATCGCCCCCTGCCACGACTTCACCGCGTAGGTACTCGCAGGCGAGATCGACGATCACGTAGTGGAAGCGTACGCGCTGGTCGTCGTCGCGCACCACTGCATCGAAAGTGTGCACAATGCCGTCCGCGCGCACCACGAGGCCGGTCTCTTCGAGGACCTCGCGCTCGACCGCCTCGGCGAGCGTCTCGCCCAGCTCGACGCTGCCGCCCGGCAGCGCCCAGATGCCCTTGGCCGGAGCATTTCCGCGCTCGACCACGAGCACGCGGCCTTCGTGCATCACCAGGGCACCGACGGCGACGCGTGGTTTGTCGGGGTACTCGGTGGTCATGCGCGTGGCCTGGTCCCAACCTCGGCAGCGGCGACGAAGGGCCTTCCTGTATCGCTCATGGGCCGAGCGGAAGCACTCCTCCACGATCGCCCCCGCCCGCGTCGGCTCTGGAGCAACGACAAGTGCCTCCATTTCGAAGCGTTCGCCGCGGGTGAACGGACGCGGCAGCGGCGAAAGAGCGTGGCTGTCGACGAGAACGTGTCAGCCCTTTCTCGCATTCGGTGCTGACACAGATTCGTCCAAAACCTGTACCTGTCCCGGGTTTCGGTGCCTGAGCCTGAACTGGCGGTCAGAGATGTTCTCGCGGATCGCGGGCTCGGATTTCATTGACACGCGACGCTCGCTGCGGCGATACTGCGTGCTCGGAGCTTGGGGGCGCACGGGACAGCGGCCTCTCCGATTCATCGGTTCCGAGGGGAGATCAAGATGACGCGATTCTTCGCTTGTGCGGCGTTCGCCGCGGCGTTGTTGTTTTCGGCCGGCGACGCCAATGCGCAGGCCTGTCAACCGGGGTCCTACAGCGTAGACGGATCGGAACCGTGCACGCCTTGCGCTGCGGGTACCCTTCAGCCGGCATCCAGCCAGACAAGTTGCGACGAATGTCCTGCCGGTACGTTCAGCGGCGCCGGTGCTGCGAGCTGTTTTACCTGCGTCGCGGGCACGTTCAGCAGTGCAGGTTCGGAGTTCTGTACGCAGTGCAATGCGGGAAGCTACAGCGCTCCCGGTTCGCAAACCTGTTCGAGCTGCCTGGGCGGGACCTACAGCGCCGCGGGCGCCGGCACTTGCGACGAGTGCAATGCGGGAAGCTTCAGCAATGCGGGCTCCGCGACTTGCACGGCCTGCTCTCCGGGCAGCTTCAGCAGCGGCGGCGCGGCGACGTGCACCGGGTGTTCCGCGGGAACGTACCAGGACAGCGTCGGGCAGAGCACTTGCTTCAACTGTCCGCCGGGAACTTTCCAGTTGGGCACTGGATCGTCCACGTGCGACGCATGCCCGGGCGGAGCGATGACGCCGTGCAACGGCAACGGCACCTGCAGCGACGGTCCGACCGGTGACGGAACGTGCGCGTGCAACCCGGGCTACACCGGCGTCGCGTGCGAGAACGGGCCGCCGCCGACATCGACGACCACCACGACCACGCTCGCGACGGTGTGCGCCGCGGCTCCCCAGAGCGGTTGCATCGTGCCCGCGAAGGCCGGCTTCCAGATCAAGCAGACGATCGGCGATGCATCCAAGAGTACGCTCAAATGGAAGGTGGGCGGCGGCGACCTCACGGTGATGCAGGCCGATCTCGGCGATCCGACGACGAGCACGTCGTGGACGCTGTGCATCTACGATCGCACGGCGGGCGTGCCGGAGTGGGTCGGCGACCTCACGGTCGACTGGAATTCGTTCTGGACCAGCATCGATCCCAAGGGCTGGAAGTACAAGGACAAGACCGCTTCGCAGGACGGCGTGACGGCAGTTCAGGTGAAGACCGGTGCTGCAGGAACGACCAAGGCTCAGCTCAAGGGCAAGGGCGCGAATCTGTCGCTACCGGCGCCGTTCGACGTCAACGCGATCTTCGACCAGGACACGTCGGTGACCGTCCAGTTGGTCAAGGGCGGCCCCGGCGCGCCGCTGTGCTGGACCAGCGACTTCGCGGTGAGCGACACGCTGTCGAACAGTGCAACACTGTTCAAGGCCGTGGTGAAGTAGGCCTGTTCGAAGAAGCCGGGACAGGTACTGGTTTCCGAAAACCTGTACCTGTCCCGGGTTTTCTGAGGCGGATCTGGACGTCTCGCGCAGCGGCCGCTCGCCATGAGCCGCGAGCCGGCGAGCGGGCCGGCCTTGTCGCCGCAGTCGTAGGCCCACGCGGCTTTCTTCCATAGCAGGTCGGCCGCCTCGAGTTCCGAATGCGAGTCGGCCAAAGGGTGCGCAATGGCCCGGTTCTGTTCGATCGGCCGGTCGAACACGACGCGCTCGCGTGCGTAGCGAACCGCGCAGTCGATCGCTCGCCGGCCGATACCCACCGCTTCGGCCGCGATCACGATGCGCTCGGGGTTGAGCCCGTCGAACAGGCACTGAAAGCCGCGCCCCACCTCGCCCACCACGTCTGCGTCGCTGACGACGAGGTCGCGCTGAACACTTCGTTCGAGTTGACCGCGTTGCGTCCGAGCTTGGGAATCTCCCGAATGTCGCAGCATTCGCGATCGAAGTCGGTCGTCGTCGAAGGCCGCCGCGAGGCGCTCGGCTTCGACGCGGATCCGCTCGATGTCGTCGGTGGGGGCGAAGTTCGTGGGATTCGCGCCATATGGAAGTGTCCACGTGCCCTTCGACAAGTTCTCCCGTTCTCGCGTCGATGACGGAAGACAGACAGCCCATTCCAGACAGGCTCAACAACGACCGGGAAGGAATAGAAAATGACGGGGGCGATGCGGCCAGATGCACCGCCCCCGCGTCCGTCAGGCCATGCTTACGTGGATTCCACGCTCGCGGAACGCTGACGGGACGTCTCCGGCCAGGAAGGCTGCCGCTTCTTCGTTGCTGCGAAGTACGGCGTCCATATGAGCAAGTCCGAGCGCACGATTGAAATCGTAGGCGTGCGTGCCCGGGGAAAGTTCGCTGGCGGCCGGCAGAATCTTGGCGATCTCGGCAAAGGGGCCTGGAGGGGCCATGGTGCGGAACATCTCGTGCGTGGCTTCGACTTCGTCGCAAAAGTGCATGTGGTCGGCGTTGCCGAGCACCGCCATGCGCTTGGTGCCGTGCGTGAGCTCGAGAAGCCCGCGCATGCCGGCCAGAGGAAGCAGCGTGTCCTTGTCGGCCACGAGATAGAGCGTGGGAACGTCGCGTCCCCAGTCGAAGGTCAGCGAGTTGATGAGCTTTTCGGCGGGCAGCGGGCATTGGCCGCCGGCCGGCGCGAGCGGAAGCGCCGCGCGGATACGGCTGTCGCTAGCCGCGAGTTTCAGAGTCGTCCAGCCGCCAAAGCTGTGACCCGCCATGCCGATGCGCTCGTTGTCGACCTGCGAGGGGTCGATCCCGAGATCACCGGCGAGAAGACGGTCGAGCACAAAGCTTACGTCGGCAGGACGCGCCGCGATGGCTTCGTCGAGCAGCGCCTCGGTGTCGGGCATCGGCTGGCCCATCATCACCTGCAGCGTCATCTGCGCCATGTCGATGACGGTGTTGCCGGTGTGATCCATCGCTACGACGATGTAACCGTGACTTGCGAGATGGGTGCACAGGAAGGTGGACTGGCGGCGATGTCCGCCGAAACCGTGCGAGAAGAGAACGACCGGGAAGCGGCCCGCGGCGATTTCCGCGTTTCGTACGGCTGCCTGTTTGGCCGGCGGAAAGCCGGGCAGCAGGTCGTACTTGTCCATCGTTGCTTCGGCGATGTCCTGGCCTGCGTACTTGTCGGCGGCCGGGTACCAGACTTCGACGGGTAGGTAGCGCGAGCGCGAGGCATCGGAAGTGTCGATGCTGCGCACTCCGACGGCGTGAGGGCCGCGCGGAAACGGGTCGTAACTCATGGGCGGGGACTCTAGCGCGGAGCAAGAGCGGATGGGAATGAAAAGTGCCGTTCGCGGGTGTGCAATTCTCGAGCGGAATGGGCGGAAACATCCTTCGCGGTTGGTGCGGTTGGTGAAACGAAGATCGGGAGTGATCCGCAGGGACCGGATCCACGTATCCAACCCCGGAGAAGTGTCGATGCCGACCTTTGAAAACCTGTCCCTGTCGCGGGTTTCGGTGCCTGGCCCCGAGGCGAAACGCGGGGAGCGCGATCTCGTCTTGACAGGGTGAGGGAACAGCGGCGAGTATCGCTCCGAGCAAGTGCGGAGCGGGCGCTGGAGGAGTTGCGCCGGCTTCGCGATCGAACTTTGCAGCGCCGTCCGATCCGGGCGGCCCTTCTCCGAACGACGAATTCACGGGCTCGGCCCGTTGCACGGGGGTAAGAGGATCCAATGAAGAGAATCGCAATCGCAGGAATTTCGGCTGCCTTCCTTATGTCGGTTGGCGGTGGGTCGGCACTGGCCGGCGACATCTCCACCAAGAAGCTTCAGATCAAGGACCACGCCTCGGATCCGCTCAAGCGCCAGGTCCAGGTGTTCTCGAAAGACGTCGGCGTTCTCTACACCGATGCCAACAATCCCGGCACCGACGGCATGTCGATTCAGGTTTACAGTGCGACCGACGATCTCTGCATCGTGTTGCCGGGTGGCCCCGAGTGGACCGAGAAAGTCGGCAAATCGTGGAAGTACAAGAACTCGATCACCAAGAACCAGGCGCAGATTGCGGATGGCAAGTTGCAGGTGAAGATCCGCTCGGGCGTCACCTTCACGCTGGCCGACGACTTCCCGCAGGACGCCGTCAACGTGCAGGTGCAGTTCGGCGACCTCGGTGAAGTGTTCTGCATGCGCTGCAGCGGCGCGGGGATCTCAAAGGACGAAGAGCTCAAATTCCAGGGCAAGGATTGCGCGGCGGCAGTTTGCGATGTGCCGCCGTCGATCTGCAATCCGAACGTGACGACGACCACCACCACTTCAACGACGACGACGACGCTGCCGGCGCTGCCGGGGACGATCCTCAAGGCGGTGCTCACGCAAACCAACGGACGCTTCAACTACGCCATGACGGAGGGAACTCCGGGTGCGGATGCGATGTGCAACACGACGTTCCCCGGCTCTCACGCGTGCCTGTACTCCGAGCTCGTGGCGGCCGAAGCTGCGGGCGACCTCGACAACATCAAGGACGTGGATGACGATGTCGTCACGGCGTTCTGGGCCATCGACCCGCTCCGGCCCGGCAGTGCGCAGTGCATCCAGAACGTAGATTTGCCCGCCACGCCGCGTTGGACCTACAACACCGGCCACCAGATGATGGGCGGCGATTTCGTCAACCTCGACAACGGAACCGGCGTGCTCAGCGCGCTACAGCCGGGCGGCCCGCCCAACGGTGGGCCAGTGAACTGCACTGGCGCGGCGTCGAAGTGGGTGGGCTGCTGCCAGTAGAGCTCGAGGCGCAGGCGGTGCGTTCGAACCGCCTGCGCCGACTCTCTCCGCTTCCAATCTTCGTCCTGATCCGACCTCTCCTTCTCGCATCCGCTCCTATCGTCTTCGCGTTCGCGTCGGCGGCACCTGCGCTCGCGTTGCCGCCGTGTAGTGAGCCCGGCAGCGGCTGGTGCCTCGCGCGTCGCTTCAGCGGTGACGTTCCCAGAGGCGAGGTCGGCTTTCGCTTCGGCTCGCCTCTCGATGCCGACGGCGACGGCAAGGCCGACGTCGCGGCGGGCTCGCGTTTCAAGCTCGCGCACAACGTCTACCAGAACGGCGTCGCGACGGTGTGGTCGGGCGCGAGCGGAGCCAAGATCCGCGAATGGGACGGCACGCTCGAACGCGGCCTGTTCGGCCACTGGGTGATGCCGATTGCCGACATCGACGGCGACGCGCTCGCCGACGTGGTCGTGGCGGCTCCGCAAGCCATGGCCGACGACGAGATGCACGGCGTGGTCGAGGCGCATTCTCCGAAATCCGGAAAGGCGCTCTGGCGCATGACCGCCGAGCGCCAGGAAATGCTGGGCTGGGACATGGATCTTGCGGGCGACCAGAACGGTGACGGCAAGACCGACCTGTTCGTCGGGTCGCCATGCGAAAAGGGAGGTCGCGTCTATCTCGTCAGCGGCAAGAACGGGAGCCTGCTTCGCAGCTACGAGCCGCCGACGATTCATCCCTCGTTCGGATGGTACGTGGCCTCCGTCGATGACGTCGATGCCGACGGCAAGCGCGACCTTCTCGTGGGCAACGTGCAAGGCGGCCAGGCGCCGGACGTGCCGCCAAGCGAAGTGTTCCTGATCTCGTCCAGCCGCGCCGCGGTGCTGCGAACCTGGAGTGAAGCAGACAAGACGCGCGCGTTCGGCGAAGTGCTCGCGGGCCTCGGCGACCTCGACGGCGACGGGCACGGCGATCTTGCGATCGCGTCGCCGCGCACGAGCGATCCACAGCAGAACTCGCAGCCGGGCGACGTGCAGATCTACTCGAGCAAGAGCGGCAAGGAGTTGCAGCGCTGGACCGGCAGGCAGGCCGGCGAGCTGTACGGCCGCATGGTGACGAGCGCGGGCGACATCGACGGCGACGGCATCGACGACGTCGCCATTGGCTCGCCGCGCTACAAAGTCGGCGATCGCACATTCGTCGGCCGCGCGGAAGTGCGCTCGGGCAAGACCGGCGACGTGCTCGCCGAATGGTTCGGCGAAGACGCCGACGACTGGTTCGGCTGGCACATCCGCCGCGCACCGGATCCTGATGGGCAGGGACGCCCGGCATTGCTGATCGGATCGCTCATGCGCAGCGTAGGCTCTCAGGCGCGCGTCGGCGTCATTGACCTGTATGTGCTGCGCAAAGGGCAACAATAGGGCCCGAGCGTTTTCCCTACTGGATATATCTACCTGCCTTCCTCTACGTTGGCAGTGTGAATATCGCGGCGTGTACCACCCGAGTGCGCGGCGCCGGTTCCGTTGAACCAGCTCAAGGTCCGGCCGGCAGGCCACCAGATTTCGGGAACGAACGAAGCAGCGGGCTCAGGCCCGTGCACGGGGAGAGAGTCAAATGAAGAGAATCGCAATTACGGGAATGTCGGCTGCCTTGATCGTGGCCGTTTGCAGCGGCTCGGCGCTGGCCCACGAAGTCACCACCAAGAAAATGATGGTCAAGGAGCATTCGGATCCTGCCAAGCGCTCGATCCAGGCCTTCTCGAACGATCCGACCGTGCTCTACGGAGATGCAGACGATCCCGCCTCCAACGGCGCATCCATTCACGTCTACAGCGCCACCGACGACTTCTGCCTGGTGCTGCCGGCCGGCCCGGAGTGGTCCGACAACGGCAAGCTGTGGAAGTACACGAACCCCGAGACCAAGAACCAGCTGCAGATCTCCAACGGCAAGCTGCAGGTGAAGATCCGCTCTGGCGTTGCCTTCTCGCTGTCGGACGTGCCGCAGGGAACCGTCAACGTGGAGGTTCTGGTCGGCGCGCTTGGCGACAAGCTCTGCATGCGATGCACGGCGCCCGGCACGGACGACGAGAAGCGGTTTCTCGCCAAGGACTGCGTCGCGGCGGAGTGCGACCTCGAGCCTTCGGTCTGCGAGCCGCCGGGAGCGACGACGACGACGACGTTGCCGTAGACGCGCGGCGCGTGACGACCGCCGCGTTGCTATAGACCGCGCGGGGGCCGTTGCGGCGGGACAGGTGCTCCCCCGAAGCGGAGATGTGCCTGTCCCCATTTTTTGTAGGGGGGCCGTTCGCTGTGAGTCCCTCTTGCTTACGATAGCTAGCATTGTTACCACTCGTAAGGCGATGAGAGCCCAACCGCAAAAGATCAGTCCGACGATGGCGTTCCTTCATGCGCGCGGCCTGGCCGTTGATCCCGAAGCGCTAACCCCTGCAATTCGCGCGGCTTTCGAGCGCTACGAGGCCCTCTACCACGCCGCACCGGGGCACGAGGGCCTCACCGAGGTCGAAGCCGCAATCGCTCGGGCGGGTGGGCTCGAGACCGGACCCGTACCGTCGGGCAAGGATCCCTTTCTTCTCGGCATCGCGGCTTACGCGAACCTGACGGCCACGGGCCTGACGACCAGGCAGGCCGCCGGGCAGCTCGGCGTCTCCGACGCACGCATTCGCCAGCGCATCCTCGACGGGACGCTGCTGGCGGTTCGCGAAGGACGCGCGTGGAAGCTGCCGCTGTTCCAGTTTGCCGACGGCCGGGAGCTGCCGGGATGGGCAACGATCTGTTCTGCGCTGCCCGACGAGGTTTCGCCCGTCGCGCTCGAGAGCTGGCTCGTGCTGCCGCACTCCGACCTTGGCGTCGGCAGGGAGGAAACTCCGATCAGCCCGCGCGACTGGCTGCTCGAAGGTCGGCCGCCGGAAGCGGTTGCCGCGCTGGCCGAAGAACTCGCGTAGGTGCCGAAGTTTCCCGAACCGCCGTCTGCGGAAGAGCTCGCAGCGATCGGATCCGAAATCCGTGCGGTAGCGGCAGGCACGACGATCTGGCGATTGTACTTCCAGGCCGGCAATCATCCGACCACGTGGGATCAGTTTCGCGCATGGGGTCCGACCGCTGCGCGCTTCGATCACCAGCTCCCGCCGCCGTCGCTGCAAGCTCGACAGATTCTCTACGGCGCCGTCGGCGCGAAAGCAGGCGTGACAACTATCGCCGAGGTGTTCCAGGCAACGCGCGTGGTCGAACGTTTCCGGCGCGCGCCCGCTTGGGTGGCGTTCGATGTGACGCGCGAGTTGCGGCTGCTCGACCTTACGGGCACGTGGCCGACGCGCGCCGGCGCATCGATGGTAATTGCGAGCGGGCTGCGCGCGCGTGCGCGGCGATGGTCGCAGGCGATCTACGATGCGTTCCCCGACATCGACGGGCTCGTCTACTCCGCATCGATGTACGCAAACAAGCCGTGCGTGGCACTGTACGAGCGTGCGTTGACGGCGATGCCCGCGCGGCCGGTGTTTCATCGCCAGCTTTCCGATCCGGTCGTGCTGACGCTGCTCAAAAACACCTGCGCCGAAGTCGGTTACGCGCTGGTGTAGGTACGCGAAAACCCGGGACAGGTACGGGTTTCCGAGGAAACCCGTACCTGTCCCGGGTTTTCATATCTGCGCCGCGCTCTGCACGACCATTTCGACCGAAGAACCTGTACCTGTCCCGGATTTCCGGTCTACGGGATCATCACGCGCGGGGCGCGACGCAGCGACATCAGGTACACGCGCAGCGGACCTTTCTCGTGGTGCTCGAGCGCGTTGAAGGCCCTGCGCGCGGCTCTGCCCTCGCCGTCGTGGCCCGCGATGGCGTAGTCGAAGCTCGGCGCACGACCGTCGTGCAGGTAAGGAGCAGAGTCGGCGACGCCCCACAGGCGCGGCGTCAGGTAGTGATTGCGCGCGACGCCGCGGTATTCGTGGCGCGATGCGTTCTCGCGGCCCATGTCGTGGCGCTTGAGATCGCTGAACAGCCACACCGGGTAGCCCTTGAGATCGGCATCGTACTCGAGCGCGGGACGGCGCATCGTACGCGACAGATCGATGGGCGGAAGTCCGTTGATCTCGACGATCGGATCTTCGAGCACCAGCATTGGGCGATGACAGGCCGCGCATCCGATCGAATGGAACAGCTCGCGGCCGCGCGCGAAGTCCTCGACGAAACTGGTGGTGGTCGGCGCCAGCAGTCCTTCGGCAGCCGGCTCGAGATTGCGGTCCTGCACGAGCGGCTCGACGATCGGCAGCTCGAGCAGCGCGAGGTGCACCGTCATGGCGGATAGCGGGCGGCTCGAAAACTCGTCGCGAATGCCGTCGCCGTCGGGATCGGTGACGTCGATGCCGCGGCCGGCGCCTTCCCCGCCTTCCTTGAGGAGATCGTCGCCCTGCATGCCGAGGTGGACCTGCAGCGCTTCGGTCGCGAAGCTCGCGATGTCGGGGCGCGTTCCCTTCCAGCCGAACGGCTTGACGACGAGGTCCTGGTCGATGCCTTCGAGGCCGGACGCGTCGATCTCGCCTTTGGCGGTGGCGCGCAGGACGCCGAAGTCTACACCTTTGCTCGTGAGGCGGCGTTCCACCTGCTTGGCTTCGCGCGCAGCATCGCTGGCGAGTGCGGCGCGCTGCTTCTGCAGATCAGTCGTCATCTCGCGCGCGAGCGCCTGCACGACGCCGAGAGCAACCAGCGACGGCGAGTTGCGCGCGTCGCCGGTGTTCGGGTTCACGCCGTCGCCGCTCAGGAAGACGTTGTCGGTTTCGGCGCCTGCACCGTTGGGCCCACCGACCCAGTGACACGACGGACACGAGATCGTTTCGGGCCCGCCGAAAAGGCCTTGATGCACGCGACGAAACGGCCCCTTCTCCGAGCGCGCGGCCTCGCCGCCGCCGAGACCGTCGGAATAACCGTACTCGTGATCGAACAGCAGCTGGCCCGTCTCCGCCATCTCGGAGAGACAGAAACCCGGGACAGGTACAGGTTTGGGCTGGGAAGCGTCGGCGCTGCGCGCTGCGTGCATCGACGTCTCGGTGCCGGAGGCCGAATGAAAACCTGTCCCTGTCCCGGGTTTCTGCTGGATGTGGCGCAGGAAGGCGCCGGGGGTGGCGGCTTCGCGCAGGCGCAGCTCGTGGCGGGCTTCGGCGGCACGATAGGCTTCGCGCGCAGCTTCGAGGCTCAGCGGTGCGGGGCGCACGATGGGCGAACAGTCGGAGTTCCATGCGAGCGGGGGCTCGGCGGCGACGGGCGCTTGGCGTTGTTCGCAGGCGGCTGCCGCGCAGATCAGCAGCGCAAGGACTGCGTGCATTGGGTTCGTCACGCGGCGTCTCATGGAACGAACAACTTGGGCTGGCGCGACAGCGACGTGAGGAAAACGCGCACTCCGGCGCGCTCGCGTTCGTCGAGGGCGAGATAAGCGTCGCGCGCGGGCGCGGCTTCACCGCCGTGGTACGCGATGGCTTCGTGCAGCGTCGGTGCGCGGCCGTCGTGCAGATAGGGCGCGGTCTCGGCCAGTCCCCACAGCGGTCGCGTCAGGTAGACGCGCGCGGGAATGCTGCCCTGGTCGGAGGGCGACGCCAGCGCTTCGCCCATGTCGTGCCGCTTGAGATCGCTGAACAGGTGCACGAGGTAACTCGTGCCTGCGTTGGCGTACTTCGGTTCCACCTTCGGACCGTCGCCGTCCCTGGCGACGTTGATGAGGAAAGGCGGCCTCTCGGTATCGGCGCCTGCGGTCGCATCGAAATTCGGATCGGCGAGCTCGAGGGCCGGCACGTGGCACGACGCGCAGCCGATTGCATCGAAGCGCGTTCGGCCCGCAGCGAAGAGGTCGATGAGACCGGGATCTTTCGGCGGGCGCGTGACAGGCACTTCGAGCTGCGCGAGATAACCGACCACCGTCGTGAGCATGCCCGAGTCGATCTCGAGCGAGACGCCGTCCTCGTCGATGTCGTACCAGGGGCCATTTCCGTAAGGTGTGCCGTCGAGCGTTCCGTCCTTGATCGCGAGATGGATTCGCTTGGAGATCAGGCCCTGGTGGATCTGCAGCGATTCTTCCACCATGTCGCGAAGGTTGGCCGAGTGGCCCTTCCATCCAAAGGGCCGGACCGTGAGGTCGCTGTCGACGCCTTCGACCTTCGAAGTGTCGAGCGTGCCGTCGGGCAACGCGGCGATGCTGCCGAACGAAACACCTTTGGCGATCAGTGGCTGTTCGGCACGAAGTTGTGCGGCCGTCGCACGCACGCGCACCGCGTCGGCCTGCTTGCGAAGCTCGGAGCTCATCTCGCGCGCGAGCAGCTCGACGGGACCGAGACCGAGCACGTGCGGCGGGTTTCTCTGGTCCGCGCTGGTCAGGCCTTCGCCATCGCCGCGGAAGAATCCGTTCTGCGTCTGCGTGCCGGCGCCGTCGGGTCCGCCCTTGGAGTGACAGCTCGCACACGCGAACGCGTCAGGGCCGCCGGCCAGGCCGTTGTGAATGCGCCGCGGCCGCGGGGTGAAGTTCAGGTCGTCCTCTTCGCGTTTGCCGGCGCCCCATCCGTTCTCGGGACGAAACAGGTAGGCGAACAGCTCGTCACCGACGATGAAGAGCGTGTCGATGCCGAGCTTGCGGTGGTCGAAGTCGGTGTCGGTAAGCGTGGCGTGCTCGATGAGCTCGCCGGGATCGCGCGCGTCGAGCATGCGGTCGAAGTCTTCGCGACGGCGCAGCTCGATGGCGTCGGTGAGCAACTCGATCAGGACGGTGTCGTCGGCGATGGGTCGTTCGTCGGGGGCGACCCCTTCAGCCCCCGCGCCGGTTACGGGCAACGGCAACGCGAGCGCGACCAGGACGACGAGGGCCGCGCGGACTGGCGCGACGCGCAGACATCGGCGCGATGCGTTGGTTGTAGACTCGTCAGCGGTTGTCACGGGCATCCACAGGCTTTCGCCCTGCGGAGTACACGTCACGCCCGGACGTTGTGCAAGCCTGTTCCTGGCCAGCGGGCAGCTACGCCCAAAGCGGAAATCCGTGCGGGACCCCATCCACGCGTCAAGCCTTGCGAACCTTGTAGTGTTCGCGCGGGAAGTGGACGACGACTTCGCCGGCCATGTCGTCCTCGCGACGGATCGAGATGTCGTGCACCGAAGACGCCACGAGCTCACCCGTGACGGGGTCGTTGCCGAAGCTTTCGTGCACGATCGACACACGGTCGCCCAGGCGCAAGTCGTTCGGCTCGTGCGGATCGACTCCCTGGCCGGACGCCGGCGTCGCCACGCGTGCCACCGACACGGCTTCGCCGCCCGTCATGTCGCTCATCTTGCCGTAGCCGAACGCCTCGATACGCTCCAACCACGCCTTGATGTGCGAGTACGGATCGAGCCTCTCGACGGTCTGCGGAATCATCTTGAGCGTATTGACCGGGTGGAAGAACGAAAGATCCGCCAGGCTCGGCTGCGAACCGAGCACGAAGAGATGGCGCGCGAGGTGGGAGTCGAGCAAGTCGAGCTTGGCGCGAAGCTGTTCGCGCTGCGGCTCGATGTCGGCCATCACCTTCTCCATCGTGAGCGCGACATCGAGCATGATCGCGCGATCCTCGACGAAGCCCGGCGGGAAAACCGGCGCGCTCACGCCGACGGTGCGCACGCAAAGCCAGAACAGCTCCTGCTGCCAGGGGCCGAGCATGAGCGCCAAGGATGCGGTGCCCTCGGGGAACAGTGTGGGATTGGGGTGCAGACGATCAATCGTGCGCGCGATCAGGTCGGTGTCGCAAAAGATGTCGGCGCCGATCTGCAGCACGGGAGTCTTGCGGTAGCCGCCCGTCAGAGCCGTGAGGTCGGGCTTGGGCATCACCATCGGAATGACGACCGAACGCCACGCGAGACCTTTCATGCCCATCATGCGGCGGATCTTCTCGGCGTACGGAGATTCCCAGTAGTGATGCAGGATCAGTTCGCTCATGTCGGGCTCCTTCGTGGGTCTGCACGCGCGGCGCGCGGGTCGTTCCTTGCGCAGGGATCACGCTGGTGGCGGCGCAGCTCGTCATGGGGCGGGCGCCGGGGCGGCCGCCGATGCGGGCGTCAGGCCTGATACGCCTGACGCGCAGACGGGAAAAGCGCCGATCGCGAGGCGAGAGGAGGTCGTGACCTGATTCGCGCGGCGGCAGCAAGGGCGAGGCGGGCGCGAGGTCGATATCGCCGGCCCGGTTGAGCACACGCTCTCCGGCGCACTCGACCCCGACGACACTCCTCCATACTGGGGCCGAGGCTGCGATCCCGGCTTTCCGCATTCGTGCATTGCGCGCTATAGACGGGCCTCGCGTCGTCGACGCGAGTAGGCGACCCCTGCCGTGACACTTTTTTCAGGAGGAAACGATGACGGTGAAGATCGGATACGCAGCCATGCTCGAGCAGTTTCATCCGACCGAAGCGCTCGGGTTCTGCGAGGCGGCCGAAGCCAACGGGTTCGAGGGTGTGATGGCGTCCGACCACCTGCAGCCGTGGGTTCCGCAGCAGGGGCAGTCGGCGTTCGTGTGGTCGTTCATGGCGGCATGCGCGGAACGCACCAGCGGCGACGTCGGCCCGGGCGTGACGTGTCCGTCGTTTCGCACGCATCCGGTCATCATCGCGCAGGCCGCAGCGACCATGGCGGCGATGTATCCGGGTCGCTTCTGGCTCGGCCTGGGCTCGGGCGAAGCGATCAACGAACACGTCGTCGCGGGCTACTGGCCCGAGGCGACCGAGCGCGGGCATCGCATGTTCGAGGCCGTCGAGTTCATGCGGCGCCTGTTTACCGGCAAGGAGACGCGCCACGCGGGGCCGAACTTCAAGATCGAAAGCATTCGACTCTGGACGATGCCCGAGGAGCCGCCGCCGATCTACATCGCGACTTCGGGCCCGATCACGGCGCGGCGCACGGGCACGCTGGCCGACGGGCTCATCACGGTCGGTGCGCCGGTGGAGAAGATCAGCAACCTGATCGAGTGCTTCCGTGAAGGTCGCGCCAAGTCAGGACGCGACCGCCACGGCGGCAGGACGATCCTGCAGCTTCACATGTCGTGGGCTGAAACCGACGAACAGGCGATGAAGAACGCGCTGCTCGAATGGCCCAACGGCGGCATGAAATTCCCCAAGCAGGACATCCGCTCGCCGCTCGACTTCGAGCAGATGGCCAAGATGGTGCGCACCGACGATTTCCAGGGCCGCATGCTGATGACGTCGGACTGCGAGGTTCACCGCAAGGAGATTCAGAAGTTCATCGACATGGGCTTCGACCAGATCTACCTGCACAACGTCGGTCGTAACCAGAAGGAATGGATCGAGGCGTTCGGCAAGCATGTGCTGCCGAAGCTGACGCGATAAAAAAGGCCAGGTACGTTCTCCGCGTGATGGTTGTCACCATCCGGGCACGTCGAGTGCCCGGCTCCTTCAGGCTTGGTTCGCATGCAGATACGCCGAAGCCGCTGCGGCGTTTCCATGCGCCGTCGCAGCGCGAAAACCCGGGACAGGTGCGGGTTTTCGAGCTCGAAAACCTGTCCCTGTCCCGGGTTTCGGTGTCCCCGGGTTTCGGGTTTTAGAGTTGAGGTTTTTCGCGCAGGACGGGGCGCATGGCGAAGCGGGCGGTGACGGCGGCGAGGGACGGGAGCACGATCGTGATCGCGAGCAGCGGCGGCCAGGCCGGCGACCAGCTCACGTCGAGCACGGCGGATGCGAGCGCGGCACAGCACGCGACGCCGATCGCGCAGCCGACCAGCGTGGCCACGGCGGCGAGCGCGGCGAACTCGACGGTTACGCTCGTGCGAAGCAGCGCGTGTCGCGCACCGAGCACCTTCATGAGGTTGATGTCCCAGCGGCGCTCGTCGGCTTCGTCGCGCGCGATCGCGAAGACGAGCACGAGGCCGACGGCCAGCGCGGTCCACGCCGTGGCGGCGACCGCCCATCGCAATTGGGCGAGCAGGCCGAGCGCGCGCTCTACGCCGCGTGTCACGTCGATCATCGAGATGTTCGGGAACTTGTCGACGATCGACGCCTGGAGCTTCTCGCGAGATTCGCGATCGAGGGCAGGAACCGACGCGAGGAACACCGACGGCGCGTCTTCGAGCACGCCGGGCTGGAACGACACGAAGAAGTTCGGTTGCAGGCTCGTCCAGTCGACTTCCCGTAGGTTGACGATGCGGCCATCGACCATCACGCCCTGTACGTCGAAGCGCAGCCGGTCGCCGAGAACCAGGCCAAGGCGCCGCGCGAAATCCTTCTCTATCGAGATCTGCGGCAGCTCGTTCGGAGATCCGTTCGGAGATCCGTTCGAGGATCCGTTCGGAGATGCGTTCGAGGATCCGTTCAAGGATCCGTTCAAGGATGAGTGCCAAGTTCCGCTGAAGGGCGTTCCGGACACCATCGTTTCGGTGGTGTGAAGCTCGCTCTGCCAGGTGAGGTTGTAGTGGCGCGCGGCGAGGCGCTCGGCGTCGCGAAGCCCGCCGTTAAGGCCATCGCGACGGCCGTCGGAGGCCGCCGGCGTGTTCTCGCGACGCTTCTCACCGTCACTCCCATCCGCGTCGGCCGCCGCAGCGACGTTGCGCTCGTTGATCGACACCAGCCGTGCACGCACCATCGGCGCGAGCCGCTGCCAATCCGTTCCCGCCGCTTGCAAATGTTCGTGCAGCGGTTCGGTCTGCTCGGGCTGGATGTCGAACAGGAACAGGCTCGGCACCGACTCTTCGCCCGGAGGATCGAGCTGCTGAACCAGCAGCTCGCGCAGTTGCGGAGGAAGCCCCAGCAGCAGCGCCGTCAGCGTCAGCGCAGTGAACGCGGTGCGCGAACCTCGTCGTTGCGGCGACAGCTGCCGCAGCGCGAGGCGGATCGACACGCGCGAACGATCTCCGGCGCGCACGACGAGAGGCAGCACCATGCGCCCTGCCGCCACGGCGACAGCGAACGCTGCGAACAGAACGCCCGCAAACCAGGCCCCCTGCTCGACGTCCCCTACTCTCCAGATCGCCAGTCCGAGGAAAACGAAGCCGGCCGGAATGGCCCACAACGCATCGCGCGGCCCGCGGCCGAGACCGAGGCGCGCCTGCTCCTGGAATAGCTCGGCGACGCGCAGCGTGCCGACACGAACCAGCAGCGGCAGGCACGAGACCGGCCCGACCAGCAGCGCGATCGCGAGCGCAGAAGCCGCTTCGCCGAGGCTCACGCCGAGCAGCAGTTCTGCCGGCAGCACGTCCGACAGCACGTGTGCGGCGCCGGGCAGCATCAGGCTCACCACCGCGACTGCAACGACGGCGCTGAGACCCGCGAGCATGCTCACCTCGATCAGCATCAAGAGCTGGGCGCGGCGCCGGCGCGCGCCGAGGCTCATGAGAATCGCCAGGTCGGCCACGCGCCGTCTCAGGAACGCATGGAAAAGGTAGGCCGAAGCCACGCCGGCCAGCGCGAGCGCGACGAGCGAGACGAGGCCGAGATACTTCGTCACGCGCGTGTAGGCGCCGGAGATCTCGGTGACCGCATCGGCGTGGCTGGTGATGCGCACGCGCGGATCGCCGAGAGCCCGCGTCATGCTCGATGCGGCAACGGCAACATCGGCATCCTCGGCAACCGCGACGAGATGCTGGTGCTCGACGCGGCTGCCGGTCTGGATCAGGCCGGTTGCGCGCACGCGCTCGAGAGAGACGTAGAGTCGCGGAGCCAGCGAGGCTGCGCGCATCGAAAGGCCGGTGTCGCGCACGATGGTGTCGGTGAGGCGGAACGTGCCGGTCCCGATCTTCACCGTATCGCCGAGCGCAATGCCGAGCTGGTCGAGCAGCGACGGATCGGCCCAGGCCTCGCCTTCACTGTCGAGGCGGCGGCGCATGCTGGCGTCCACCGTGCCGCCCGAGGCCAGCACCAGCACGCCGTGGAGCGGAAACGACTCGTCGATGCCGCGCAGCTCGACCAGTCGTGCGCGCGCGGGCCCCGAAACCATCGAGAACATCTGCACGACGTCTGCGCTCGCTCGTGCGCCGGCCGCTGCATCCATCCGGGCGATCTCTTCGGGCGCGAGTGCGCGCGGCGAGGACACGCGGATGTCGGCGCCGAGCATGGCGCGCGAACGGCCCTCGAGGGTGCGGCCGACCGAGCCCTGCAGCGAGTCGAGCAGCAGCGCGCCGCTCAGCCCGAGCGCAAGGTTGACGACGAAGAAGATCGAGAACGCGCGCTGGTGGCCCAGGTCGCGCAGCGCCAGTCGAAGAAGAGTCAGCACATGCTGCCGGCGGCGCGCCGCAGGGCCGCTCGATCGTCGTCGTGCTCGTGCAGGCGACCGTCGTGCAGCACGAGCGAGCGTACGCAGCGTGACGCGAGTGCGGCGCTGTGCGTGACGAGCACCAGCGTGGTCGCGGTGCGCGCGACCATCTCGAAGAGCAGATCGATGACGGCGCCGCCGGTCTTCTCGTCGAGGTTGCCGGTGGGTTCGTCGGCCAGCAGCAGCGCGGGCTCCGCTACGAGCGCGCGCGCGATCGCCACGCGCTGGCGTTCGCCGCCGCTGAGCTGCGCGGGAAAATGATCGAGCCTCATGCCGAGGCCGACCGCCGCGAGGACCATCTCGGCCCGCTGTTCACGGTCGTCGCCGTCGCGCAGCTCGAGAGGAAGCCGCACGTTCTCGAGCGCGGTCAGCGAGCCGATCAGGTGGAAGTGCTGGAACACGATGCCGACGGTGCGCGAACGGAAATCCGCGAGATCGTGCTCGGAGGCTGCGGCGAGGTCGATGCCGCCGACTTCAAGGTGACCGGAGCTCGCAACGTCGAGGCCCGCCAGCAGCGAGAGCAGCGTGGACTTGCCGCTGCCCGACTCGCCCGCGATCGACACCGTAGCGCCGCGCTCGACTTCGAGATCGACGCCGTCGAGCACCACGAGCGGGCCGGCAGCGGTGGCAAAGCTCTTGCGGATTTCGCGCGCACGCACGACGAGGTTGGCGGATGCGGTCATTGCGCGGCAGCCAGCGCAGGCGCCGACGCCGCGGCGAGCTTGTCGAGCAGTGTCTTGAGGTGTCGCGCCACGGTTTGCGCGATGATCACGTAGCCTTCGGCGTTCGGATGGATTCCGTCGGGCAGGTTAAGCGCTGGATCAGCCGCGACGCCTTCGAGCAGGAACGGAATAAGCCCGACCTTCTTGTCGGCGGCCAGCGCCGAGAAAGTCGCTTCGAAACTCTTCGTGTACTCGGGCCCGTAGTTGGGTGGCATTTTCATGCCGGCCAGCAGCACGACGATGCCGCTGGACTGCGCGAGGTCGATGGCAGCGGCGAGGTTCTTCCTGGTTTCCTCCGGAGCGATGCCGCGCAGGCCGTCGTTGGCGCCGAGCGCGAGAACCAGCACGTCGGGTTTGCTGCGAAGCTGCCACTTCAGGCGCGACACAGCGCTGGCTG
>Ga0163144_10011302_pt1 | contig 18898 bp, 20 predicted proteins | sample OliLak19BULKMAT1_FD_123175 | JGI IMG/M metagenome (GOLD analysis project Ga0163144, IMG submission 123175) | Freshwater microbial mat bacterial communities from Lake Vanda, McMurdo Dry Valleys, Antarctica - Oligotrophic Lake LV.19.BULKMAT1 | ecosystem: Environmental > Aquatic > Freshwater >... | reverse complement strand
GGCGACCTGCCGTCGCTCAAGGCCGATGCGCAGGGCCGCGCCGAGATCAAGGTCCGCATCGACGGCATCACGATCGGCAGCGGCAGTGCCGACATCGTCGGCAAGGGCCTGATCGTGCATGCGATGCCCGACGACTTCACGACCCAGCCGACGGGCAACTCGGGCGCGCGCATCGCCTGCGCGGTGATCGTTCGCCACCCCGGCTGAAGCGCTGAGCGAGCGGCGCCAGCTGTGTGAGCGCCGCGCTCGAAGTCCACGCCGGCCCGCGCGCGCGGGCGCAGCTGCGCGAGCGCGGCCTCTGTGCCGCCGACGTGCGCGTGATCCCGGCCGCGGCCGGCGGGCCCAAGGGCCTGGTGCTGAACCCGCTCGACCGTTTTCTCTTCGGCCACTGGCTCGGCGCTGCGGGTGCGGGTGCGGCTGCACACCCGCACCCCTTGCACCTGATCGGCGCGTCGATCGGCGCCTGGCGCATGGCGGCAGCCTGCCTGCCGCATGCCGACGCCGCGCTGGCACAACTTGCCGAGGACTACATCGCGCAGGACTATCCGCATGCACCGGGCAAGGCGCCGACATCGCGTGACGTGAGCGCGGTGTTCAGCTGCAAGCTCGACCAGCGCTTCGGCGGCCGCGCAACCGAGGTGCTGAGCCATCCGCGCCACCGCTTGCATGTGGTGACCAGTCGTGGCCGGCACCTGCTGCGTCGCGAAGGTCGTGTTCGAACGCCGCTGGGCTACCTGGGGGCTTTCGCGACCAACCTCGTCAGCCGCCGCGCCATGGGCGGCTGGCTCGAGCGCGTGATGTTCTCCGACCCGCGCGACGCGCTGCCCTTTGCACTGAAGGACTTCCGCACGCACCAGGCCGAGTTGCGCTACGACAACCTGTGCCCGAGCCTGCTGGCCAGTTGCTCGATCCCGTTCTGGCTCGACGCCGTGCACGACATCCCCGGCGCGCCGCGCGGCGCCTACTGGGACGGCGGCATCACCGACTACCACCTGCACCTGGACTACGCGCAGATGACCGACGGGCTGGTGCTCTACCCGCACTTCCAGCCGACGGTGGTGCCGGGCTGGCTCGACAAGGGCCTGAAGCACCGACACGGCGCGACCGCGCGCTTGGCCAACGTCGTGCTGCTGACGCCGAATGCCGAGTGGATCCGCCAGTGCCTGCCCCATGGAAAGCTGCCGGACCGGGCGGATTTCAAGGCCTATGGCGACGACCTTGCGGGTCGGCAGAAGGCGTGGTCGCGCGCAGTCGCCGAGAGTCAGCGGCTGGCGGACGAGTTTGCGGCCCTGGTGCAGCAGCCTTCGATCGAAGCTTCGGCGCTGCGCTGACGCGTTACTCCTTACGAAGATAGAATGTAAGGAATCCACCGTCAAGCGAAGGATCTGACCATGTTCGCCACGCTCACCAGCAAAGGGCAAGTCACGCTGCCCAAGGCAATTCGCGACCAGTTGGGCCTCGATGCCGGAGCTGTCCTCGACTTCCAGATCCTGGAGGGCAACACCATCACCGCTCGGCAAGTTTTGCCGGATGCCCGGCGCATTCGTGGCTTGCTCAAGTCGCCCCATGCAATACCGCTGAACGTCGAGCGGATGGACGCGGCCGTTTCCAAGCACCTGCGGGAAAAGCATTCCGCAGCACCGAAGGGCCGCAAATTCGCCAGTCGATGATCGGCATCGACACCAACATCCTTCTGCGCCTGTGGCTCAACGATGACCCGGCGCAGAGCAAGCGCATCGACGCGCTGCTGGCCGCGCACGGCAGCACGCCGGGATCCTTGTTGCTGACGGATGTCGTCTTGGCGGAAGCCGTCTGGACCTTGAAGGCGGCCTACGAACAAGACAAGAATGCCCAGTTGATCGCGGTGCGCAGCCTGTTGGACGAAGCCGCGTTCGCCTTCGAGGATCGCGAGGCCGTCGTGGACGCTGTCGCCCTGTTCGAGGCCGGCTCGTGTGGATTTTCCGACTGCATGGTTGTCTCGAAGCATGCCCGGCAGGGATGCGACTTCACCGCGACCTTCGACCGCGGCATGCGCAAGCTGCCAGGGGTCAAGGTGCTTTGAACGGGGGGGCGGCCGCGTCAGTGCGCGCTGCTCGCCAGCACCTCGACCGCGTGCCCGCGCAGCAGCTTCTTCAGTGCCGGCGGCAAGGGTTTGTCGGTGGCGATGGCCGAGACCTCGGTGATCGAGCCGATGCGTACCGAGGCCGTGCGGCCGAACTTGCTGTGGTCCACCACCAGCACGCGCTGGCGGGCACGGCGCAGCATCGCGCGCACGATGTCGACTTCGGCCTCGTGGTAGTCGAGCAGGTTGCCCTCGGGGTCGATGCCGCCGACGCTGAACAGGCACAGGTCGGCGCGGTACTGCTCCACGGCTGCCAGCGTGCCGGTGCCGCTCACGCCCAGGTTGCGCCGCTGCAGGTGCCCGCCGAGCACGATGACCTCGGTTTCGGCCTGCGCCACCAGAGTCTGCGCCGCTTCGAGGTGGTTGGTGATGACCTTCAGTGCCTTGCGCGCGCCCAGGGCCTGGGCCACGGCGAGCATCGTGGTGCCGAGCGACAGGAACAGCGAGCAGCGGTCGGGCAACCACTGCGCCAGTGTCTGGGCGATGAGCGCCTTCTCGCGCGCGAACTCGGTGCGCCGCAGCGCGTAGCTGGTGTTGACCACGCTCGACGGCATCGATGCGCCGCCATGGTGGCGCACCAGGCGGCCCTCGTCGGCCAGGCGGTTCACGTCGGCGCGCAGCGTTTGCGGCGTGACGCGGAACTGTGCCACCAGATCCTCGATCGACATGTAGCCGCTGGCGCGCAGCAGCTCCAGGATGCGTTCGCGGCGCGCGGCGGTGGTCATCGGGCCAGCAGTTTCGCCACCGACCTCACGCGGCGGGGTACTGGGCCGCGAACGCCGGGCCGTCGCCGGCACCCTTCACGCCGCCTTGCCAGGCCGGGTGCCGATGCCAGGGCGTGGCCAGGCGGTCGGTCAAGTCGTTGATGCCGTGCACGAAGCGCGTGGCGCCGGACGCCAGGTCTCTTTCCATCGCAGCCATGTCGGGGAAGTGTTCGAAGGCGCTCTGCCAGATGGCACGGCCGCACAGGTAGCCGCTGGCCCCGGCGCGCAGGGCATAGGTGAGAGAGCGCTCGAAATCGGCCGGCCCCGCGGCGGCGCTCAGCAGCACCCAGGGCCGCGTTGTCAGCGCGCCCAGCCGGTCGTAGGCGCGCTGCACCGCAGCGGCTTCGGCGCCCTGCGGGTCGGGCACGCCGCGCAGCATGGCGGGCGGTTCGAGCTTGTAGATGTCGACGCCGTAGTCGGGGCTGGCGAAGTCGCGCATCGAGTCCAGCACCAGCGGCGCGCGCTGCGCTTCGAGTTGCCCCGGCGCATCGCCGGGCAGCGCGTAGACCAGCAGTTCCAGCAGCAGCACGATGTCGTGCTCGTGGCATTCCTGGCCGACGCGGCGCACGAAGGCCTGCTGGTGCGCGAGCACCTTCGCATCGGCATCGGGCCGGTACCAGACCAAGAGCTTGACGGCGTCGGCGCCGATGCGCCGGATCTGGCGCACGCTCCAGTCGGGGATCGTGCGTGACTGCCGGCCGCCGGCCGTTTCGTCGGTGACGTGATGCTCGAGCGACAGGATGAGCCCGGTCGACGGGGGCATTTCGCCGACGCAGCGCGGGTAGGCGAAGTTCGGGTCGAGCAGCATCGCGGTGGCCAGGGGCGAGAGCGCGCGGGTGACCGCCACCTTCACGGCGGCCACGTCGTCGTAGGCGGCTTCCGGCGTGCCGCGCTTGTCGGCGATGGGCTGCATCAGCGGCGTGCGCTGGTCGATGGCGACCATCTTCCAGTGGCCGGCCGCATCGGCCAGGCGGCGCATGCCCCACAACTTGCCGGGACTGAGTTCGGTCATGGCGGTGCTTTCAATCGAGGTTCAGAAGGTGGTTGACGGCGGCGCGATCGGCCATCGCGCTCCAGCCGCTGCCGTTGCGGCATTTCAGGGCCGCAGCGGCGGAGGCGAAACGGGCCGCTTCGATCGCGCCCGCCCCTTCGGCCAGCGCGAGCGCGTAGGCGCCATGGAACACGTCGCCGGCGCCGTTGGTGTCGCGCGCGGCGACGCTGAAGGCGTCGACCGTGTGCAGCGTGCCGTCGACGAGGAAGCGGCTGCCTCGCTCGCCCAGCGTCACGGCCACCACGCCCGGTGTGAGTGCGGCAGCCTGGTGCAGGGCGGCGTCGATGTCGTTGCTGCCCATTTCATGGCCGGCCATCTGCGCCAGGCCCGCTTCGGAAAAGATCGCGTGGCTGGACCATGGCAGCAAGCTGCGCACGGTGGCCGCATCGCCCACGTCGGCATCGAGCACGCGCGGCAGGCCCTGCGCCTGGGCCGCGGTGAAGAGCGCGCGTGCACCTTGCGGCCAGCGGAAGTCGGCATGCACCGCCTGCACGTTCGCCAGCCGCGCCATCGGCAGCCAATCGGCCGCGTCGTCGAGCCGCCCCGGGTACAGCGCGAGAGTGCGTTCGCCGTTGTCGGCCACCAGCACGGCCGAGATCGGCGTCTGCGTGCCTGCGCCCCCGGCGGCCCGCACCCGCACGCCCAGCGATTGCAGACGATCGCGAAGCTGCCGGCCCTGCGCGTCGTCGCCGAGCCGGCCCCAGTACTCGACCTCGCCGCCCAACGCGGCCGCTGCCACCGAGGCCGTCGCCGCCATGCCGCCGCCGCCCTGCTGCAACGCCGACGCCGTGAGCTTGCCCGCATGGGGCGGCAGGGCGGATACCTTGAACGCCATGTCCCACACGGCGATGCCCAGGCAGACGATGGCGGCCATGCAGCGTGCGGCTAGCGCAGCCCGGTTTGCGGGTCGAACAGGACCACGCTGTCGGCATCCATCGCCAGCAGCACCGCTTCGCCCACGCGCAACGTGCAGTCGCCAGGCAGGCGTGCCACCAGCTTGTGGCCGGCGCAGTCCAGCATCGCCAGCGTGTCGGCGCCCAGCGGTTCGAGCACGGTCAGCGTCGCGCGCAAATGCGCTTCGCCCGGCGTCGTGACCCAGCGCAGCCGCTCCGGGCGCACGCCGAGTTCGAGCGCGCCCTGGCGTGAGCTGGCTGTCCTGATCGTTCCCCCACCCGGCAGCTGCACGCTGTCGCCGGCCACGGTGACGGGCAGGAAGTTCATCGCCGGTGCGCCGAGGAAGCCGGCGACGAAGCGGGTGCGCGGCTGGTGGTACAGCTCGAGCGGCGTTCCGACCTGCTCGATGCGGCCCCCGTTCAGCACGACGATGCGGTCGGCCATCGTCATCGCCTCGACCTGGTCGTGCGTGACGTAGACCGAGGTTGTCTCGAGCCGCTGGTGCAGGGACTTGATCTCGCTGCGCATATCGCCACGCAGCTTGGCATCGAGGTTCGACAAGGGCTCGTCGAACAGGAACACTTTGGGCTTGCGCACGATGGCGCGCCCCATCGCGACGCGCTGGCGTTGCCCGCCCGAGAGCTCGCGTGGCCGGCGCTCCAGCAGCGGCTCGATCTGCAGGATGGCCGCGGCGTCCTGCACGCGCTTTTCGACTTCGGCTGCGGCCGTGCCGCGCATCTTGAGGCCGAAGCCCATGTTCTTGCGCACCGTCATGTGCGGGTAGAGCGCATAGTCCTGGAACACCATCGCGATGTCGCGCTCGCTCGGGTGCAAGGCGTTCACGACGCGGCCGTCGATGGCGATCTCGCCGCTGTGGAAACCTTCCAGGCCGGCGATCATGCGCAGCAGGGTCGACTTGCCGCAGCCCGACGGGCCGACGAAGACCAGGAACTCGCCTTCGCGCACGTCGATGCTCAGCTCTCGGATCACCTCCACACTGCCGTACTGCTTGCTGACCTGGCGGATCGAAACGCCGCTCATTGCGGCACCAGGGACAGTTGGGGCTTCAAGCGCTCGCCGCGCGCGAACTGTGCGAAGAGGGCTTCCAGCCCATCGAGCGGAACCCGCGCATCGACCAGGCGCTCGAAGCGCGCACGGTCGCCGCGCAGCAATTCGATGTTCGGCGCGAACTCCGAGATCGGAAAGTAGAACGAGCGCACGTAGTAGAAGTCCTTGCGACGGATGGCCTTGGTTTCATTGACCTGCCAGGCATCGGCCTCGCCGAGCTGGATCACCACGCCACGCGCGGCCACGCCTTCGAGTGCCGCCTGGCGCGCCGCGTCCTTGCCGCTGCACTCCAGCACCAAGGGCCAGCGCGACTGCGCATCGAGCGTGGCGAGCGGAACGCCGCCGAGTTCACCGGCCACGCCGCGGCGGTAGTCGTTGGGGTCGAACACGTCGACCGGGCCGTAACCGAACTGCTGCAGCACCAGCAGGGCGCCCAGGCCGATCGGGCCGGCGCCGAGGATCAGCGCGCGCCCAGCCGGCACCAGCGTCTGGCTCAGCCGCACGCCGTGCGCGGCAGTGCCGATGGTGTCGAGCAGCAGCGGCGCCAGGTGCGTGGGCACGTCGTCGGGGACCGGCAGCAGGCATTGCTCGGGCACCGCGAGCGCTTCGGCATAACCGCCGTCGCGTTGCCAGCCCATCAGCTCGGTGGCGTTGTCGCACAGATGCGTGTGCCCCCCCAGGCACTGCGGGCAGCGCCCGCACCACACGGGGATGTAGACCAGGCAGCGCTGGCCGTGGAGGGCGTGGCCGGGCTGGTCGACCTGGCCGACGATCTCGTGCCCCGGGGTCACCGGCCAGCCCTTCTTCAGCGGGCGCAGGTCACTGCCGCAGAGGGAGCAGGCCAGCACGCGCAGCAGCACTTCGCCCGCGGCCGCGACCGGCCACGGCGCGTCGGCGATCTCGATACAGCCGTCGCCGGTGAATTTTGCGTGCCGCATTGGCATCACCCCTTGACCGCGCCGAAAGACAGCCCCGACACCAGGCGGCGCTGGATCAGGAAGGTCAGGATGATCGGCGGCAGGGCGATCACGGTGGCCGCGGCCATCAGCGTGCCCCAGTTGGTGACCCCCTCGCCGATGAAGTTGAACGAGGCCACGATGGCGGTCTTGGAATCGATGCCGGAGAGCACGAGCGCGAACAGGAAGTAGTTCCACGAGAAGATGAAACTCAGGATCGTGGCGACGATGAGCCCCGGCATCACCACCGGCAGCGCGATGCGCAGCAGGATCTGCAGCGAGCTGCAGCCGTCGATCTGCGCGCTTTCGGTCAGCTCGCGCGGCAGGCCGTCGAAGTGCGGCAGCATCGTCCACAGCGCGATCGGCAGCGTGATCACGGCGTGCGTGATGATCAGCGCCGCGTGCGTGCCCGACAGGCCGATGTTGGAGAACATGATGAACCAGGGCAGCAGGAACAGCGTGCCCGGCGCCATGCGGGCAAACAGCGTCAGCGTGGCCGGCCACATCAGGCGGTGCCAGGAGATGGCAAACGCCGCGGGCACGGCCAGCAGCAGGCCGAGCAGCGTGGAACCGGCCGCGACATAGAAGCTGTTCAGCGTGTTGTCGAGGAAGTCGGTGCGCACGAAGAGCTGGCGGTAGTTTTCCAGCGTCGGCGTGAACCACAGCTGCGGCGGGTACTGCGTGATCGCCACACGGTCCTTGAAGCTCGACAGGATCATCCAGGCGATGGGCGCGAACAGCACCACCATCAGCACCACGATCTGCACGCCGCGCAGCACGCGGACGAGGTGGTTGCCGCGCCGCGCGTTCACCACGCCACCTTGCGCCGCAGTTGCGCGAACACCAGCACCGCGGCGAAGACGATGGTGCTGAGCGTGATCATCAACGCCGCCGCATAGCCGATGTCGGAGAACTCGAAGCCCTTGCGGTAGGCGTAGATGTTGAGCGTCGACGAGGCGAAGCCCGGCCCGCCCTGCGTGGTGATGTAGATGACGTCGAAGAAGCGCAGCAGGTCCACGCTGCGCAGCACCGCCGCGGTGACGATCGTGGGCCCGAGCAGCGGCAGCGTGATGTAGACGAAACGCCGCCAGCCCACAGCGCCGTCGATATCTGCGGCCTCGAAAACCCGCGTCGGCAGCGACTGCAGGCCGCCCAGCACGATCAGCGCGACGAAGGGCGCCCATTGCCAGGTGTCGATCATGATGACCGTGAAGATCACGAAATCGGTCGAGGCCAGGAACAGGCTGGTGGGCAGGTGCGCCGACTTCAGCAGGTAGTTGGCCACGCCCATGCCGGGGTCGAGCACGACGATGGACATCATGCCCACCACCACCGGCGGCAGCATGAAGGGCGACACCAGCACCGTGCGGATCAGGCCCTTCGCCACTTCGATGCGGTTCAGCAGCAGGCCCAGCGCGACGCCGAGCACGAGCTGGATCAGCAGCGCGCCCAGGTACAGGATGAAGGTCAGCCTGAGGCCGTTCCAGAACTGCTCGTCGCCGACGAGGGCGTTGTAGTTGCCGATGCCGACGAAGGCGCGCGTCTGCCCGATCTTGACGTCGAACAGGCTGAGCCAGAACGCGTACCCGAACGGGAAGATCACCATCACCGCGACGAAGGCCACCGCCGGCCAGACCATCCATTGCAGCGACGCGACCCGCTGCGCCGCAGTCGCGCGGCTCACTGAAGCTTGGCGAGTTCCACATCCACCGCGCACATGGTGTCTTTCGCACCACCCTGGCCGAGGAAGATCTTCTGCACGCCGCCGCCCACCGCTTCACGCGCTTCGATCACGCGGTCGGTCGGCGGGTAGGACACGGCGGTGCCGGTCTTGCTGATCTCGATCAGCGCATTGGCCCACGACTGGCGGATCGGCAGCTCGGTGGTCCAGGCCTTGAACTCGGGGCCGTTGAAGACCGAGCCGCGCGGCGGCGCCACGCCGTTCTTCACCAGACGCGTCTGCATCTCGTTGCTGGTGGCCCATTGCAGGAAGGTCCAGGCGGCTTCCTTCCGGGTCGAGTAATTGGAGACCGAAATGCCCCAGCCGAAGACGATCGGCTTGCTGATGCCCGTGGCCTTGCCCTTGGGCAGCACCTTCAGGCCGATGTCGTTCGAGCGGCCCGGGAATTTCATCACGTTGGCGAATTCATTCGACGATTCGTGCGTCATCGCCAGGCGGCCCTGGCCGAGCATCTCGATCACCTGCGTGAAGGTGTGGTTGGCGGCACCGGGCGGGCCGTAGTCCTTCAGCAGGTTGGCGTACATCTCGGCGCCCTTCACGCTGCCGGGCAGGCACAGGCCAGGCTTGCCGTCGGGGGTGGCGAAGTCGCCGCCGCTGTTGTAGATGAAGGCCGACACCGCGTACGAGATCGCGCCGCGAATGCCGCGCGCCGCCCACACAGTGGCGTCGCCGCGTGCTGCACAGGCTTTCAACTTGGCGGCGGCTTCGGGAATCTCCTCCAGGAACATCGGCTCGGCGACGCTGCACTTGGCGAAGATGTCCTTGTTCCAGTAGAAGAGCGGCCCTTCGAGGTTGATCGGCAGCCCGACCAGCTTGCCGTTGACGGTTTCGGCGCGGCGCAGGCCTTCGCCGAAGTCGTTGAAGTTGAAGTCGGGCGCGGTGGCCGCCGGGCTGGCCAGCAGCGGCGACAGGTTGGCGTACCAGCCGGCCTTGTCGTAGGTGGCGCCCTCGCGGAACTTCAGCGACATGAAGACGTCCACGTCGCTCGACTTGGCCTGCATCATGGTGGTGAGGCGGGCGCGGAACTGCTCCTCGTTGAAGATCTCCACGCGCAGCTTGATGCCGGTCTTGGCCGTGAACTCGGGCGCCATGTCGCGCACCGCCTGTGACCAGGGGTGGTTGTTCAGCAGCAGATTCAGCGTCTGCCCGTCGTACTTCTTCCAGTCGAAGGTCTGTGCGTGGCTGACGGCGCCGCTTGCCAGCAGGGTCGCCACGGCCATCCAGCTCACCAGGGTCTTGCGCATGCTTGTCTCCTCTGTGGGTTTGTCCAGTGTCCGGCTCAGGCGGCCACGTAGCCGCCGTCTACCGGGATCGTCACGCCGTTGATCAGGCTGGCGGCCGACGATGCCAGGAACACTGCGGTGCCGGCGAGTTCGTCCGCGTCGGCCCAGCGTTTGTTCGGCAGCCGCATCATCAGCTTGTCGTTGAACTCGGGGTTCTCACGGCCGCCGCGGCTGATCTCGGTGGCGATCCAGCCTGGCGCGATGGCGTTGACGCGGATGCCGTCTTCGACATAGGCCAGCGCAAGCGACCGGGTCAGCCCGACGATGGCCGTCTTGGCCGCGGCGTAGGCGGGGATCTGCGGCGCACCGAAGTAGCTGTACATCGAGCCGATGTTGATCATGCAGCCGCGCGTGACCTTCAGGTGCGGGCGGAAGGCCGCCGCCAGGCGCACGTTGCCGAACAGGTGGATGTCGACGATCTCGCGGAACACCTCGGGCTTGTGTTCTTCCCAGCGGATCAGCTTGCCGGCGCAATGGATCAGCACGTGAAGGGCTTTCACCTTGGCCGCCAGCGCATTGACCGCGTCGTCGCTGGTCACGTCCAGCGGCTCGAACTTGGCGCCGACCGCGAGCAGTTCGTCGGACGGTGGCTTCAGGTCGGTGACCGTGACGCTCGCGCCATGGGCCAGGAAGGCGCGCGCGAATGCCGAGCCGATGCCGCCACAGCCACCGCTGATGAGCACATGCTGGCCTGCCACCGAGAAACTCGGAATTGCCATGTCGGATGCGGCGGTTGCGATGCAGCCGCCGCTTGGGGTTCGGAAGAATGACCTTAGCGCTGCACCTTCGAAAGTGCAAGAGTGCTTTCGATATCGAAAGGCGGTCTCAGCCAGCCCAGCGCGGTTGCTTGAACGATTCGACCAGGAAGTCGATCAGCAGGCGCGCCTTCGGCGAGACGGGCTTGCGCGTCGGGTCGACCGCGAAGATGCCGAGTTCCTGCTGCCGCTGATCTCTGGCGGCGAGCCGAAGAGCGTCGCGGCCATTCTCTCGAATCGGCGGTAATCGAGCGGATCCTGAATTCGCTGTCCTCGGATCTACGACTGATCGCGCGTCAGGTCACCGCGATCGGTGCGCCGGCTGAGCCGGTGGCACCCTTGATCGGCGTGGTCGCGAAGATGTAGACGAACTGGTACTTGCGGTCCTTGATGAGGTCGTCGAAGTAAAGATTCTCGTGGTTGAAGATGCCGTTCTTGGTCAGCAGTTCGGCATGCACGGGAAAGGCCAGGCGCTTGTCGGGGTTGGGAACCACTTCGGTGGCCCAGGTGTCGGCACCGGTGAGTGCCACCTGTTTTTCCACCAGCCAACGCGCGACCTCCAGTCCGATACCGGGCTCGCCTGCGTTGAACCGGTCGTTGTTCTTCATCCAGAGGCTGCTCCAGCCGGTATTGAAGAAGACAGCGTCGCCCGGCTTGATGTCGGCGTCTTTCATCTGTTGCTTGTCGAGCGCTGCGCGCACATCGGCCAGCATGATCTCCTGGCCGGCGTCCCACATCGCGCCGCGGCTGCCCATCACATCGATCAGATGCGCGCGGGTGAAGAAGGGCTTGACCTTTTCTACCCCCAGTTTGGCCAGACCGTAGGCCTGGTTGATCTCCTGCGACGTGATGCCGTTGTAGAAGCGCATCTCGTTCTTGTCGCCATCTCTTCCGAGCTGCACGCCGATGTGGCCCAGACCGTCGAACTGGGTCCCGACCTGGCCAATCTCGGTGGCCAGGAAGTCATCGTTATAGACCAGCTTGTTCTCGCCGAACGGCCCGCCAGTGGGGCCGCCGGGAATGCGCAGCGAGAACGCGCGGGCACCAAACAGCGGCATGCCAGATTCATAGACGCGGCCGATGCGATAGACCTTGCCGTCCTTGATCCATTTGGCCGAGTCGAGCACCTTGGCCGGTGTCATCAGGTTGGAGGCTCCCGCCTCGTCGTCCTTGCCCCAGCGCGAAGGCCACCAGGCTTGAGGCGAGGCCTGCGCATGCGCTTCGCCGATCAAGGGTGCCAATGAATACTTGCCGTGCATCACGCCGGCCACGGCGGCGACGCCGGCACCGGCGACGACGGCGCTGCGGAAGAAGTCGCGGCGTGCCGGTTCGGCTTCAGGTGACGTTGACTCGGGGCTCGGCTTGGGCTGGTCGTCGGTCATGCGCGGTCTCGTGGTGAAGGGAGCCGCTACTATGAAGAGCTATGCGCGTGCTGTCCATTGTTTTGCTTACCCGGCGATGAATTCGCCCAGCCCGTTCGCGGCCGATGCCAGCGACACCAAGACGCCCGTCTTCGTGCTCACGGGCTTTCTGGGCAGCGGCAAGACGACGCTGCTCAACCGCCTGCTGCGCGACCCAGCGCTGGCCGACAGCGCGGTGATCGTCAACGAACTCGGCGACGTGGCGCTGGACCACTTGTTGGTCGAGCATGTCGAGGGTGAGGTCGCGGTGCTGCGCAGCGGCTGCGTTTGCTGCGCGCTGCGCTCCGATTTCGAATCGACGCTGCGCGAGTTGCTGGCCAAGCGCGATGAGGGCAGCATCCCCGCCTTCACCCGCGTGGTCGTCGAAACCACCGGCCTGGCCGACCCGGCGCCGCTGGTGCATACCGTGGACGCCAACCCGCTGATCTCGCATTTCTGCCGCTTGGGCGCCGTGCTGACGACCGTTGACGCCGTCAACGCACCGCGGCAGCTGGCCGAACAGTGGGAGGCGCGCAAACAGGTCGCGCTGGCTGATCGCCTGTTGCTGACAAAGACCGATCTGGTCGACGCTTCGGACGAACTCGCCGCGCGGCTGGCCGGGTTGAACCCGCACGCAGCCGTGCATCGTGTCGATGCGTCATCGACGATGGCTGAATTGCTGTTGCCGGTGGCCGCGCATGCAGTGCCCGCGGCCGCGATGGGATTGCTCGCGGGCCGCCCGATCTCACGCGTGCATGGCGAGGTCGAATCACTCGTGCTCGAAGCCGAAACGCCGCTCGATTGGCCGCGCTTGCAGCAATGGCTGGCCGAGCTGCGTGCGAACGACGGCGAGCGCCTGCTGCGCCTGAAGGGGGTGGTGCGCATCGCCGGAGAGCCAGATCCGCTGCTGCTGCACGGTGTGCATCACCTGTTCCATCCGCCGCTGCGCGCGCCTTCAATCGCCTGGCCCGCGGCACGCTCGACCTTGGTGCTGATCCTGCGCAGCTTGCGCCCGCCCGAGGCCGATGCGCTGCGCGCTGCGTTTGCTGGCTGCATCGCCTGACGCACAGCGAACCGTCGCGTACAGTGCAACGCTGCAAGGAACAGCAGTGCTTGACCACGTGTGAGCTGGAGCCCTACATCGGCCCGATCGGACGGGTCGCGGAGATAGGTCAGGCGAGCAACGCGTAAGGCCCACCCCGCTCCAACGCCCGCTGCCAGGCCGGCCGAGCGCGCACGCGTTCGAGGAAGGCCGCCAACCGCGGCGCCTGTTTCGCACCACCGCCGCGCGACAGGGCGGCTTCGACCGGGAAGCTCATCATCACGTCGGCGGCCGAGAACGAGCGGCCGGCGAACCAGCCGCGGTCGCCGAGTTCGTTTTCCATGAACGCACGGTTGCGGTCGAGGTTGGGCTGCACGAAACTCTTCATGACCTTGTCGGCGATCGCGTGGGCGATCGGCTTGGCGAAGAAGGGCATCGGCGCGCTCCTGATCTTGCTGAACACGAGCGCCATCACCAGCGGTGGCATCGCCGAGCCTTCGGCGAAATGCAGCCAGTAGGTGTAGCGGCGGTGGTCGACGCTGCCGGCATCGGGGCGCAGCGCGCCGCCGGCCTGGTCGATGAGGTACTCGACGATCGCGCCGGTCTCGGCCACCGTGATCGCGCCGTCGGTGATGACGGGTGACTTGCCCAGCGGGTGCACCTTGCGCAGCGCCGGCGGCGCCATCGAGGTCGTCTTGTCGCGCTCGTAGCGCTGGACCTCGTAGGGCAGGGCGAGCTCTTCGAGCAGCCAAAGCACGCGCTGCGAGCGCGAGTTTTCGAGGTGGTGGACGGTGATCATGCGGCGAGGCTCAGGTTGGGGAAGACAGGGGCCACCAGCGGGTGGCGAGCTGTTCGAGTGTGACGGCACCGGTCGCCGGCAAGCGTTCGAGGTACCAGCGCAGGTTGCTGTAGCGGTGCAGGATCGCGTGGGCCATCAGGCGGTGCTGCAGCGCGGCGTCGAGTTCTGCGGGCCGGTAGCCGTAGGCGAGCAGGCTGCGGCGCAGGAACCGGCCGTCGCCACAGGCCACGAAGAGGCCGAACGAGGCGAAGTCGTACTCCGGCGCGCCGATCATCGCGGGCTCGAAGTCGAACAAGCCGCTCAAGGCCCAGCGGCCGTTGCGATCCGGCTGCGCGAGCAGATGTTCGCGCATCAATTCGGTGTGCAGCAGCACGCGACGTGCGCCGATCGGCGGCATCCACCGGTCGAGAAACCCGGGCAGCTGTTCGAGCCAGAAGGCGTCGAGCCGGTGCTTGCGCTGGCGCTCGACCGCGCTGCTGCGTTGCGCCGGCACGAACGTTTGCCAATGCGGCTCGATGTCGCCAAGCGATGCGGTGTCGAGTTGGTGCAGGGCGGCAACGGCCTGGCCCAGTACGTCGGCAAGGCCGTCGCGATCTGCCTGCGACAGCTGCGGCCAGACGTCGACCAGCCGCTCGCCGCGCAGCTGCGTCATCAGCAGGCCATGCCAGCCGTCCTGCGTGTCGTCGGCGACGACGCGCGGCGTGGGGATCGGCAGCGCACCGAAGAGCCGTGTCATCACGCGCGCTTCGGTGGCGGCATGGGCCGCTCCGGTCGGCGGAAAGAGCTTGAGCACGTGGCCGTCGCCGACCGCGTACACCGGCAGCGAGCCGCTGGCATACCGTCGCGCCGGCTGTCCGCCCAACCCGTGGCGTGCGCACAGGGCCTCAACGCCGGCCGACAGCTGCGCGTCGTCGCTGCACAGCGCGTCCCATCCCGTTTCGTCGTCGGCTTGCGGCAGCAGCATTCGCGTCAGGCACTCGGCAGCGTGTTTTGAAGTCGATCGCCACGAGAAATGAATTCTACGTAACCACCCCCCAAGGGGTTACGTAGTACGCTCGCGCGCCGCCGCCTTGGCGGTGATGGAGCGAGCGCATGAACAAGATTTTCCCGAGTGCCCGCGCGGCGCTCGAAGGCCTGGTGAAAGACGGGCAATTGATGGCCGTCGGCGGCTTCGGTCTGTGCGGCATCCCCGAGGCCTTGATCGACGCGTTGCGCGACTCGGGCGTCAAGAACCTGACCGTCATCTCCAACAATGCGGGTGTCGACGGCTTCGGCCTGGGCAAGCTGCTCGAGACGCGGCAGATCAAACGCATGATTTCGAGCTACGTCGGCGAGAACAAGGAGTTCGAGCGCCAGTTCCTGGCCGGTGAACTCGAACTCGAGTTCACGCCGCAAGGCACGCTGGCCGAGAAGCTGCGCGCCGGCGGTGCGGGCATCCCGGCCTTCTTCACCCGCACTGGCGTCGGCACCGTGGTGGCCGAAGGCAAGGAGCTGCGCGAGTTCGACGGGCAGACCTATGTGATGGAGCGGTCCCTCGTGCCCGACGTCTCGCTGGTCAAGGCCTGGCGCGCCGACAAGAGCGGCAACCTGCAGTTCCGGCTCACCGCACGCAACTTCAATCCGGCTGCGGCAATGGCCGGCAAGGTCACTGTGGTCGAGGTGGAAGAGATCGTCGAGACCGGCACCTTCGAGCCTGACAGCGTGCACCTGGCGGGCATCTACGTGCACCGCATCGTGCTCAACGCGCACCCCGAAAAGCGCATCGAGAAACGCACAGTACGTTAACAGTAGAGCGGGCACCGCAAGCGGCGCCCTTCAAGGAGGTTTTATGGCTTGGACACATGACCAGATGGCGGCCCGCGCGGCCAAGGAGCTGCAGGACGGCTACTACGTCAACCTCGGCATCGGCTTGCCGACCCTGGTGGCGAACTTCGTCGATCCGTCGATCGAGGTGTGGCTGCAAAGCGAGAACGGCATGCTCGGCATCGGCCCGTTTCCGACCGAAGAGCAGGTCGACGCCGACCTCATCAACGCCGGCAAGCAGACCGTGACCACGATCGCCGGCTCGTCGATCTTCGGCAGCCACGACAGTTTCGCGATGATCCGCGGCGGCAAGATCAACCTGTCCATCCTGGGCGCGATGCAGGTCAGCGAGAAGGGAGACCTGGCCAACTGGATGATCCCCGGCAAGATGGTCAAGGGCATGGGCGGCGCGATGGACCTGGTGGCCGGCGTCAAGCAGGTCGTCGTGCTGATGGAGCATGTGGCGAAGAAGAAAGACGGCACGATCGATCTGAAGATCCTGCCGGCCTGCACCCTCCCGCTCACCGGGGTGGGCGTCGTCAACCTCATCATCACCGACTTGGCGGTGATGGACGTGACACCGCAAGGCTTGCGCGTGGTGGAGATGGCGCCCGGCGTCACGCGCGACGAACTGCAGGCGAAGACCGGCGTTGCGCTGCATTGAACTGCCGACAAGTTGTTACGCGTCCTACCCCTAACTCGGCGGGCGGCCCGTGTGCCGTGAGGATGGGCGAGGCAGACAATCGCGCCCTCGGTGACCCACCAGGAGCCTCGGATGCGCAACATCTCCATTGCGGCGGCTGCCGCTTTGACTCTCTGTCTGACGGCCGCGCCGTCCGCCCACGAAACCGAGGAGGGCAAAGGTCAGCTCGGCAAGGTCAGCTTCGCCAACAGTTGCGACGCCAAGGTGCAGAACGAGTTGCAGCGCGCCATCGCAATGCTGCATTCGTTCCGGTTTACGGCCGGCGAAAAAGCCTTCCGCCATGTGCTCGAGGACGACGCCGCGTGCGGCGTTGCCACCTTCGGCATCGCGGCGCTGCTGATGAACAACCCGCTGGCCGGGCAGGGCGCGTCGCCGAAGGCGGCCGAGACCGCGGCCGCCGCGATCGAGCAGGGTCGTCGTATCGGCGCCAAGACGCAGCGCGAGCGTGACTACATCGAAGCCGTCGCGAGCTATTACGCCGACTTTGCCAACAAGCCCGAGCGCGCGCGGCAGGCCTCGCGCGCCCAGGCCTTCGAGGCGCTGGCAGCGCGCTACCCGGACGACGACGAGGCGCAGATCTTCGCCGCGCTTTACATCGCGGGCACGCAGTCGCAGGCCGACCAGACCTACGCCGCCTACCTGAAGGCGGCCGCGGTGCTCGAAAAGCAGTTTGCCAAGTATCCCGACCACCCCGGAGTGGCGCACTACATGATCCACAGCTACGACGCGCCGCCGCTCGCCGAGCGGGGCTTGCCGGCAGCGCGACGTTATGCGAGCCTCGCACCGGATGCGCCGCATGCTCTGCACATGCCCTCTCACATCTTCACGCGCGTGGGTGCCTGGCAAGACTCGGTGGGCACCAACCGCCGCGCGGCCGATGTGGCCAAACAGGACAAGAACAGCACCGAGGCCTTCCATGCCGGCGACTATATGGTCTATGCCGAGCTGCAGCTGGGCCGCGACCAGGCGGCACGCAAGGTGATTGACGAGCTGACGAGCTTCGGCAATCTCGACCCTGGGGTGTTCCCCGGCCACTACGCGGCTGCCGCGATGCCGGCGCGCATGGCGCTGGAGCGGGGCGACTGGGCGGGCGCAGCGCAACTGCCGGCGCACGGTTCGCGTTACCCCTTCGTCGAAGCCATCACCACGTTCTCACGCGCGCTGGGGGCCGCACGCAGCGGCAACGTCGCGGCGGCCGAAGCCGATGGCGAAAAGCTGGCGGCCCAGCACAAGGCGCTGCTCGACGCGAAGAACAGCTACTGGGCCACCGAGGTGGAGGTGCAGCGCACCGCGGCGGCCGCCTGGATCGCCCAGGCCCGCGGCCAGCGCGACGAGGGACTCCGCTTGATGCGCGCCGCCGCCGACCTGGAGGACAAGAACGACAAGCACATCGTGACCCCGGGCCGCGTGCTCCCCGCCCGTGAGCTGCTCGGCGAATTGCTGCTCGAACAGAAGCAGCCCGCCGCGGCATTAAAGGAGTTCGAACTCTCGCAGCAACGCGAACCGAACCGCTTCCGCGGCATCGCCGGCGCGGCCCGTGCCGCAAGCGAGGCCGGCGACCGTGCCAAGGCGCAGGCCTTGTACGCCAGGCTTCTCGAACTCGGCCGCGAGGCCGATTCGCCGCGACCCGAACTCGCGCAGGCCAAGACCTTCGCGGCTGCCCGTTGATGCCGAGCCGCCGGGCTGCATTGGCCGGCGCGGCGGCCACTGCGCTCGTGCTGGGCGGTTGGCTGGCCGATGCAGCAGCCGTGATGTCGGCCGCCGAAGAGGACGAGTCGCTGGCGCGCGACGAAGACTACGCCGCGGGCATCGTCGCGCTGCAGGCGGGCAACTTCGCTGCCGCGCTGCCACGGCTACAGGCGGCACTCAAGCGCTTTCCGGACGCCGCCAACCTGCACAACGAGCTCGGCTTCGCCCACCGCAAGCTCGGTCGCTACGAACCTGCCTTCGTCCACTACCGTCGCGCGCTGGCGATCGACCCGCGCCATCGCGCCGCGCACGAGTACATCGGCGAGGCCTATCTCGCGGTCGACGACCTGGCCGGCGCAGAACGCCATCTCAAGGCGCTCGGCGAGATCTGCCTGCTGCCCTGCGACGAACAGCAGGATCTGCGGCGCGCGATCGACGCCCATCGGGCCAAATCGCGGCCACGCTGAGGGCAGTCGAAGTTGCACCCAGTTGTCCACACCGCCCTGGCCGGCTGCGCCCTCTGGCTGGCCGGCTGCGCCTTCCAGCCGCCGGCTGCGCCCGCGCCAGGCATTGGCTACAGCATTCCGCAACTGCCCGAAGGTGCGTCGGGCTATGTCGAGAAGCCGGGCTGGTCGGCGCAGCGCTTCATGGTCGCGGCGGCCCATCCGCTGGCCACCGACGCCGGCTATCAGGCCTTGAAGGCCGGCGGCAATGCTCTGGATGCCGCGATCGCGGTGCAGATGGTGCTCGCCCTCGTCGAGCCGCAGTCGAGCGGCATCGGCGGCGGGGCTTTCCTGCTGCATTGGGACGGGCGGGCCTTGGCCGCCT
>Ga0163144_10011300_pt1 | contig 18900 bp, 15 predicted proteins | sample OliLak19BULKMAT1_FD_123175 | JGI IMG/M metagenome (GOLD analysis project Ga0163144, IMG submission 123175) | Freshwater microbial mat bacterial communities from Lake Vanda, McMurdo Dry Valleys, Antarctica - Oligotrophic Lake LV.19.BULKMAT1 | ecosystem: Environmental > Aquatic > Freshwater >... | reverse complement strand
GTCCGGAGGCAAGTCGGTCGACGTGTTTGACAGCACGGTCGTGCGGGTGGAGACGGACGAGGGTCTGGTCGGACACGGTGAAGTCTGCCCGCTCGGCCCCACCTATCTGCCCTCATACGCCGAAGGAGTGCGGGCGGGCATCGCGAAGATCGCGCCCAGCCTCATCGGGCTCGACCCCCGGGATACGACGGCGCTCTATCTCGCAATGGACAAGGCGCTCAAAGGCCACCCGTACGCGAAATCGGGCATCGATGTAGCAGCCTGGGACATCCTGGGCCAGGCCTGCGGACAGCCCATCGTTACCCTGCTCGGTGGACGTTTCGGCGATGACTTCCATTTGTACCGCGCGATCTCCCAGGAATCCCCCGAAGCGATGGGGGAGAAAGTGGGCCAGTACCGCGCCGAGGGATATCACCGCTTTCAGCTGAAGGTCGGCTCCGATGTCGAAACCGACATCGCGCGCATCCGCACGGTGTCGAAACGACTTCAGGCGGGCGATATCCTCGTCGCCGACGCCAACACCGGCTGGCTGACGCATGAGGCCATGCGAGTGGTGCGCGGCGTCTCCGATATTGATGTCTATATCGAGCAGCCATGCCTGACGTACGAGGAGTGCCTTTCCGTGCGGCGAAAGACTTCGCACCCTTTCATCCTCGATGAGAGCATCGACGGCATCGGAATGCTGGTGCGCACGGCGAACGATCATGCGGCTGATGTCATCAACCTGAAAATCTCGAAGGTGGGCGGCCTGACCCCGGCCCGCCAGATCCGCGACCTCGCGGTGTCGCTGGGCATCGCCCTCACCATCGAAGACACCTGGGGCGGCGACATCGTGACCGCCGCGATCGCCCATCTCGCGCACTCGACCCCGCCCAGGTTCCTCTTCACCGCGACGGACTTCAATTCCTACGTGACGAAGCCCATCGCCTTCGGAGCCCCGCGCCGCCGCAATGGCCGCCTCGCCGCATCGACGGAGCCGGGCCTCGGCGTGAAGCCCCTGGCCGATGCCCTGGGATCGCCCGTGATCGATGTGACTTAGCATCCCACGAAAGGGCTGGCACAAGGCCTGCCCCTGCGACGAATATGCCTTCGGCGGACGCGGGCGCGGGCGCGTTCGGCGCCGCAGGCCCTCGAAGCGCCTACGCCATAACCGCGGCTACTTCCGGGAGATCAGCCAGGCTCCTGCGAGGCACACCGCAGAGCCCGTCACCGACACCATGGACACCTGCTCGCCTCGCACCACCACGCCCAGCGCCAGCGCCACCACGGGCATGAGGAAGGTCGTTCCCGAGGCGGTGGAGGCGCCGAAAAGGCCGGCGGCTTTTGCCATCATCACCTGAGCCAGGGCGGTCCCGAAAGCGCCGAGAGCGAACATCGCGAGCGCAGCCCGCGGCGTCCACTCCGCCCGCAGCAAATCCGGCACGCCCAAAGGAGCGGTCAGGACAAGAGCCACCCCGAGGGCGCGAAGAATCACGGGCAGGCCGCCGTAGCTCTGCTGCAGCGGTCGGGCCAGATTCAGGGCGATTCCATAGGACGCGAGGGCCAGAAGCACGAGAGCGATGCCGGTCACACTGCTGCGACCATCGTCGAGCCCCGGCAGCGCAATCAAGACCGCACCGGCCATGCCGACGGCGAGGCCGGTCAAAACCTGTCGCGAGGGCCGCCGTCGCGCGAGGAAGGATGCGACGATGACCACGAACAGCGGGTTCGCGCCGTTGAGCATTCCGGTCAGCGCGGAACTGATCCTCTGTTCCGCGAAAGGAAACATGCTGAGCGGAAAGGCCATCCACAAAAGGCCCAGCCAGGCGATGGGTCTCCAGGCTTCGCGCGGGATGGGACGACGCGCCGCCGGAACCAGCGAGAGGGTGAGGAAGCCGATAAGGATGCGAAGGAACGTGATGCCGTTGGGAGCGAGGGCCTCCAGTCCTTCGGCGATGAAGAGGAACGACGCGCCCCATATCAGACCGGGGCCCGCGAGGAGCAACCAGTCGAGGGGTGTGGAAGGAGGGCGGGAGGGGGACATTCGAACCGCGGAGGTTATGCGACGATCGCGCAGGACAAGTAACGTCTGAGCGAATGGGGTTTCGTAAGCGATAGGTCGAAGACTTCGTTATCATCCATGCGATAGGTATCTCCTATTCTTCAGAAAAGGACCCAAAGATCGCCGTGGAGATGCATCAGCTTCGCTACTTCGCCAAGGTCGCGGACCTCGGCAACGTGACCCGGGCCGCCGAGGCCTGTCACGTATCGCAGCCGTCGCTGAGCCAGCAGATCGGCAAACTCGAGCGCGAACTGGGACAGCCCCTCTTTGAACGACTCGGCCGCGGCGTCCGTCTCACCGAAGCCGGGAAGGTCTTCAAGCGATATTCGGATCAGATCCTGAGCCTCACCGAGGACGCGCGCACCCGGGTCAGCGACGAGCCCGACTCCGGTCGCATCATCCTTGCCGCCATACCGACCATCGCTCCTTACTACCTGCCCGGAGTACTCACCCGGTTCGCGCGGGAATGTCCGAAGGCGCGCTTGGAAATCGTGGAGGAAACCACGGGCAACATTGTCCGCCTCCTGGCCGAAGGGGACATCGACCTCGCCATCGTGGCCTTGCCCATCCAGGCGGAACACGTCCACACAAAAAACCTGTTCACCGAGGAACTGATCGCGGTGCTGCCGAGCGGACACCCGCTCGCCAAAAAGCCGAAAGTGGCGCTCAAGGATCTGGTCCTCGAACCCTTCGTGGTTCTGAATGAGGCCCATTGCCTGACCGGCACCACGATGAGTTTTTGCGCACGGCACTCCGCCGCCCCGCTGGTCACGGCCAGGAGCCATCAGCTTCTCACCGTGCTTGAACTGGTCCGGCTGGGCCAGGGGGTTTCGCTCGTTCCCGCGATGGCCGTGCCAACGGTCAAGGACACCGGTCGCGAATACCGGCCGCTGTCCGGCGAAAAACCGACGCGCACCATCGCCCTCGCGTGGAACCGGATGCGCTATCAGACCCAAATCTTCAAGCGCTTCGTCGAGTTCCTTTCGGCCCGCGACTGATCTGATTTCTGAGAGGCCGCCAGAACCGGCGACGACCGTGCGCGCCAGTCATGTTGGCGCCACGGGATTGCCACATGTGGGTTGGCCCGCGGCGTTCACGGTCGTCGCACCGGTTCGGTGCCGCGCGTCGTCGACCGGTGATGTAGGGACGGCCCTTGTGGCTGCCCTGCAATCCGACGGCCCACGCAATCAGGGCAACCACAAGGGCCGCGGCCCCCCAACAGCGGACGAGTTCAGGGGCCGTCCCTACGGGTTCCCGAAGCGCGATGTGTCGGCCGCGAGGCTGGCTGTTCCTTGTCGACAATCCCCATATTTGTGACGCGCACCCGCCTCTCCCTTGACGGGAAAGCGCCGCCTCACGTACTGTTCCTTCAGATCCTCCGGGCCCCATGTCGAACGAACCGCCCTCCGAAATCGAGAGCGCGCTTTTAAGCGCGATACGGCAGTTCTTCGAAACCCGCGCGGCCAGCCCGCCAGAACCCATCGAAGAGGACAGTGCCGTGACCGGCCGGAGACTCCAGCTTGCCACCACGGTGTTGTTCCTTCAGATGATCGCAGCCGACCAGGAGTCGAAACACGACGAGCATCAGGCGCTCATCGACGCCGTGGCGCGGGTGCTGGGGATCGGCGGCGAGAACGCGATCATCATCATCCGCCTGGCCGAAGAGCACGTGAAAACTCCGCTGCCGCAACTCCTCCGGCTGTTGAACGAGCGTTGCACGGAGGCACAGTTGAAGAGCGTGATCACTCATCTCTGGCAGCTGGCCTTCGCCGATGCGGAACTCGCGGGACACGAGGAGTATTACGTCCGGAAGGTGGCCCAGGCCCTGCACCTCAGCACCGCCGACCTGATCGAGACGAAGGTAAAGGCCCGCGAGGCATTTCTCTGATCCGAAGGAGGATCGAGAAACACGCCAGACGGTTGACGCCCGAACAGACGGATGCGCTCAAGCGCTACCAGCGCTAGCCCTGGCAGCGGATGACGTGGATGAAGTCCTCGGAGGTGGCACCGCTCGTCTCCCGATCGTTGTCGGGGAATCGGGTCCCCGCGGGCCGGTCCATCATCAGCCTCATGGCCAGGGCCTCCCGCGGCGTGTAGATCTCGCTGCGCCCGGAGACGAACGAGAAATACATCAAGTCGGTCCGGTTGGGGGAATGAAGGAGGCCGAACGAGTGGCCCATCTCGTGGACCACGGTTCCCGTACGGGGCGCGCCGGGGACGCAGTAGACGATGGATCCGCCGGTGATCTCGCCTCCGCTGACCCGGCTCGATGAGAAGCCCCGGGTCGTCGCCCCGCAGCCCGTGTTTGTCGGGTCGTAGGAGGCGTTGATGATGACGGCTCCGGGCGGAGGGTTCGTCGACAACTGGTAGATCAGCCTTCCTCCGGTGGCGACGTTGATGGAGTCGGCGCCGAGTTGATGCCACGCCACAGAGGCAGCGTCGTTCAGCAGGTTGTCCGACAGGACGACATACACCGCCGTCGTCCCCGCCCGGATGCGGCGAAGGCCCAGACCGCCGATGGGCGCACCCTCGGCAGTGGAGGTGTAAACAAGAATGGCGGTGAAGTTCTCGTCGAGGCCGGTGGGAGAGGTCCGGGGCCACAGGGTGAGTCGGGGAGGTGTCGTGCCCTCTCGAAGCGACGTTTGCCGGTCCAGAAAACCAGGAACGACCAGATCGACGAAGGCCCCGACGTTCACGCCCGGAGGCACCATCACCTGGCCGGATGCGTCCGCGCGCAGAGACTGGCCAGCGATCACCACGGTGGCTCCGGCCGCGGGCTGACCGGTCTCCCCCGACATAAGCACGACCGACGCGGGAACTCGCGGAAGCACGGGGGTGCTGGGCGACACCGGTGAAGAGTTCTTCTCCCCTCCACACGATATTGCGCACAACACGGCCAGAACACCGATCGAGATCTTCATGGGCGACACCCCTCCATTAATTGGCTCCACACGCTACAACCACGTCGGGATTGCTTCAAGGTGCTCGTAAACTATCAAGCATGCGATCCTCTGTCATCGTCTCCGCGGTCCGAACTCCTACCGGCAAGTTCCTGGGGGGGCTCAAATCGTTCACTGCGCCCCAGCTGGGGGCCATGGTCGTGAAAGAAGCGGTTCGTCGCGCCGGAATCGACCCGAACGATGTCGACGAAGTCATCATGGGGAACGTGGTTTCCGCCGGTCTCGGACAGGCTCCGGCTCGGCAAGCCGCGATTCACGCGGGCCTGCCCCCCAAAGTGGGCGCCCTCACCATCAACAAAGTCTGCGGGTCCGGCCTGAAGGCCGTCATGCTCGCGGCTCAGGGTATCGCCACGGGAGATGTCGATATCGTGGTGGCGGGCGGCATGGAATCGATGTCCAACTGCCCCCACCTCATGAAGGGCGCTCGCGAAGGCCTGCGCATGGGCAACGGCACGCTGCACGACTCGATGATTCACGATGGTCTTTGGGACGCCTACTCCGACTTTCACATGGGTTGCACCGGTGAAATCGTGGCCGAGAAGTTCAATGTGACTCGCGCTCAGCAGGACGAGTTCGCGGTGAACAGCCACAAGAAGGCCCTCGCCGCAATCGGCTCTGGGGCGTTCAAGGACGAGATTCTGAAAGTCGAGATCGCCCAGAAGAAGGGGCCGGCGCTGGTGGTGGAGCACGACGAGTCGCCGCGCGCCGACACCTCGATCGAAACCCTGGGCAAACTGAAGCCTGCTTTCAAGGAAGGCGGAACGGTCACCGCCGGAAACGCCCCGGGCGTGAACGACGGCGCCTCGGCCCTTGTGGTCATGGCGGAAGAGATCGCCACCGCGCGCGGCCTTAAGCCCCTCGCCCGCATCATCGGCCAGGCCACCGGAGGCGTCGAACCGTCCCTCGTGATGATGGCCCCGGTCGAAGCGGTGCGGAAACTCCTCGCGAAGACCGGCTGGAAACTGGAGGACGTCGATCTTTTCGAACTGAACGAAGCATTCGCGGTTCAGGCCCTGGGGGTGGCGAAGGAGCTTGGCCTCGATCTCAACAAAGTGAACGTCAACGGCGGGGCCGTGGCCCTCGGCCACGCCATCGGGTCCTCCGGCAGTCGCGTATTGACCACCCTCATCTACGCGCTCCGGAGCCGCGGCCTCCGAAAAGGCATCGCCACCCTGTGTCTGGGCGGTGGCAACGGTGTGGCCCTCGCGATCGAAGCTCTCTGACCTTTTCTCCTCAGGCGTTTGGGGACTTTTTTTGCCCCTTTGACACAATGGGCGGTCGCTCAAGATAATCTCAGCGCCTTAGAGGCCTCCTCTATTAGGCGGTCTCCCGCTCATCCATCTATTGATAAGGACGTCATGGCACTCGAAGATGAACTAAAAGCCAGAACCCTCGCCCTGGTGAGCCAGCAGATGGCGAACTGGGTGGTCGAAATCCAGAAGCGCATCGTCGAGCACCAGGCCAACCTGGTGGGTGCTTTGGACGAACTCCAGGAAAACGTCGCCCGCTACGACGAGAAGATCGACGAAGCCTCCATCTCCTCCGCCATTGACGAAGTGGTGGCGGCAAACCCCGTGGCCGTGGCCGCTCCGGCACCCTTTGCCGCTCCCTCCGCGGGTGAGTCTGGCCCCAGCGTCGCCGTCCTGCTTTCGGCTCTCGCCGAAGTGGACACCGGCGCCAATCTCACCGAAGTCCTCACGAGTCTGGTGAACGAAAGCGCCAAGCAGGTCGACCGCGTGGCCATGTTCATCATCAAGGGCACGAACGCCGTCGGGTGGTACGCCAAGGGCTTCGACGCGAATGATGTGGTGAAGCAGATCCAGATTCCCCTCGCCAACGACACCATCTTCCGGACCGTTCAGGCCGATCGCGCCCCCGTGCTCTTCGACCCCAACCTGACCGGCCAGACCGGCGCCATCCTCCAGCGCATGGGCAGCGTGGGCTCCTCCGCGATCGCCGCACCCATGGTGCTCCGCGACAAACTGGCGGCCGTGCTTTACTGCGATACCACCGGCCCCATGAGCAATCCTCAGGCGGCCTTCATCGACTCCCTGGTACGTTTCGCGTCGAAGACCACCGACCTGCTCTCGTTCGTTCCCCGCACTCCGGGCGCCCGTCCGGCTCCTCCGGTCGTCGCCGCCGATGCCGCACCCCGTTCGACCGACGCCTTCGCCTCGCTGTCGAGCCCTCCGCCCCAGGCTCCGCCTCCGCCTCCGCCCCGCGCGCCCGCACCCGAATCCAGCGGCACCGTGATGTTCACTCCGTCGCAGATGGCGGCGATGCAGCAGACGGCTACGGCACCTCCCAAGGCGCCGGCCCCTCCTCCGGCCGCCCCCACCCCACCCAAGGCCGACGGTGCCGGAACCGTGATGTTCACGGCCTCGCAGATGGATCAGATGCGGCAGCAGATGTCGCAGATGAAGCCGCCCACCGCACCCGCACCACCCGCGATGTCGGCCGAAGAGACGAAAGCCCACGAGGACGCGAAGCGCTTCGCCCGCCTGATCGTCAGCGAGATCAAGCTCTACAACGAGACCAAGGTCACGGAAGGCCGCAAGGCGAGAGACCTGCATTCTCGCCTCAAGGAAGACATCGAGCGTGGCCGTCAGATGTACCACGACCGCATTTCGCCGGGCCTGCGGAACAACACCAACTACTTCCACGATGAACTCGTCCGTCTCCTGGCCGGCGGCGACGCCTCAGCCCTGGGCCCCATGTAGTCCGTCAGGAAATCCTTGAAGATCTCCCGCCTGACCCGGGCCACACGCCCGGGCGCGTTCACCCTTCGCCCCACGGCGAATCGTCTGATGTTGTGCGCCTTGATGGCCGGCGGGATCAGCGCGAACGTTCAAGCCGAGACGAATGAGCCGTCCCGGCTCGATACCCTTCGCCCGATTCTCACGGCTGCGGAGGCGGCGCTGGTCAAGGCGGCCACCGATCTCCGCAGCGGCGTCCACGGCTCGGTGGTCGAGACACTCCGCAAGGTCTCCCGCAACCACGCGGGTGAAGAAGCCTCGGGCCTGGCTCAAGTGCTCGCCGCCAAGGCTTCGCTCGCCCTCGGTCGCTTTGACGAAGCCGCCGCCGCCGCGCGGCACGTCGACATCGACCGCACCGGCCTCGCCGATCGCGCCCTGCTGATCCTGGCCAGGGCCAAGGCGCGCTCCGCCGACTATGGAGGTGCCGCTTCCGCTTATCTTCGGGCCATCGACGCCGCCCAATCGGACGACGTCGCCTGCTCCGCCCGTCTCGGCGCGGCCGCGGCTCTCCTGCAGATCAAGCAGAACGCACGACGCGTGGCTCTTCTCACCGAAGCAACCTCGGTCTGCCGCCAGGAGCACGCCGATGTTCTGCTCGACCTCTCCGAGGCTCTACTGGCCCAGGGCTCGCCCGACCTGGCGCTGGAACGACTGGAGGAAATCGAACGTGTCTACCCCACGTCCCAGCAGTCTCAGGCCGCGGCGGGCCACATCGCGCGCTTGCTGGTGCCCTTGGGCTCCCATCCCAAGCGATCGGCGCGCGACGATTTCGAACGCCGATTCACCCGCGCCCGCGCTCTTCAAAAGGGCGGGCAGAATGAGGCGGCGGTAGCCGAGTTGCGGAGGCTGAAGCTCCACAAGGCGATCGGCGCCGACGCCGACAAGGTGGCGGTGGCCCTGGGACGCGCGCTTCTGCGGACCGCGAGTCGCGAAGCGAAGACACTTCTCGCCACCGTTCCCGACACCTCCACGGCCAGCGCGGAAGCGCGGTTGCTCCTCGCCCGCCTCGCTCCTGAATCCGAACGCGCGAGCCGTCTCAACGAAGTGGTGCGCGCCTTCCCAGGCACCACGGTCGCAGAAGAGGGTCTTTACTCGCTGGCCACTTTCTTCCAGAAGGACGCCCTCTATTCGGAGGCGGCTCCCTACTACCGGCGGCTGGTCGACGAATTCGCCGAAGGTTCTTACGCCGAGGGTTCAGCCATGCGCGCGGCCTTCGAAGCACTGCGTGCCGGCCATTCCGAGGACGCCGCCACAACCCTCGAAACCATGGCCCGCCGGGCGCGATCACCCTCGGGGTTTCTCTACTGGGCCGGAGTGGCCCGCAAGCGAAACGGTGAAGTCGAACGCGCTTCGGTTCTCTTGAGCGAGGCCGCCGAGCGGTTCAGTAACACCTGGTACGGGGCCCTGGCGAAGAACGAGTTGCCGGGTCTGCCCGCGGTGGCGTCGACCATCCAGACCGAGGCTCAGAGCACGGTTCCAGGCTTCCGCCGGGAAGAACTTCCAGCACCCTTCAAAACACGTCTCCGTCAGCTGCTGCTCGTGGGTCTCGACGGCGAGGCCATGGATGAATTGAAGACGTTCGGCAACACCAGTTCGGCGCTGGAAGCCCGGGCGTTGATCGAGGCCGACCGCGGTCAGCTGCGCAACGCAATCATCTACATGAAGCGGGCGCGGCCCGAGCACGTCTCCGCCGCCATCCAGGACCTGCCCGCGCATGTCTGGACCACCATTTATCCCCTCAAGTTCGGCGAGACCCTCAAGGCCGCGGCGTATCGCGAGGGGCTCGACCCCGCGCTGGTGGCGGCTCTGGTCTGCCAGGAATCGACGTTCGACGAGCAGGCGAAGAGTGTGGTGGGAGCCCGGGGGCTGATGCAGATCATGCCGTACACCGGCAGACCGCTCGCCCGCGAACTCGGACAGCGCTTCACCGTGAAGATGCTTCACGAGCCCGTGACCTCGCTCACGTTCGGAACCCGCTACTTGCGCCAGATGCTGGAGCGCTTCGATGCGCGGCCCGAGGCGGCACTCGCGGCCTACAACGCGGGGCCGCATCGAGTGGCCCGGTGGCTGGCCCCCAACCCCTCCATCCGCGCCGACGAATTCGCAGAGTCGATTCCCTTCACCGAGACGCGCACCTACGTGATGATCATCATGGCCGCGCGCGATCAATACCGCAAGCTCTACGGCCTCGAACCCACGCCCCTCGCCGCCCCCTGAAGGCGGGACTCTGCGAGGCGTACCGTCGCGGAGTGCGAAAATTAGAGTCCATGACTTCCATCGGCGATATCCTCAAGCAGAAAGACCCGGGCCTGGCCGCCGAACTGACGTTGCGAGTTTCGGGCCGAAGGCCGCTCGAACTGCGCCCCATCACCATCGAGCCTTCGCCCACCCGTCACGCCGAGGGCTCGGCTCTCATCTCCTGCGGAGACACCCGGGTGATCACCACGGTGAGCGTCGAGGACCGGATTCCCCAGTTTCTGCGTGGAAAAGGCGAGGGATGGTTGACCGCCGAGTACGCGATGCTGCCCCGCGCCACCCATACCCGGACGGCGCGTGAAGTCACGAAAGGGGCGCCTTCGGGACGCACCCATGAGATTCAGCGACTCATCGGCCGATCGCTCCGATCGGTCCTCGACATGAAGGCCCTCGGGGAGCGAACCCTCACGATCGACTGCGATGTAATCCAGGCGGACGGAGGCACCCGCACCGCATCCATCACCGGCGCGTTCGTCGCCTTGGTCCTCGCGCTAAAGAAAATCGGAGCCATGGGCGCGCTGCGCGATCAGGTGGCCGCCGTGTCCGTGGGCCGGGTCAAGGGAGCCACCGTGGTCGACCTCGATTACATCGAAGACTCCGCGGCCGAGGTGGATATGAACGTGGTGGGCCTGGCCTCGGGCGCCTTTGTGGAAGTGCAGGGCACGGCCGAGCAGAAGCCGTTTTCGAAGGCCGATCTCGACGACATGATGCGGGCGGCCCAGGCCGGCCTCGGTCAGCTGTTCGAGAAGCAGCGCGCCGTCCTGCCCCCCTTCAAGCTCAAGGGATAGTTCTGAGTCAGAGCCCAACGCCGAGCGACCAGATGAGGCGGCCGCCCGGTCCGCCGGTGCCGCTCACCTTCCGCGCGTAGCCGAGGCTGCCGCGGAGGCCCAGCAGAACCACGTCGCTCTCAATCCCTGCATAGGTGTGCCCGTTCGTCACTCCCGTAGGGTCGCGCCAGGTGCGAAGGGCGATGGCCTTCAAGGTGACCGCGAGCCCCGAGGGTTTGATCAGCGAATCCTCGAAGACACCGGCCACAAAGCCCAGGCCGATCTGACCGCCCCGGGTTCCCGCGCGAACCTGGATCAACTTCGCGGGGGCGAACGCGACGAGCATCTTCGGTTGCCCCCACATCAGGGTGGCCGAACCGGTCAGCCGCGTGGGTCCACCCCAGGCGAGACCCAGCGTCGCGTCCACCAGATTCTTCGGTTTCGGCGCGGGTGCTTCCGCAGGCGTCGGAGTCGGAGGGGCCACTTCTTGGGCCTGACCCGGGATCGAGAGGCTCACGAAAAGCGAAAGGAGGGCGAGGCCGCGTTTCATTCCTCCCATTCTCGCCTCCGTTGGCGGATGGCCCTAAAGCGCCGCCACAGACTGCTGGTCCAAAAAGCGATAATCTCAGGCGTCTGTTCCCAACCGGGCGGAACAACATCTCGGAGTCTTTGGAGAATCATGAGGAAATCCACAATCGTCGCGGTTCTGGTCGCCGCACTCGCGGCGCCGGACATCCACGCCGCCAACGTGACCGAAGCCAATCTCGAAAAGGCCATGAAGGACGTACAGGATGGCGCTAATGCCATCCGCGGCGCCAACGGCGACATGGCGGTTGCCGCCACCAGCGCCAAAGGGGTCGAGGCCGCTCTGGCCAGCGTCGAGGCCTTCTGGACCGCACGCAAAGATGACGGGGCAGTCAAGATGAGTGGCGCCGCCCGCGACGCCGCCCGCGCCGTGGCAAAGGCCGCAGAAGGCAAGGACGCAGCGGCCCTCGGAGAAGCAACTCGGGCTATGTTCGGAACCTGCCGGACCTGCCACGACATTCACCGTGAACGTCAACCCGACGGGACCTACCGCCTCAAGGGCAATTAGTCCGCGCCATCGCAACGGATATCGGCCGATCTCCTTCGGGGACCGGCCATTTTCGTTTCAGGGGACCATTACCTGAATTCGCCCAACCACGCTGAAATAGCGACCGTTGTTGCCAGGTGTGGGCGCGCGGGTGGCATCGCGGTACCGCTCCCAAAGCGCGTTTCCCTGGAACTTGAGGAAACTCGAGGCCCAGTAGTTGACCCCGGCCGACCAGGTGGCGGCCCCGGCGGCGACAAGGTCTTGGTCCCGGCTGCGGTATCCCGCACGGCCCGTCTCGGCCCCGGTGTCATCGAAGTGAAGACCCTCAATGCGAGCCGCGACTTCGAGCATCCCCTTGCCGCCCTTGAAGATCGACGCCGCGGGACGCACCTTGGTTGACTTTTTCTCGCCCGTGAGGATGTAGGTCGCATGCAGGCTCCAGGCCCGCCCTCGGAAGGCGGGAAGAGTTTCGCCCCCTGGCCCTTGCCCCAGCCTCTGCTCGGTCATTTGAAGAAACTCGGCGATCGCGCGGAAGGAACCACGCGAGTAGGCGGCGTCGGCTCCCACCCGGCGCCGGGTTCCCTTGACGTGAGGCCGGTCCGAGAAATCGAAGCCGCTGGAAGTGCGGCCCGAGCCGCCTTTGGCCTCCGGCTCGATGGAACCCACGGCGGGATCGGGCGTCACCTTCCCTTGCATGAACGAACTCCCGAGGACGAAACCGCCGCGAGGCTCCCAGGTCACGCGGCTTGCCACGGCGGCATCGGATCGCTCGGACGACGGGCTGCCGTCGCCCGCGAACGCGCCCGCAACGTAGGTGAACTTGGAGGCCTCGCCACTCAGCGACGCTCCCCACTCGCGATCCACGCCCAGACGTTCCGGGGCCATGGAGCGGTCGATGAGATCGGTCCTTGAACTCGAGGTCAGAAACTCCGGGCTCACGTCAGGCTTGAAGTGACCGGCTAGAAGGGTCGCCTTGCGCGAGAACTGATAGCCCACGGCCGCATCCTTGAGCCGGTCTCCTTTCTTTGAGCCGCGCGGATCGCCATCCAGTTCCAGGGACCAGCGGTCGAACTCGGCCTTGATGCCGATGCGCAAACGACGCAGTTCCCTCTCGGCGCGAACCGAGTCCGGCTCCACGTTCCAGTCGAAGTGTCGGAAGTCCATCTGGGCATAACCAGCGAGGTCGATTTTAAACCGGCCGTTCTTCAGGCCGAGGCCCTTCCGCTGCCACCCCGCTCCTGATACCTCAGGTGACTCCCGTACTGCGACTGCGGATTCCTGCGGCGGCACTGGCGATGGAGAAGGAGATGGAGATGGAGCCACTTCGCTGCCCTGAGCGCGGGCTTCGCCGATCAGGCCAAAGACGAAGGGCAAACAGACCGCAAACGCACAGATCGCCCGCTTTGAAAGAACGTTGCTCACTCGTTTTCCCGCAGTACGGTTTTTACACAAAACGGGAATGAGGCCGCGGTGCCACGGAGAGACGGGGAGCGATTGCGGACGCCGACGGGTCGATGACGGCTTTGCACATCACAACCGGAACCTCGGCGGAACTTCTCCGGCTGAGGGCCCGCACTTCGTGGTCCACCCACGCAAGCACCGCCATCCCGACGACGAATCCCCAGGTCAGAAGAGTCAGAGCCTGCAGTCCCGAGTAGAGCTTGGCGATGGCCGCGTACTTCGCCCGATTGATGCGCGCCAGGGTGTAGGCCTGGGTGGCCAGTTCCGTGTTCAACTGACTCACCCGAATGTTCCGCCACGCGGCCAGGTACGTGGGCAGGTCGTAGCGAACCGCGTCGGCGAAAAAGCGCAAACCAAGATTGCTGGCCTCCATACCGTCCTCGCCTTGAGCGAACGTGGCGAGTTCAGCCCGCTGAACCAGCGTCTCCGCTCGGGGACGGAGCGACTCGATCGCCTGCACGAAGAAATAAACCGCGGTTATGGCGTAGAGGGCGAAATAGAGGTAGAGCCATGGCTGAGCCTCCGGGGGTAGCCTGGCGATGAACTCGGAGCGCGTGCCCAGGATCAGAATCGCCGCGTTCAAAGCACCCATGATGATCAGGGCGAAGCGCGCCTTGTGGTCGGCCAGGTCGACCAGATCCTGAGCCTCTTTAACGGTGTCGACGAGAGCCCGGTAGCGCTGCCAGGGCTCGGCGCGGCCGAACTCGGACTTCTCCTTCTTCCTGCTGCCGCGGTCTTCCGAGTCGGTAGTCGGGCCTGGCTCGGTGGCGGCGGCGCTCGACGGGATCGAGGGCAGGCCGTGGCCAGCCACGCGTTCTGCTTCGAGCGCGTCCGAGGCTGCGGGCCGCTCCGCGGAAAACGGTCCGGTCGCCGCAGCGAGGCTGGTGGCGGCAGACGACGCGGATTTCGAATCGGTTAAGTTCATTCGCGACCTACAGTGGCCGTAGGATACGGCAAATGAAGAGGTTAATGAATTGATCGGGCTTTTATTGCTGCTGGCCACGAACCCTCAGGGCGCGCCCGGGCCGACGGGACTGTCCGCCCGCCAGCTGTTTGGAGAGCAGGAAAGTCGCCGATTCGTCACGCGGCCAGCTCCGTGTCTCGGCCCAAACTTTTTGAGCGCCGAGATCGACCGGTTGCTCGCCACATTCCCGGGCCACCTCGAGGTCGAGACCATCGGCACGTCTTTCCTCGACCGAAACATCCGCATGGTGTCGATAGGAAGAGGAGCAAAGTCCATCCTGCTTTGGTCGCAAATGCACGGCGACGAACCCTCGGCCACGCCGGCGCTCCTCGATCTCGCCGCGTACCTCGCCGCCGAATCCGCGCGGCCGGAGATCGCCCGGATTCTCGACACCTTCACCCTCCGCATGATTCCGATGCTGAATCCGGACGGGGCCGAGGCCTACGAGCGGCGGAACGCCCAGGGTATCGACATCAACCGCGACGCTCTGATGTTGACCACACCGGAAGGCATCCTCCTCAAGAAGGTCCGCGACCGCTTCTCCCCTTTTCTAGGCTTCAATCTGCACGACCAGGGACGCCGAATCACCGTGGGGGATACAGGTGTCCTCTCCTCGATTTCGCTGCTCGCGGTTTCAGGCGACGCGGCGGGGACGGTGACTCCCGGGCGTCTGCGTGCCAAGAAGGTGGCGAGCCACATCGTGGCGACCCTCTCCCCGTTCATCCCGGGAGGAATCGCCCGTTACGATGAGGACTGGAATCCGCGCGCGTTTGGCGACAACGTCACGGCCTGGGGAACTCCGGTTGTGCTGATCGAGAGCGGCGGTTTTCCCAAGAGGGGCGGATTCAAGGAGCTGACTCGGCTCAACTTCGTGGCCCTCGTGAAGGTGCTCGAAGGTCTCTCACTGGATGACCTCGATGGCGTGTCGCCCGAGGTGTACGACCGGCTTCTGCGCAACCGCGGGGAGGCCTACGCCGACGTGGCCATCACCGGTGTTTCGATTCTCGAGCCGCGCTCCGGCAAGTGGTTCCGCGCGGATGTGGCCCTGGACGCCCTCGCCTCCGATCAGACCGCGGCCGGTTGCGCTCCGTCGCCCCGAACGAGCAGCCGCGTCGTCGAAGTGGGAGACAGCCGCGTGGTCGTTCCCGCCCGAATGATCGACGGCAGCGCCATGGCTCTTGCCCCCCTCGCCCGAAATCTCGGATTGAAGCCGGGAGAGATCTCGCGCGAAGCCCTGCTGGCTCTGCGTCCGGGAGTTTCCGCATCGGAGAATCCCGAAGCCCTGCTGTCCGCGCTGCGGCTTTCGCCCACAGGAATCACGCGCAACGGGAGCGCCACCTTCGTTTTGTGGGTCAAGGAGGAAGGACGGCCGCCTGGGCGCTTCTTCGTGGTGATCGACGGCGTGGGCCTTCCCGACTAGGAACTTGCGCGACGCACGTCGTAAGCGCAACGGAAGCCCAGATTGTCCAGTCCGCTATCGGGGGCCGCGAACGAACGCGCGGCGTTGCGGAAGTTGCGGCAGAAGTTCTCCGAGCACATCCACGAACCTCCCCGCATCACGCGGTCCTTCCCCGCGGGCGGGCCCTGAGGGTTAAAGACCGGCGACTTCGAGTAGTACCCCGCGTCGAACCAGTCCAAGTTCCATTCCCACACATTGCCGATCATGTCGTACAGACCGTAGTGATTCGGATTGAAACGTCCGACCGGAGCACGGGAAAGGAAACCGTCTTCTCGCGTGGGCTTCGAAGGGAAGACACCCTGCCACCAGTTCGCGGCCGGCTTGCCCCCGGGGCGGAGTTGATTTCCCCACGGAAAGATCTCGCCCTCCCGGCCCCCGCGCGCGGCGTATTCCCATTCCGCTTCGGTCGGCAGGCGGCCCTTCTCGTGGGCGCAGAAGGCCACCGCGTCATTCCAGCTCACGTGAGTGACGGGATCGTTCGGCGCTGATGGCTTTGAGGTCGGGCCGCCCACCGCTTTCCAGATCGCGCCGTTCACGGGTTTCCAGTCCTGAGCCTGGATATCAAACACGCCGGACCAGCCCCACTTCTCGGCTTCGGTCCGATGTTGGGTGGCCTCAATGAACTTCGAAAACCGTTCGACTGTCACTTCGTAGGGATCGATCGCGAAGCTCCTCACCTGAACGAGGTGCGGCGGGTTCTCTTCGATCCGCTCTCCGCCACCCATCGTGAACCGGCCGCCCGGGATCACCACCGCGCCCTTCGGCGGATCCGCGAAGGCCACTGGGGTCGGGGTCGGGGTCGGGGTCGCAACCGCAGCGGCGGTGGGAACGGGGGCCGGCGGTTTCGCCCCACAGGCCGTCGCGAAGATGAACGCAAGGAAGGCCGTGGCGGCGATTCGACCTCGAAGACGTTCTCTCATCGGTGGGGATTCTATGCACAGCGAATTGATAACCTCCCCGCTCGGTGACTCATCTCGTTCTCTACGACGGCGTCTGCGGACTGTGCGACATCTTCGTGCGGTTTCTGATCCGCATCGATCGAACTGATCAGCTTCGCTTCGCGGCGCTCCAGGGCGACTTGGGTCGGAGCCTCCTGCAAGAGGCCGGTCGCGCCGACTCGACTCTCTCGACCGTGATCGTGATCGCCGGCTACGGTTCGGCGCAAGCGCGGTTTCTCGACCGCAGCGATGCCGCCCTCTTCGCCATTGCCGCCGCCGGTGGCATCTACCGGACCGTGGCGGTATTTCGGCTTGTACCGCGTTTCTTTCGCGACGCGGTGTATCGGGCGATCGCGCGGTCGCGCTACCGGATCTTCGGCCGCTTCGACTCGTGCCCGGTGCCAAGCCCCAAAACCCGCGCGAAGTTTCTGGACGTCCGTCCGAAGACTTGAGCGCCCTTCCCGTCTCGAGCGCTCTGCCCGAGTTGCGAACCGCGCTGTCGCGCGAACGTGTGGCGATCCTGACCGCGCCGCCGGGGGCAGGCAAGAGCACGCTCGTCCCCCTGGAGTTGGCGCGCGAGCCGTGGCTGGGCGAGAAGCGCATCGTCATGCTGGAGCCGAGACGGCTCGCCGCTCGCGCGGTGGCGAGCCGTATGGCCGAGCAGATCGGCGAGGCGGTGGGCGGCTTCGTGGGCTACCGCATCCGGCGCGAGTCGCGGGTTTCCCCCACCACGCGTATCGAGGTCGTGACCGAGGGGATTCTGACCCGCTCCCTGCTGTCCCAGCCGGACCTCGCGGGCTGTGGTCTGCTGATCTTCGACGAATTCCACGAGCGGTCGATCCACGCCGATTTGGGTCTTGCCCTCGCCCGCCGCGTCCAGGCCGTCTTCCGCCCGGATCTCCGCATTCTCATCATGAGCGCCACCCTGGACGAGGCGGCTCTGTCGCGAAGTCTTGGCGATGTTCCGATCATCACCAGCACCGGCCGGTCCTATCCGGTAGAAATCTCCTACGCCACAGACGACCTGGCGCCCGATCGCGATCCCACGCCTGCGGTGTCAGCGGCCATCCGTCGGGTGCTGAAGGCGGCCTCGGGCGATGTGCTCGCCTTCCTGCCCGGCACCTCTGAGATCGCGCGCGTGGCCGCGAGTCTCCAGGACCTTGAAGGTCCGCACGCTCTCGACATCCGGCCGCTGCACGGCGACCTCGCGATCGACGCGCAGCAGGCCGCCATTCAGCCCGGACCCCGGCGCCGCGTGGTTCTCGCAACCAACATAGCGGAGACGAGCCTCACCATCGAAGGCGTGTCCATCGTGGTCGACAGCGGCCTCGCCCGCGTCTCGCGTTTCGATTCCGGTCTGGGTCTGTCCCGACTCGATACGGTCCGCATCGCGCGTGACAACGCGGCTCAACGCGCCGGTCGCGCGGGCCGACTGGGACCGGGGGTCGCGTGGTGCTTGTGGACCGAGGGCACGCAGCGAACCCTCGCCGCCTCACGCTCGCCCGAGATCATCGACGCCGACCTGCTGCCTCTCGCCCTCGACCTCGCCATCTGGGGCGAAAACGACGGAGCCATCGACTGGATAACGCCGCCGCCGGCCGGCGCCATCGCCGAGGCCAGACGGATCCTGGGTGACCTCGGCGCCCTCGAGGGCGGTGCGGTGACGCCTCACGGCCGCGCCATTCACCAACTCGGCGTTCATCCACGCCTCGGCCACCTGCTCATCGAAGGCCGCCGCCTGGGCCTCGGCGGGCTCGCCGCCGATATCGCGGCGATTGTAGAAGAGCGCGACATTCTTCCCCGCGACGCGGGTGCCGATCTGACCCTGCGCCTCGAGGCCCTGCGCGGCAGGGGCCGCGGAGCCTTGGGCGGACTCAGCAGAGTTCGCGACGCGGCGCGTGAACATCGCTCGAGGTTGAGGATCGAAGCCCAGGCGGGCCTGGGCTCAACCGAAGAGGTCGGCCGGCTGATTGCCCTCGCCTATCCCGAACGCGTGGCGCAGCGTCGTGCGGGCTCCACCGATCGCTATCGACTCGCCACCGGGCGCGGAGTTCGCCTCGACCCGAGCGATCCCCTGACTCACGAAGAGTGGCTGGCAATAGCCCACGTGGACGCTCGCGACGCGGAAGGCCGGATCTTCCTCGCCGCTCCCCTCGACGTTGCGGCGCTCAACGCGGAAGTCCGCGAGGTGGTGGCCTGGGATCCGAATCGCGGGATCCTTCTAGC
>Ga0163144_10011299_pt1 | contig 18900 bp, 15 predicted proteins | sample OliLak19BULKMAT1_FD_123175 | JGI IMG/M metagenome (GOLD analysis project Ga0163144, IMG submission 123175) | Freshwater microbial mat bacterial communities from Lake Vanda, McMurdo Dry Valleys, Antarctica - Oligotrophic Lake LV.19.BULKMAT1 | ecosystem: Environmental > Aquatic > Freshwater >... | reverse complement strand
GCGTTCAGTTCAATCACGCTCGCGGTGACTCTCTTGGTGATTGTGGCGCTGTATGGGATTTCGGCGAGTGTGCCGGTTGGGTTGCTGGCGTTCACGCCGACGTTGGTTCTGTACGGTCTTACGCTGGTCCTGTGCATTGGGTTGGCGGTGGGGCTCCCGCTGTTTTTTGTGCAGAGGGTTTGTGGTGCGCGGTGGCGAAAGAGCACGGCGGGGTTCATCGTCGTCTTTCTCGCGGGGCTTGTGCTGGCGGGCGCGGCGGTGTGGTGCTGGTACACGTTTGCTTGGCCGAAACTAAGTTATGACGGCGCGAGGGGCACGGGATTTCGGCTGTTTCCTGACTTCGTGCGTGAGTATGGGGCGGTGACGGTGCGGCGATTGCCTGTCTTGGAAATGTCGGAAATGGAGTTTTACGCGTGGTGGCCGCTGCGGTTGGTGCTGATGCTGTTTGTGCTCAATATGGTCGTCACGACCGTTCGGCGGATTGAGTTCACGTTCAAGAACCTGGGTGTGCTGACGGTGCATACGGGAATCGTGACGTTGGCGCTCGGAAGCATTTACTACAGCGGCCTGAAGCGCGAGGGCGATACGGTGCTGATCGCTGGCCAGGTCAATCCGGAGACGGGGGTGCCCATCACCGGCCCACCACAGAATGCGTTCTTTGACAACACCCGTGTGGCGTTGTACGTGGATGCCGGGGGCGGCTGGGAGCAGCGGCCGCTGGTGGGTGTGCCCCGGTACAACGATTACAACCTCGCGGCGGTGCCGGGATCATCGGCGTGGGAGGTGAGTGGGCGGCGGGCGGCATGGCGGGATGTGCCGGTGCGGTCCCTGAGCGTGCAGGTGCCGGAGGGTCCGCCGGATGTGCGAGGGGGGGATGTGAAGTTACGGGTGGTGGGTTATTGCGGATTTGCGAGTCCCGTGAAGGATTGGATGAAGGCGGATGCGCCATTGCCGGCCGATGCCGCCGGCGGGGTGGTGGGGGAACGCCTTGGCGGGGGGGACGGCGGAGGGAATCCGCTTCGCATTATTTACCTTCACAGCAGTTTGCCGGATGACAAGGGGAATGTGTCGGATGCGCCGATTCTTGTTTTTACGCTCCCGCCGGGCAGCGCCGCGGAGCGGATCAGCGAGCAGCGGGGTGCGTTTGCGCTTGAGTACACGATGGGGGAGAAGCGCGGGATGCCGGATTCGCGGTGGCTCGACCTGACGGAGAAACTGCCGGAGGGGACGGAGTATGCGCTGGTGGTCGAGGTGCCGGCGCAGGAAGGAAAGGCCGCGTTTCGCGGTGTTTTTCCCGTGAACGAGGGCGGCGAGATTTTGGTTGGTGAGACGGGCTACAGGGTTGAAGTCAAGGACATTCTGCCCGAGCCGCCCTTTCCGATCATCACCAAGGGGTACGAAGGTGCGACGAGCAGCGTGGCGATCGTGACCGTTACCCCGCCGCAGAGTTTCGCTGGGCTCGGCGGAGGTGGGGCTGATCCGTACGAAAGGTACGTCTATCACCGTTTCCCCGAGATCAATCAGGACATGCTCAAGGAACTCAACGCGCGGGGGATGCCCAAGCGCCGCGATGCCGACCCCGCAATTCGTATCTCGCTGATCGATGCCAGCCAGTTGAATGTGTATTTCGATGAGGCCGAAGGGGGTGCAGGGGATGGGGGCGAGGGCAAGACCCGTGTTGTGGTTCGACACAAGGGCGGCGAAGTGCGGATCGTTGACAGCCTTCCGCCCGATGGCAGGCTTGACCAGATTGTGGAGAAGATTTCTCTTCGCATCGGCGAGCGGTGGGCCAACGCGAAGCAGATCGGGCGCCCGATGCCCGCCACCGAAGATGAGCAGCGCAAGGACAAGCAGGCCATCGGCACGCACGAGAAGGCGATGATCGCGGTTGAGGTACAGGCTGATGGGAAGACCGAGGTGGTGTGGCTTCCCTTCGTAAAGTTCTTCGGGATGGGGGCATCTACGGAGCAGTCGGTGAGCGTCGGCAACAGGACTATTGGCTTGGCGTTTGGCCGGTTACAGCACCCTTTGCCCGGATTCATGGTGCAGTTGGCGGATTTCAAGATGATCAGTTATGACCATCGGGGCTCGCCGCGGGATTACCAATCGACTTTGAAGGTGACGCCCACGGAGGCTGACTTTGAGGGGTTTGAACATGTGACGCAGTTGAATGCGCCGCTGACCGCGCCGTTTCATTGGGACGACACCCGCAATGTGTTTGTGAACAGCATCGGCAGGCTGCGGGCGGGGTTGAATCCAGCGCAGTACAAGTTCAGCCAGGCGGGGTGGGATGCTTCAGGGTGGGCCAAAACGCAGGCGCAGGTTGATGCGGGGGTGCTGAAAAAACCGTTCGCGAGTTTCACGATTCTGGGTGTGGGAAACAGTCCCGGGATTCACATCATCGCGCTGGGGGGGATTCTGATGGGGATGGGAATTCCCTGGGCGTTTTACGTGAAGCCGTATCTCGTGCGGAGGGAAAAACGAAAGATTCAAGAGCAGTTGAAGGCGGGGACGTACGTGCCGCCCGCGCACACGCAGCGTGCGACAAGTCCGAAAAGCCCAAGTCTGCCGGAGATGGTACATGTTAAGTAGCAGCGCACGGTGCGGTGTCCGCAGGAGAACAAGTTTGGAAATCACGATGGCACATGGCAACTTCACATCTTCTCGGGCATACATGAACGCTTTGGCGGTCATCGTTGTCGCCCTGCTGGCCCTCATCGCCCCGCGTGGCCTCGCGCAAGCCGCCCCCGAGGGCAACGCCCACCCTAAGACTCAGAACCTCTCGGTATCCAACGAGCAGCTTCCCAGCCCATTCGGCCAGCACAACACCGATCTCTCCAAAGTCACGCCGGTTGCGGACAAAGCCGGTTTCGCCGCAAAGGTTGATCTCGAACCTATCCGCAGCCTTGCAGTCTTTCATAATGGCCGCGTGAAGGTGATGCAGACGTTGGCACTCGAAGTCACCGCTCGCATCACGGGCCGAAAGAAGTTTGCCGACTACATCAAGACTCCCGTTGCCGCCGCGGGCACAAGCCCAGCGCACGAAGATGTCAGGGAAATGAAGTTCGATCAGTTGTTCACGCTGCTGGACATGACCATCGATCCCGCGTACTACCTCGACAAGCCGTTGATCGGCGTTGAGTACCTGCCCCTTCGCGAAGCATTTCTCGACCTTGCCTTTCCCGGCAAAGAGAACGACGAGAAGCGCGACCGATGGAAGCGGGTGGGCCGAGTGACACCGATGATGATCGACAGTTCGATGCGCGAGATCGCGGCCAAGCACATGAGCGAGGAGCCGTTTGCAAAGGCGATGGGCCGCGTCGATGAGGCCGCGAAACTCTTCATGGAGGGGAAGGCCAACATGGTGCTTTTGGCGCCCGCCGATAAGGATGCGCCTTGGCAGCATCTTTCCACCCTTGACGAAACCGCTCCCGCCCGCAAGGCCGCGGCGGACTTGGGCGTAGCGTGGAAGGCTTTGGATTCTGCCAAGGCCAACGCGGCAATTATTGCGCTCGCCACGGAACTGCCCAAAATCAATCCCGGGGTCTATCCCACCGGCCGCCGGTCGCTGGAAGTTGTGTACAACAAAGTCAACGCGTTTGAGTGGGGCTACTGGGCCTACTTCCTCTCGCTGCTCATGCTGCTGCTGGCGTTCGGCACTGGGCGCAAGGGGCTGGCCACCGCCGGGGCGAGTTTTCTAGCGGTCGCCCTCCTCCTTCATGCGTTCGGATTCGTCACCCGCTGTCTTATTGCCGAGCGGTTCGCCATTCAGAATCAGTTTGAATCAATGACGGGGTTGAGTCTTTTTGCCGCGACAGTGGGAACGGTGGTGATGATTGTGCGTCGCCAATGGCTGTTCGGGGCGGCGGCGGCGGCGGTTGGGTTCATGGTTCTTCTCACGGCGACGCAGTCGGGGATTCCGGGCGTCTCGATTGAGCGCGAGGCAGCGATTCTCAACACAAGCGTTCTGCTCAAATACCACGTCACGACGGTTCTCGTTTCCTACGGTCTCATCTCGCTCGGCTTTGTGTGCAGCCTCTTCTACCTCGGTGTGCATTACTTCGGAGCGCAGGCCGCACGGCATGGCTCCGGGACGCTCGCGATGACCGGGGGGGGGAGCGGCGAGGTTTCAAACATCGGCGTTGTATTGGGTGAATCTGCCCGAGCGCCCCGTGCCAAACTGCTCGCCGACCTTGATACCGCCCAGATGGTGATTCTGCAAATGGCCTTCTGGACGCTCGGTGTCGGCATTCTCTTGGGTGCATGGTGGGCGGACCACTCGTGGGGACGCTGGTGGGCGTTTGACCCCAAGGAAACTTGGGCGCTGCTTACGTGGATCGTCTACCTGATCGTGGTTCACGTCCGCGTCGCCGCACCGCAGCGCAAAGGCATCACGACCGGCTGGCTCAGCGTCGTCGGATTCATCGTCATGCTGTGGACGTATTTCGGGGTGAACCTGCTGCTGCCGGGGTTGCACGCGTATGCCTGATGCGCTCCGATCAAGGCTGGTTCTCAGCGACTACGAAACAGATCCCATTACGCTCGCCAAACGCCTGATCGGCTGCACCCTGGTTCGGATCATCGATGGCGAAGAACTTGCCGGCAAGATCGTCGAGACGGAGGCGTATGTGGGAGTCAAGGATCGTGCGAGTCATGCGTATGGCGGCCGCCGTACGGCGCGAAATGAAGCGATGTACGCGCGGGCGGGCACCGCGTATGTCTATTTCACGTACGGTATGCACTTTTGCATGAACGTCGTGTGCGGGCGCGTGGACGAGCCCGTTGCGGTGCTGCTGCGGGCCTTGCAGCCGATTCGGGGGATACCCGTGATGCAGTTTCGTCGGGGGCCGCGGTGCAGGAGGCAGGCCGACCTGTGCAATGGGCCGGGCAAGTTGTGCCAAGCGTTGGGAATTGATCGCACGCTCAACCGGATTGATCTGACCACCAGTGACCACATGTGGATAGAACCAGACACCCCCGTTCCTACAACGACAGCCCGGATGGTTCAGGATCGCCGCGTCGGTATCGCCAGCGCGGGGCTGTGGGCCAACCGTCTCCTGCGGTGGTATTCCACCGATAGTGATTGCGTGAGCGTGCTACGCAAGCAAAGGTAGGTGCCCAACCGGGCTGGGTCTCCCGGCCAGCCTCATTCCTCGAATCCTACCTTTTCCTTCCATTTCACCCCAGTTTCAAAAGCGACCTCATGGAATTCCCGATAATTGCCCGAATGAAGTGAATCGGAGCGACATCATAGTGCGTAAGAGTGAGTGGATAAGGTATTCTTTATGCAACCGCCACACTTTGGCTGCGAAAATCGAGCCTCGTTCCCGCCTTTGACCGGAGTTCTTTGCATTGGATGAAGCGTTCAACGAATCTTCGCAGTCGCTTGTGCCGCCCGCGGGGTCTTTTCCCCCCGCCGCGTTCGACTTTATCCTTGGTGGTCTCTCCCACACCGTGGGGATGATTCACGGCGAAGCCGCGGCAGATGAACTTACGAACTACCACGACGAGTACATCGCGTCCGCCGATTCGCCCGACCAGTTGGGGAACGTCCCCTCTCGCCACGTCAGCGGCCAACAACTTTGTATGGGACTGCGGGACTTCGCCATAAAACGCTATGGTCGCCTCGCCCGCACCGTGCTTGCCCGGTGGAATATCCACGAAACCGATGATTTCGGGAGGATCGTTTTTACGATGATCGAATCAAAGCGGCTGGGCAAGACCGAGAACGACAGGTTCGAGGATTTCCGCGGCGTGTTTGATTTCGATGACGCCTTTGGCGACCTTACGGCGGTGCGGTAGGTGTGTGTTGGCCGGCAAATAGTTTTCGGATTTTTGCCACTTTCCTTTGCGTTTCTCCTCGATACCTGATAGCCTTTACATAGATGGGAGTATCGCCGACGGTCGCGACGGGAGATACACACGACCTTGCGGTCGCGCTGGGTCCGATTCTACGGACCGCGAGCGACGACCGCTTGGGCAGTATCACATGGTTCCGTTCGCGGTGGCAACGCGGCGGAGCCGCCACCGGGCTCTCCACATGGCGACGGGCCGACGGCCGCACCATCGAAGTTTTCGTCAAACTCCCCGTTGGCTACTCGGAATACTTTTGGACTACCCAACTCGGCTGCGTCGATGAGCGCGATTGGGATGCACCCTGCTCCCTCCCCGTCGCCCGCGTCATCGCCCACGGTGTTGAGATCGGCGGATACGACCTCGCGTGGATCATTACAGAGCGCCTTAGCGGCCCTCCGCTCGCCGCCTCCCTCGACCATGATGGCGTGGCAGACCTGTTGAAAACCGCGGCGGATTTCCACGCCGCGGCGATGAAAATTTCAGCGCTTGAAGTCTGCCCCGTTCCGCCCGATTGGGACGCGATGATTCTCAAATCCAAAATGCTCGCTCGCAACGGGGAAATTCCCGATGCCCTGCGGTGGAAGTATGGGCTTCGGCGCGTGCTTAAGAACCTTCCAATCCTTAAGGCCAAGTGGCGGGCTCGCCCGATCAATACCTGGTGCCACGGCGACCTCCACGCGGGAAACGTTATGCGCCGAGCCCCCGCCAATGATCCGGGCAACAACGGCTCCCCGTGTGTGCTCGTTGATCTGGCCCTCGTTCACCCCGGCCACTGGCTGGAAGATGCGATCTACCTCGAACGACAACACTGGGGTCACGCGGACCTGCTGCACGGGGTTAAGCCGCTCACCGAACTTGCCCGACTCCGCCGCGAACGCAGATTGCCAGTCGATGACCATTACCCCGAACTTGCCAATATTCGGCGCGTGCTGATGGCGGCGTGCGCGCCGGCGGTGATGGAGCGCGAGGGCAACCCGACGTATCTGCACGCCGCGCTGGAGATTGTGGAACGGTTCATGCCGCAGGTGGTGAAGGAATCGTTGACTTAGTGACCTGAGCATCCTTGTCATGCGCGACGCTGCGGTGTCGGCACGCGACAGTCGCGGGTGTGAACGCAGATCGTCGTGGATGCCCTCATGCGAGTTTTCAGCATGGCCGCGTCTCCCGAGGGCGGCCTCCTGCCTGCTCAGCGCAAAAACACGCTGCGGCCTTCGCACAACTCAAATAAAGGGCAACAAACCAACAGAGACCAGCGCTGAAACAATTATTCACGATTCATGCCGACTTCATTGGGGGTTCACTTTTTTTCGGGATACTTCCTGTTCAACAGTCAACGCGAACAAGTCTGGGCGGAGCGTGTGCTTCCCCAATGGTTTTTACACCCACCAATGCTGAAGACAAGGAGTCTTTCTATGTCAAATCGACACAACGCCTCTCGATCCAACCAGTCCCAGTTCACCCACTCAAACCAGCCCAACCAGTCGGGACAGTGGCGCTCTGAACAACAGAATCGGGGATACCCATCGGAACAACGCGGCAATGACCGCTCGGGGCAGGACCAGCGCACCGCCTGGAACTCCTCAGAACAGGGCCAGTATGGCGAAACCTCACAGCGCTTCGACGACGGAAATGCCCATAGATCGCCGGACGGCGGCGGACGACGCGAATCATCGCAGGGTTACGGTTCGCAGGACAGTGAAGGTCAAGGGTCACGGGGCTACGACTCGCAAGGAAACCAGAGCGGGTACGGTTCGACCCGCTTCGAGTCTCAAGGTTCGGGCCAGAACAACAGCGGCTCGATGGGTTACGGCGGAGAAAGCGGACAGGCGTATGGCCAAAACACCGGCGCTCGTCAATACGGCGGGCAGAGCGGGCAGATGGGTGGATACAGCCAGAACTCCGGCTCCCAGGGATACGGCGGGCAGAGCGGGCAGATGGGTGGATACGGCCAGAACTCAGGCTCGCAGGGATACGGCGGGCAGAGCGGTTCACAGGGCTATGGCTCGCAAGGTTCCCAAAGTTCAGGCATGAACCAGGGATATGGCTCCCAGAGCCGCACCAGTTACAGCGGTTCCGAACCCAAATCTGGAAAGCATCCTCGCAACTACAAGAAGTCCGATGACCGGCTGAACGAAGATGTCGCCGAAGCGCTTTGTCGCGATGGACTTGACTGCAGCAACCTTGAGACCTCATGCAAGGATGGAGTCGTCACGCTGAGCGGTGAAATTTGCGGACGGGGCGAGAAGCATCGTGCGGAGATGATCTCCGCGGGTGTTTCGGGAACTATGGATGTCGACAACCAGCTTCGGCTCAGGAAGTCTGATTCCGAAAGCGAAAGTCGCGGCGCGAGTGCTTCCGGCAGTTCGAGCAGCATGGGAAGCTCATCGGCCGAAAGCATCGGCTCCGCAGCAGGCTCCACTGGCAAGGGGGCATCTTCTTCCTTCGTCAAAGGCTCCGGCGAAACTACCTATGCAACCTCCGGCTCGCGGAAGTAGTCCGCTGTGCCCCGTCAATCACTCCCATCGATCCTGATTGCTTTTTCCGATGGGATGGAAGAATGACCTTGCGGATTCGCCGTGCGGAATCCCGGCGCCCGCAAACGCGGCCCTCCCTCGCTTCAACGTGAGCGGAGGGCTTTTCGATAGAAGGTGTACCCATTGCACGCTGCGATGGGGAAAAGACCGCGCCGCGTTATGGATTTACGCTCCGATCAACTCTACTGGCCAGGTACCTGCAACCGGCCCGCCTTCGAATATGCAGGCCATCGCCCCGCCGAGGAACTGCGGTGCGAAGCCCTCGTCGTGGGATCGGGAATTACCGGTGCCCTTCTGGCGGATCACTTTACCGCGGCGGGAATTCAAACCATCGTCGCTGATCGTCGCTCGCTTGCCTGCGGAAGCACCCCCGCGACCACGGCGCTGCTGCAGTATGAAATCGATGTTCCGCTGTTAAAACTGGTGAAACTGATCGGCCGGACCAATGCACAGCTCGCATACCTCGCGACGAACGAAGCATTGAGTGATATGGTGGCGCTGATCGCCGGGCTTCGCAACGATTGCGATCTCACGAGGCGCCAAAGTCTCTACCTGGCGGTGAAGCCCGAAGACGCCGAGGAACTTGAAGCCGAGGCGGCGGCCCGGCGCGAAATCGGGCTGCCCGCGGCCTTTGTGTCTCAGGACGTGCTCCAGCGGCGGTTTGGGATCGAGCGGCCGGGAGCGATCCTGAGCGAAGTCGGGTTGGAAGTAAACCCGCTCAAACTCACTTTCAGCCTGCTGACGGCCGCGGCGGCCTTGGGTGCCCGCATTTTCGAGCAGATGGAGGTGGACCTGTCCTGTGTGCATGGCGACTCCTCGCCGATGCGTCTAACCACTTCGAGCGGGGTAAGCATCACGGCGGACTGGGTAGTGATCGCAACGGGTTACGAAACACCCGAGCAGTTTGGAGTGATTCGGAGCCTGACCAAACTGAAAAGCACGTACGCCGCCGCGACGGCGCCGCTGAACAGTGAGCCTTGGCCCGAATGCCCGCTGGTCTGGGAAGCGGCAGATCCATATTTTTACGCCCGCACGACCCGGGATTTGCGAATCATCTTGGGGGGCGAAGATGAGTCGTTCACCGATGCCGATCTTCGCGATTCGCTGATTCCCGCAAAGGCGAATGTGTTGAGGACAAAACTCCGGGCGCTGTTCCCGCGAACTGACCCGCCCCCCTCCATTGAGTTTCAGTGGGCGGGCACCTTCGCGGAAACTGCGGATGGGCTGCCATACATCGGCCGCCACCCGCTCTGGTCCAACGTGTTGTTCGCGCTCGGGTATGGGGGCAATGGAATCACGTTCAGCCTGATCGCGGCCCAGATTCTCCGCGACATCATTCTGCGCAAGAACAATCCATCGGCGGCGCTCTTCTCATTCGCGAGAGAGCCATCGACCGCTTCCACGCGGCGGGGTGGTTAGCCGCGCTTGACGATCCACGTTTCTATTGCAGTTTCAGGCCCAACCCATCCAGTACATCGGCGAGCACAACGCAGATCGCGGCGCGGCTTGGGCTTTCACCGCAGTTCATGGCGACCGCCATTCCCGTCGCGCTCTCAATCCACACCGCGCCCGAATCGCCGGGCCGGGTCAGTTCGTCATCGTCGGTGTCCCAATCCAGGTCGATCTCCACCAAGGTTGCTGAGAAACCGGCGCGGATGTCGATGACCTCGCCGCGGGTGACGCCTGTAGCGCCCCCGCTCTTGATGACTTTCATTCCCGTGCGCGGGGGTGCCACACCTTCGAGCCGATCCATCCCGGCGATGCCAAGCACGGCGTTCGTGTGCGGGACACTTTCATCGAGCATGACCGCGGCGGCGTCGTACGCGCGGTCATCGAGATGACGGAAGGTATCGAGGTTCACGGTGGCAATCAGGCTATCGACCGGATTATGCGGTGTGGACACGTCGGGCTGATGAATCTCATCACCGGCGTGAAATGGTTGCACCCGTCCGTGAAGGTAGGGCCGGCCAAGGACGTGGTAGCAACTCACAATCCAACAATCCGAACGGTTCGAAGTCGCGATGAGGCCCAGCGTGCCCAACATTCCCGATCCGGCGTTGACAATCCCGCAGCCCGAGGCGACGGGTCGGATGAGAGCGCGGGGATCCGGGCGAAATGGCGCGGGCGCGGCTGCGCTCATGGCCAGAGCGTCCCCGGTGTAGTTTCCACCTGGGCCTTCTCGGCATCGGTCAGTTTGGGAAAAAAGTTGATGCCGGTGCGCTTTTCGATGAACTCAACCGGCTTAATGAAGCCGGCGAAGTTCCAAGGAGCCTTTTTATAGGTGTTAACATTCGCCAAGACAAACGCGACGCATTCCCAATCCTCACCCCCACCACTTCCCCCGCTCCCCCCCCATCCTGCCCGCTTCCTCGCGACAATCTTGTACGTGTGCGTGGGCACCGCGACATCTCCCGGCCCGATCGTGAAGTAGTCGATGATCCCATCCGCCGTCGTGGGGTCTTCTTCCTTTGGGTCATAGAACATCGGCCCGGTGATGGTCCACAACTCGCCCGACTGCGCCCAACGGCGAACCACCTCCTCCAGGTCTTTCCAGATCTGCTGGTTCAGCCGCTTATGCTGAGGAACCATGTTCGAGAGGTAAAATGTTTCATCTTTGACGCGAGCATCCTGCATCTGGTTCGCGGCGGGCGCCATGTGGCCGCGGTCGTACACTTGAGAGCGATAGTCTGCCAGTTCCGCGCGCGCCCCCTTGGCGAGCAAGGGATCGGGCTTGAAGTTGTCGGAGCGCTCGAGACTGCCCGTGACTTCGGCGGGGGTCAGATGCTCGCAGACCCACAGAGGGACCTTGTCGGTTGAACTGTGAAGCAGCACGTATCCATCGCGGGCGACAAGGACTCTGGGTCCGAGCAGCGCGGCCCATCGGCGATCAACCTCCGGCGCTCCCAATGTTCCGCAGTTGTCGGCGATGCGCCGGTCATCTTCGGTCGTGCCGGCGTGATCGACCCGCTGATGCGTGAAGATCGCCGCGCGACGATGCGTTTTCAGTTGCGACTGACAGCCCGCGGCGACGAAGCCGACGCACAAAAGCGCGGCAATGAGGGGATGGCGTTGTGAAGACCGGAAAGGCCGTGAAAGTCGTGTCAACATGGAACCTCCTCACAGAATACGCGGGATGAACGGACCAAGCGAGCGGAGCGTACCCATCCATCATGGCCGAAGCAGGCATTCCGTCTGCGTGGCCCCGCTGGGAAAACCGGGCCGCCTGGATCGCTTCCTTGGAACTACCCTCAACCAATGCCCACACTCAACGCCACGCACGATTCCAAACTCCGCTCCTGGGTCGAATCCTCAAACGATCCCGCAACGGACTTTCCGGTTCAGAATCTACCCTGGTGTACGTTCGCCGCCGGTGAAGGTAAGCCGCCGGTACCGGGGGTCGCGATCGGCGACCGGGTGTTTGATCTCGCCGCGCTGCACGCGGCGAAGATGCTGGATGGGGTCGAGGGTGTCGCGTTCGCGCCCGGGTTCCAGGTCAACGACATCGCGCAACTCTCCGGCGCGGCCCGCGGAGGGCTTCGCGCACGGCTGGTGGATTTGTTTCGCGCAGACACTCGCACGCTTCAAGATAGCCCTGCGTTGCTCGCCGCGGCGCGCTTCTTTGTGAAGGATGTCACGTTTTCATTGCCGTGCAAGATCCGCAACTACACGGATTTTTACGCGAGCATCCACCACGCCGGGACCGTCGGTGCGATGTTCCGCCCCGACAATCCGCTGCTGCCCAACTACAAGCATGTTCCCATCGGCTACCACGGCCGGGCATCTTCGCTGATCGCAGGCGGGGTCGATGTGCGGCGGCCCAGCGGCCAGCAGGCGCCACCGGAAGATGCGCCCGCCAAAGGACCGACGTTTGGCCCGTGCAAAATGCTCGACTATGAGTTGGAGGTCGGGTGCGTGATCGCCCGGGGCAACGCGCTGGGCATACCCATCCCGGTCAGCGCAGCGCGCGAGCATGTGCTCGGGCTGTGCCTCGTGAACGACTGGTCCGCTCGGGATTTGCAAAAGTGGGAGTATCAGCCGCTCGGGCCGTTCCTTGCGAAGAACTTCGCGACGACGGTCGCGCCATTTGTCGTATCGCTCGAAGCGCTCGAGCCATTCCGCTGTCCCGGATGGCCGCGGGGCGAGGGCGACCCCTCCCCACTGCCGTACCTTTCCGATGAGCAAGACCACGCGGAGGGCGGCATTGACATCACACTCGAAGTCCACCTGCAATCACAAAACATGAAAGCCGCCGGCGCGGCTCCCATGAAAATCAGTTCCGGCAAGGGGTTTAAGGAAATGTACTGGACCTTCGCCCAGATGATCGCCCACCACACCAGCAACGGCTGCAACTTGCAGCCCGGCGATCTGCTCGCCAGCGGCACCGTGAGCGGCCCGGAAGCAACCGCCCGCGGCTGCATGTTGGAACTCACATGGGATGGCGCGGGAAAGCCGCGCAAGCCCATTACGCTTCCCACGGGTGAGACCCGTAACTTCCTTGGCGATGGGGATGAGGTCATCATCAAGGGATATTGCGAAAAGGCGGGATTCCGCAGGGTGGGGTTTGGCGAGTGCAGGGGAAAGATTGTGGGTGCGCTGGGCGCGGGATAAGAGTCCAAGCGCGCGGAAGGGTCCCTCCCCAGTCCGCCCCCTCATGCAATGATCGCGGGCGTCCCGGGCATGGCGAGCGGCCCCCAGATTTTCCGCCGCGTGAGGTGCTCCACTTCATCTGAGAGCACGTGAGGCTGCCCGCGGTGTGGTCGCGCGGTCGGCCCAGATCGTTCTGCTCAAGTTGAGAGTTGAGAACGATTCGGTGTCGGCTTTCACGCCTCTTTATTCTCGCCCGCCCGTCGGCCGGGTTGCCATGCTCGCACCCCTTCGCGTTCAAGGGGTGTGAAAAGCAATTCCTTCGCCGCCGTCGGGACGAGTTTGTGACAGGAAAGCGACGGCAATTTGGGCCCGCGTAGCGCGCATCCTTCGCGTCACCACTCTGCTCCGGCCGATCGTTGCGCGGATTCCCCTGTCCAGGGCGTAGGCGCAAACGTGGCCGGCAAAGGCTCAACCACACCGCCCCGGCGAATCAAGCGCTCGCATCAAATCGCCGATACGTCCATAGTCTTCACACACGAGGGTTTCATGCCAGAGCAACTGTCCCCCAGCATCAGAATCATGTGTCCGAATCTGACGTGCCGAAAGGTGCTGCTGGTGCCGAACAACTGCCGCGGAAAGACGGTTCGATGTCGCAACTGCGGCACCAATATCCGCGTGCCGGCGATGCCCAATAGCGCAATGCCGGATGCGAAGTCCGCGAACAAGGCGGCGTAGGGGTTACAGAGCACCGTGCGGCGGTGCGAGGGCCGCACTTGAAAATCTGGCGGTATCGCTTTGAAAGACACGCCCTCATCGCCCGCAAGGGCAATGCCACCGTCGGCCATCATCAGAGTTTGGGCTGGCCCTTAATGTCGTCATCGTCGTCAAGGAAATCAAAGTCCGCGACGCTGCTGTCGCCGGGGTCGCCTTTGACCAACGACTTGGCGGGCTGGGGTTTCGCGCCGGGGGTCTGGGACGGTTTGTTTGAAGGGGTGAGAACGGTCGCCGCGGTGGGGCGGCTTTCCGGGGCGCCGTTGGCGGGCGTGATCTCAACCAAGCCGTTTTGCAGAGCATCATCGGAATCCAGGTGGGCTGGCTTGCCATCGATCTTGACGGCGAAGACCAATCCGCCGAGCGAAATGAGGTCGCCGAGTTTAAGCGTACACTGGGTGACCTTCTGCTTGTTGACGAAGGTGCCGTTGCTGGAACCGAGGTCGCGCAGCGAAATTTGCCCCCCCTCGCCGACGGTGATCTCGCAGTGGTGGCGAGAGATGTTGGAACTGGGAATACGGAGTTGACAATCAGTCTGGCGGCCAATGACCTGGACGGCCTTCTTGAGCGGCACTTCGCGCTGCTTGCCATCTGTCTGGACCAGGATGAGCGAAACGTTCATACAACTTCCCTTTCGGCGAGCATACACATCCCCTCCCCGCCCCCCCCACTTCACCCACAGCCGCCCACGAAAACACCTACAAGCCTAGGGGGCGCAGGGCCGAGTTGCCAACCGCACCCGTGCAAGTGTATGTCCCCTCATACCATTGCGGGTGAGCGGCTCCCCCGATACATTCCCCCTTCAGACAGATTTTTCCGACCCCCGGGCCTCAGCAGCCCCCCTCCCACTCGCCGCGGCAGGCGCGGAGTTGGTGCCGCGATCCCATTCGTTGACGTTGGTCGGCAAGGCCGGGCTGCCGGTATTCGCGGGGGAACTTTTGGGGGCGGCGGGCGAATCCGGGGGCGGTGGACAGGTCCGATCACTTTACATCCACGTCCCATTTTGCTTCCACAAGTGCCATTACTGCGATTTTTACAGCATTGTGGATACGCAGGATCGCCAGGAGGCGTTTGTCGCGCGGCTGCGGCGGGAACTGAATGCCTTGGCGGCATTCGCGGCGGCGCCCCTTGACACGATTTTCGTGGGCGGTGGGACACCGAGCCTTTTGGTGCCGCGTTTGTGGCGAGCGTTACTGGACGATCTCCACGCACTCTTTGGGGCGGCGGAGATGCGAGCACGCGGTGGGGAGTTTTCGGTTGAGTGCAACCCTGAGACGGTGACGGCGGAGTTGATGGATGTGCTCGTAAGCGGCGGGGTTACGCGCGTGAGCATGGGGGCGCAGTCGTTTAACCAGAAGCACCTCAAGACGCTCGAACGCTGGCACAACCCGGAAAACGTACCCAAGGCCCTTGAATTCGCCCGTGCGGCGGGAATTGGGCGGCAGTCGATTGATCTGATTTTCGCGATTCCCGGTCAGACTATGGAGGATTGGTTGGCCGACCTGGCGATAGCGGTTTCGTTGAACACCGAGCATCTGTCGTGCTACGGGTTGACATATGAGCCGGGGACGGCGATGACGGCCCGCCTCAAACGCGGGGACTTTACGCCTTCCGATGAGGATCTTGAAGCCGATATGTTTGACGCGACGCTGGCGTATCTGCGGGGGCAGGGGCTTGACCGATACGAAATCAGCAACTTCGCGCGAGCGGGCGCTGAATGCAGGCACAACATGGTCTATTGGCGGCAGGGGGATTGGCTCGCCGCGGGGCCATCGGCGAGCGGGCATTTGCGCGGGTTGCGATGGAAAAACTCGCCGCGGCTGGATGATTATTTGAGGAAGGATTCGGAGGGGTTCGCGCCGTTTATCGAGCATGAACTGCCCGATTCGCGGCGGGGGCTCTTTGAGCGGATGAGGACGGGGCTGCGACTGGCGGAGGGGGTGGATGCGGGAGAAGTGATGCGCGAGGCGGCGGGGATTGGGGCGGGGGTGAGCAACAGGCTTGCGGAGTGGGAGCGGCGGCAGGTGGCAGCGGGAAATCTGCGGGTGGGGGACGGGCGTTGGCAGCTGACGGATGACGGGATGCGAGTGACGAATACGGTGTTGATTGCAGCGTCGGATGCGATTGATGGGGAATGAGTCATGGGCATGGATACCCATCGGTTCGCGCCTCACCTTGTTCGTGGCGTTCACGTATGATCCCTCATGCTCGGCGCCACCATCCATGAGTATCTGAAAAGCCCGGATTTCCATCCGTTCACAATTGTGCTCACAACCGGCGAGCACCTGACGGTGCGAGATCCGAGGGCGGCCGGGCTGGCGAGCATCGAGGTTCGCGGCCAGCGGGTGTACGCGTCGGCGATGCTATTTCTCGAAATCAAGGGAGATATGGTCGTCGATCACGTCATCTCACTCTCGACGATTGCGAAGGTGGTGAAGGAGTCCGCGCACAACGAACACCGTTGAATCGACGTGCGTACCCACCCCACTCTGAAACTCTCGGTTCACTCCTCATCCATGCCGTCAACGTGTTCTCCGCGTTCAGCGGCGTCAAGCTCCTCATCCGATCCCCCGGATTCTTCAGCAGGGTCAGTAGTTTCCTCATTCGCTTTCGCAGGTTTCATTTCATCCGGCCGCGGGAGACTCATGCCGTGCAGCATGGAGCGAAGATCAGCGGGCCACGGGCTGCGGACATCGATCTTTTTTCCGCTGATGGGGTGGGTAAAGTTGACGCGGTGGGCGTGGAGCGCGAGGCGCGGCGAAGCATCGCGGACGGAGGCGGGGCCGTACATCTCATCGCCGAGAATGGCGCACCCGATTGAATCGAGATGTACGCGGATTTGATGCAGGCGCCCGGTGATGGCGCGGCATTCGAGCAACGCGGCGACCGCACTGGTCGCGAGGGTGCGATAGGCAGTGAGGGCGGGCTTGCCGGATGAACTGACGCGAGAGAGTTTTTTGGTTCGGCTGTCGCCGGCGCTTTCGCCCTTGTATTCGAGGATGGGTTTGTTGATGACGCCCTTGGGTGTTTTAGGGGCTTGCTTCGTGACGGCCCAGTAGAACTTCGCGATCTCGCGGGCTTTGAATGCTTCGCGCAAGGCGTCGTAGACGTGCGTGTTGAGCGCGACGATGAGCAGGCCGCTGGTGGTGCGGTCGAGGCGATGGAGAAGGCCGAAATCCCGGTCTTTCCCTACGTTCTGTAGTTTGGGGCCGTAGGCATGAAAGAGGCCGTTGAGAAGCGAATCTCGTTCGTGGCCTTTGCCGGGCGTGGTCACGATGCCCGCGGATTTTGCGACCACCAGGAGGTCCGCATCTTCGTAGCGGACTTTATAGGTGACGCGTTCGTTGGGATCGATGGAGAGGGTGGCCATGTTGGGTTCAGTTGGGAAGGGGCGGGGATGGGAGTGTGGGGAGCGTGGGGGACGCGGGGGACGCGGGGGAAAGTTGGGATGTGTGGAGGTACCACTGCAGTTCGCCGCCGGTGGGCATGATGCGGGCCTTGTTGGCGCGTGCCCAGCGTGTGGTGTGGACGAGGACTTCGGGGCGTTTGACCTCTCCGGCGTAGATGGAAATGAGCCGGGCGCTCTGGAAATAGGCGAGCGGCAGGGCGAGGGATTTGAGCGCTTCGCTGTCGTGGTGCGCTTCATCCAATACGGCCAGCCGACCGGCCTCATCGAGCGTGAGCAAGATGAAATCGAGGCGGTCGTGGCCTTTTTCTCGCCATCCCAGGTGTTCGCGGAGGAGTTTTTCGTATTCACCAAGTCCGGGCGAAAAGCCCAGCAGGTGGCATTGATTTTCAGGGATTCCCGAACAGGCGATGATGGTTTCGGTCAGGCGAGTCGCGCGGTGTCGCGGGTCTTCGGGGGGCACATCGACCTCATCGACCATCCACAGCCGCGTCCTGCCCCACGGGAACTCACGGAAACTTGGATCATACATGAGGCGCATCAGGGCGGCCTCTGATTCGGGCGTGGCCGAGACCGCGAACTGAAAATCTCCGAACGCCCGTACGCAGTTGGTCGCGTGGATGTACATATCCGCGAGCATTGCATCGATGGCGACGTCCGCACTGTCCCGCATTACCACGCGGCCCGGCAGCCGCGGCGGCGCGAGCGCGGGGCCGACCGGGATGATCTCTGGCTCGCGAGAGGGGGGTGAGGGATCGGGCGGAAGGGGGGGTGGAGGTTCCTGCATGGCTGACACAGGGAATGGTAAGCGGGCGACGGGGGGGCTACTTTCCCGTCGTGTCTTCCATCGCCAGAATCATCGATGCCAACTTCAACCGCGCCCGCGAAGCCCTTCGCACGCTGGAGGATATTGCGCGGTTTCACCTGAACAATGAGGCTTTGGTGCAGGGCGCGAAGGATCTTCGGCATCGGCTCACGGGGGCGATCGCTTCGCTTTCGCCGGCGATGGATTCGCTTGAACGCTTGGCTGCGCGGGATACCGAAGCGGATGTGGGCGTGGCGCTCTTTAATGCCGGGGAGTTTTACCGGCCCGGTTTGCGGGAGGTGGCGCACGCCGCGGTGGGACGGCTGAGTGAGGCATTGCGCAGTCTGGAAGAGGCGGTCAAGTGCGTTTCGCCAGAGGCGGCGGCTTCGATAGAAGCGATTCGGTACGCCGCGTACACGCTGGAAAAGCGAATTGTTCTGTCAATGGGGACGGGCCGGGCGCGGCAATGGCGGCTGTGTGTGTTGATTACCGAATCGCTGTGCAAGCACCTGCCTTGGGAAATGGTCGCGCGTGCGGCGGTTGCGGGCGGGGCGGATTGTTTGCAACTTCGGGAGAAAACGCCGGACGATGGGGAGTTGCTCGCCCGCGCGAAGTTGATGACGCGGATCGCGCATGAGGGCGGAGCCGCGGCGATCATCAATGACCGGCCGGATATTGCACTGCTAAGCGGGGCCGATGGTGTGCATCTGGGCCAGACCGATCTTGGTGTCGAAGATGCCCGCAAGATCGCGGGCGCGAGGCTGCTGGTGGGCGTTTCGACCGAGAATTTGGAGCAGGCGCGGCGAGCGTGGGCGGATGGGGCGGATTACTGCGGAGTCGGTCCGATGTTCGCGACTGAAACGAAGAACAAGCCGCGGCTGGCGGGGCCGGAATATCTGCGGCAGTACGTTTCGGAGCCGGGGGGGGGGGGGGGAACGCGG